>Ga0315268_10002110_pt1 | contig 22698 bp, 16 predicted proteins | sample C1_top_MG_FD_204535 | JGI IMG/M metagenome (GOLD analysis project Ga0315268, IMG submission 204535) | Sediment microbial communities from Yellowstone Lake, YNP, Wyoming, USA - C1_top | ecosystem: Environmental > Aquatic > Freshwater > Lake > Sediment | place: USA: Wyoming | collected 2017-08-01 | reverse complement strand
TACCGTCCATACTGAGGAGGTAGAGATTACCATCCGCGTTGGGCGCATAGATTATATTGTTGAAGACAAACGGCGACGCCACCCAGCGATCTCTCGCGTCCTTAAATGGACTTGTCCATTTTTCCTTGCCTGTCTTTGGGTCTATACTATACAGGACATGGTCATTGCCTTCGCTTCCCACAAGCAGCTGACCGTCTTCGGTTAGCACAGGCGCGGCAAAAAATGAACCGGATGACTTCTCAGGAAATTTCCAGAGTTGTTTTCCATTGGCAAGAGCGACGGCATATACATAAGTACCGTCGGCAATATATACGTTATCCGCGTCGGCAGCAAGACCGGGCCAGCTTGTGCCGCCGCGCGCGGCTGAACCGCCAACACACGAGCTTAACAGCAACGCGGCTAGCAAAACAAACAGGATCAATGTAAATCTATTTTTCATCGTACTCCTAGAGAACGGGGTCATAACCCCCGGGATTAAACGGGTTACAACGTAAAACGCGCCAAGCCGCCATAAACGAACCTTTTAGCGCGCCATATTTATAAACAGCCTGATATCCATAATGAGAGCAGGAGGGGTAAAAGCGGCAGGTATTTTCAGGCAGGCCGCGTGAGATGGTCATTTGATAAAAACGAATTAACGCGAGCAGAATGATGCGCGGCAAATTCATTAACGTACGCGGCAGGTCGCGCAAACGCGATTCATTGGGGTAATCATGCAAATGGGATTCAGGGTCCATCAGTGGGGAAGAGTCTGGCGCGGCGCAGGAGCGAGGTCAGGGCGGCGCGCGCGTCTTCTAAAGATGCAGAGGCAAGTCCGGCGCGGGCAATCAGGATCAGGTCCCAGCCGGGAGCGAGAGAGGGCAGTAAAGTCCGCATGGATTCGCGCAAGAGTCGCTTGGCTCGGTTCCGATGTACGGCATTGCCTGTCGTCTTGCCTGCGGCTACTCCTACGCGGATTTGTGGCGAGTCGCTTGCCTGAGTTATCAACACAACAAGCGGATGGGCATAGGATTTTCCATTGTGCCGCACCCGCTTGAAGTCATCTGACCGGGTTAAGCGGAACTTGCGTTGCACCCATACCTCAAAGAAAAGGGACTATATCTCCGCGCTTGCAGCCGGTTAAAGGCTTACCACCGCATACGCTTGACGTGCTGGTTGGATTTCACCGCTAACCGTTGGCGGCCCTTAAGGCGGCGGCGCTTTATTACGTCGCGACCGTCAGCCGTGGACATGCGTTGACGGAAACCGTGCACGCGCACGCGTCGGCGAATTTTGGGTTGATACGTTCTCTTAGGCATGATTGATTCGTTCCTTATTCATATAAGATGATTTCATGTTCCAGTGAGGGAATCCCTCAAATGGGAACTTGTTTGCTATTTAGATAAGCACAGCATTATACCGTAAAGATTTTGATTCGGTCAAAGGAAAATTCGAGCAAAGTAATGGCTTTTGCAAAGTCGGAGAATGTCTTTGCGGTTGGCAAAAACGCCTCGCAATGACATATTGCAGTTTTGTTAAGCGATCTTGCAAAAGCCATACTCAATATGCGGGTACTCAATGGAGTCACTTATGCTATCATTAGAATAATATATTCATTGTACCAAAGGAAACTCACGCCATGAAAACAGCGTTGTTAATAATTGACATTCAAAAGGACTACTTCCCCGGCGGCAAAATGGAACTGGTCAATCCGCTGGAGGCCGCGCACAAGGCTTACATGCTCTTGCAGTGTTTTCGCGAACACAGTGGGTTTCACATCCACATTCAGCATATTGCATTGAAACCTGACGCGGCATTTTTTATCAAGGGAGATAGCGGCGCCGAGATTCACGATTCAGTGGCGCACTTTGCAGGCGAGCCGATTGTTTACAAACATTATCCAAATTCTTTCCGCGAAACAAATTTATTGGAGACGCTCAAAGAATGGAATATCGAACGCGTCGTTATTTGCGGCATGATGACTCACATGTGCGTGGACGCCACCGCCCGCGCCGCCGCGGATTTTGGCTTTCAAGTAATAATCGCCGAAGATGCCTGCGCCACGCGTGATTTGATATACGGCGAAACTGTCATTCCCGCCGAGCATGTTCACAAGGCATTTCTCGCCGCGCTTAAGTCTTATGGTCAGGTGATGAGTTCAGATCAGGTCATTGCCCATCTCGCGGCGGAACTGGCGAAGTAATGCTTCTGGAATCCAGAAGCATTGAATGTGAATTGAGGAATTTATGAAAATCGCCAATCGAATTCAGTCAAAGCCAGCTTTTAGCGATTTGAGACTTTGCCGCGCGGCATTCTACATCCTGCTCTGCGGTATTTTTATTTTCTCCGTCTATTCACGCGTCAAAGCGATATCACCTTCCATCGCGGGACAAACCATAAAGACCATCATCATAGATAATTATTCTCCATATACCTACGTGAACGAGCAGGGACAGCCCGACGGTTTCAGCGTGGATTTGATAAAGGCTGTCGCGCAGGTGATGGGATTCAAACTTGAGATCAAAGTGGATACGTGGGCTCATGCCGTCTCAGCACTTGAAAGCGGCGATATTGATTTCCTGCCGATGATGGCTTATTCCGAAGAAAGAGCTAAGACCTTTGATTTCTCGCCGCCATATACGATTGCCTACGACGCTTTTTTTACAAGAAAAGATTCCAGCCCAATCAACTCCATATATGACCTGACGGGGAAAACCATCATCGTGATGGAAAATGACCAGGCACATCAATATCTCAAATCCGTTGCATCCATCAAAGCGAATCAATTAATTCTGGTGAATAGTTTGCCCGAAGCGCTTCAACTTCTGGCGTCTGGCAAAGGCGATACCGCGCTCATGCCCAAACTGGTCGGGTTGTTGCTCATTCGGGATTTGAACCTCACCGATCTTGAACCATCACCGGCAGTCGTGGAAGCGTACAACCGTCCTTTTAGTTTCGCCGTCAAAAATGGAAATCAGGCAATTCTTGAGAGTTTGAATCAAGGCATGAGCATCATAAAAGCCACCGGGCAATATGACGAAATTTATAAAAAATGGTTTGGGATGCTGGAACCAAGCGGGACACATAACGAAATACTTATAAAGTATATAAGTGAAATATTTCTGGCTTTTACACTGATCGGAGTCTTGCTTCTGTTATGGACGTTTTTGCTCAGGAGGCAGGTTGCCGCTCGCACCAAATCCCTGAATATGGAGATTCAGGAACATAAGCGGGCAGATGATGCTCTGCGCGAGACAAATGCCTATCTTGAGAACCTGCTCAATTACGCCAACGCGCCAATCATTGTTTGGGATACCCAATTCAAGATCACGCGTTTCAATCATGCCTTTGAAGAATTGACCGGCAGGAGCGAGCATGAAGTTCTTGGAAAGTCGCTTGAAATTCTCTTTCCGCCAAACCAGGTTGAACTGTCAATGAATCTCATCCGAAAAACTTTGACTGGAGAGCGCTGGGAAGTCGTTGAGATCGCCATTCAACACGTGGATGGCTCAATCCGCACTGTGCTGTGGAACTCAGCCACGTTGTTCTCTTCGGACGGCAAAACTCCAGTGGCAACCATCGCGCAGGGACAGGACATCACCGAGCGCAAACGAACGGATGATATGATCAAAGCCCGCCTGGAGTTGATCGAATTTGCCGCGCATCATTCCCTGGATGAACTGCTCACAAAGACTTTGGATGAAGTCTGCGCGATGATAGACAGCCCAATTGGCTTCTATCATTTTGTCGAGCCTGACCAAAAAACATTATCTCTGCAAGCCTGGTCCACGCGCACCATGCAGAAGTATTGCAAAGCGGAAGGAAAAGGATTGCATTACGGCGTGGATCAAGCTGGCGTATGGGTGGACTGTATCCACCAAAAACAGCCGGTCATCCATAATGATTACGCATCGCTTCCCGCTTCGCGCCGCAAAGGATTGCCCGAAGGTCATGCAGAACTTGTCCGCGAATTGGTGGTTCCCATCTTTCGAAATGAACTGATAGTTGCCATTCTTGGAGTTGGGAACAAGGCGCAGGAATATACCGAAAAAGATATTGACGTCGTGGCTTATTTTGCCGATGTGGCATGGGAAATCGCCGAGCGCAAACAAGCAGAGGCAGAACGAGAAAGTATGGCGCGCTTCCCTGAGGAGAATCCCAATCCGATTTTGCGCGTCAACCGGGACGGCACTCTGTTATATACCAATGAGGCTGGCGTTGCGCTTCTGCCGGACTGGCATCTCGTCGTCGGTGAGCCAGCGCCGCAAGTCCTGTACCATGCAGTGATGGAGGCCATGTCTGGGCAGTCCAAAGAATGGGTGGAGACGGTTCAAGGAGGCAGGGTCATATCGTTTTCCATCGCGCCAATCATGGAAGCAGGTGATGCCAACCTTTATGGACGCGATGTCACCAGGAGCAAACAGGCGGAGGCGGAACGCGAACGCTTGCTGATTGAATTGAAGCGCAAAAATAAAGAGCTCGAATCCATTGTCTATGTGGCTTCGCATGATTTACGTTCGCCGCTGGTCAATATCCAGGGCTTTGGTAAGAATCTCCAAAAATATTTCGGGCAGATCGCAGATGCGTTGAAAAATGCCCAATCATTGGATGAGTTGCGCTTGACAATGGAACCCATTCTTGCGGAACGTATCCCCAAAGCCCTGCAATTTATCGAAGCTGGTTCCGCTAAAATGGATATTCTGATCAGCGGATTATTGCGCATATCGCGCATTGGGCGCGTCCAACTTCAAATGGAAGCGATAAACATGGATCTTCTTATGAAAAAGATTCTGGAAACAATGGCATTCCAGATTGAAAAGACTAACGCCCATATTCAAGTAGAGTCGCCGCTAATGAATTGTTATGGGGATAAAGACCAGCTTAACCAAGTCTTCAGCAATCTGCTCGATAATGCGATCAAATACCGTGCGCCTGACCGTCCGCTGGCGATTACCATCTCCTGTGAATTAAAAGATCGAAATATAATCTATTTAATTGCCGATACCGGCTTGGGCATCGCGCCTGAATATCAGGATAAAATCTGGGAAATCTTCCACCGCTTCGACGATAGCGACGCCGCAATTCCCGGCGAAGGCTTGGGCTTGACCATCACCCGCCGCATCGTCGAACGGCACAGGGGCAGTATCTGGGTCGAGTCTAAAGCGGGAGTCGGAAGTCGCTTTTATGTTGAACTGCCGCTCAAAATGTGAGACAATGTTATCGTATCTCGCGTAGAATAAAAAATTATTGTTTAGGAGTTGAATGTGTCAAATCAAATCCAACAAAAAGTGATTATCCTAATCGCTGAAGATGACGATGGTCATGCCGAATTAATTATCGAGAATTTACAAGATGCAGGTATCAATAATCCCATTATCCGTTTTGTGAATGGACAGGAAATCTGGAATTTTCTCTCTCGCAGTGGACCTGAACCGCATCGGGAATCAAAACAGGCATACCTGCTCCTGCTCGATATCCGCATGCCCAAAATGGATGGCATCGAAGTTTTACGACGCGTCAAAGCGGACCCGTCGTTACGGTCCATGCCGGTCATCATGCTCACCACCACCAATGACCCGCGCGAGGTCAAGGAATGTTATGAGTTGGGATGCAGTTCTTATGTCACCAAGCCAGTCAACTATCAGCAATTTTCCGAAGCGCTCAAACGATTGGGATTGTTTATCATGATTATTCAAGTTGCCCCGGTCAATGGTTTAAGTTGAAGAGAGGAGTGAGAAACGAGAAACAAGAAGCGACTCTTATTACTCATCACTCCTCTCTCTTCTTTTTTAATATGTTGAGGCGTCTATGCCAGAGAAAATAAAAGAAATCATTCTGCTGATCGAAGACGATGCGGGGATTGCTGAACTGGTCTGCGAAAAACTTGGGGAAAATGGAAGAAACGTCGCGCACGTGAAGAGTGGCAAAGAGGCGCGCGTCTGGCTGGAACAAAATCATCCGCAACTGATCCTGCTCGATTATTCCCTGCCCGATATGACCGGCGCGGAATTTGTGAAGCAGGTAATAGATATGCCGCCATTTATCGTCACCACCGGCGCAGGCGACGAAGAAATCGCCGTGACAATGATGAAGCGCGGCGCGAGAGATTACCTGATCAAGGATATTCGCTTTCTCGATAACCTGCCGTTAATTGTGGAACAGGTTCTGAGGGAAGTTGCCATCGAACGCCAATTGGCGGAGTCAGAAAAATCGCTAAAGGAAAGCGTCGAACAGCGCCGCATCCTCCTCCAAACGGCTATGGACGGCTTTTGGATGGCGGACATGCAGGGCTGTTTGGTGGAAGTCAACGAAGTCTATTGTCGGATGAGCGGCTATAACAAATCGGAACTATTGACCATGCATATTTCCGATCTGGAATCCAGCGAAACGGCTGATAACACAATCGCTCATATGCAGAAAATTATGGACCAAGGCGAAGACCGTTTTGAAACCCGGCACCGCCGCAAGGACGGCTCTATTTTTGACGTCGAAATCAGCGTTCAATATCGGGATGTTGAAGGCGGGCGGTTTGTGGTTTTTCTACGCGACATCACCGAACGCAAGCAGGCGGAAGAATCTTTACAAGCGAGCAACGAGCGATTCCGCTCCCTGTTTGAAGATTCCCCCATTTCCATTTGGGAGGAAGATTTCTCGGCGGTAAAAACACAATTTGACATTCTACGCCAGACAGGCATAACAGACTTCAAAACTTATTGGAAGGAACATCCGCAAGAACTTGGCAAACTGGCAGGCTTGATACAAATCGTCGATATCAACCAAGCCGGCGTAGAAATGCTTGGGGCAGAAAACAAGGAACAAATCAGAAAAAATTTACTCGATTATTTCACAGAAGAATCCATGAAGATTTTTGAAGATGAAATAATCGCGCTGGCGGAAGGACAGACGCAATTCAAGGGTGAAATTCCCATTCAAAATCTACGCGGGGAACATGCCATTTTAGAGTTGATCTTGAATGTCCAGCCCGGTTGCGAAGAAACTCTGGAACGCGTCTTGGTCTCTTTCCTCGATATCACCGAACGCAAACATGCAGAAGAGGCGCTGTATCGCCGCGAACAGGAATTCAAAACCCTGGTGGAAAATTCGCCGGATGCTATTACGCGCTTTGACATGAAAGGGCGATACCAATATGTCAACCCAGCCCGGGCGCGGTATTTTGGCTTGGATCCTCATGCCATTATAGGCAAGACCTGGTGGGATTTACTCAGCCCTGAGGAAGAGGATGAAGGCAGGATCGCAGACGAAGCATTCAGGAAGATACTCGAGGAACCAACAGAATATAGCATTGAGTATCAAGCCCACACTCCCCAAGGAATAAGATGGGTACACAGCCGCGGTGTTCGTGAATTTGCAAAAGATGGAACTGTGGAGTCGGTGTTGGTCATCACCCATGACATCACCGAACGCAAGCAGGCGGAAGAAGCGCTGCGTGAAAGCGAAGAACGTTTTCGCGCTATATTCGAGCAAGCCGCTGTGGGCGTGGCGCTATTGGAGACTAAAACCGGCCGGTACGTGCGCATTAACCAAACGTATTGTAATTTTCTCGGCTATACACCGGAAGAAATGTTGCAAATAGGATTTCAGAACGTCACCCATCCGGAAGATGTGCAAGCCAACGCCGACCATAATGCCCTATTCATCAGTGGACAAATCCGGACATTCTCGCTTGAAAAACGCTATGTGCGCCGGGACGGAAAGCTGGTCTGGGGAAAGTTGACAGCATCCGCATTGTGGAGTCCCGGCGAAATACCGGATACTTATTTTCACATCGCGGTAGTGGAAGACATCACCGAACGCAAACAGGCGGAAGAAGCTCTGCGTGAGAGTGAAGAACGGCTGAGAGACATCACATTCAGCATGGCTGATTGGGTATGGGAGGTGGATGAAAAAGGAGTCTATACCTACAGCTCGCAGAAGGGCATTGAACTTTTGGGATTATCCCATGAGGATATTATCGGAAAAACACCGTTCGATTTTATGACGCCGGATGAAGCCAAGAGAATCGCAGTCATATTCTCCGAACTCGCGGCAAACAAATCGCCTATAAAAGATTTGGAAAATTGGAATATCAGGAAGAATGGCGAAAGACTCTGTATGCTCACCAACGCTGTACCTATATTGGACAAGGAAGGCAACTTCAAAGGTTATCGCGGCGTGGATAAAGACATCACCGAACGCAAAAAGGTCGAAGATGCATTATTGTTCCTATTACAGAGCGGATACTCGGACGAGGATTTTTTTCTGTCGCTGGCGCGCTACCTATCCAACAGTTTGGACATGGATTATGTCTGCATTGACCGCCTGTTGGGAGATCAGTTAAGCGCTCAGACAGTCGCCATTTACTTTGATGGAAAATTTGAAGATAACGTAGCGTATGCCCTCAAAGATACTCCCTGCAGTAATGTGGTCGGCAATACAATTTGCGTCTTTCCCAGTCAAGTACGCCAGTTATTTCCAAAGGATATAGTGTTACAGGAAATGTTGGCAGAGAGTTATATCGGGACAACCCTGTGGAATCTACATGGACAACCGATCGGCTTGATTGCCATTATCGGACGAAAACCCCTGGACCCTGCGCATCGCTCCACAGCCGAAGCGGTGCTAAAACTAGTAGCTGTGCGCGCGGCTGGAGAATTAGAGCGCAAACAAGCGGCGGATGAATTGCTTATCACCCAAAAAGCGCTTGAAGCGGCGAACAACAAATTGCAAATTGCCCTTGATCGCGAAAAAGAGTTGGCGCGTACCGATGTGCTGACCGGCGTCAACAACCGCCGTCAGTTATTCGAAATCGCCGAGCGTGAATTTGAAATCGCAACGCGTTATAAAAAACCGCTGTCTGTAATCATGTTCGATATTGACCATTTCAAGGAAGTCAACGATACCTTTGGACATGCGGTCGGCGATCAGATACTGAAATATGTCACACAAGCCGCCTGCGCCGAACTGCGCTCTACGGATGTAATTGGTCGCTATGGCGGCGAGGAATTTGTAATCATGTTGCCGATGACAGACGCGCAAAACGCGCATTCGCTGGCGGAACGAATCCGCGAGGAAGTTGCGGCAATACGCATGCCAACAGAAAAAGGAGATGCCTCCGTCACGCTCAGCATCGGCATCGCCGAAATAATTCACAGCGCGCAAACTGGGTCAGCCGAAGACCTGATCCGCCGCGCAGATGAAGCCATGTACGCCGCGAAGAATGCCGGGCGCAATCGAACGGAAATTGGGGAGTAAAGAGATTAGGAGAAACGAAAGATAAGAAGTGAGAAGCGACTGTCAACCATCAACTGACGATTGATTATTTTCAAATTTTCCCCAGGCTTTTCGCCGCAACAAGATAGGTATGGCGATAATCAATACAATCACGATTCCCATCAGAACGATACCGTCTGTAGAACCTATTCTGGAAATATCTTCAGTTGCAGTGGGAGTGGGAGTGGGAGTGGGAGACGCCGCTTGTAAATTTTGCGCGGCGGCTAACAGATTATTTCCGCCCGCGTTCGGTGAGACTGTGCCAACAGCCGCGCTTAAGACTGCCAGGATGAGTCCAATACCAAGCAATGCCACAGGGCGGAGAATAAGAAGAAGTTTTTTCATAACAAGCATCCGCAAGTATATCACGCCATAAATATCCCAAAAAGTTATCCGGCATTATTTGTAAACATGCCATTACTCCATTATCTCTCTGACTTTACGCGGTTGTTTTTGAAATGGATATGCTTTATACTGGTCGAGGCGGGAATATGCCGGTTTTTATAAATATCTTTGTGTTAATTGAAACCGTCCCGAATGCTGGCGAAAGCGGCAAATTTTTCCCACTAAAAAGAGGAGACATTCATGGCAACAATCATTGACGATTTCATGGTGAATGGAAAAGCAATTAAAGATTGGACTATCAAGGAACATAACATAGCGCTTGATACGCTTGGGGCTCATATCTACGAACCGTTTCATGGAGTGTTAGTCTTGGGAGGCGGCTCCAAGCCATATCTATTGAAGATACGCAAAGAAACAAAAGATGGCGAAGTGGAAATGGAAATTGTGGATGGGCTGGCGTGTTATTCCGCCGTCCCTTTTGGACATAGAGACCCGGTAATTACTGAAGGCGTGAATCAATTTATAGCGCAGATGGCTACCATTCCCCGGTCTATTTCCCATAGCTATCTGGGACCCTGGCTGTTTAAACTTAAAGAATTCACCCAAATGGATATGTTCCTTCCAAAGAGCGGCGGCACGGAAGCAAATGAGGCGGCTATTAAGGTGATAAAAAAATGGGGAAAAAAATTCGGCGGTAAAGACGGCAAGGGAATAAAAGGAATTCCAATCATCATCTCAGCTAAAAATGCTTTCCACGGAAGAGGTTTGGGATCCACAGCTTTGATGGATGATCCAACATCGAGGAAAGACCTGGAACCGCTCATGTCTGGCGTTGAACATGTCCCGTTTAACGACATCCGCGCGCTGGAAGAAAAATTCAAAGAACACGATGGCAACATTGCAGGAGTCTTCCTCGAACCGATTCAAGCAGAGGCAGGCATCATCGTCCCGGATGAAAATTATCTTCGCGATGTCCAGAAATTAGCTAAAAAGAATAATGCGCTTTTTGTCCTCGATGAAATCCAAACCGGCTTTGGCAGAACGGGAGCAAACTTTGCCTGGCAGTTATATGGATTGGAACGACCAGACCTCATGACCACCGGTAAAGCCATGAGTTCAGGCATTCTTCCGATAAGCTGCTTGTGCGGCAAAAAAGAGCTTATGGAATTATTGGAACCGCATGGCGAAGGCAGTACCTTCGGCGGTTATCCGTTGGCTTCTTTCGTCGGCTTGTTAACCATACGCGAGCTTGAAAAGAGGAACATCACGCGCCTCGCGGCGGAGAACGGCGCCTATTTACAAAATAAACTCAGGGAAGTCGCCAAAAAATATCCCACCAAAGTCAAGGAGGTCAGAGGCAAAGGCATGTTGATTGGCGTCGAGATATTCCCACAATATGACGGGCATAAACTAAGTACGAGCATGCTTGAAAACGGAGTGTATGCAAAAGAAACGCACAAAACAAATTTAAGAATAGCTCCGCCAATAGTTATTGACCGTGATGGAATGGATAAAATTGCTTCCGCTTTGGATGAGAGTCTGGCTGGATTGTAATCATGATAAACAGGCATTCGGTTCTCGACTCCGCCGGACGCCTGTTTTTTGCACGACCAGCATGGACATTAGCTAGAGGCTGAAAGACTCTTAAAAGTAGGGCTTTCGCTTGGAGTGCAAAATCTCCTGGTTTTGCTCCAAAGTCTGGAGACTTCGGACTCCGTCAAGCGAAAGACCTAAAAATAAAACGCTCCTAAAATGGAGCGTTTTTTATGGCGGAGAGGGCGGGATTTGAACCCGCGAACCTTTGTGGGTTACACGCTTTCCAAGCGTGCGCGCTAAGCCAGACTACGCGACCTCTCCATTTTTATTACGCCGGAAATTATACCAGAAATTTTATTTCTTCCTGTCCGCTTTTTGCAGTTCGCGCGGTTACAGCATATTCCAACGGTTCGCGCCAAGATAAAGAATTTCAAGGATAAGATCGGCGTACGAAATTCCATCTGCCTGCGCTTGTAAACACAGATCGGAGTAATTTTTGGTTAAACCGGGTAGAGTATTAATTTCCATCAATGTCGGCATCCCATTTATATCCAATCGAATATCGGTGCGTGATACATCCAAAGCGCCTATGGTTTGGTGAGCTTGAAGAGCAAGAGAGTAGATTTGTTTTTCCAGTTCCGCGTCGACGATTGCGGGACAAAGAGTCTCAGCGCCGCCATCATCCCCTACATTTTTTTCCTTGAGCGTTTTACTATAAACGCCGGGCGTTACCGATTTACTGGTCTCGACTTCTGTGATTGGAAAGAAATGGTATCCATTGTTTGTATACCAATCCGGGCGTCTGTCATTTTCAGGGTTGCCAAGAATCCCAACCGTAAATTCCCTGCCCGGCAGAAACGTTTCCACCAGAGCGGGTTCTTTAAAGTTGGAAATAATCCATCCGGCATATTTTCTAAGTTCATCTTCGTTTTGAACAATTGACGACAATGCAATACCCGCGCCTGCCCCTTCCCTTGACGGTTTGACAAATAACGGAAACGCTAAATCCGGCTGTAATTGTTCATCTCCTTTAATAAATTCCTGAAACGGCGCGACCGGCAATTTGTTGTCCCGCCAGATTCTTTTGGTGAGAGTCTTGTTTAGAGATATGGCATTTGTCAGGACGCGGGAACCGGTATAAGGGACTCTGAGAAACTCAAGCGCCGCGGGGACTTGGGCTTCACGCGCATCCCCGCCTAAACCTTCAGCAATATTAAAACAAATATCAAATTTTTCCTTTGTTATTGTTTTTAGGAAATTGTTGTCTGCCGGAATAAAAACGGTTTTGTGTCCATCCTCTTCCAGGGCCTGTCTAATATCGTTGATCGTTTCAATCCGATCATATTCCGCTTCTATTTCCGGAGATGAATCTGTCCAAATAGTTGCGCTATGATCCTTGATGTTGGCGACAACTGCAATTTTCCAATAGGGTTTCTTGAGGCGGCTGGGACGTTTTTCTTTTTCCCCGCGTGTAAGAGACTCGGACATTAATTTCTCCTTCAAATAAAATAATATGAGTTAGTATGTGTACTATAAGCGTATGCCGTGTATATGACAAGGGTAATGAAGTACGGCTTAATGCAGGCGATATTTATAACGCAAAACGGCATGGTTGACAAAACAATCATTTGAGATAAAATACAACCCGCTGGCCGAAGTGGCGGAATTGGCAGACGCGCTAGGTTCAGGGCTTAGTGAGCGCAAGCTCGTGAGGGTTCAAGTCCCTCCTTCGGCACTCCCTGAGATCGCAAGGCAAAAACTCGCTGAAAGGCGGGTTTTTTATTTTTCTACTTCCTCATTTTAATGAAAAATCGTATGAATACCGCATAATGAAGCGCTAACGAGGTGGTATAATTAGCCTATTCACAGCGTTCTCTTCATCTAAAAACGCGAAGCCATATTTACGCATGTCTTCGCGTTTTTTTATGTCGTTTCAACAGGAAGCTTATGGACACCGGAACTATCGAACAAGTAGACATTGACCAGCAGATGCGTACCGCCTATCTCGATTACGCCATGAGCGTGATCGTGGCGCGCGCCCTGCCAGATGCGCGTGACGGGCTCAAACCTGTCCACCGCCGCATTTTGTTTGCCATGCACGAACTGGGCATGCGTTCAAACTCAGCTTATAAAAAATCCGCTCGTATCGTGGGTGAAGTGCTTGGTAAGTATCATCCACACGGCGATTCAGCCGTGTATGAATCCATGGCGCGCATGGCGCAGGATTTTTCCCTGCGCTATATGCTGGTAGATGGACAAGGCAACTTCGGCTCCATAGACGGCGACGCTCCGGCGGCAATGCGTTATACCGAAGCTCGTTTGAGCAAACTGGCTGAGGAAATGCTGGACGATATTCAAAAAGATACAGTGGACTTTGGTCCGAACTTCGACGACTCGCTTGAAGAACCGCTGGTACTGCCGTCACGCGTCCCCAACATGTTGTTAAACGGCGCATCGGGTATCGCGGTGGGTATGTCAACCAACATACCGCCTCACAATTTGCGAGAGTTGACGAATGCCATCATTTTCCTGATTGATAATTACGACAAGATGGATGACATCTCTGTAGAAGACCTGATGAAACACATCAGCGGACCAGACTTTCCGACTGGCGGAATCATCGTTGGACGCGAAGGAATCGAATCCGCGTATGGAACCGGGCGCGGCCGTCTGGTTGTACGCGGCGCGGCGCACATTGAAGAGACCAAAGCCGGCAGGCACAGCATCGTTATCACCGAGATTCCTTATCAAGTTAACAAGACCACATTAATTGAACGTATCGCTGAACTCGTACGCACCGATAAAGTGGATCAAATCTCAGACCTGCGCGATGAATCCGATCAGCGCGGCATGAGCATCGTGATCGAACTAAAACGCGGCGCGCAACCCAAGAAAGTGTTGAATCAACTTTATAAATACACCGCGTTGCAATCCACCTTTGGCGTGCAGATGCTGGCTCTCGTGGACAACGAACCGCGCACCCTGCCACTCAAGCGCGCCTTACAAATATTTATTGAACACCGCCAGACGGTCATTGTCCGCCGCACCAACTTCGATCTGAAGAAAGCGCTCGCCCGCATCCACATCCTGGACGGATACTTAATCGCGCTTAACAATTTGGACGAAGTCATAAAGGTCATCAAAGAATCGCCCGACGCAGATCAAGCCAAAGAACGCTTGATAAAACGCTTTAAGTTAAGCGATTTGCAGTCGCAGGCAATTCTGGATATGCAGTTACGCCGACTAGCCGCGCTTGAACGCTGGAAGATCGAAGAAGAACATAAACAGGTCAAAGGATTAATCGAAAACCTTGAAGACCTGCTGGCTCATCCCAAAAAGATTCTGGCGCTCATCCAAACGGATATGCGCGAACTGGCTGAAAAATTCGGCGATGAACGGCGTACGCATATCGCCGTGGATGCGAAAGAAGAATTGAGCGACGCAGATCTTGTGCAAGATGAAGCGGTGTTAATCAGCTTGACCGAACGCGGCTACATCAAGCGCGTTGCCGCATCCGCGTTTCGTTCGCAGAGCCGCGGCGGGCGCGGAGTGATGGGACACACAACCAAAGATGAAGATGAGATCGTTGCATTGATCCCAGCTCGAAGCCTCGATTCGATGCTGTTCTTTTCCGATAAAGGCAAAGTCTACAGCGAGAAAGTTTATCAAATCCCGGATGCAGACCGCGCCGCCAAAGGCATCCCGCTGGTGAATGTGCTTTCGCTGGATGCAAACGAGCGCGTCACAGCCGCCATCGCGGTCTCGAATTTTTCGGCGCATGGATTTTGCATGCTTGCGACCGGACGCGGCAAAGTGAAGCGCGTGCATTTGGAAGAGTTCGCATCCGTCCGCCCCTCTGGCTTGATCGCCATGACCCTGGAAGAAGGCGACCAATTGGGCTGGGCGCGTTTAACCAGCGGCAAAGACGAAGTAATTTTTGTCACCGAAAATGGACAAGCCTTACGCTTTAGCGAAGAAAAAATCCGTTCGATGGGACGAACGGCGGCTGGAGTAAAAGGGATTCGCCTTAAGAAAGACGATGCAGTTACAAGCATGGATGTCGTGGAAAAAGACGGCACATTATTAATCGTGACGAAAGCCGGTTTTGGGAAACAAACTCCGCTGAAGGATTATTCCGCAAAAGGACGCGCGACAAGCGGTATTTCAACGATAGACCAGAAAGCGCTAAAAGAAGTTGGCAAGATCGCCGCGGCGCGCGTCGTACAAAAAGACGACGACCTGACCATCATCACTGTAAATGGCGTGACCCTGCGTTTGAAAGTAAAAGATGTGAAACAAGCTGGGCGCGCTACGCGCGGCGTTCATCTTATCAAACCGCAGGAAGGAGATAGCGTGGCGTCTGTGGCAAGGATCGCCGCCGAAGATTTGAAGAAGGTAGGCGCAAATGTGGATGGAGAAGAGCCTGCAGAAGAACAGCCAAAGTTGATATAGAAAAATCGGGTCGGATCAGAAATCCGACCCGAAATTATTAAATATCATAAGTGGCGTTTTGACTTTTATAGGAAGGCTTATGAAAGAAGATGCGGAAACTTTGCAATCGAATCGATACAGTATAATAAATAAATCCTAATTGTATTGGTTAAGGCGAATACATGAAAATTGAAACGTTTTTTAAGCATGAAAAATCCATCGTCGAATCGAAATCAATCGGCTTGGGTACCAGGATTTGGGCTTTTTCCCATATTTTGCCGGGAGCGGTTATCGGCTCCGATTGTAATATTTGCGACCACACTTTCATCGAAAATGACGTAATCGTTGGAGACCGCGTAACCATAAAATGCGGAGTACAACTTTGGGATGGCGTCAGATTGGAAGACGATGTTTTCATAGGTCCTAACGCCACTTTTACAAACGATCAATTTCCCAGAAGTAAAAAATACCCTGAAAAATTCCCGGTGACGCTGGTGAAACGCGGAGCTTCCATCGGCGCGAATGCCACAATTTTGCCCGGCATTGTGATTGGACAATACGCAATGATCGGAGCAGGCGCGGTGGTGACCAAGAATGTTCCTCCTCATTCGATTGTGGTTGGCAATCCGGCGCGCATCATCGGATACGAAAATTCCAGTTCCATCGGCGGTAAATCGGATAAAAGTCAAACGTCTCATTCGATTACAACCGCGGAAAGCGACTTCCCAATTTCAGGCGTAAAAATAATTACTTTGCCGTTGGCGCTTGATTTGAGAGGAAATTTGTCTGTGGTGGAAAGCAAGGATATTCCATTTATTCCCAAGCGATTCTTTTGGATATTTGACGTCCCTGACAAGGAGATCCGCGGAGAACATGCCCATAAAGTTCAGGAACAATTTCTAATTTGTTTAAAAGGCAATGTGACCGTTCTTGCGGATAATGGTTCTGTCCGCGGTGAAATTGTTTTGGATAAACCGAATGTCGGTTTTTATATTCCGCCAATGATCTGGGCAGTCGAATATAAATATTCCCATGATGCAGTCTTGCTTGTCTTTACGTCAGACGTATATGACCCGAACGACTATATCCGCGATTATGATGAGTATGTGAATCTGGTAAAAGAAAATGGCAATTAATAATATACCTTTCCTTGATTTGAAATCGCCTTATTTGGAAATCAAGCAGGAACTCGATGACGCTTATGATCGCGTCATGCGATCAGGTTGGTATATTTTTGGGGAGGAAATGACTTCGTTCGAACAGGAGTTCGCCGCTTATTGCGGAGTAAAACATTGCATTGGAGTAGGCAATGGACTCGAAGCTCTGCATCTCATTTTACGCGCTTATGGCATCGGCTCTGGGGATGAAGTAATTGTCCCGGCGAATACTTATATAGCCACCTGGCTTGCTGTGAATTATGCCGGCGCGCGTCCCGTGCCGGTCGAACCGGACGCGCGGTCCTATAACCTTGATCCCCAAAAAATCGAATCCGCGATCACCAAAAATACCAAAGCCATCCTGCCTGTTCATTTATATGGACAGCCGGCGGATATGAATCCCATAAAAGAGATAGCTGACCGGCACGGATTAAAAGTAATAGAAGACGCGGCACAGGCGCACGGCGCGTCCTATTTCGGAAAGAAGGCAGGCGCGCTGGGAGACGCGGCAGGCTGGAGTTTTTATCCAGGAAAAAATTTAGGCGCTTTCGGAGATGCAGGAGCCATAACTACCGACGATGATCGGCTGGCGGAAAGAGTTGGAAGTTTGCGGAATTATGGTTCGAAAGTCAAATACTATAATGAAGAGAAAGGTTACAACTCCCGACTTGATCCAATGCAAGCCGCTTTCTTAAAAGTCAAACTGCGCCATTTGGACGAATGGAATGAAAGACGTTTTCAAATCGTTCAATATTATATTGACGCATTCGCCTCGATTCCAGATATGGTTTTACCTGCGCTCGTTTCTCGAATAACATCTTCCTGGCATTTATTCGTAGTGCGGATTGAAGATCGGGATGTTTTCCAAAAATACTTGAAGGATCAAGGAATAGATACTCTTATTCATTATCCGGTTCCGCCTCATCTATCTGAAGCATACCGAGATGAGCGCTGGCAGAAAGGCGATTTTCCAATTTCCGAAAGACTCGCAGACACCGTGTTAAGCCTGCCCGTTGGTCCGCACATGAGCGCGCAGGACGCCGAAAGAGTCGCTGTTGTAATAAAAGAGTGGTTCAAGAAAAAGGCGAAAAATAAATGACGCTAATATCCATTGTCATTCCGGTTTACTATAACGCCGGCAGTCTGCATCAACTGAAACAAAGGTTGGATGCGTTTGCCGAGCAAAATTCGAGATATGAATTTGAATTCATTTTTGTAGATGACGGTTCTGGCGATAATTCCCTTAGTGTTATTCAGGATATTTCTCTAAACGACGAACGCGTTAATGTCGTTAAGCTATCAAGAAATTTCGGCTCCGATAGCGCCATTCTGGCAGGGATGTCTGTTGCCCGTGGCGATTGCGTAGGTTTTGTCGCGGCAGACTTGCAAGACCCTCCCGAAGTCTTAACGGAAATGATTGGTTTATGGCAACAAGGAAACAAAGTAATTTTTGCGGTACGAAAAGATAGAAAAGGCGATCCTATAACATCCAGATTTTTTTCATACATATTCAATACATTATTTACATGGCTGATTTATAAAGGCATCCCAACTCATGGCATTGGTTTTTTTCTGGTAGACAGACAGGTATCGGACGTCTTGCTTAAATGCGATGAAAAGAATCCGCACTTATTTGGTCTTATCCTTTGGACAGGCTTCTCTTATGCAATCGTCCCTTATGACCGCGACGAGCGTATTCACGGCGCTTCGCGTTGGACATTCACAAAAAAACTAAAATTCTTTATTGACGCTTTTGTGTCATCCACCTATCTTCCCATTAGAATATCTTCCACAATGGGTTTAATTTTGGCTTCAATTGGGGCAATTTATGCAATGGTTGTTTTGATTGCCAAAATAACAAAACAGATTCCTGTGGAAGGTTTTACCGCATTAATGATCGCGCTCTTAATTCTCTCAGGCGTGCAATTAATCATGCTGGGTGTGATTGGCGAATATCTATGGCGAACTCTTGATGCAAGCCGCAAAAGACCAACTTTTATCATCGAAAGTTATTCCAATAAAAATACTTCCGTTAAACCGGATATTTCCAAACCTGCGAAATAAAAAACGGCGGATGTAAGTCCGCCGTTTCAATCCAACCTTCAACCTGCAACTCCCCAACTAAATCACCACACTCACCAACTTTCCATTCGCCACAATCACCTTGCGCGGTTCCCTGCCTTCCAGATATTTCTGGACAATCTCGCTTGCCAGCGCCGCAGCTTTGACATCATCCTCCGTCGCTTCGGCTGGGACTGTGATATGACCGCGCACCTTGCCATTAATCTGCACGGGCAATTCAATGGAATCTTCCTTCGTCGCGGCTTCATCCACTTGGGGCCATCGTTGTGTGTGGATGGAATATGGTTTTCCTAAATATGACCACAACTCTTCCGCGATGTGCGGCGTGACAGGAGCCATCATCTTCAAATAGATTTCCTGAGCTTCCTTCCATTCATTACTTCCAACCGCGCCTGCTTCACGCGCCTTATACATTTCGTTCAACAATTCCATCAAGGATGAAATGATCGTGTTGAATTCAAAATGCTCAAAGTCACGCGTCACCTTGCGTAAGGTTTGGTGAACCTTTCGGCGCAGATTCTTTTTGGTTTCATCGGAAGCAGCCCCGGGCGGAGTCTGGTCCGTGAACAAAGTCCATACGCGGCGAATCCAGCGCGCGCTTCCTTCAATTCCTTGAGAGTCCCACGGCGCGCCCATTTCCCAACGGGCAAAGAACATGATGTACGCGCGCATCGTATCCGCGCCGTATTTCTCCACCAGCACGTCGGGCGCAATCACATTGCCGCGGCTTTTCGACATCTTCTCGTTATCTTCGCCCAGCACCATACCTTGATTACGCAATTGCATCATCGGCTCATTGCCTTTGACAATACCCGCGTCGCGCAAAGCCTTATGGAAAAAGCGCGTGTACAGCAAGTGCATGGTTGCATGTTCAATGCCGCCCGTGTACGTATCAACCGGCATCCAGTAATCGTACTCAGCCGAGTCAAACGGACCCTTATCATATTTCGGCGATAGATAACGCAGGTGATACCATGACGAACACATGAACGTATCCATCGTATCGGTCTCGCGCGTCGCCGCTCCACCGCAAATCGGGCAGGTTGTATTTTTCCATGTTGGATGCAACTTTAATGGCGACTCGCCTGTCGGGCGCCACTCCACATCTTCGGGCAGTAACACAGGCAGTTGATCGTCAGGTACGGGGTTCCATCCATGTACATCGCAATAAATCATCGGAATTGGCGCGCCCCAATAACGCTGGCGCGAGATCAACCAATCACGATAACGATAATTGACCGACTCTTTGCCGATGCCTTGTTCCGCGATCCAATCCAATACTTTTGCGATGCCCGGATTCTTCCTTCCTTTTTCTGTATTGACCTTCGTCCCGTTGAATTGATTCGAATTGACCATGACACCCGCGCCGATATATGCGGCTTGTAAGGGCGACTCGCGAGTCGCCCCTTCGGGCATGATCACTTCGACGATAGGCAGTTCATACTTCCGGGCAAACGCGAAGTCGCGTTCATCATGCGCCGGTACAGCCATGATCACGCCTGTGCCGTACGACATCATTACGTAATCCGCGATCCAAATTGGGATGTGCGCCTGATTGACAGGGTTGATGGCATACGCGCCCGTGAACACACCTGTCTTTTCCTTGTCCACCGCGCCGCGTTGAATTTCCGTTTGACGCGCGGCTTGCGCCTTATATTCTTCAACCGCGGCTTTATTCTCAGGCGTGGTGATTTCATTTATCAACGGATGTTCAGGCGAGAACACCATGAATGTCGCGCCCCACAATGTATCGGGACGCGTGGTAAATATCTCAACAGCATGGTTGCCAATCTCAGTCTTAAATACTACAGACGCGCCTTCGCTGCGATCGATCCAATTCGTCTGCAAAGTCTTGACGGTTTGGGGCCAGTCAATGCCATCGAAGTTCAGCAATTCATCGGCATACTTGGTTGCCTTGAAGAACCATTGATTCAAATCCTTTTTGATGACAGGCGTGCCGCATCGTTCGCAATGACGGTCGTCGCCCCAGACCTGCTCGCGCGCCAATGTCGTATTGCAATGCGGACAAAAATCCACTGGCGACATTTTGCGATATGCCAGTCCTTGCTTATATAGTTGAATGAAGAACCATTCAGTCCATTTATAATATTCAGGCGAAGCCGAAACCATCTCGCGTTCCCAATCGAACATCGCGCCCATTGACTTCATCTGCTCGCGCATATGCTTGATATTTTGGAAGGTGCGCTTCATCGGATGCACGCCGTCTTTAATAGCCGCATTTTCCGCTGGTAGACCAAACGCATCAAATCCCATCGGAAACAACACGTTATAGCCTTTCATCCGCATATATCTTGCGCGCGCGTCGGACGGAGTCATCGCATACCAATGACCGATATGCAGGTCGCCGCTTGGGTAAGGCAGCATGGTCAACGCATAATGTTTCGGCTTGCGGTGGTCTATCACCGAGCGGTACAACTTGTCCGCTTCCCATTTGGCTTGCCATTTCGGTTCCATCGTTTGCGGATTGAAAGCGTTTTCCCTGCGAGCTGGGGCTTCAGGTTTAATAACCTCAGGTTTCACTTTAACCAAAGCCTTCTCAAATTTTGGCGCAGGCACAACCGCTTTATTTTTTTTAACCGCAACAATCACCGCCATCTTTTTGACAGGCTCAATCGCTTGTGTGGTTTTCTTCGGCATAGTGACTTTCTTCGCCACTGGTTTTGTTAGTCTTGTCTTTGGCGCGGCTTTCTTAACCGCAACCTTTTTGGCAATAGGTTTCTTAACAATCTTCGCCTTCGATTTCGCAGGTTTCGCCGCCTTCTTCTTTACAGGCATGATCTTACTTGCTTTTTTCGTTGTTTTCTTTTTTGCTACAGTCATTCTGACCTCACTAAGTAATTTGGAAATTCTTCTTTTCGACATCATGTCAAACTTTCAACATTCAACTTTGAACTTTCAATCCAAGAAGGAGGCGCGCGAGAAGGCAGGACGCCGCCTCAAACTGGAAATTTATTTTCATATTCATTTGAGCCTCCTTTCATAGTTGACCATGGACGATAGACAGTGAACGATGAAATACGGCCAATTGTCTATTGCCCATCGTCCAAAAACAAAATTCCTTCATCCACTCAGGGACGAAGGAATTCTCCGCGGTACCACCCGAATTCGGTTGAATTGTTTAAAGGCTATACGTTGAAAAATCCAACCTTCAACATTTTCACCTTCCAACTTTCAAACGCTCTTTGATTGCTATAACGGGCTTTCCCGTCACCGACTACTTTGCTGAAAGTTCAACTTTCAACTTCTTTCACCGATGAAGTCCCCCTTCGACTATGCTCAGGGGAAACAGGCGAGTTCGGTCTTCGTATTCCCGTTGGATACCATTGAAGGGCTTTCACCTCGCTCTCCCAACTCGCTGACGGGATGACCTACTACTCCTGCCGTGACTTTTATTCGTAGCTTGAAACATGACCTACTTTATTGATTAGTGGACCCAGAGGGATTCGAACCCTCGACCTTCTCAATGCCATTGAGACGCGCTCCCAACTGCGCTATGGGCCCAAAACGAATTTGGATTTTTTATTTCAGATTTACGATTTGGATTGTGTTCATATAATCGCCAATCCAAAACTTGTACTGAGCTTGTCGAAGTATCGTTACTCGTAAATCTGGTGGACCTGAGGGGATTCGAACCCCTGACCTCCTCAGTGCGATTGAGGCGCGCTCCCAACTGCGCTACAGGCCCAACTTCAAAGTACGTTGTATTCTACCTGAGGCATTAGGAGATGTCAAGACAGGTATAGTTTTGTCACATGGCTTTACCAAAGTCAGGAATTCTTCGTTTTGGCTTCGTGTAGAAAGCAAAGATTTACGGTTTTGGCAAAATTTGTTCACATAACGCCATGAAGGGCAATTTTTGTCAAGCGACTTTGGTAAA
>Ga0315268_10002109_pt1 | contig 22705 bp, 22 predicted proteins | sample C1_top_MG_FD_204535 | JGI IMG/M metagenome (GOLD analysis project Ga0315268, IMG submission 204535) | Sediment microbial communities from Yellowstone Lake, YNP, Wyoming, USA - C1_top | ecosystem: Environmental > Aquatic > Freshwater > Lake > Sediment | place: USA: Wyoming | collected 2017-08-01 | reverse complement strand
TTCGACAGAGAAAAACTGAGAATCCATGTCAAAAACCAAAGGCTGACCTTGTCTGCCGAGACTCTCGACCGCAAATACCATAAAAGCTTAAATCTTCCTAAGAGAGTGATTCCCAACACAATCCGCACAACATATAAGAACGGTGTGCTTGAAATACGGTTAAAAAAGGTTGTTGAAGAGAAAACTATTGATGGAGTAGCAGGTTAGAAAATGCCACACAAGCTCAGAAAAATTAGGAAGAAACGAGGTTCACGCACTCAGGGTTGGGGCCGAGTAGGCCAACACAGAAGAACGGGCTCAAAGGGAAGGCGAAACGCGGGACGACACAAAGCTCTGTGGTCATATGTCATAAAATACGAGCCAGATTACTATGGCAAGATAGGATTCACTTCACCCAGAAGTCTTAAGCAAAAAGTGAAAGCCATAAACGTCGGAACACTCGACGGGATGGCTGAGAAACTTTCGGTAGAGAAGGAAAAAGGCAAGCCTTTCGTAGACCTGCAGAGTCTTGGTTATACCAAACTCCTTGGCTCAGGCAAAATCACAAAACCACTCATCGTAAAAGTGCCATCTTGTTCAAAGTCCGCGCGGGAAAAAATAAAGAGCGTTGGCGGACAAGTACAGATGGAAACCGAAGAGACTGGAGAGTAGCGGGTAACCCATGGCCGGCAGATTTCTGAGCTTGTTCAAACCCATTGCAAGGGTTATTCCAGAGGTCAAAGTTCCTGAACGCCGTGTTCGGTTCAACGAAAAGATCTTCTGGACGGCACTCGTGCTGATAATCTTTCTAGTAATGTCCGAAGTCCCGCTGTTTGGTATCGGAAAGACCCCCTTGGGCGAACTTGCCGCGCTTCGCATAATTTTTGCCTCCAGTCGCGGCAGTCTTATGGAACTTGGGATAGGTCCAATCGTAACGGCTGGATTGATTCTACAGCTTTTGGTTGGTTCAAACATGATACAAGCTGATATGAACAACCCTGAAGACAGGGGGCTGTTCACGACGGCTAGCAAAGTATTCTCCATTATTCTCACAGGAGTCCAAGCCTCTGCCTACATAATCGGTGGAATGTACGGCAACTTGGGAGGCACGACAGCACTGATCATCTTTCTGCAGCTAATCGCAGCGGGAATAATCGTCCTGCTCCTAGACGAACTAGTCCAGAAAGGTTGGGGATTCGGTAGCGGAATAAGCCTGTTTATCATGGCCGGAGTTGCACAGCACATTTTCTGGCAGTCCTTCTCACCAGTTGTGGCAGTGGGTGAGGGCGCAGGAGGACAGACCTACGGCTTCTTCATCGCACTGGCCCAAGTCTTGTCATCAGGTCAACCGTTCTCAGTGCTTTGGCTTAGGAATGGACAGAATCCATCATTACTGGGCTTCATAGCCACCATTGCGGCCTTTCTGATCATAATCTATATGGAAGGAGTAAGAGTTGAATTGCCGATGTCGTACGCCGGCTACAAAGGATACCGCAGCCGATACCCGATAAAACTGTTGTATGTATCCAACTTGCCAGTGATTTTTGCATCAGCCCTCTTCGCCAACGTGTACTTCTTCTCCCAACTCTTCTGGAGCATGAACCATCAGCCTTCACCGGGCACAAACCCGTGGTTAGATATTCTGGGGCAGTTCAAGACAGTTGCAGCTCAGAGCGGCGGCCAGGCGTCAATACAGCCCGTAGGCGGTTTAGTGTACTATGTGACGGCCCCCCGCAGTTTCTTGGACGTGATGAGCGATCCACTCAAGGCTCTAGGTTATCTTGGAATCCTCATAGCTTTCTGCGTGATCTTTTCACTGACATGGCTTGAAGTGGGTGGACTGGGACCTTCAACAGTAGCCAATCAGCTCGTGGACGCCGGAATGCAAATTCCAGGATATAGGCGATCAGGAAAAGCAGTGGAATCAATACTCAAGCGGTACATCCCAGCAGTAACCGTTCTGGGAGGAATAGCCGTGGGACTCATCGCAGGCGTCACTGATTTCTTCGGAGTTTTTGGTTCTGGAATGGGCATTCTACTTTCTGTGGGAATAATCTATCAATACTATGAAACGCTGATGCAAGAAAGGGCAGCTGAAATGTACCCGGCGTTCCGACGGATATTCGGAGAATAGCCTATGAGTAAGACGATAATCGTGACTGGAATTCCGGGAACTGGAAAGACCACGGTTTGCAGTTTTGTCGAAAAACTCGCCAAAAACGCAGGCGCTGAAGTCAATGTGGTAAACTACGGAACAGTCATGATGGGAATTCTTCAGAAACATGGAAAGCCCATGGAAAGAGATGCCATGCGGAAAGACGATGTGGAAACTCAACACCAGCTCCAAAGAGAAGTTGCTGAGGCAATTAACGAAAAGACGAAGCAGATGAAGGGAATAACAATCATCGACACTCACATGGCGATCAAAACACCAGAAGGATACATTCCCGGCCTGCCTAACCAAAATCTGCAGCTTCTGAAGCCTGAAATGTTTGTGCTTGTGGAAGCCCAGCCTGGGGAAATAGCTTTACGCAGGATGAAGGATGCTACAAGAAGAAGAGACGCAACAATGGAAGAGTCTGTTAAGGAGGAACTACTGTTCTCTAGACTTATGGCGGGAGCATGCGCGGTTCTGACGAGTTCACCCGTGAAAATAGTTATTAACGCTGAGGGAAAACAAGAAGAAGCAGCGAAAGAAATACTAAAGGCTTTAGGGGTTATGTAGAAATGCTACCGATAATACTGCAGATAATTCCTGACCTTCTTAAAGACATTCCTTACTCCACGGTGTTCATTTTCGGCTTGGCTGCGGCTGTCTCGTTTCTAACAACCCTTGTGAACCGGCTTTTGACAAACCCTGAAAAATCAAAAGCTTGGAGAAAAGAGATTTCAGACTGGAACAGGGAACTACGCACAGCCCAACGCAACAAAGACACGAAAACCGTGGAGAAGCTCATGAAAAAACAGCAAACCATTTTCCAGCTTCAATCCAAGATGATGTGGCAATCAATGAAAGTTTCTCTGCTGTTCCTTATCCCACTGTTCCTCATGTGGCAAATCCTAGGAGGATTCTATACTAATAGTCAAGGCTCCATCTCGGTTGCCTATTTTCCGGGCCTTGGTTCCAACCTTCCGTTACCGTTGTTCAACATTTCCCTCATATGGTGGTACTTGGTGTGCTCACTTCTCTTTGGAACCGCCTTCCAACATGCCTTCAAACTGATAGAGGTAAGTGAATAGAAATGCCCAGACCGAACAAACGTACAAGAAGCAAGAAACGCGTCGGCAAAGCCCTGCCAGGTGGCAGAAAAGGAACACACTACAAAGCAGAGACTACATCTCTTTCCCGGTGCAGCCTTTGCGGACAGCCACTCACCGGAGTTTCGAACGCTTCTGTATTGAGAGCCGGTAAGCTCAATCGAGGAAGGAGAAAAGTCTGGCGGCTCTACGGCGGGCAAGTATGCCATAATTGCCTGAAGGCCAGCTTGAAGCAGGCTGCAAGAACGCCCTGAGCAAAGTCTTTTTGAGGAGAACTAAGTGGTTGCAGGAAACAAAGCGGAACATGAACTCAGGAAACCTTTAGTCGTCTGTATTTGTGGGATGGCTGGAAGCGGAAAAAGCACATTAGCCAAAAAGCTCGCGAGAAAGTATGGATTCACGTACTATTCTGGTGGAGATGCACTGAAAGCTCTGGCAACCGAACAGGGCTACAAGCCATCTGAACGCGGGTGGTGGGAAAGCCGCGAGGGAATGCGTTTTCTGGAAAAGAGGAGAAAAGACCCGAAATTCGACCGTGAAGTTGACCGCAAACTCTTGGAAATGGCGAAGAAAGGAAACGCAGTCTTGGACAGTTGGACGATGCCATGGCTTTTGGAAGCAGGCTTCAAAATATGGCTAGAGGCTTCTCCAGAAGAAAGGGCCAAGAGAGTTGCCAAGCGAGACAAGATGAGTACCGACGAGGCTTTGAAGGCGCTTCTAAACAAGGAAAGACGCACAAGGAATATTTACAAGAAACTCTACGGCTTCAGTCTAGGAGAAGACCTTGCCCCTTTCAATCTCGTCTTAGATACTGACAACCTAGAAGCTGAAGAAGTATTCGAAGTCTTGTGTAAGGTAATGGACAACATCGTTCTTCGTTCCGAGAAATGAAAAATGAACCGCGCAACTTTGGCCTAGATCAGCTTGCGCTAATGGGCATTTGAGCTTTCTGCTGCAAGAGTTCTATGTGTTTCTTGTGGTCGTAGATCCAAGAGCCATCTTTGAAGAATTCTCCGGAAATGGTCTGTCGCGACTGCATTCTCAAATCCTGTATAGCGTATTTGTAGCTTCGCACAAGATCCATCCTTGCCATCGCTGACAGAGTGTCAACAAATCGTCTGAATTCCACTGTTGGCAGAAACACTTCCACGAGGAGCGAGTTTTCCCCGAGTATTTTGCCCATCGTCAACACGAAGAACTTGTCAAGTAGGGACTCTGCGAACTTCGCAAACGTTTCGTAATCGGGAAAAGAGATGAAGAACAGAACCATTACTGAGGGTGAACTTCCGTATCGCATTGCAAAAATCTCATAGCCCTCGATCAGGTTCCTTCTCATCAAGTGCTGTTTGTAATGAAACTGGGCAAGTTGGCGGCTGATGCCCAAGATCTTTGCCACTTCATTCAGGTGTCTAGTCGCATCGACCTCCAAGTGCATGAGCATTTGAACGTCAATCTCGTCACCAAGGATAGGATATCCTTTGGGCTCGACCAGAGTGTAAGGCAAGTCCGTCGTCTGCTTTGGCACCTCTTTCATCCAGTCATCCCAGCGAAAGACCCAGCCCTCTTTGAGAGTATCAAACCAGTCTGAGGTTATCCGCCCGCCTTGAAAGCATGTTGACCAGTTGATGTGGACGTTTTCAACGACTCCGAGTCTTTTGATTTCCATTATGAACTCTTCAAACAACTTGCAACGCTCTATTGGTACAGTGTAGATGGCCGTGCACCCTTCGCCCATCCCGTAGGATCTGCTGACGTAGATCCAGAATCCATTGATCTTGAGACAATCAAAAAGAACCTGCTCCATTCCAGGTTTTGCTTCAGCAGTAACAACGGCTTTTCTTAGACCAATGTTTGTATGATATATTGAGGTGTGCATTCTCAAAAAAATTTCGGGGGTTTTTTGCATGCGTTTTATTCGAAATTCCAGTGCTTTGCGGGACATACCAATGGTCCTAGCGACCTTTGAGACGTTTCGTGGGCCAATGTCGCATAACGTTTGAAGGATCTTCACGTCGAGAGCTGTCAACAGTTTACGCATAGAATCGCCTGACCACGGTAATCTCAGGGTATATCTCGTTTTCCTAGTTCTTATTTCTTACCCAGGCATTCCCGGCGTATCCATCGCTATCCCTTGCTGTATGGGGCCAGTCTCGTTGTCTACTTGCACGATGTTGTAGGAGTTCGTGAAGCTCGCTCCATTTCCGAAGTGCTGACCGGTTGTGCTGGCGACAGCAAACGTTGCAGTAGCCGCGAGGAACAGCAACATAATCAACGATAGAATTTTCAGTTTCATGTCTTCACCCCCTTTTACAATTGATACCAGAGGCGAACACTTAACTCCAATAAGAAAATTCTTGCATAAGTCCCCAAGACGCACGTCTTTTACAATTTAACACACCATGAGAAATGAGCTAACCGAAAGTAAAATGAACAATCGGGCTACGCTACACAAGATAAGCCGTTCGATGAGCCTCGCAAAAACACTCGGATTGACCCCGGACAATCCAGTAAGGCTCAAAATAACACTCGAGATGGTTGACGAAAGATGCGAATTCTGCGGGAAAGTAACAACAAGCTATCGCTTGTATGATAAATGTTTCGCAACAGTATGCGACAACTGTGCTAAGAGAGATGCCGGGGGTCGACGCCTATGCCCGACATGTGCGGAATTGGAGAAGCAAGCACAAACACTTCGTTCTGAACCGTTTCCGGCAAGCAGAGACGGTCTATATTCGGCTTCGGAACCGGAATAATCTCTTATCCGGTAAGACTCAAGTCACCCGCAAGTCTTTTAAATGAATGCCATATAGAAACATGAACACGATGGAAATATTGCCGCTTGAGAACATAGATGAAGATGCAAAAAAACTGAAACTCTGCAAAGACTTGACCCTCTTATGGAATGAGATCAAGCTGGACGATCTCGAAGCGCCAAGCAAAGACAACATTTGATATATGTTTCCCTAACATAGCACAGCACTTTTGAAAAGGTCTTGATATGAATTAAGACAAGATAGTGACAAGATATGCATGATTCCGAATCTGACTCCATCATTTGTAACGTTAGCTTTTGGAGTCTTGATCTTCATTTTGATCATGTTTTTGCCTGATTGCTTGAGTTGAAGAGACCGAAGGATTCAGATCCGCGGAAGATAATGGATGAAATCTTATCAGGTCAGCCTCGCGTGAAGATAACTTCGATGGAAGGGACTGATGAAATCGAGATGAATCAAACGCTTGCCAAGAAAATATCGGCCATCATTGCCGCTTTGCCAAACCTAGAGATGTGACACATTTTTCTTCTTCAGCACCAGTTTCGCACTCTTCCAGTGCTCTTGCGCCAGCTGCAGGTTGCCCAGAACAGATCCATGAAGAGAATAGAAGATATAGCACATGTAAGTGCACTTACCGCATTTGGAGTATTTTCTGCGCAAGTCATCAAACCTCGAACTGTTCCACGCGTTCGGCAGGTCGAAAATGGTTGACACAGGATCGTGGAGATGGCATCCAGCCACTCTACCGAGATGATCTATTACCAGAAAGTTCTGAAGCGCACGACACTTCCACGTTCTGCTTCCACTTGAAAATAGATTCTTCAGCGCTTCGAGCGTCTGCGAAGTCATGAGAATCTTGCTGTTCTTCTTTTTCAACTCACTGAGAGAATTGAAAAGGTCGAATGCAGCCTTGTTGTCAACTATTGCAAACTCATCATTTTTTCTCCCTATCTTGAAGAGATTGTTGCCTCCGCCGGAGTCATAAGAGTACAAAGTGTACCATATTGGAATGTCTTTGTCGAGAAAGTGATTGGTTAGGTCCAACATTTCATGAAGGTTGAACTGTGAAATCGTGGGAGACACGCTGACAGAAATACCTTCTTCATGAAGCTTGTCAACGGCTTCCATGGCGTTGCGCCATGCACCGTTAACGCCTCGCACGTAGTCATTTTTCTTCGGATCTAGACTGTCAATTGAGATCGCGACAAAATCTGCATTGCGCAATGCATCAATTTTCTTGATGGCCATGCTGCCGTTGTCGTAGACTGTGGTTATGAAGAATCGAGAAGCATATTCAATTATTTCTCTTATATCATCTCTCAGAAGAGGATTGCCTCCGGAGAGGACTATTTCTATCGTGCCTAACTCTCTGAGGATGTCTAGACCATTCTTTATTTCTTCCGTCGATAGTTCCTTTGCGTCTTGCTCTCGCCACACGTTGCATCCTCTGCAGCGGAAATTGCATCTTCTGGTGAGCAACCACTGAACATGATGGGGTCGGCTGGGGGTCAAAGAGCGAACGATTATGCCTGTGGCCTTTTCCAATGAGATAACCATAGATGCACATCCCCAACCTTGTATTGCTCACTGCTCAAGTAAGAATAAAGATCCTATATAAAATTAGAGTATTGACCGCCATGGTTCGGAAATTCATATTAATCAAGAAACAGTGAGATTAGCCACATGAAGCCGATAGACGTCGTCATGACTACAAAGAACAGCGATCAAATCCTTGGCGAATGTCTCAGGATCATTTATGAAAATGTTCCTGTGAAGCGGTTGATAGTCGTTGATGCTTTCTCAACCGATAACACCGTCAAAATTCTGAACAGATTCAACAGGAAATATGGCAACGTCAAGATAATAAGTGAAAAGGGCACAAGGGCAAAAGCCCGAGAAAGAGGCATAAGAGAGGTAGAGACCGAGTGGTTCATGTTCGCGGACAGTGACATGATCCTCTGTGCGGACTGGTTCAAGAAAGCTGAAAAATATGTGGCTGAAGGTGTCGGGGCGGTTTGGGGAGTGAACATTGACGTCATACCGGATGTGAAAAGCAAACTATTTTACCGATCACTCATTGCCGTGGCGAGGGAAGCCTTCAATCTACGGGGCGGCACACATGATACCTTGATCAGACACGAACTTGTCAAAGATGTCAAGATTCCACAGAATTGGCGGACCTACGAAGATGCTTACATCATAGATTGGGTTAAGAAAAAGGGATACAAGGCGATAATAGGAGATGATCTTTACTGTCTGCATTATCGACCGCGTGAGGACTGGAACTTTAGAGAGAGTCTGTGGTTAGGCTATATAGAAATAAAGTATGGGCTGTTTTACTTCTATTCTTTCAGGTACGCCTTCTATTATCCATTCTTCGTATTGTACTGGATTCTTCAACTCTTGCACCGCAATTCAGAAAACTACCCTAGGAAACGCATCCGGAAAAACAGATAGTAGCCCTAGCATGCGGCTGGCGATGCTTGAGGCCACAGAGGCCCCCGTTGATACGCGGATTCTGCCAAGCACACTTACACGACATCAAAAACCAAACAGAAGCCTAGGAACCCATCATCTGACTGCTTCGTATTTAGCGTCGTGTAGATGTTTGAGCAGGTAGAAAGAGAAGTAATTTCTCCACCAGATCTTGTAGCTCTTGATCAATCCCCATTTTCTCAGTCTTCTGCACGAATCAAACACTGGCGTGGACAGGACCTTGACGCGTCCGTATTTCAGCCCGTTGACCAGTAGATCGGTGATCTCCATCATGTACAGTTTTTCATTGAAGCCTTCTATTTTCTCAAAAACTGGCTTCTTTATTGCAACGACGTCTCCTCTGTTGTAGAACTTTATCAAGAAGCCTATGGCTCCACAAGCTTTGATGAACAGTTTGTCGATCAGATAGAATAGTTTCTCAGATGATGTCGTCTCGGCATAACGTTCTGGCAATACATAGGCTATGACGGAGACAACAGATTCATCTTGGAGACTTTGGGAGATATCGATCAGCGTGTTCTTCTGGACTATCGTGTCGGCATCCATAAAAATCAGAATGCGCCCCTCGGACAATTTGGCTCCGTAGTTTCTCGCTTTTGAAACACCTTGAGAAGGCAGATAATAGGCTCTGCTGGTGAATGTTTTAGCTATTTCAAGCGTGTTGTCGTCACTGCTGTCGACTACGATGAGTTCGACTCGTATGTTCAGCTTTTCGGCCTCGTCTGCGGAGGAAGTCAGACTCTGCAGAGTCTTCCCGATGTATTCTTGCTCATTTTTTGTGGCGATTACGACTGACAGATCCACCATTTATCCTGCGGCTCCACTTTCAGAAAAGAGCTTTCCAAAGATGATCGGATGTGGGCCTAGGCAAAGACCGGGCTCTCCCGTTCTTTCCCACGATGTGGCGGCCATGCATGATATCTGTGAATTCACCGATGACATATGCATGAACGCCCTTCTGTGCCAATTTCCTTACTATTTCGCCTGCAGATTCTGGCTGGGCAGAGATGAGTAATGCTCCTGAACTGATTAGTTGAAGTGGGTCGATGCCGAAAAACTTGCATATCTCAGTGGTTTCGGTTTGCACTGGGATTTTTTCATTGAAGACTTTCACGCCCAAATTTGAGGCGTCGGCGATTTCGTGGATTCCTCCGGTTATGCCGCCTTCGGTAGGATCGTGCATTGCGTGGACTCCTCCAGTCTTGAAGGCAATCAAAGCGTCTTTGACGACACTTATTTGCCGGTAAAACCCCTTCGCACTGCTCAACATTTCCGTACTCAAAGCATTCTTCAACTGTTTCTCTCGGTCTGAAGCAAGAATTGCCGTGCCCTCGATTCCCGCGCTCTTTGTCAACACAAGCTTGTCGCCCGGCTTGGCTCCGCCTGCCGTCACGTAGTTCCCTTTTTCGGCCATGCCCATTATGCACCCTACGACGATTGGATTGACTAAGCCTGGTGTTGTCTCGCAGTGTCCGCCGACTATGGCTATTCCAAGCTCGTTTGCAGCATTGCTCATCTGTAGGCTTATTGTTTCAACAGTCTTGCTATCTGACTGTTCAGGAAGCAAAATGCATGAAAGCAGAAATGCCGGTTCCACGCCGAAAGTGGCAACGTCGTTTGCATTCACATTTACAGCAAGCCAACCAATTCTCTCTATTGCTCCCGTGATGGGGTCCATAGAAACTACCAGTGACTTGCTGCCAATGTCTATCACAGCTCCGTCCATTCCTGCCGAAGGACCCAGCACGACTTCATCACGTTTGACGCCCAAGTTTTTGAAAACAACTTTTTCCAAAATGTCAATGGGAATCTTTCCGGGTGGAAGTTTCATTTCGAACCCTTCTTAAGGCATAATCTTCACGCCAGCTTTTAAGTTGTGGGAAACTGCGCAAAATGATTTTCATAATTGGCATCGCAACAATCAATCCGATGAGCATCTGCCCTATATTAACTGGGATTTCTGCAATTGCCGCGACTTCGATGCCAAAAAGTGGGAACAATAGGAAGTTTTGATAAAGGAAATAACCTACGACCATGACTGAGCCGCCTATTAGTGTCGTGAATGCCAACCAACCTAGTTCCGGTTCCAAAACAAAGCCAGTCAGAGCAATTGAGAAGACAATTAATCCACCGAGCACGTACCAGAATGCCGGAGGAACCGAAAATATCAAGTTGGGAGATTCAGGCGGCGGGATGCCAAGTTTCAGTTCCACTTGACCGCTATAGTAAATGGAACCGATAATTCCTAATGAAGCTCCGATTACCAAACCTATGATTAACGTAAATCCTTTCCATAACCGCTTGGAGCGAAACTGTGGTCTTCTTTGACCAAGAAAGCCGACGATTGCTCCCTCACATGCTTTTATGACTAGAGTGGCGGGCGCATAGTACCAGAAGCCTAGCAGAAGGTCTGCAAAGCCGGAACCTACTCCTCCCGCGAAAGCACCGATAATTGGTCCCAAGGATAAGGCTGTGATGTATATCATGGTTTCTCCGACGTTGAAGAAGCCTTCGGTGCTGGGGACGTATATAGAGAATACCATGGTAGCCACGCAGACGAGTGACGTGAAGACCGCTGCGAGAGCAAGGCGAAGTGCTGTTGATGTTAAGGCACGTTGACTCATGAGGATTTCTCCAGTTCGAATATCAATAGTTATCTGCTGTTTGACCTTTTTAGTTTTTGCAACAGTTGAAAGGCTGTTTCATGAGACACTTGATGGGAAAGCCTAAATGTGAGTGTTAGGCTGTTAGATAGCAAGTTATGAGTTGATGGTCATGGGTGAAGACAAGGCGAAGGAAGATCCAGTCAGACTGCATAAAGAAGCCAACAATCTCTTCGAAGTTGGCAAATACAAGGAAGCCAAGGAAATCTTCGCGAGAGCTGGCGAACTGTACTTCAAGGTGCAGAACTACTTCGATTCAGCCACAATGTACTACAAAGCCGGCGAATGCGCGTATGCGCTCAAGGAGTATGAGGCTGCGGTGGAGCATTTCATGAAATCGACTGAAATATCCTTCCAGAAAGGATTCGACCGGTTTGGAGTCAGCGCATTGGAATATGCAAGAGACTGCTACAATGCACTGAAGAAGCCAGCCAAAGTCAAGGAACTAGAAAAGAAAATCAAAGAAGTAAAAGCAAAACTCGAAACTACATTCTAAGATCAGCCTTTCCTCCACTATTCTTTTTCCCCGAACGCACCAAGACAATGCTTATCTCTTCAAGCTGGCAATTGGAAAGACCAAGCACGTTCTAAAGGAGTATATCTATGCCGACCCCTTTCAAAGCTCTGGCAGAACTTGGCGAGAAACTGGAAGCCACGAGAAAACGTCTTCTCATGATAGATCTCGTTGCAGGTTTTCTGGCGACCTTGGCGGCAGAAGAGGTGGAGCCCGCAGTTTCCATGATGCTTGGCAGACCCTTGCCAACATGGAGTCAACAGACCCTGGAGGTCAGCTGGGCAACGTTAAGTGAAATCATCAAACAGGTGACAGACGTTGAATGGGAGGCTTTCAAGGAGGCTTTCAGCAAAACCGGCGACATCGGCTCGGCAACGAAGACAATTTTTGAAAACAGCAAGCTCAAGAGGCAAACCGCACTTTTCGAAAAGAAACTGACGATAATTGAGGTCAGACGTAGTTTTGAAGCCTTGGCTGAAATCAGCGGCCATGGTTCGAGAGATAAGAAACAGCGTCTGATAGAAGCGTTGCTGAGCCAATCCTCGCCTGTTGAAGCCAAGTACTTGGTCAAGATCTTCATAGGAGAAATGCGAACCGGGTTACATCAGGGATTGATGGAACAGGCAATTGCCAGAGCGTTCAAAGTGCCGCTAGAAACCGTTCAACAAGCAAGTATGATTGCAGGCGACGTAGGGGAAGTTGCCGCTCTTGCCAGGATCAACGGCGAGGAAGCCCTAACCAAAGTCAGTTTCAGAGTGTTCAGACCTGTCAGCCTCATGCTGGCGCAGATGGCGAATGGCCTCTCCGAGGCACTGCAAGAACATGGTGGTGAAACAGCGTTTGAATACAAGTATGACGGCGCCAGAGTACAGATCCACAAATCTGGGGATGAGGTAAAGGTTTACAGTCGAAGACTAACAGACGTTACTGACAGCTTGCCAGAAATTGTGGAGATTGCGAGAAATAATGTCAAAGCGAAAGAAGCCATTGTTGAGGGGGAAGTTGTTGCCGTTGACAATTCAGGTTTTCCAGTTCCTTTCCAACATTTGATGCGCAGATTCAGAAGAATCCACGCAATAGAGGACACCGCCGAAAAAATCCCGGTCAAACTCTACCTTTTCGACATCCTGTACCTCAATGGAAAAAGCCTGATTGCCACCCCTTATCTCCAGCGAAGACAAACACTTGCCAAAAGTGCGGGTCAAATTCAACTGACGACTCAAATCGTCACTAAGAACGCTGAAGAGGCAGCGGAATTCTTGAAAGAAGCAATGAATGCAGGACATGAAGGTCTAATGGTCAAGAAACTTGACAGTCCCTACACGCCAGGAATACGTGGAAAACGATGGGTGAAGATAAAGCCCGTTCTTGAACCCTTGGATCTTGTTATTGTAGCGGCTGAATACGGCTACGGACGAAGACATGAGTGGCTTTCAGACTACTACTTGGCGGCACGCGACGCTGAAACTGGCGAGTTCTTGGAAGTGGGCAAGACGTTCAAAGGATTGACAGATGCTGAAATCATTGAAATGACGAAGCGACTCAAGGAACTGGCGATAAAGGAGCAGCATAGGAGAGTTGTTGTGATTCCAAGGATTGTTGTTGAAGTTGCTTACAACGAGATTCAGAGAAGCTCCAAGTATGAGTGTCGCATGGCTTTGCGGTTTGCCAGAATAACGCGGATCAGGGACGATAAGGCTCTTGAAGAAGCGGACACTATACAAAGAGTCAGAGAAATCTATGAGAAGCAGTTCTTAAAAAAGGGTAGATATAAAACTGATTAGCGGCAGAATAGATGATGGAGCCTTCCGAATGGCTAAGATCAAGAAGCTTTCGTCATATGATGAGTACTATAGTCGGCAAATGGTTTTGAAAGAGTTCGGCAGAAAAGCGCAACGGAAACTGTCACAGTCAAGGGTTGCCATCGTCGGTCTCGGCGGACTAGGCACAGCGTCGTCACTGTATCTGGCCCTTGCAGGAGTTGGGTATTTGCGCTTGATAGATCAAGACACGGTGGAACTGCCCAACCTTCACAGGCAGATATTGTACGATTCAGACGACCTGCATTATCCCAAAGTTGAAGTTTCTGCCAAGAGACTAGAAAAATCTAACCCTCTAGTGAAGGTTGAGCCTGTTCCTGAAAACCTGAACGCAGCAAATGTTGAGAAACTCTTGGCTGGAATGGACTGCGTTGTCGACGGTTTGGACAATATGAAAACGCGCTATCTGGTCAATCGTGCATGTGTGAAGCTGCGTATTCCGTACGTTTTTGGGGCTGCAATAGGGCTTGAGGGAAATCTATCGGTTTTTTCGCCGCCCGAAACTCCTTGTCTGGAGTGTATTTTGCCCGGAGTTGCTGATGATTATTTGTTGACATGTGATACGCGGGGCGTGCTCGGAGCGACACCCGGCATTATTGGAACCATGCAAGCCATGGAAACGATAAAGCTGTTGACGGGAATGGGTACGGCATTGAAGGGTAAGCTGATGATTTGCGACTTCAGCGACATGTACTTCACAGTAATCGACATCTTCATAAGAGATGGGTGCCCAGCATGCCAAAGCAAACTGATGGTTCCAAAAACGAAGGAAAGACTTGCATGGCTGTGCGGACGAAACACTGCTAACGTGAATCCGGAAAAACCGTTAAAAATGGATCTCGGCGAGACTTACAAGGCGATCAAACAAGAGTTCAAGGTGCGCATCAAGTCTCGACTCGCCATCATTTTTGATTATGAGGGTCATGAGGTCACTTTGTTCAATGGTGGACGCATGCTCATCAAGAACGTTGAGGATGAAAATTCAGCTTTGGCGGTTTACAGGGAAATTCGGAAAAGGCTCGGTGACGGTTGATAATATATTTATTGCAGTCTTGTCGATTATGTAGGTTGCCGGGGTGGCTGAACGGTTCAAGCGGCGGCCTGCAGAGCCGCTCTATATGGGTTCAACTCCCATCCCCGGCTCTAATACTGAACCCCTATACTCAGAAGATATTGCCAAGTTTCTATGGGCTTTAAAGAAAGAAGGACTTAAAGAGACTACCATTATTCAGAATTACAGCAAAGTTCTCAAGCACCTAAATAAGAACTGCAAGCTGAATAATCCAGATTCAATATTGTCTTACATAGCTGTTAAAGAGGTTTCTGAAGGAAGAAAAGAACTGACGATAGATGTTATTCAAGATACTGTAAATGGAAAAGTATTCCCTTCTTTAAACCTAGATATAAAAGACAAGATAGGCTTCCTTATGTTCCTTTAGAAATAGATATTGAATCTTTACTCTCTGCTCTGCCAAGAAATCTCCACGGCAATCAAAAGAAAACAGGATCTCTGCTTTCTGAGGGAGACTTCGCTTAAAGAAAGCTTTTCAAACCTTGACAGCACTAGAGTCTATCATGGTGATGGTGAATGCCAAAAATGCTCATCGTCTACTACAGTAGAACTGGAAACACCGAGAAAATGGCCAAAGCCGCAGGAAAAGGAGCCAGAACCGTTCAGGGAGTCGAAGTAGAACTGAACTACAATGTAACGCCTGAAATGCTCAACGACTTTGACGCCTTGCTAATTGCCACCCCAACCTATCATCATGACATGCCCGTAGGCTTCAAAACCTTTTTTGAAGAAGCTGCCGAGAAACACATCAACCTGAAAGGCAAGGTCGGAGCAGCATTCGGCTCATACGGATGGAGCGGCGAAGCCCCCAAACTGGTTCTCGAAATCATGAAGAACAAGTTCGAAATGAACGTGACTGAACCGCCATTTATAATCAGGTACGAACCCGATCAAGCTGGACTCGAGAAGTGCAAAGCGCTTGGAAAAAGGATTGCCGAAAACCTTATGCACGTAAGCTAACATGTTCCTAAGAATAGGAGGCAAACGCTCTGAGTTCAAAAGACGAATTGATAAAGTTTCTGAAAGACCAGATCAAGATCGAAAACCAAATCGTGGAATCGTTAAACAAGTCTCTGCCTGAGATGGACAATCCACCCGTCAAAGGCGTTTTGAAAGGAATATCCCTAGATTCCATTAAGCATTCTGAAATGTACGCCTCGGCAGTCGTGCTGCTGACGCATGTCTCCAAGGCGCTGACGCAGGAAAACCTTGACAAGCAAAAAGACCTGGTTGAAAAACACATACAGATTGAGTCTGAACTCATCCGAAAAATAGAAAAAATGCTTCCAAGCGTGAAAGATAAGAAGGTTGCACTTCTCCTGTCTGCCATACTAGCAGATGAGAAGAGACATCATGAACTCTTGAAGAAAGTGCTAGAAATCATTGTGAAAGGGGAAACCATAACCGAAGCAGACTGGTGGGACATGCTCTGGAAGGACGTCCCATTCCACGGCTCACCAGGCGGCTGAATATCAACAACACATAACGCAATAGGCCAGGCCGATTCTCAACTTTTCAGTCATTTAGCCACCCGCAGCATGAAAAGCAAATACTTTTAGTCGCCCAAACCTCAATTGTTGATGCAGGGGTGTTTTAGGAAATGCAACATCATACACACCACATGAAAGAGTTCAAAAAGAAACTCTGGGTCTCCCTCATTTTCACAGTGCCGATACTGCTGCTTTCCGAAATGATCCAAATGTGGTTCGGCCTCATGTGGATTCAGATACCCTTCCAAAAACAAATTCTGTTCATCCTTTCCCTTGTCATTTACGTCTACGGCGGACAACCATTCATAAAAGGCATGATCCAAGAAATAAGAGACCGCCAGCTGGGAATGATGACGCTCATAGGGACAGCCATTTCCGTAGCCTTTTTCTTCTCTGCAGCCACAGTTTTTGGCCTAGTCGGAAAAGACTTTTTCTGGGAACTTGCCACCCTCATAGACATAATGCTCCTTGGTCACTGGATAGAAGCCAAAAGCGTCCTCGGCGCTTCAATGGCACTGGAAGAACTCGTGAGAATCATGCCCACGAAAGCCCACCTCGTGAAAGATGATGAAGTGAGAGAGATCTCCGTCTCGGAACTGAAAATGGGCGACATCGTCCTTGTCCGACCTGGTGAGAAAATCCCTTCGGACGGAATCGTTGTGGAAGGAGAATCCTTCGTGAACGAAGCTCTTCTGACAGGTGAATCCAAACCCGTGCACAAGAAGGAACGAGACAAGGCAATCGGCGGAGCAATAAACGGCGACGGCTCCATACACGTTCGAATAGAGCGGACTGGAGAAGAAACCTACCTAGCCCAAGTGGTAAAGCTGGTGAAGCAGGCACAGGAGAGCAAGTCGAGGACTCAGGACCTGGCAGACAGAGCCGCAGCACTACTGTTCTACGTGGCGCTCACAGTTGGAATAGTCACGTACATTGCCTGGTTTGCAACCGGAAAAGCTGATGTGGCTCTTGAAAGAACCGTAACCGTCCTAGTCATCGCATGTCCACATGCACTAGGACTTGCAATACCTTTGGTCGTTGCTCTTTCAACGTCTATAACGGCGAAAAGTGGAATCCTGATCAGAGACCGAAAAGCCTTTGAAATGATCAAAGATTTGGACGCGATCGTTTTTGACAAGACAGGCACGTTGACGGAAGGAAAATTCGGCGTAAGTGATGTAGTAGCTTTCGTTCCAGAAGAGGAATTGTTGAAGCTTACGGCAAGTGTGGAGCTCAACTCTGAGCACATGATCGCCAACGCAATCGCGCAATATGCAAATGAAGAGCGCGTGGAATTTCCTCGAACTGAAGAGTTCAGAGCAATACCGGGCAAAGGTGCTTACGGAAAAGTTGAGGACAGAGAAGTCTACGTGGGAAGCCCAAGTCTTCTGGAAGAAATGAGAATAGACGTATCAAATCAGAGAATCGAGGAACTGCAAAAACAAGGGAAAACAGTCGTTTTCACCGTGGTTGACGGGAAACTTGCCGGGGCCATAGCTCTTTCTGACATCATCAGAAAAGAATCATATGAAGCAGTCAAAGCATTGAAAGAAAGCGGGCTCAAGGTTTTCATGCTCACGGGCGATTCTGTAGAAGTCGCCAACGCCGTCGCGACAGAACTTGGCATAGATGACTATTTTGCCCAAGTCTTGCCAGACAAAAAAGCAGAGAAAATCAAGTTGCTTCAAAAAGAAGGCCATCGAGTTGGCATGGTTGGCGACGGCATAAATGATGCTCCAGCCCTCGCCACGGCAGACGTGGGCATTGCGATAGGAGCAGGAACAGACGTCGCTATTGAAAGTGCCGACATAATTCTCGTCAAGAACGACCCCAGAGACATACCTAAAGTCTTGGACCTCTCACGGAAAACCTACTCCAAAATGGTTCAGAACCTGTGGTGGGCAGCAGGCTACAACATCGTGACCATACCGTTAGCCGCTGGAATCCTGTCCAGCTTCGGCGTAACCGTTAGCCCAGCCATCGGCGCCGTTCTCATGTCTCTAAGCACTGTGATCGTTGCATTCAACAGTCAAACATTGAGAAAATATGAGCCAAAAGGATCATGGTTGGCCGAGAAAAAGCGTCTGGTCACCGACCCAGTCTGCGGAATGGAGCTAGAACCCGAATCAGCCTACAGCAAAATCGAGTATGAGGGACACGTTGCCTATTTCTGCTCACATAACTGTGAAGAAAAATTCAAAAAAGACCCGAAAAAATATTTGCAGAAACTGATGAAAGAAACAGTGGAACGCTAGCACTCCAACCAAATTGTGACAGGCCTACCAGATTGCGACGCCAGCCTGTCGAAACGATTATAAGACTTGGATAATACACTCAGCTTTCAAACATCAATCCAGAAGCCCAACTCCTCAGGCCTATGGTTTTGGATGGTGAAAACTGTGACGGATGCCATTTCAAACGGGAAAAAGAATGCGAAGAAGCCAACGGGCTGGGCACAGTCAGTGAGCAACGAAGAGCTCCTATGCCTGCCAATTGAGGAGATTCTTGCCAAACTGAAATCTTCTGTCTCAGGCCTCACATCGCAACAGGCGGAAGAGGCCCTTAAGGTCTATGGTTATAACGAAGTAGCGAAAAAAGAGAAAAGAACCGCGATAATCAAGTTTCTACTGCTTTTCAAGAACCCCCTAGTGCTTATTCTGCTGTTTGCAGGGCTGATCTCTGGCGTACTGGGAGAAGTAGTGAACGCAACGATCATTTTCATAATGGTCTTCATGAGCGTCATTCTCATGTTTCTGCAGGAATCCAAGGCGGAAAAGGCAGCGGAAGGACTGAAGGAAAGAGTGGCCACTACAACAACAGTACTCAGAGACGACGCCAAAAGAGAGATCAAGCTTTCAGAAGTGGTTCCAGGAGACATCATAAGTCTTTCCGCCGGCGATGTCGTGCCGGCCGATGCACGGCTGACGACCGCCAAAGACTTTTTCATAGACCAGTCAGCTTTAACCGGCGAATCGTTTCCTCTGGAAAAGATGGCTGCTTCGTTGACGCCCAAGCAGGCATGCACCATCAACGAATGGGGCAATTACCTGTTCATGGGCACTTCTGTGGTGAGCGGTTCAGGTTCAGCCGTTGTTGTGAAAACCGGCGGCTTCACGGAATACGGAAAGGTTGTCAAGAAGATTGTTGAGAGAAGACCCGAGACCGAATTTGAAAGGGGATTAAGAAGATTCGGATACTTGATTATGCAGGTCACCTTTCTGCTTGTCTCCTTCGTCTTCTTAATGCACGCAGCAAGATATCATGGAGGACATGTTCTAGAATCTTTCCTCTTTGCCGTAGCATTGGCAGTGGGGTTGACCCCTGAGCTTTTGCCAATGATTCTTTCAATCAACCTCTCAAAAGGCGCCTTGGCAATGTCAAAGAAAGGGGTCATAGTGAAACGACTGTCATCCATCCAGAATTTCGGCAATATGGACGTTCTATGCACGGATAAGACTGGAACACTCACCGAAAACAAGGTCACGCTAATGTTGCATGTGGACATGGAAGGAAAAGACAACGACAAGGTATTGTTATATTCTTTTCTTAACAGCTACTACCAGACTGGACTCAAAAGCCCGCTCGACGAGGCAATCCTTGAACACGAAGAAGTCAACGTGAAAGGCTTTCAAAAGATAGACGAGGTTCCATTCGACTTTGTGAGAAGACGAGTATCCGTAGTGGCAGAACGAGCCAGAGAGAGATTCTTCATAACCAAAGGAGCACCTGAAGAAATCCTGAAAGTCTGTTCATACTATGAGCTTTCTGGAAAAATTTTCGACTTGGCCAGTGAGACTGAAAGAAAGATCGAGCAGAAATATTTTGACCTGAGCGCTGAAGGCTTCAGGGTTCTAGGCATCGCTTACAAGAAAGTGAAAGAAGAGAAAACAGCATATTCAGTCAACAACGAAGGTGACATGGTTTTCCTGGGTTTTGTCGCCTTCATGGATCCGCCTAAGGAATCGGCCAAAGAATCCCTCCAGCTGTTCAAGAAGAGCCACATTGAACTCAAGATTCTGACAGGAGACAACGAACTGGTCACCCGAAAAGTCTGTGAGCAGTTGGGCTTTGAAATTAATGGAGTTGTTCTTGGAACTGACATAGCCAAGATGCATGACGACGCGCTGGCAAGGGTGGTTGAGGAAGCCAACATTTTTTCAAGGGTAACGCCATCGCAAAAAGACAGAATCATCAACGCGTTGAAAAGCAATGGCCATGTTGTCGGCTTTCTGGGAGACGGCATAAACGATGCGCCCTCAATGCGGGTGGCAGACGTAAGTATATCAGTTGAGAACGCCGTGGACGTGGCCAAGGAATCTGCGGACATCATTCTTCTCCATAAGGATTTGAGAGTGCTTGAAGAGGGAGTCTTGGAAGGCAGGAAGACTTTCGGCAACACGATGAAGTACATCATGATGGGCGTGAGTTCAAATTTCGGCAACATGTTCAGCGCCGCCGGAGCCTCTTTGTTCTTGGATTTTCTGCCGATGCTTCCCACGCAGATACTTCTGAACAACCTCTTATATGACATGTCTGAACTGGCCATTCCAACTGACAACGTCGACGCAGAGTACATTGAAAAACCAAAGAGACTGGACATTTCGTATGTCAGGAACTTCATGGTCTATTTCGGGCCGATAAGCTCGCTTTTCGACTTCTTGACTTTCTACATAATGCTTTACGTCTTCAATGCGTGGCAAAACGCACCGCTATTCCAGACTGCTTGGTTCATCGAGTCTTTGTGCACGCAAACGTTGGTCATCTTCGCAATTAGAACCCGAAGGTCGCCCTTCTTCAAAAGCAAGCCAAGCAAGCCATTGCTTGTCAGCAGCCTCACGGTAGTAGCCGTCGCCATCTTGATACCTCTCACGCCTATAGGTGACCTGTTCGGATTTCAAGATCCTTCACCCGCGTTCTTTGCGTTCTTGGTCGCATTTGTCGCCATATATTTGGCGATGGTTGAGAGTCTGAAGATGCTTTTCTACAAACGTTATGCTCATCGCTTGGAACAGGTTATGGTTCCGCCGAAGGGACCGCCATATCCGACTCCGACAACAAGATTGGTTCAGGACATGGTGGCAATGATATGCCTGCGCTTTGAAGATGAAACTTCAATAGATTCGCTGTTCAACGATTTTCAAGTCGCATCATATCCAGTTGACCAAGACCAAGTCGTCCGCAATCTCCATCACCTTCGACGCACAGGACTTGTGGACATCGATTGGCGCAAAGGCGTAATCAAACGCCAGCCACCCATGAAAGATTACGTCAACAAACTTGTGAAAGGAGACCTTTGGTCAAAAATCGCAGGCGATTGGCTGACCATCGGCAAATTGATTCAAGAAAAGTATGGCAAGCTGAACCCGGAATACGATAAGCTGGCAGCTCCGATAGAACAGAGCTGACTTGCAGGTCACGTTCTAGGTTCTCGAGTTTCTTTTCAAAAGCAAAATCACGAACATTAAGATCAGTAGGCCTAGAGTCGCAAGCAAGAGTATCCTCACGATGAACGGAATGCGTTCCGGCGGGTTTGCAACTGTGACTGTTAGAGTCTGAAGGCTGCTGAGACCGTCATTGTCGGTCACATTCACTTTGACTCCATACGTTCCCTGCTGGGCATAAGTATGAGAGGTTAAAGCTCCGCTTCCGTTTGTCCCGTCGCCGAAGATCCATTCATATGATACTATTTGCCCATCGTCCGCCGATCTGCTGGCATCGAAGACGACAGGCTCACCAACGTACGCAGTTCGGTTGTAATCAACAGCAATACCGGGAACGCGGCCGAAGAAATCAGTGCCCACTATCCTCAGCGTATGCAAGCCTTTCTCGACGGCTAAGTTCAGATAAGATCGTCCAGTCACGTTGGCTTCAGAAACATCAACAGGCTTATCATCAAGAGAGACGTTGTATGGGCCTCTCAAAAAGTCTTGCTGTATTATGAGATTGGCGAACCCTGTTGCCGTTGACGGAACATCTGTGTTCAGTTCTAGTTTCTTCTGCAAATAGTCGAAGTTAAAGCCAATGACTGAGGCGTTTGTGAAAGCTTGAATCTGAAACGTTCTGTTGCCGAATGAGAAGTTGAAGGTCTGCAGTGGAGGAGTTAAGCTCGGCAGAGGACCGCAACCAGGACGGTCGGCTTCGTCAGACCAGATTCCTGTGCTTTCATACGTTCCTTTATAATCATTATCCACGACTTCGATTTCTTCAACATCGCCGACCCATTTGTAGCCCCATTTGCACGGAACGACAAGTCTGAAGAATCCTTGTATCCCGCTTATCTCCGGCAGAACGGTTCCGTTGGCTCCCAGTGCGAGAATGGTTGTCGGCTTCAAGGCTTCCTCCATCAAGAGGTCCGATGAAAAGCCACCTGAGCCGCGAGTAACGACTTTGTAGGCTTCTGGTTTTACTTCAGCCAAAGTCAGGAGATGAAATAGCGGCACACCAGTCCAGTTGTAGGTCACGTCTGGAAGTCCCACGACACATTTTAGATTTGCCACTTCGGAAACCATGGGAAAAGAAAGCAAATCGGCGTAAGTCAAGGTCAAATTTTTATTGACCACTCCAAATATGCGCACGTAATCTAGCGAGGCAGTCGTGATCGGCACGGTAAGCTGTTGCGGAAGAAGCGCTAGGGCACTC
>Ga0315268_10002108_pt1 | contig 22705 bp, 16 predicted proteins | sample C1_top_MG_FD_204535 | JGI IMG/M metagenome (GOLD analysis project Ga0315268, IMG submission 204535) | Sediment microbial communities from Yellowstone Lake, YNP, Wyoming, USA - C1_top | ecosystem: Environmental > Aquatic > Freshwater > Lake > Sediment | place: USA: Wyoming | collected 2017-08-01 | reverse complement strand
AGGATCGCAGAGACCTGAGTGTCTTTCAGATCGGTTGGCGCATCATCGAAAGGCGTCTGATCAATTCTCTGGCACTCCTGCTGCCATTTTGCCCCTATGGGCAACTCAAACTGTCAGGTGGCTAGAGATAAAAACAGAAAACTTGGTGTCTTGGTGCCTTGGTGGTAAGTAACTGCCCCACAGGACTACTCTTCCTTGGCTTCCTCCTTGGCTTCTTTGCCCTTAGGGACCTCCTCCACCTCGGCTGGCGCCACCTCGGCCACCACTTCTTCGACTTCTTCCTTCGCCGGCGGCAGGATTTTAACTACCACCTCGTCCGGATCGCGGAGGATCTTAATCGCCGCGCTGATTTTCAGGTCCTTGACGTGAATAGCATCGTCAATTTCTTGCAGCCCAGAAATGTCTACATCAATTTGGCGCACCAAATCGCCGGGCAGACATTCGATCTCCACCTCGTCTATGTTGTGCAGCAGGATTCCACCCGCCGCCACTCCCGGCGCCTCACCCACGAAGACGAGCGGCACCTGAGCGGTGAGCTTCTCCATCATGGCCACCTGGTAGAAGTCCACGTGCAGCAAATCCCTATTCAGGGGATTCCGCTGTAGACCGCGAATCAGCACCATCTTGGGTTCCGCCACCCCTTCCATCTTCAGGGAGACCAGCGTATTCATCCCCGCCTGGGCAAAGGCGCGCTGGAAGGCCTTTTCCTCTACCTGTAGCGACTGCGAGGCGAGGTTGTGGCCAAAGAGATTGGCGGGGATTATCCCCTGCCGACGTAAGTGCCGCACCTTCTTGCCTAGAACCGTCCGTGGACTGGCCTGTAGTTCAATGGCTTCCATTATGCCTCCTGTGTTTTTATCGTTCACACCCTTGCGAAGGTTTCGGAACCTACGCAAGGGTCCTCCAACGGGCTTTCAGCCACCCTAATTTTACCCGATTGCGGGCAATCTGTCAAATGGCGGCTGCGCTCAGGTGCGACGCACCTGCGAGGTGCGTCGCACCTGACACTGGTTAAGACGAAAGCCGCCGAGCGAACCTTTCGCCGCTATCCCTGTAGGGGCAACCCTCGTGGCTGCTCAGGGCGACCACAAGGGATCGCCCCTACATATGCCTCATGGCCTCACCTGCACCACCTGCCCCAGGAGATCGCCCCTACATATGCCTCATGGCCTCACCTGCACCACCTGCCCCAGGAGCAGGCGATCACCGGCGGGCTGGCCCTGAGCGTCGAAGACCGGCAGGCGCTGCTGCGTGGCTCCATCGTACAGGCCGATTTCCAGGCGATACTCGCCGGGAGCGGCGTCGGCGGGGATGGTGATGGCGTACTCGTCAGTCAGCACCTCACCGGCCACCCAGCTTGTGGTGGGGCAGGCGCCGTGGCAGGGCAGGTTGTCCTGTTGCGCCCGCAGGCGGCCATCCGCTCCCAAGAGGTGGGCAAAGACCGTGTAGGAGAGATCGGTAGCTTCCAACGCCTGCCAGTACAGGGTCAACTTCAGGGTGTCGCCGGGCCTGGCCGGAAAAGCAACTCCCTCTTTGCTACCCGCCAGATCGTAGCCCAGGAATTTGATCTCCTGGCCCAGCCGGGCTTCCTGGCGATGGGTGAGCGGCGGAGGCTCAAAACTCCGCGGCCGGCCTTGCACGCGCACCGGCCCCAGCTCAATGTGATCGCCGCTGGAGCGCGTCCAATGTAGCACGGTGAGCCGGTCGGTCTTGTCTGGCGAGCGATACATCCCCACCAAAAGGCGATACTCGCCGTCAGGCAGGGCCGCTGGCACGACCAGGGTATGCTCGTCACGTACCACCTCATCGGCCAGCCAGTTCGTCGTGGGGTAGGTGCCGTCGGCGGGGATGCTATCGCGGGATGTCCAGACCTTGCCTTCTTTATCCACCAACTGGATGAAGACCACGTAGTTCTGCGTGAGACGGCGGGCGGCCTGCCACAGGAAAGTGAGATGCAGATCCTCACCCGGCTTGACGGTGGCGGGGGAAAGCCCGTAGGCAAAGAGCGTGATTTGGTTGTCCAGATTGCCGCGCACCACCTGCGGCACGCCCAGGGAGGCCAGCGAAGGTCGCTCCTCGCCGCCGGGCAGGGTCAGGCCGCGGCGTGGTAGAGGCGCCTGCGCTGGCAGCAAGTCCAGGGACGGGGTGTGTGTTGGTGGAAGTACGGCCACCGGGCCCAGATCGGCCAGGCCATCCGGGTTGGGCACCTCCGGCGGCAGAGTCTGCAGTGTCTCCGCCACGTACCAGCCCACCACCAGCCGATAATCGCCCGGCGGTGTGCCCAGAGGAAGGCTTAAATCGTAAACGTCGGTGACGATTTCTCCAGGGCGCCAGGCGCTGGTGGGGTAGGCATTGTGCACGGGGGTGGCGTCTTGCTGAGCCACCAGACGGCCAGTGGCGCTCACCAGGCGCAGGGAGACCTTGTAGTCTTTGGCCAGGGGAGCCAGGGCGCGCCAGTACAGGGTGACCCGCAGTTTGGCGTTCGCCTCCACGGTGGGCGTGACCGGCTCGACGGCACTGAGCTCTACCTGTCCCCGGGCGGCCTGGGTACGTGAAGCCGAGGAGGCCGCCGCGCCGAGCGTCCAGCTCTTAGTCTCCAGGTCGTAGCCCAGGAGGGCGATTTGCCCGGCGAAGCGCAGCGGACGAGGGTGCTGGGGCGAAGGCTTGCTGGTGCTGGGAGATGGGCACACGCCGATCAGCGGCCCCTGGGCAGCCAGCGAGTAGGAACGTTCGACGCCGGGCAGTGGTCGCGTCAGATAGACGGCATTGCTGGCCGCCAGGCGAGCGGCGACGGCGGCGCGGCGCTGCTCGTCCCGGTCGGCGGCGACCAGCACCAGGTCTGGCCGTTGGCCTTCTGTGTGCTGAAAGTAGCGCAGCAGCGTCGTCTCGCCACGAATGCCTACCACGACTGCTCCAGTCGGCAGAGGCTGACGCAGGACGTCCAGCCCATAATCGTGGGCGGCCCAATCCTCGCTCCGGTCGAGCAAGGGCAGGTTGGTGAGCAGAAGGACCACTGGCAGGGCGATGGCCAGGGCATAGCCAGCGGCCGAGAGTGCATAGCTGGCGATTCTGCTCGCCAGGTGATTGTACCTCTGGTGCAGGCTATCGGCCACCTGCCAAAATACGTCCAGCCCGGCGCCGATCCACAGGGCAAAGAGCAGGAAGGCGGGGATAAAGAAGACCTCGACATCGGCCACCTTGTAGACGAGGGCAAAGGCTACGTAGGCCAGGAACCCCAAGCCCACCAGGACGAAGCCCCGGCGCTGGCGGAGCAACATGGCCAAGACGCCCAATGCCCCCAGGGCCAGACCCAGCCAGCCAAACTGCTGCCGCCACAAGTCCAGCACCAGCCCCAGGCCACGCGGGGACTGGGCCATGGGGTTGGCGGTCAAAAAAGCGGTGTAGGTCCGGCCACTAACCCAGTCCACGAACCCGGCCAGGGTGTTCTGGTAGCTGCCATCCAGAGATGAGATCACCCGTCCACGGAGCGGCAGGTAGAGGTAGAGCAGGAGCGGCAAGAGGAAGCAAAGCGCCAGCTTGCCGGCCAGCAGCAGGCTGTGGCGCAGGCGCGGGGCTTTCGCCGGCTCGCCCTGTACCGTCTGGCGGCGCGCTTGATACCAGACCAGGCCCAGGTAAACGGCGACGGCGGGGAACAGCAGGACTATCGTGCGGTGGTGGGTCAGGGATAGGCCGAGGACAAAGAGCATAGAGCATAGAGCATAGAACAAAGAACTATGCTCTATGCTCTGTATTCTATGCTCTATCGTTAGCGCCAGATAGAGGATTGCCGCCACAAACAGGGCGTTGAGGGCGTAGACCTCGGCGACGACGGCCTGCGACCAGAAGGCGGGTGTCACGGCAAAGGCCGCGGCGGCCCCCAGGGCCGCCCCACGCCGCAACTTGTAGGGGCGACCCTCGTGGTCGCCCATCGCCAGTCGCCGGGCGAGCAGGTAGACCAGCGGCACGGTCAGGGCCGCGCAAACAGCCGAGAGGAGGTTCACCCGGCGGGCCAGATCGCCGAAGGGCAAGAAGGTGAACAGCTTACCCAGCAAGGTGTACAGCGGGTAGCCCGTGGGGTGGGCGATGCCCAACTCGGAACAGACCACCTGGAACTCCAGGGTGTCCTCGTACACGCCGGTCACGGAGGGCGCCAGGGTGCGCAGGTAAAGCAGGAACGCCCCCAGGCCCAGCCCCAGGACGCTGAGCACGTCGCCCCAGTTATCCAGAGCTTGCCGCAGCCTTGCCCACTTCACTGCTGCTATTTTCGCCTCCTCAATACGCTCAGGTGCGACGCACCGGCGAGGTGCGTCGCACCTGGCTGTGTGGTCTCATTATAACATGCCCGGCCACTCCTGGCAACGGCCCGGCAGCAGACGCTGTCAGCAGATTCTTGTAGCAGACTTCGTCCTGAGGGCCTCAGCCCGAAGGATTGAGCAGATTACCCCCAGCAGGCCAATCTGCTGTCAGCCAACCGTAGGGCGGGCGCAGCGCCCGCCGCCCTGTTCGGCGCATCTGGACGGTGGAAGGTTCTCACACGCCACCGACTCGAATCCAAAGCGTGTGAGAACCTTCCAGGCAGGCCACTACAGCAACCGAGGGAGTCGGGCGACGCGCCCGACCTACCGTAGTTGCAGCCGCTCCACAATCACGCTGGTCTCCCCTGGCGAGTCAGCCACCAGTAGCCGTTCGCTGGTGGCCAGGAGGTACATCCCCACTTCGATGGCGTACGCCCCCGGCGGGGCATTGGCGGCTATCTCGATGGGGTGGACGTCGCGCAGGTATTCGCCGGATAGCCAGCCGCTGGTGGGACGAGTGCCACCCAGCGGCGGCCCATCGTGCTGGCCCTGGAACTGGCCGCGGGCATCCAGCAGATGGACGAACACGGTGTAGTCTTTGTCCATACTCGCCAGGCCCTGCCAGTACAAGGTCAGTGTAATGACACCCCCAGGCCGGATGTCGCCCGTGGTTTGCGCCTCCAGCAAGACGATGTTTTCCCCCAGCCGGGCCAGGGGCGGCTGCTGCAAGGGCGGCAGGTCGGCGCTATCCACGAAACGCGGCAGCAGATGCGGATAGCCAAGCAGCACGGCCGCGGCCAGCAAAGCCACCAGGAGCCAGTCCCAAGTCCTCAGTCCAAAGTCCAAAGTCAGTTTGGGCTGGCGATGGGCCAGTGCTGCCGGCAAACGCTCGCTGATGGCCCGCCCAAGGGCGTAGACCAGGGCCAGCGCCAAAATGATAAGCGACAGCCGGGCATCGGTCAGGAAGAGAACGGCAACGGCGGCAAGACTGAGGACAGTACCCGCCAGGCGCCGGCTGGTAACAGCCAGGTCTACGGCCCAGAAGAGGAAGGGCAGAAGCGCCCAGGCCAGGGCAGCGGTGAAAGCGCCCTGGCGATAAACCAAATCCAGGTGATAAGGAACGTAGAGGTAAGCCACAGCCACCAGGAGCCCGGCCCCGCGGCCCAGCAAACGCCGGCCGAAACCGTAGGCCACCAGCACAGAGACCACCAGCCCCAGGCCGTACAGCACCCGGACGGCATCCAGGGGGCCGAGCCCCAGGCTGTGCAGAATCTCGGCCAGCCAGTAGGTCAGCGGCGAGGAGCCGGGTGCCCAGGCGGGAGGTCGCCAAGTCCAGAACCCCGCGCCAGTGCGCAGCCAGCGCTCCAGGTCGCGCACGGCGTACGCGGCCAGGAGACCGCTGTGCGACTGGAAGAAGCCAGGGTAGGTTAGCGGCGCCCAGGCAAAGACAGAGAGCAGGGCCGCCAGCAGCCAGTTGAGGTCAAAGTGGCGTAGCTTGGTCATGGTTGAATGGGCAGGGAATCGGTGATCAGGGAATCAGGGATCAGGAAATTAGGAAATTAGGGACTCCTGATTCCCTGATTACTGATTTCCTAATTCCCCGGTCAAAAAGACCGCATCGCCCAGAGAACGCCCCTGGGCATCAAATACGGGTAGGCGTTGGAGGGTGGCCGGATCGTACAGGCCAATGGCCAGGCGGTAGTCGCCCGCCGGTGCCTGGGCGTCTACGATCAAGACGTGCTCGTCCCGCAGCAACTCACCGGGGTTCCAGGCTGAGGTGGGCAGAGCGCCGTCCTGGGGCGGGCCGTCGTGCTGGCCCCAGAGCTTCCCCTGCCCATCGAGCAGGTGCACGAAGACGGTATAGTCCTGGGCAAGCCACTGCCTGGCCTGCCAGAAGAGCGTCAAGCGCAGCGTCTCGCCAGGGCGAACCGTGGCCGGGCTCAGGGCGTAGCCTACCAGCTCCACCTGCCCACCCAGGCTGGCGTGCACGGGTTGGCGAATGTCTTCTGGTTGCACTTCTGGTTGGCCCACCAGCAGCGTGGCCAGCAGGAGGCTATCCCCGCCGGTGGAGACCGGCAGACGCTCGCCGGTAGCCGGCTGGTACAGGCCGACCCAGAGAAAATAGCGCCCCGGCGGGAGGTCGGCGGGCAGGCTGAGCGGATGGCTATCGCGCACCATCTCCCCCGCGGCCCAGCGGCTGGTGGGGTAGAGATTGCCCAGTGGCTGAGCATCATGCTGCGCCCAACGCTTGCCTGCCCGGTCAAGCAAATGCACGAAGACAGTGTAGTCAGCGCGCTGAAGCGCCATCATGCCCACCGTTTCGGGAAGTAAGGCATGCTGGCGCTTCACCACCGACTGCCGCGCCTGCCAGAGCAGGGTCACAGTGATCGTCTGGCCGGGGGCCAGAAGGGAGCCGGCCCCGGCTGGCCGCTCCACGCTGTCGCCCAGGAGGGCCAGGACATCGCCAAAGCCCACAGCGCGCTCTCGCTGCAGAGGCGATGGGCGGTAAACTCGATAACGCGCCACCTCTTCGACCAGGGCGTAGTTACGGTCCACCTCCGAGAGCACCTCGCGGGTGAAGCGCTGGTAGCGATCCGGGTTCTCGCGCGTGCCTCGCTCCAGGACGACCAATGAGAAGCGCTGCTGGCGCAAGGCCGCCAGTTCCCATTGCTGATCCCAGCGTCCCGTGCGGGCGAGCTGCGCATACTCAAACGAGTAGTACGGCACCTCCTGGCCGTTGAGCACCAGGAGTCCCAGGTCCTCGGACAGGATCATGCCGGTCTGGGCACGAATCAAGGGGCTGAGCTGCTCGTAGGCCTGGCGATTGTCGGCCATGAGCTCCCGGGCGGCCGCGGGGGTGTGCCACATTAAGCCCGCCTGCACGAGCAGCAAGGCCGGGACGAGGATAGCTGCCAGGCGTCTCTCCGGGTAGGGGTACCAGGGGTGCGAAGGGTAACAGGCACCCAACATCTTGGCGATGGCCAGGCCAGCAAAGACGCACAACACGAACAGCGGCTCGAAGAAGTAGTTCTCCCAGGCCCCTACCTTGCCGGCCAGGGCGATGGTGGCCAGGGCAGTGACGAAGTAGAAGTCGAGCACGGATAGACGAGCCAGGAAGGTGACCTCACCCCCTGCCCCTCCCCTGGTAGGGGAGAGGTGATGCAGCCGATCTAGCCAAGCGTAGACGGCCAGCAGGAAAAGCACGGCAAAGGTGCGCAGGAAATCGGCCACCTGGCCCAGCAGCAGGCGGGCCGAGAAGGGGTTGACGTTGGCGCTCAGCAGGCCGAAGGCAAAACCGCCCTGCGTGGCCTGGTTGAGCAGCAGGAAGGGCGGCAGGCCGAGCAGCAGGAGCAAGCCGGCCAAGAGCAGGGCGCGCCGCCAGTCGTGAAACAGCAGCCAGAGCAGAGCCGCCAACGGCGCAGCCAGGAAGGACTGCTTGGTGTACAGCCCCAGCAGGAAGAGGATAGCGGCCAGATAGAGAGAGTAGTCGGTGAACGGTCGTCGCTGCCTGTCTGACCGCCAGAGTACGTGGAGACCAGCCACACTAAAGAGCAGGCCGACAAGATCGACCCGAAAGAGCGGCGCCCAGTGGTAGACGTAAGGCGAGCCCAGGAAGGCCAGCCCGGCTATCACGGCGGCCAGGCGATGGCGTGTCGTCTGCCAGACCAGCCAACCGCAAAGGGCGACCAGCAGCAGCGTCGCCGGCACAGCAATGATGCGCCCGGTCAGGAAGGACGTGCCCAGCAAACGCACCAGCCCGGCGGCCAGGACGAACATGACCGGCGGGTAGTTGGCGAAGAAATACGGGAAGCCAGCCGCCTGCTTGTAGATCGCCTGTCCCTGAGCCAGCATCCTGGCCTGGGCCAGCATCATCCCTTCCCCGTAGTCAAGCTGATATGGATATGCCAGCCCGGCCAGGCAGAACCACAGCGTGAGCAGGGCATAGGCGGCCAGGGCAAGCAGAACGCCCAGCCAAAGAACAGCCGCCAAGCGAGACAGTTGCGCAGACATACTTTCCTAAATTGACGAGTTGTGGTAAAATAGGGATGAGTGATTCATCAATGAAGACTCGATAGCCCGCAGCAGTAATCTATGGAGGTCAAGAATGCAGGGTAGGCCAGCATTCACAGGACAACAGCCAGGAGAGGAGGTGCAGCCAGATATGTGGCTGCGCAAGCACTGGCTAATCCTCCTTTGGGCCATGAGGATTCCCTTCCTCATACTGCTGACCTTCTCGCTGCTTCTCTGGGGGTTGAGTATCCTGGCTACCCAGGTAAGTTTTCCTTTATCCTCCACAGGCTTGCTACTAGCCTTCCTCGCTGTCTTGGGTATCACTTCCTTATGGATGCTCTGGCAATATATACTATGGCGTTATGATTATTTTATCGTCACCAACCGGCGGATCCTTGACTTCCGCAAGATCCCTTTCTTCTTCGAAAAGCGCGACGAGGCTCAGCTCAGCCGTGTACAAGATGTGCGGATAAATGTACCTAATTTCATCGCCATCTTGTTCGACTTTGGTGATGTCATAGTTCAGACCGCTGGTATGAAGGGGCAGATCGTCTTCACCGTGGTACCTCATCCCAAAAGAGTGCAAGCCAAGCTCTTCGAGTTAGTAGCACAGGCCCAGGCCCGTGGTGGCCCTCAGCCTTCTCCAACCCCCGGGGTGGATATCGAAGCCTTGCGCCGTCTGTTGGGGATGCAACCTCCAGTCGAGTCGCCAACTCCACCTATCACCGGAACAAACCCAACTCAGGAAGCTGCCTCCTCCACAAGCCGGGGCCGGACGAACAGGCTACGTGAACTGCTTTTCTACAGCCCTGTAGAAGGTCCCAACCTAAAGCTTTGGCGAAAGCACTGGTGGAGGTTATTGATAGCCATCAAAGGGCCGGTAGTCCTACTCGCCATAGCACTGTTGGGCATAGCTTTGGCCGGCGGGCCGTGGCCTCAAGCCCTATTGCTGTTAATCCCCATGCTCATCTTCGGCCTAGGGTGGCTGGCCTGGCGAGTGGTGGATTGGTATAACGACATTTACGTCGTCACCGACGAGCGCATTATTGATATCGAAAAGACGCCTTTCTCCACGGAAGACCGGCGGGAAGCCCAGTTGACCATGATCCAGGATGTGCACTACCTCACGCCTGGCTTTATCGCCCAGAATCTTAATTTCGGTAACGTGGAGATCGAAACAGCCGGCCGGGCCGGGGCCTTCACTTTCGACTCTGTACCCAACCCAAGGGAAGTCCAGAAAGAAATCTTCAACCGCCTGGAAAAGGTCCGTCAGGCTGTAAGAAGAACAGAAGAGGAGAGGCGGCAGGCTGAGATATTGGAGATTCTAGCCCGTTACCATAGTGCAGTGGAAGGAACTGCTGCCTCCCCTGGTCCTGGAAAACCAACGCCCTAGGCTACCTCTGCCTGTCCTTTTGGCGATAGTATATACCCTCAGTGAGGAAAATGCAAGAGGCAAAAGATTGACAAAACCGCCCGTTCGTAGTACACTAGCGTTGGTGGCCAGCTCTGGCTTTGCCACTTGAGTCATGCGCCCGTAGCTCAGCGGACCAGAGCGCCAGTCTTCGGAACTGGCTGTCGTGGGTTCGAATCCCACCGGGCGTGCTTGTCTTGGCAAGTTAGCGGTCAAGACAGAGGAAGTATAGCCGTGGAGGTTCGTTTTCACCCACATGCCCAAGAGCGCATGAGGGAGCGTGGCGCTACCGAGGATGAAGTGAGAGCCACAGTCGAACAGGGCGAACAGTTCCCAGCGAGGTTTGGACGCACCGGCTTCCGACGTAACTTCCCGTTTGACAACGAATGGCGTGGTAGGTATTATAGAACCAAGCAGGTAGAAGCCTACGCTGTTCGGGAAGGCACTTACTGGCTGGTAGTCACGGTCGTCACACGCTACTTTTGAATGACTGTACAAGGAGAGTGCTATGAGATTCACGTATGACCCCCGCTATAACATCGCCTACATTCGCTTTCACGAGAAGCGGGCTGAAGTGGAAGCCATTAGGGTAAGCGATGAACTCATCGTAGACATGGCCCCCGATGGAACGGTCTACGGTATCGAACTGTTGAATGCGAACGAGCAACTATGGCGTGAAGACATGGGCGGGCTAGTTGTCATCAACGAGGCCACTGGTGAGCATACCGAATTGCCGCTGGCTAAAACGAGGCAGACGCCGTCTATGATAGGAGTGGAGAGAGAAGCAGGATGAAGAAACAGTTTGTACGCGACTTGAAGGTTGGCGGCAAAGTAGTCAGCTTCTTCGTGGCCAAGTACAAGATGCTGGAAGATTTCCGGGACAAGACTAAAGGCCAATACCTGACCGTGGTCCTGGCCGACCGTACGGGGCAGATCCTGGCCCGTGCCTGGGAGCAGGGCCCAGAACTTTACAAGCAGTTCGAGAAGGACGAGATCATCGCCGTCCGGGGGCGCGTGGAGGAGTACCTGGAACGTCCCCAGGTAATCATCGAGAAGCTGCGCCGGGCCAAGCCGGGCGAGTACAGCCCGCAAGACTTCGTGCCGCAGACCGAGCAGCCGGTGGATCGCCTGTGGGCCACGCTGCAAGAGACCATCGCCGGGCTGACCAACCCGCACCTCAAAGCGCTCATTGAGTCGCTGTTCGCCGACCCAGCCTTCGTCGAGGGTTTCCGCCTGGCTCCGGCCAGCAAGGCCCTGCATCACGCCTACCTGGGCGGCCTGTTGGAATACGTGACCGAGGTGATCGCCCTGGCCAAGACCCTCATTGGCCTGTACCCCCAGCTTGACGGCGACCTGTTGCTCGCCGGGGCCATCCTGCACGACGTGGGCATGGTGGCGGGCGCTAAATACGAATGGGAGATTGACTACACCGATGAGGGGCGCCTCCTGGGCCACATCGTCCTGGGCGAGCGACGGGTAGCCGCGGCCATCCAGACCATCCCCGACTTCCCCCCCGAGCTGGCCCTGCGCCTGCAGCACCTGATCCTCAGCCACCATGGCCGCTACGAGTGGGGAGCCGTGCGCGAGCCGCAAACGCTGGAGGCGGCGGCTCTGCACTACCTGGCCGAAACCGCCTCCCAGGTCAACCGCTTCCAGCAAATCATCGAAGGGCAGTGGGACACCAGCAAGGGTTGGACGGAATTCGACCGCACGCTGGGCCGCTCTCTGTACATTGGTAAACCGCCAGAAGCGGCGGAGGCAGAGATGACAGCTGCGGCTTCACAGCCAACCACCGCGTTGTCTGAGATACCACCAGCCCAAAAGTAGAGAAAGCGGTGGCAACGGATAACACACGGATAAACGAATGACGGATTGAGGTGCATTGGCATTGACATCCGTGCTCATTCGTTTATCCGTGTCAGTTCCGTTGCCACCGGAGCCACCAAAACCGCCCCGATGCGACGGCATCGGGGCGGCTTATTGTTTCCCTTACCTCTGCTCCACCCTCACCTTCCCTGGCCCCAGGATGGACGTCAACTCCTGCTCCAGTTCCGGGCAGTAGCGCGTGGTGGCCTGGGGCACGCGCAAAGTAACTTGCTCCTGACCATTACGCAAGTACAGGCTGAACTGATCCTGACCGTGGTAACGCTGTAGCACGTCCTTCACTGCCTGCAGGCGCTTCATATCGGCTGCCGTGTCTCCGCTACGCGTGAGCGTAATGTGCAGATGTGCTAGGGTGCTCCTCTGCTCCTCTGCTCCCCTGCTCCTCTGCTCCCCTGCTCCTCTGCTCCCTTGCTCCCCTACTCCCCTGCTCCCCTGCTCCCCTGCTCCCTCCACCTTGTACTCCGCCGCCGCATCGCAAATGATCTGGGGGCGATCGTTGCGGACGTCCACCTTCCCCTTCACCAGAACAATGCGATCCATCGCCCACACGTCCTTGGTCTTCTCGTAGATGCGGGGGAAGACAGTGACTTCGATGCTCCCCTGCAAGTCCTCCAACTGCACGAAGAGCATGAGATCGCCCTTCTTGGTGGTAATCCTTCTCAGATTAGTGATCATCCCCGCCACCCCCACGGTTTGCCCTTCCATTTCCAGGTCAATCTCGCCGCAGAGGGTGGTCGTGCTGTCCTTGAGCTGCAGGGCCACCTTCTGCAAGGGGTGCTCGGAGAGGTAGGTGCCCAGGAACTCCTTCTCCCAGGCCAGCTTTTCCTTGTAATCCACCTCTGGCACATCGGGCAGGGCCACCAGCGGCACGGCGACCACGCTGGGCATAAAGTCAAAAAGGCTGGCCTGGCCAATGTCCCGCGCATGCTGCGTGGTCTGGCTCGTGCTGATGAGGCGATCCAGCACGGCCAGGAGCTGGCTGCGGCGGGCCATACGGTCAAAGGCCCCGGCCTTGATCAGGCTCTCCATCACCCGCTTGTTCAGGGCCTGGCTCCCCGCCCGGCGACTAAGGTCGTCCAAGCTCTGGAAAGGCCCACCCTTTTCCCTGGCGTTGACCATCTCACCCACTGCGCCCTCGCCCACGTTTTTGATGGACGCCAGGGCGAAGCGGATAGCCTGCCCGTGCTTCGTGCCAGGAGCAGGCTCGATCGTGAAGTTGACGCCACTGCGATTGATGTCGGGCGGCAGGACGGGGATGTCCAGCCGGCGGCACTCGGCTACGGCAGTGGCTACCTTTTCTAAGTTACCCAGGGCGCTTTGCAGCACGGCGCACATGTACTCCACAGGGTAGTTGGCTTTGAGGTAAGCCGTCTGATAGGCGATCATGGCGTAGCAGGCTGCATGAGCCTTGTTAAAGCCATAACCCGCAAAAGGCTCAATGAGATTCCAAATCTGCAGGGCCGTGCCCGGGTCAATGCCGTTCTTGCGTGCCCCTTCCAGGAAGCCGCTCTGCTCCCCGGCCATCTCCTCCTTAATCTTCTTGCCCATAGCCTTGCGTAGAATGTCGGCACGGCCCAGGGAGTAGCCAGCAACCTCGCGGGCTATGAAGAGCACCTGATCCTGGTACACTAGAACGCCGTAGGTGGGCTCCAGGATGGGCTTTAGTTTAGGATGCAGGTAGGTGATAGGAATCTCGCCATGCTTGGCCCGGATGTACTGCGGGATGGACTGCATGGGGCCGGGACGGTACAGGGCGACCATAGCCGCCAGATCGGCGATGCTGGTGGGCTTCAGTTCCTTCACGTAGCGGCGCATCCCTGAGCCCTCAAGCTGAAAGATGCTCGTCGTCTCGCCCTCGCCTAGCATCTGGAAGGTGGCCGGATCATCCGGAGGGATTTTCTGCAGGTCAATCTCCAGGCCCCGCGTCTGCCGGACGATCTCCACCGTCCGCCCCAGGATGGTCAGGTTGGCCAGCCCCAGGAAGTCCATCTTGAGCAGGCCAATCTTCTCCAGCGCTTCCATGGGATACTGGGTCATGAGCACGGTCTCGTTGCTGCTCTTGCCCGTGGGCTTTTGCAGCGGCACGTGCTCGGTGAGCGGATCGCGGGAGATGACCACGCCGGCAGCGTGGGTGGAGGCATTGCGCGCCACGCCCTCCACGCCCTTGGCTGTGTCAATGAGGGTACGAATCATCGTGTCCGCCTGGTAACGCGCCCGCAGTTCCGGGTTGACCTCCATCGCCCGGTCAATGGTGATGCCCACGGGGACAGGTGGCACCAGCTTGGCCACCTGATCCACGATCCCCAGCGGGACGCCCAACACCCGGCCCACGTCGCGGATCGCCGCCCGCGCCCCCAGCGTGCCGAAAGTGATAATCTGCGCCACGTGGTCGCGCCCGTATTTCTTGACCACATAGTCGATCATCTCGCCGCGGCGATCATCGGCGAAGTCCATGTCAATGTCTGGCATCTGCCGTCGCTCGACGTTCAGGAAGCGCTCGAAGGCCAGGTCCCACTCCAGCGGATCAATGTCCGTAATGCCCAGGCAGTAGCAAACGATACTCGCCGCTGCTGAGCCGCGCACGCCGAACAGGATGCCGTTCTGGCGGGCATAATCCACAAAATCGGCCACGATGAGAATGTACAGGGCAAAGCCGGTCTTCTCGATGACCGCCAGCTCGTAGCGCAGGCGCTCCTCAGCCTGTGGAGTGACTGGCTGGTAACGCCGTTGCAGCCCCTCCCAGCAGCGCCGGGCCAGATAGCTATCTACGGTCTCCCCCTCTGGCACGGCGAAGTCGGGCAGGTGCAGGCGATTGAAATCCAGCCGCAGGTTACACATCTCGGCGATGGCGACCGTGTTGTTCACGGCCTCCGGCAGCTCAGGGAAGAGGGCCACCATCTCCTGCGGGCTCTTGAGGTAGAAACTCTCGCCATAGCGCATGCGGTTGGGGTCTTCGATGGAGGTGTTGGTCTGGATGCACAGCAAAACCTCGTGCGGGTGGACATCCGTGGGCAGGGTGTAGTGCACATCGTTGGTCGCCACCAGGGGCAGTTCCAACTCTCGAGCCAGTTCAACCAGCAGGCGGGGCAGTCCGGCGTGCTCGGGGATGCCATGCTCTTGCAGTTCGATGTAAAAGCGCTGCGGACCAAAAACCTCCTTGAACCATGCCGCGGCGCGCCGGGCACCTTCGAGGTTGCCTTCCAGCAGCAGTCGCGGAATCTCCGCCGAGGGACAGCCAGATAGGACGATGATCCCTTTGGCATGCTCGGCCAGGAGTTCACGATCCAGGCGGGGGCGATAGTAGTACCCGCTGAGGTGCGCCTCCGTGCTCAGCTTGATGAGGTTCTTATAGCCGGTGCGATCCTGCGCTAGCAAGGTGAGGTGGTAGGGGTTGTTATCCAGCCGGGGCTCGCGCTGCTGGCGACCGCGTGGAGCCATGTAAGCCTCGCAGCCGATGATAGGCTTGATGCCCGCCTCTTTGGCCTTGGTGTAGAACTCAATGGCCGCGTACATCACTCCATGGTCGGTGACGGCCAGGGTGTCCATACCCAGGACCTTGGCCCGCGCCAGGAGCGACGAGATGCGGCTCAGGCCATCCAGCAGGCTGTATTCGGTGTGTACATGCAGATGCGTGAAAGAGGACATGGCTAGGCTCCCCCGCGAGGAATGAGGTACGAGGCTGAGGTTCTCCTCGTTCCTCGTACCTCATCACTCGTACGACTCGTATAACCCCCGCCAATCGTTGAGGCGAACGTGGAGCACGTCGCTCAGGTTGCGTAGGCTGTCCTTGATGGGGTTGACCTTGCTGTGGGCATCGTAATACCACTCTACAGGCACCTCAGCCACCTTGTAGCCGAACTTCACGGCCAGGAAGAGCACCTCTACATCGAAGCCAGTCACGGCCGGGCCTTTGAGCGTCTGGACCTGGGTGCTGTAGAGACGGGTGCGGCGGAAAAGCTCTTTGGCCACGGCGGTGCGATAGCACTTGAAGCCGCACTGCGTGTCCCGGAAGCCGCCCACGGCCAGGCGGCGCACCCAACTGAAGACGGCGCTCATGATCCGCCGATACCAGGGGAAGTTGTAGCGAATGGTGCGCGAGCCGATGGCCACGTCGTAGCCGCTCTCCAGGGGCGGCAGGAATTTAGCCAGCTCCGTGATGGGCATGGAAAGGTCCACATCGCAATGGAAGACGTACTGCCCCTGGGCGGCCAGAACGCCCGTGCGCACGGTGTAGGCCTTCCCCTGGTGCGGATTGCGGATGAGCGTGAGGCGGGGCTCCTGCTTCTGGAACTCCTCCACGATCCGGGCGGTGCTATCCTCACTCCCGTCGTCCACGACGATGATTTCCCAGGAGTAGGGCTGTTGGCGCAGATAGCGCATGATCTTCGGCAGGTTCTCCGGCAGCCGCTGCTCCTCATTGTACGCCGGAACAACCACCGAAAGGTAGGGCTGGCTGGGTGGGGCGCTGATGCTGGCCTCCTTGTGCGCGAGGAATGAGGTATGAGTTATGAGGGATGAGGAAACCCCTCGTACCTCATCACTCGTACCTCATCTTAGCAATGACGTGATATATTCATCTGAGACACACTTCCCGGCCTGGACGATCCGGCGCTGGCGCAGGCGCAGGGGCAACTGGGCCAGGCCGGCGAGTTGGCCACGCAGCCGCGCCCGGGCTGCTGGCTCGCGAAAGTGGCGTAGCGACTCCCCGGCAAAGCCAAGCTGCGCCCGCACGATGGCCAGCCAGTGTCGCCGGATGATCGCCCCTGGCACGTCTTTGGTAATGATGGCGATGAAGTTGCGCCCGCAGTAAAAGCTGGCAATCGGCCCGCCGCCGGTGGCGCTCAGCCGGTGATAGACGATGGCCGTGGGGACGTAGAGGCAGCCGTAGCCGCGAAGCTGGGCTCGCCAGGCCAGGTCCACATCCTCCAGGTACATGAACAAGCTCTCGTCCAGGAGGCCGATGTCTTCCAGCATGGCCCGGCGATAGGCGCAGGCGCCGCCGCAGGCGCTGAACACCGGCTCCTGGCGGTCGAACTGACCCTTGTCCTGCTGCCAGACGCCCCGGTTGCCGGGCACGCCGTCCGTGCGGTAAAAATCCCCCGCCGAGTGGATGACGTCGCGGCGGTCAAAGAGCAGCATCTTGGAGGCAGCCATCCCGGCCTCGGGATGCGCGGCCAGGGCGCGGTTCAACTCGGCGAGCCAATGGGGGTCAGCCTCCGTGTCGTTGTTCAGCAGGGCGATGGTCTCGCCCTTAGCCACGGCGATGCCGGCGTTCACCCCGCCCGTCAGCCCGCGGTTCGAGGGCAGGCGCAGCAGCCGCACCTCGGCGTAGTCCCGCTCGATGAGGGCCACGGACTCGTCAGTAGAGGCATTGTCCACGACGATGGTCTCGAAGTCGGTGTGCGTCTGGCGGCGCAGGGCGTCCAGGCAGGTCGGCAGGTAGCGAGCGCCGTTCCAGTTGGGGATGATTACCGAGATCAAGGGTGCTCCCTCAGTCAGTAATCATGGGTCAAGGGAGTGATGAGGGATGAAGAAACGAGTGACGAGTTACGAGCGACGAGGTTTTCCCCTCATCCCGCGTACCTCATAACTCGTAACTCATCACTCATCCCTCGTCCCCTTGATTGCCTCCGCCAGCGCCTCTTGCCAGGGCCGCAGGGTGATGCCCAGGGCGGCGCCGCAGAAGTTGCGCAGCACGGAGTAGGGTGGCTTGAGCGTGGCCCCCGGGTACTCGCGCATGGTGACCGGGCGCACAGGCACGTGGCGGCCGGCGAGCTCCAGAATCTGCAGCGCCCACTCGTAGCGGGAGCACTGGCCGGCGTTGGTGAAGTGGTAGATGCCGTAGATGGGCTGCCGGATGAGGGCGGCGATGGCCGCCGCCAGGTCGGGGGCGTAGGTGGGGGTAGCCACCTCGTCCGTGACGACGCGCAGCTCTGGCTGCTCTTCTGCAGCCTGCAGAATCTTGGTCACAAAGCTCGCGGCCGCGCGACTGTACAGCCAGGCAATACGCACGATGTAAAAGCGTTCCAGGAGCATCTGGACGTACCACTCGCCAGCCAGCTTAGATTTGGCGTAGACGTTCAGAGGGTTGGGCTGCTCCCACTCCAGGTAGGGTTCGGTCTTCTGGCCGTCAAAGACCTCGTTGGTGCTTATGTAAAGCAGAACAGCTCCGGCGCGCTGGCAGGCCAGGGCCACGTTGCGCGTGCCCAGGGCGTTGACGCGATAGGCCAGGTCGGGGTCGCGCTCGCAGCCGGCGGTGTCCGTGTAGGCTGCGGGGTGCAGCACCACGTCTGGCCGGAAATCGGCAATGGCCTGGCCGATAGCTGAGGCGTCGGTGATGTCCAGCTCCGGCAGATCCACACCCAGGAGCGTCTCCCCTGCCAGCGCCCGCCACAGCTCTCGCCCCAGTTGTCCTTTGTGACCAGTAATGAGAATGCGCATAGTTCGAGTAGACAAGGAGCAGGTAGCAGGTAGACAAGTAGCAGGTAGCCTGTAGACAAGTAGCAAGTCGTAGGTAGACAAGTGCAAGGCCTTGTCTACTTGCTACTTGTCTACTTGCTACTTGTCTACTTGCTCCTTGCTTTGCCGGTCACAGTTTACCACATCGGCGGCTTGTAGTCCAGGGGCCTGGAGGGACGCAGATGAACGCCGAAGACGCTGATTTTATAGGTTTTATTCTGCGTCTTTCTGCGTTTATCCGCGTCCCAACCTAAACCTCCCAGGTCTCCAGGCCGTGGAAGTCCAGGTTGCAGTCTATGATCTGCGCGCCCGCCTCGGCCAGCTTGCGGCGTACCAGGTGCTCCTTGTCGCCCTGGCAGAAGAAGAGCAGGCAGCCGCCACCGCCCGCCCCCAACGCCTTGCCACCAATCGCCCCGCTGGCCAGCGCCAGCTCGAACAGGGCGTCAATCTGTGGATTCGTCACCGAAGGATCCAGGGCCTTCTGGCAGGCCCAGTTCTCGGACAGGAGGTGGCCAAAGGCGGCCAGGTCGCCACGCAGCAGGGCGCTCTTCATCTCCCGGGCGATTTCTTTCAGCCGATGCAGGGCCCGCGTCGTAGCGGGCACGCCCTGCTGGTAGGCGTTCATCACTGCGTTGATGATGTTGCCAGAGACGCGCGACTTGCCCGTGTAGCAGAGCACCAGATGCTTCTCCAGCTCGCTAACCACGCCCGCGGTCAGGCGCAGCGGGCTCACGACCACGGCGGGGTCCTTGAATTCCATGAAGTTAACCCCGCCCACCGCCGCGGCGTACTGATCCTGCTTGCCGCCGGCCACATGCAACTCCTCGGTTTCCAGCAGATGGGCCAGCTCGGCGATCTCATGGGGGGAGAGGCGGTCGCCCTGGAGCAGGTTGAGCAGCCCCAGCAGCGCCACGCCAATGGAGGCCGAGGAGCCGGTGCCAGAGCCGGGCGGGGCATCGCAGCGCACAAAGATGTCCATACCCCGCTGGATGCTCAGGCGGCGCACGGCAGCCTTGATGAGATCCAGGTTGCCGTCGTACTCCAGGTCACGGAAGCTGCGCACCTCCAGGAACTGGTCGAAGTCGGCGGAGACGATCTGGATATGCTCGTCGGGGCGCGGCAGCAGGGTGGCGTAGGCGTAGCGATTGATGGCCGCATTGACCACCGCCCCGCCCACCTCGGCGGAGAAGGGTGGCACGTCCGTCCAGCCCCCGGCCAGGTCAATGCGCACGGGGGCGCGGGAGCGGAGGATGGGTGTTGTAGCATTTCGAAATTCGAAATTCGAAATTCGAATTTTCATGTCTTCAGCCGGGCCAGCAATCTTTCCAGCGACAAGGTGTTGACGACATCCCCGGCCTCGGCCCAGCCGCGGCGGGCCATGCCCAGACCCAGGACGATGGTGGCCAGCACATCGGGGCGGTGGGCATCGGTGCTGATGGCCAGCTTCACGCCGCGCTCCACGGCGCGCCGCACGTGCACGTCGTCCAGGTCCAGGCGATTGGGCATGGCGTTGATCTCCAGGACGGTGCCCGTCTCCTGCGCCACGGCCAGCAGCGCCTCAAAGTCCACGTCGTAGGCCTCACGCTCGCCCAGCAGGATGCCGGTGGGGTGGCCGATGATGTCCACGTGCGGGTTGCGCATGGCGGCGATGAGGCGCTGGGTCATGCGCTGGCGATCCTGCCGGAAGCCGGAGTGGATGGAAGCCACCACAACATCGAGCTGGGCCAGGACATTGTCGGGCAGGTCCAGGGTGGCGTCGGCCTTGATGTCCACCTCCACGCCGGAGAGGACGCGGAACGGCGCTAGACGGGCGTTGACGGCGTCAATCTCCTTCTGCCGCTCCCGCAGGCGCTCCTCGTCCAGGCCATGGGCGATGCCCAGCGATTTGCTGTGGTCGGTGATGGCGATGTAGGCGTAGCCGCGCCCCCTCGCCGCTTGCGCCATCTCCTCGATGCTGGCCGCGCCGTCGCTCCAGTTGGAGTGGCAGTGCAAATCGCCCTTGATGTCCTCTAAATCGACCAGGCGCGGTAATCGCCCCGCTTTGGCCGCCTCGAACTCGCCGCTGTCCTCACGCAGCTCGGGCGGGATCCAGGGCAGGCCGATGGTGCGGTAGACGTCCTCCTCGGCCGGGCAAAGAATCGCCGAACCGTCCTGCCGGGTGTAACCGTACTCGCTGAAGGAGAGGCCCTTGCTCAGGGCCAGCTCGCGCAGGTGCACGTTGTGGTCTTTGGAGCCGGTGAAGTGCTGCATCAGCGAGCCGTAACGCTCGGCGGGGAGCACCATCAGATCGGCCTGGACGCCGTCCCGCAGGATGACGGTGGCCTTGGTGTCGCCGTGGGAGACGACCTCGCCCACCAGCGGCAGGCTGACGAAGCAGTCCACCACGGCCTGGGGCTGCGGGGAGGCGGCCATGATGTCCAGGTCGCCCACGGTGGCCTTGCGACGGCGCAGGCTGCCCACGGCGATGACCTGCCGGGCCTGGGGGCAGGCGGCGAGGCCGGCGACCAGCTCCTGGGCGACGGGCAGGGCCACGCCCAGGGGGATGCGCTGGCTGCGGCGATGCAGCATCTCGATTCCGTGCAGGATCTTCTCCTCCGACTTCACGCCCAGGCCGGGCAGGGTGTGCAGCTTGCCGGCGCGCGCGGCCTGCTCCAGGTCGGGGATGCTGTGGATGCCGAGCTTCTGGTAGATGAGCCAGGCGGTCTTGGGGCCGACGTCGGGCACGCTGAGCAGCGAGAGCACGCCGTCCGGGATCTCCTGCTTCAGCTCCTCGTGGATGCGCAGCTTGCCCGTGTCCAGGATCTCGCCAATCTTGGCCTCAATCTTCTCGCCGACGCCGGGGATGTCGCGCAGCTTGCCCTGGCGACGCATCTCCGCCAGGTCCTGCGTCTCGTGGGCGATGCCGTCGGCGGCCTTGCGGTAGGCGATGATTTTGTACCTTATGTCGCCCTTGATCTCCAGCATGTCGGCGAGCTGGTAGAAGATGTCGGCGATTTCTTTGTTGGTCATACCTTTACTCCTCGATGGGACGCAGATTCACGCCGATAAACGCGGACTTTTGTGGGTTTTTCGGGAGCCATCTGCGTTCATCCGCGTCCCTCCTCTGATGCCTCGCCCCTACACGGCCAAACCTGCCAGGAAATCCCCCACGATTTCCCCTACCTCTGGCGTGCGGCCGGTGAAGAAGTGGTCGGCGGCGCGCAGGACGTGCAGGGTCTTGGGCTCAGCCAGGCCAGCCAGGAAGTCGCGCAGCATTGGCAGCGGCGTCAGTTCGTCGGCGTCACCGGTGAGGAAGAGCTTGGGGCGGGCGTAGGCTCTGATGGCGGCAGCGGGTGGGGTGGGCTGCTCCAGCATGCGCCCGGCGGGGAAGCCGATGCCGGCGTAGCCCTGAACGCGCTCGTCGGTGAGGGCGTAGCGCAGGGCCACCCAGGCCCCAAAGGAGTAGCCCACCAGGTACAGGTGCGCCCAGTCAATGCCCGGCTGCGTCCGCAGCCAGTCCACCGCCCCGCCCACGTCGTTCAGCTCCCCCTGGCCATCGGCGAAACGTCCCTCTGAACCACCCACGCCGCGAAAGTTGAAGCGCAGGCTGGCCATACCGCGATCAAGCAGGGCCCGCGCCACATGGACCACCACCAGGTTGTCCATCGTTCCGCCGTACAGAGGGTGCGGGTGGCAGAGGATGGCGGCCGGGTGCAGCAGGCCGTCGGGCCGATAGAGGATGCCCTCCAGCGTCAGCGGTTCGCCACGGGCGTGGAAGGTGATGCGCTTTCGCAACATATCCACCCAGGTTTTTACCGCAGAGCACGCCGAGAGTGCCGAGAATTAATAGAAATCTCTCTGCGCTCTCAGCGCCCTCGGCGGTGAATCGTCTCTAACGGCGTAAGTCTTGTCAATCCCGCCATGATGTCGGCGAAGTCGTGGAAGGGGCGGAAGGGGATGCCGTGCTCCCGGCAGTAGTCCACCAGCAGCCCCTTGGCGAAAACCAGGTCGGCGGCGTCGGCCCCGCAGGCGTCGGAGAGGCCATCGCCCACGTAGACCACCCGACCGTTGGGCGGTCGCAGCTTCTCCACAGCCCGCCGCTTGCAGTTGCCCAGGCGACAACAGGCCGGATTGGGGTTGACGAAGGTTAACTCGATGCGGCCGTTCTTGAACTCCAAATGATTGGCCGTGAAGGGCACGGCGCTCAGGCCATGGGCGGCCAGGAGGCGGGCGATGTAGAAGTCAAAGCCGTCGCTGACGATGCTCATGTCGTAGCCGCGCTGCCGGCAGAAGGCCACGAAGGGCCGGAAGGTCGGGTCCAGCGGCAGGCGCGTCACCAAAGCGGCCAGCGCGTGCTCAGTGGCGTGTACCAGGGCCCACTGCTGGCGGGCACGCACCTCCGTGCTGACCTCGCCACGCCGCCAGGCCTCGTTGATGGGCAGCCAGGCGTCGCCGGTGTAGTGATTCAGGATCACGTGCTGCACGTCAGCGGTGACCACGGTGCCGTCGAAGTCGCAGAGGATGGTGGTGTGCATAGCTTAGCCTAGCTTTTGTGCAACCAAACGGCTTTTCGTTCTAGCCGCTTGAAAAATGGCACTTTAACAAATCGCTCAGATGGTGTATGCTTATCGTGACCCAATCTGTATGCCGCCAAGGAGGTCACGGT
>Ga0315268_10002106_pt1 | contig 22708 bp, 5 predicted proteins | sample C1_top_MG_FD_204535 | JGI IMG/M metagenome (GOLD analysis project Ga0315268, IMG submission 204535) | Sediment microbial communities from Yellowstone Lake, YNP, Wyoming, USA - C1_top | ecosystem: Environmental > Aquatic > Freshwater > Lake > Sediment | place: USA: Wyoming | collected 2017-08-01 | reverse complement strand
TCCTGCACAAGGATGAAGTCGTGCAACACCTGAATGAGATGCTGGCCGGCGCTATCGACAGGCAAACCTTGCGCATGGGCAGCACGGGAGGGTCAACGGGCAAGCCTGTATCGTTTTATTACGACCAGCACAAACACGAACTGATGCGTGCCGGCATGTGCAGAAGCTATATGTGGTCCGGATGGAAACCCGGACAAAAAATATTGAATTTGTGGGGCGCCAGACAGGACATTCACCATGGCGGCAGCGTCAGACAAAAATATCAGGATTTCATCGCGGCAGAAAAAACCATAGCAGCATTTGAGTATAGCGAGGCTCAGCTGCATGAATGGGCAGAAACGATCCGTTCCTATCGACCTGTTCTGCTGCAAGGCTACGCTTCCATCCTGGCAGAACTTTCAAGATATATCATCGCCTGCAATATCAGAATGCCGCGAACAATACTGGGTATCTACTCAACCGCTGAAGTACTGCATGACGGGCAGCGCAAGCTGATGGAACAGGCCTTTCACTGCAAGGTATTCAATCAGTACGGCAGCAGGGAAATTCCGAATATCGCCTGCGAATGCAGACATGGCAACCAGCATATCTTCACCGACATGGTTTATCTTGAATCGCAAACCATCAATGACGAAGACCGGCTCATCATCACCTCCTTAAGCAACCGGGTAATGCCCTTCATCCGATACGACATTGGCGATTCAGGAAAATTGAAGGACGGTGATTGCGCTTGCGGTTCGCCTTTTCCGATGATGGAAATGGGGCTTTGCCGCAGCAATGACCTGATCAAGACCAGAAATGGAAAGGCCATACACCCTTCCTATTTTAATGGACTTCTGTATGGACAGACAGACATCAAACAGTATCAGTACATTCAAAGCGAGCTGGATAAAATCACATTGAACATCGTCTCGTCGACCAGACTCCGTACAGATGTACTTGATTCGCTACAGGAGAAGCTACGCAGGGATATAGATGACAATCTGCTGCTGAAAATAAACTTCGTCGATGAAATCAAACGTACGGTTTCGGGCAAACACAGGTTTGTGATCAGCAACCTTGAGATCTAATTCCCGTAAATCCCGATATCCGTTTAATCCCGATCGGTTTACTTCTGCTGCTTCAACATCTCCTGAAATTTCGGGCTATTCATCATTTCGTTAATATTGACGCCTTTCATGTTCGGCAACATCACATCTCCGGGCTTTTGCCCGGGTTGACACGGGGACAACCATTTCGCTTCCAGACTCACTTTCGTTTCTGCTCTCCCATGCAGCGGAGGGCTATAGCTGGTTTTAATCTCGCCCTCGTAGGCAGAATCAAAACTCCCTGTAAACACTGCATCGCTCGTTGATACGGTGCCCCCAAACTTGCAGACCGAATGCAGGGTAAACTTGTTGCCCTGGTGCTTGATGTCCATCACGCTGCAGTCTGATTTTGCCTTCTTCTCATACTGCTGCATCATGTTATCGGTGTTCTGGTCGATGCACTGCTGAATGGCCCCCATATTGGGCGCTCCATCCATCTGCATGTTTACTTCCCATAAACCCGATTTGCGCTTGGGTATATCAACAGCTTGCGCTGCTACGGATATTGCAGACGCTGCCAAGCCAATAAGCAGCAGCATTGAGAGAGAGTGAATATCGAATCTGCGTATCATGCTTGCTCCTTGTGTGGACAGTGCGAGAAAATTCGCATTCGGGATAATAAATCCAATCAAGGACTGTGTCACCAAAGAATATTTGGCCCTTTTGCGAAGAATTGAACTGCACACCCGCGCAACTCTGGATGAATTACGTTTTAGGGCGCAAATGAAGACAAATTAGATACCTTTAAATTTTGCCGATCAGATTGACGAATACCCCTTGATGCGTATAACTGAGATCAGTCAGGTCATCGGAAAAATTGGTGAAATTGTAGCCCGCTCCCAGTTTGATGTAATTATCCATTTGGCGGTATATTCCAAACAGAAAACCGCTGCGTCTATCCTGCGCGTCCGGCAGTGCAAGCAAACGGCCTTCCAGCATCAAATCCCATTTGCGCACAACATGCCAGTCCAAACGGGCAATATAGAGTTCGGCCCGGCTGTCAAAAAACTCTGGATTCACAAGGTCCTGGCTGACCTGCCCCAGCTTGTAGGCATATTTGCCGCCTATGGTCCAGCTACGGGTCAAATCGTAAAGGGCATCAACGGAGAAGATGTGACTCTTCTGGATAAAAGCAGCCGCCGTATTCGCTATCGTCGTCTGTCCAGACGAAGGCATATTATAAAAATAGGTATACTTCATCAGAACATTCAGGCGATCATTGTCTACCGGGCGATACCCGTAGCCCATAACGGCTTCTGTATAACTTCCGTTATAAAATGCACCGAGAGAACTGGTGCTCTGTGAATAATTCAGCTTGCCAATCAGACGCCAATCGGGATTGATTTGATATTTAAGGCTATTTTTAGTCAGCCAGTTGGTGCGTTGCGCGTAGCTGAGATCGACGGGCGACTGCGTTACATCGCGCAGATATTCAATAGCACTCGCAATTTTCACTGCCTCAAAACCATATCCCATTGAGACGCCAAACGCTGTACGTTGCATAGTGGCTCCCGTTATATTGTCGCGCAAGGTGCCGTTGTCAATATGGGCGGCATAATTCCAGCGGTCATCGGGGGCATACTGGATGCCGGTCGAGTGAGTCAGTCCGGTTGGGACATCGCCGTGTGAATATTTTTCTTCCTCAAACACACTGGTGGTATCCGAGTAGTGGCTTTTGACACCTGTAATCAGACTGCCTTTACGCGCCAGAACACCATTGTCGGAGCGTTCATTCTCGAGTGCGTAATTGAGATAGGCCGTAGTTTTGTCGGAGTAAAGATATTCGCTGCCCAATTTTGCGGCCGAACCCGTATCTCCTTGCGAAATCTCACCGTTAACCCTGAAACGCTCACTCAACTGATAGGTTCCGCCTGACCCTACCCTGTTGTTGGTATCCCGGTTTCCGGTATTTTTCACCGTATCCTGAACATAACCATAGGCAGTCCATTTGCCCTGGGAATTATATCCGGATCTGACTACCAGATTAGTTTGCTCCCCCTGTACCTGGGTGAGTGGCACCAAAGGAGAATGATCCGTCCTGCTGTCGTTTCTGACACCGGAGCTCAAGGTCCAGTTTTCATCCAGCTTATAGTCAACATTCGCCTCTATCGCTGTTGTTTCCAGAGCCATGACCTGAGATTTTTTATCGGCTTTGAGCCGCACATCTATTTTGTCTGAAACTGAAGTCTGAGCGCTACCGCCGTATTGTTCAATATTGCTTGGCGTAATCAGGCCAGGAGATGAATATCCGCCCTCAACCAATTGACGATAAAACGTTGCGTGACCATTCGCATTTGCATAAATATCCTTAAAGCCCAGGCTGGTATCAACCCGGTTTGCGCCATATTGCCCGCCCGTGGGCGCCACCAGCGTACCCGTGGTGGCCGTCGAAGCAAAAGAGAAGCCGCCGTCATTCGACCCGAAGGCTGTCGAACCCGCCCCTGCGCTGGTCGATTTTTCATATTTAAGCCATGTTTCCGCGCTCTTCCTCAGGGTGATATCCGATGCGTTAAGCGCGCTCTCATCGCCCGACTCATTGCTCTTGTTGCTGGTAACGCCCAGCTTTACATGATCACCCAGCCAGTAGTGCGCCTGTCCACCGGTGGAAAGATTGGCCGTATCTTCAAATCCGGTTGAATACTCATACAAAACAACAAGATATGCCTCATTTCCGGAGCTCAAATCGCTTACCACCAGCAAATTATCGCTGGCAACCGGTGACAGTGGCGCGGACAGCAACACCCGGCCCTGCAAATAGTCTATCGTGTAATCCAGCACCGGGGTCAGGTTCTTCACGGCCACCACCATGCCGGAGGCTTTATCGCGTATCTCGATACGCGCACGCTCGGAACCGGACATAACATCCTGATGACTCATATAATAGAGCGAGCCTCCGGTGCCACGGTATTCGTCACGGCCTGAAACCGTACCCGGCTGTGCCGCAAATCCATCCACCACCAGGCGCTTCTCGCCAAAGCTGGTAGTTTCGGCAGGCTGGATATGCACGTTTGCGCCGTATTGCGTGCGTTCCACATGGGCCAGGCTGTTGTCTGTGTAAGCAACCTTGAAATTGCCCCACATGCCGTAATGCTCATCCTTCTTGAGTTTTACGTAGAATTTGCCCAGTGTCGGCGCAGTTTCCTCCGTGGTACTGTCATCACCGTAGGTGGGGTAGTAATAATCGGGATCGATGCGGCGGAACATCGCATCCGGGGATTTTTGCATAAAGTTGCTGAAGAGTCCGCTGACAGGACCTTCCAGGGTATCCGCACTGGCAGTCAACTGCCAGTTATTGCCAAATTTTCCGTTGGTATAAAACGCCAGACGCCCATCGACTGCCAAATTATTGTCGTAGTGGCCGTTGTCATTTGTCACCAGCTTGGCTGGTCCATTGGTAGCATCCCGTGAAGCGGTGAAGTCTGCCATACCGACGTAGAACCAGTCGTTTCTTTGCAGTTCAAGATCGCGCAAATACAGTTCGCCATTGCCCGATTTGTCGAGTACCGAAACCTCTACCGTATGCAGTCCGGAGGGAAGAATTTCTTCCACCGCAAATTCGCCGCTGGCGGCAACCGGAACCGTGCGACCGGCAACCGATACCAGGTGCTCTGCAGGAATGCCGGAGCCGTACACTTTAACCGTGCCGCCACTCAGATTTATATTTTCCGTTGCCAGCCGGCTTTCGCCATAGCCTGCCAGCAATTCCTTCTCGATATTATGCTGTTGCTGATCAGCAGGCACATTGTCGAGTACCCAGATGGTCTGGGGTGACGTTTCATCGAAATTACCGTCTTTGTCATACACCCGCAACACATACTTCAGATCGCGCCCCGGTGCTGAATATTCGGCAAAATTGGCCTGCCATTGCGCGGTCCCGTCCTGGTCCATCACGATGGTCGCCAGCGGTGTATCGCGCACAGATTTGTCCTTGTCGAAGATGCGAATCTCCGACTGGACTATAAAACTTGGGAAATTTGAGTACGACTTGAAATGCACCTGGTCTTCGAGGAAGTCTGTGGCGGGATCATCCTGATAACGGATAGAGTTGGGCCAGGCTGTAACATTCAGCCGCGGCTTAAGATTCAGGTTGTCGAATTTAAACTGGATTTTTGCCTTGTCGAGCGCCACGTCCACGCAACGATCAACGTCTGAAATACTCTTGCCCGGATCATCTATAGGTTTGCCGTCGACGGTAATACGCATCAAGTTAAGTGCATAAGGATTGGCAATATTCACTTCCCTCGTAATGCGCGTGATATCCAGTCCATCCTGATTGTCCAGAGCGGCCAGCTCATCATAAACCACCTGAACCTCAACCCGTGATTCATCAGCTTCTATAAAGCCGGAGTTAACCACATCACTGGACTGCACATAACCATGCCCTTCAAATTCAACTTGCTCTGGAGTCAGGCCAAGACTGGCCTTGACATTCTCCATCACGGTGCGGGCACGGGCCGTTGACAGGCCGATGTCGTCGCCATACGCAAGCGCGGTGCGGCGATCCAGCCGTTCGTTATTGGTGTAGCCGATAAAGCGCAGGCGTACGTTGGACTTGTCTTTCACTTCGTCCAGTATGCTGCGCAAGCGCGCTGCGTAACCGTCCGGAATGACAGGCTTGCCATTCAAATAAGGAATCGGCGGGATAGCGCCGGATGGTGAATTATAAATACGGGTAATTGTTTCAGCACCTGCGGCTTCGGGGCAGAGCTGCGGCTCGCTGGACAACTCCTGCATTGGATCGTCATACCAGAACTCAACTTCAACCCTGCGGTTGATGGCCCTGCCCGCCTCGGTATCGTTCGGCGCAATGGGATTGGCTGCGCCCCGGCCATCGCTTTCAACCGCGGCTGACGGCAACTTCAAAGCATCCTGAACCGCCAGCGCAACACGGCGCGCGCGTGCTTTCGACAGTCCGAGATGAGTGCCATAAATGCGCTCATCACGTCCCGCAAGCGGGCTGTTGTCGGTATAACCGATAAATTTCACCACTACGCCCTGCTTGTTTCCCAGATTACCCAGCACCTGCAACAGCTTCTGCTGAAAGTCAGCGGGAATCCCCGCTGATTCATCGTCGAAATGCAGCGTGTTAATCAGGTTTTTGATGCGCGCACGTCTGGCGATTCCCACCTTGTAACTCAACTTGCACATCTGCTCGATGCGGCAAACCTTTACACGCTTGATCTGCTCGGGAACGACAACCTGCTTCTCGACCAGTTTCTCACTAATTTCGTCGTACCAGACCTCGACTTCCATGCGGCGGTTTAACTTTCTGCCGGCCTCCGTGCTGTTGCTGGCAACCGGCTGGGTATCTCCCACCCCTTCATAAGAGATGGATTCCGGCGGAAGCGCCAATGCTTTTTGAAAGAATTCCGCCGCCACACCCGCGCGCTCGCGCGCCAAACCCGCGTTGTCGCCATATTTCGCTTTCGCTGCACCGCTTAGCTGAACGTTATCGGTATGCCCCACCAGATGAAGACGAACATTCTTCCTGTCCTTCATGTCAGCGAGGATTTTGCGAACCTTCTCGATATAATCAGCGGGTATGCTCGCCTCGCCCGAGCCAAACAAGATTGGCGGAACAACGTTACGCATCTTGACCGTTTTGACATCTTGTTCGATCACCTTCCGCGTCTCGACATGATCTCCCTGAGATTCTTTTTTCGCGCTGACATCCTTTGCCCAGGATGTAAAACTGCCATCAAGCGGAAGCTGTTTTTCCACAGCCTCGCCCAACGGAGAAGTTTCATGCACTGCTACGTTCGATGCCTCCGGGACATCAGCCGGCGCGACTGTGTCTGCCAGCACTGTGGCTGACATCAAGCACGCAACAACGATATAGAGAAGATATTTGAACATTTTGCTTGTTTAGCAATTAACCAAAATTAAACAAGTACATACAACAAGAATATATACACATCATCATTTGAAATCGCTCTTGTCGGGAGGAGCGCCGGTTTTCCAGAACACCTCTGTTTCAATAGTCAGGTCGTAATTTCCTTTTTGCTGCTTCCACATTTTGGCGATCTCGCGCTTCACTATCTTCAGCCGCGCATTAACCAGGCTCTCATCCTCGGTTTCCGCAAGATAGGACAGGCGCAATACCGATGCAGACTTCTTCAATTCGTTTAGCAGAAGATCGATGCGCTGCTTCCATTGCACGCGCATCTCGGTCGAATCCGGTTCAAACACACCATCCGCCATATCCAGTTTCACTACCTTGTGTATTGCCGCACCAAAGTTGAACTTCAGCATCTTGCCTCGGGTAGCGCGTTGCACTCGCGGGTTTTCAGTGGTGATGCGATATCCGCTTGGCAGTGTTCTGTCATCCAGCTTCAGGATATAGTTGGAACCGCGGTCAGGGTCGGGTACCACGGCACAGGTAATGTGGAAGCGGCCGAATTTATCCGTTGTGACAAGCAGGCCGCCTACCGTAACGACGCGAACGCCCGCCAGTCCGGGTTCGCCCTGATCCTGGTAACCGTTCAGATTCACGTCATCAAACACTTTTCCGATCACGTCGGAACAGTCCAGAGTCGGATCGGGTATTACGCGCACCGTAGCGGAAGCTTCAGCAGAAGCGGCACCGCCTGTCGTTGCATTGAACACCTGCGCGCGGTTCACATACTTGCCTTCGCTCACACCCGAGCCTACGATTAACATCAGCTGAATGACCCGCTTGTTATTGGTGGCGAGCGACAAATTGCTCCATGTCAAGTTGCGGTTGGTACTGAGTGGCTCCACAGGCTGCCCATCCAGGCGCCCAGACCCTGCCACGTACTTGAATCCCGGCGGGAAGGTGTCAACGATATTCATATTCGTCAAGGTTACGGACAGGGTGTTGTTCACTGTAATCGTGTAGGGAATCAACTGCCCGCGCGTGACATTCTGCAATCCTGCCACTTTGGTAATGGAGACCGCGTTATCCAGACGCGGATCTATCGGAATGTGGTTATCGAAAATCTGGCTGTGGCCCGGAATAAAACTGTTATTCAGAGTCATGTGCAAATAATAATTGGTGCCTGGCGTATTTGCGGGAACACCCAGCGATGGTGCAAACTCCGACGGCTGCGCTTCACAATAATTAGTCGTAGCCGGAATGGCGTCTGCGGCACTGCCTGGGCAACCCGGCACCGAGAAAGTCGCTGACGTGCCATCGGTAAGAGGGGGAATAATCAGCGATTGGCCCGGCATGTATGCCAGCGGCGATGCCAGCTGAATCAGATAGTCCCCGCCAGACGGACAGGCTGGATCGCTGAAATTCAGATCAAACTTGTAGTAACCGGATGCGAGCGTAACTTGTCCCTGCTGCGCCGGATCATCAAAGCAAGCCGGAGGCAACGCAACGGCACTACCGGCTCGCACCATGGTCAGCGTCGCACCAGTAACCGGCGTGCGCAGGATAGAGTTGTAAGCCGCACCATTCGGATCAATAGGCAGATTCAGGTTCTGTATATTGCCGCCGGATAACGCCGTAATTCCTGCAATCTGCTGCATCCCGTTGGTGTAGGGCGAATCGGCGCGGCCCAGCTTCGCGGTCGTGGCAACGGCTCCAGGCGCGCTGAAATGCAAGGCATACTGGTCAGCGATAGCGGCACTGGGGGATAGTCCGCTTACGCTGTAAAGTCCATTTGAATCAGTGGTTGCGCTGCCTAACAGCACATTATTGCGATAGACATCAACCGTCCATCCGGCAAGATTAAGTTCTGCTGCATCGGCTATTTTGTTGAAGTTGGCGTCGTGCCATACATGTCCATTAAGAGTCGCACTGCCGGGAACACCGCCGACATCAATGGAGACGCTTGCTGTAGCGGTCAATGCCGGCGCATTCCATGCCACCTGTCCGGTATTGGTTATTGTGGTACCCATTGGCAAAGCCGCAGCAATAAGCACCCTGAAACGCAATTGCGCGCTTGCGCCGGGTAGCAGATTGCCGTAGGTAGCAGCATAATTCGCTGTCAATACGGAACCGGCAATACTGACCCCGGCAGGCAATCCATCGAGCGTGCCTGACCCCGCAACATAGCTGACTTGCGTCGACAAGGGCGGCAGACCCAGATCATCGGTCAGCACCACATTGCTTGCTGCAACCGTCCCGGTGTTGGTGACACGTACCAGATATTCGAGTTGCCCGCCTGCCAGCGCCGGTCCGCCACCAACAACTGTGACTTGTTTGGTAATCGACAACTGCTGCGAGCTTCCCACCACAATGGTAGTGGGCTGATAACCGTTGCTGCTGTTGCCGTCGGCATCGGTCAGCTGAGTAGGCAGTTCATTGCTGGTTACATTACCCTGGTTACTGATCACCGTACCTGTTGGCACTCCCGCATTGACCATCACATCGAAAGTAACCACAGCGCTGCCATGAGCAGCGATCGTGCCGGGTGTGCTGGCGGGAGATTCCACGGCAATACCCGCGATCAACGGCGAAACTCCACCGTCAGGCTGTCCTGCCGGCGCTCCGTTCAGCGTTACCGTATCGGCCACATAAGTGGTATTGGCAGGAACAAGATCGGTGAATATAACTCCGGTAGCCGGAATGGCTGCCAGGTTGCTGATCGTAATCGTGTAGCGCAATACATCCAGCGGATCGACAATGCCATTGGTATTATTATCAAGCTGTAGCGCAACCGTTTTCAGCACATTGAGCAACGGAAAATTACCCACGATATTACGCGTTGGATCATCCGCGGCGGCGGTTGACGGGTCATCAGACGGTTTTTCAGGGAATATGCCGCTGCCCAGACCAGAGCCATTTACAAACCCCTGATTGGATATTATCGTCCCATTCAGCACATTGGCGTTGATCTGCACGGTAAACGTAATGGTAGCAACGTTGCCTGCGGTTGCACTCGCATCGGCACGCATCACACCCGCAGCGTTATTCTCAGGCGCATTGATCAGCATGCCGGTTTGTAATGCCGATACTCCGGAAACATCAGGCACTGTCACACCGTTAAGCTGAGTTGATCCTGCCACATAAGTAGTGTTGGATGGCAGCGTGTCGCGTATCGATACATTGCTGGCGTTTTCGTTGCCAATATTCTTGACGGTAATGGTGTAATGCAAACTATCCCCAGCCATCAGCACCAGCGGATCTCCGGTAATATCCTGGGATGTCTTGTTGACCTTGAATACAGGAGCAGAAGTAATTACTGTCCGTGTCGGATCCTCATCGCCAATAATCGCAGGGTTATCCGGTCCATTGACATTCGGGTCGTCACTATTCAGCGGCGGATTCGCTATGGTCGGCAACTGCGCCTGATTCAGCACAGCCGAAGCATTGGTGATAACCGCTGCCAGCCTGGCTTCGAATACAAAAGTTAGAGTGTCATTCGCACCTCCCTGCGCATCGATGCTCAGATTTCGAATATCGACGATACCCGTACCCTTGCTGCCCCCTGTTGAATTCGTAAAGGTGGCGTTGGCGCCGGCTGGAACTGTCAGCAAGGCAAGACTGCCCGGCACAAACATGGCTGAAGCATTGAGTCTGTCCAGCTCGTCGCTAAGGGTAAAATTGCTCAAAGGCAACGTGCTCAGGTTTTTGATGATAACGCTATAACGCAACAGATCACCCGGTCTCGCATTAGCTCCGGGGTTTTGTCCGGTGGTGACATTGATGACTGTTTTGCGGAATTCCAGCACCGGCGATTCGGTGGTAAGCGAGTGCGCGTCCCGATAATCAAGCACACCGGGGGTACCATCGCTAATGGTACGTGTATAGGTGTGAATCTGGCCGGTAGCAACATTGGCAGGCGTATCGGCACTGAACCATTGTGTTGCACCAGCTATGTTGGTAAGCACCGTGCCGCTGAAATTATCAGCATCAAGAGAAGCCTGATAGGTCAAGATCAGGCGATTGGTTGGTGCGATTGCGGCCGCAGCAGATTTCATTGTAAATGTCAGCGTACAGGCGGGCGCTGCAGCAAAACTGGCGGTGTAATCGGTACCAGACACCAGCGCGGCGCCAACTGGCGTCACTCCATCCGCGAGGTACATCTGCGCCGTAATCGCGTTGGGTGCAACATCGCACATGCCTCCGGGAGTGGGATTGGGCAGGATATCGACAATGGTCATATCCCACGCCGTTCCGCTGCCCGTGTTCTGTACGTTGAGGGTGAAGACCCCCGGTATCCCCAGGCGCATGGTGACAGGTCCACCCTTCTGCAAGGTTACGGTATCCGGACCCACGATCGTCATCGCAGCAGTGACACCTGCACCTCCCGCCACTTGGGTAGCATTGTCACCATTGATCTGATCAAAGGTGTATGAAGCTGTATTCTGGAACGTAAGTCCGCTGACATTGGTCGCGCTATCGTTCAGAACCACCGTCACATCAAATACAATCTGCTGCCCCGCCGGAATATCGATGCCGCTGCCGCTACCGGATATCACCAGATTCTTCGGTGCGCCGGTGACAACCGGTGTCCATGTTGGCCCCGACACCGGAGTAATGCTGACATAACTCATATCGGCCGCCGATGTCGCCAGATTATCGAGTATGCGCACATCATACAAAGCTGTAGCTTGCGGTGTAGCAGGGACGGTGATGCGATAATTAAACTGTTGGCCTATGGCGGCAGTCGCCTGGGTATTCTGTTTTCCAAGCGGGTTAGGGGCAGCCGTAATTAATGTCGTTGACGCAACATTGCTTGCCGCGTAGCACTGACGCACACCAGTCACAAGCGGTGAAGAAATTGACGGGACGGCATTATTATCAAACGAGCAGTAAGTCTGCACCTGGGCCATATTGGTCATGGTCATGCCGGCACTCAAGCCTGCATCGGCCTGTACGCGATATACCAGACGCAGCCTGTCACCCGCGGGGATGGTGTATGCATTTGCCGTGCCCGTGTCAAAATTCCACGTGGCGATGCCAGTGGCTGCATTGTAAACCGGTGCGAGATTCGGCAAGCTGGTTCCGGCGCCGACAAGCGTTGTGCTCACCATGGTGATAGTCGCCGCGCCATTGCGCAGCCCCACTGGAATCACATCACGCAGCACCGTATCGTAGGCGGGAGCAGTACCAGAGTTGATAATCTCCACCGTGTAGGTCACCAGATCACCTGATGCAATCACACTGCCAGCCACGGGAGACGAAGACTTGCTTACCGTCAGCATCGGTTGTTGCACGTTCAGTGATGCGCTTGAAGTCTTGCTCGCCGTACCGGTTGCCGTGGTGTAGTTGAGCGTCGCATTGTTGGTCAGGGTCTGGGCCAGTCCTCCGCCTTGGGCCAGTGCGCCATCCAGACCCCGTGCCCGATAGATAATGACAAAGTCGGTCGTCCCGGCATTAACGATATTACCCAAACTCCATGCAACAGTGCTGGGGCCGCTGAGCGGATTACCGGTTACTGCAGGGGCCGCAATATTGGCATAAGTGAATGGTGCAACGCTGGCGTACGGTGCGCTTGTGACACCATTGATGCTGACGACGGATTCGAACTTCAGTCCCTGCGGCAATATGTCATTTAATACCGCCGATGAAGTGGTGCCTTGCGGCAGATGCAGAGTCAACTGGAAGTCCACCACATCGCCTATACGCACATTGGAATCCGCAGTGCCATAAGTGTCGGTGAGACGTGTTTTGGTCAAAGCCGTGGTGTCCAGCGTGGTCAGTGTGGCGGTCGCTGGAGCTGTGAAATAATCGTTATAGGCGGGCGAATTACTGCCGTTACGCTCGTATGCATTAAGGCCGTTCAGGCTGGTCCACTGCACGATCGCTGAATTGCTCAGCGCCTGATTGGCCAGCACACTATTGAGTACCACAACATCATAGGTAACGGTAACCGAAGCTCCCTCGGTGATATCAATGTTGGCATTACCGGCTGCCAGATTCCAGTTTAAAATCTGCGGAGCTGAAACACCATTTCCACTGACGACTACAGGCGCTGCAAGGGTGTTGCCAGCGCCACTTACCGTGGGATTACCCTGATATAACAAGCCCAGGCTAAGTGTATCGGCAATCGAGATGTCATAGGCATTTGAATAATTTGCGCCACTGGTCGCAGACATGACCAGCGTATAACGCAATACATCGCCCGCCTTGGGAGCTACACCGGGGTTGGTGAAATTTGCAACACTCTTGGTGAGTGCCACCACGGGCTCAACTATCTTTTGCGTTGCGCCGATAGTCGTTGCACTTCCACCAACGACTTGAGCCTCGCCGGGTGCGCCCGACAATGCATAAGTATAAGAAGCCGTATTTTCGCCGATTATTACACCGACCGGCGCACCCAGATATGGCACTGTACTATTGTTTACCCTTACTGTTATATCAATATCCGCCGCCGAGCCAGTCACGTCGCCCGCGTTTAAGATCAAGTTCGTCGCTGTTCCGGAATTGGTAACACTTGCCCCCCCCCTACTGGCACTGACAAACACCAGATTTGGATCAAGCGCATCGTTGATTTTAACGTTGTACAGCGTGACGCCTGAAGGAGGCGCGGGTATTGTGAATCTATAGGTCAACTCGTCGCCTATCGTTACTTCACCACCACTGCCGGTAGATAACGTCAGTGTTTTTGTCGGAGGGTTCAAGAATGGAAGAACGTTGTTCAAGGCAAAGAGCACGGGGCCCAATCCCGGATATTTTTGCCCTGACGAAACAGGCAAGGACCAGTATTCAGCCAAATTAACGGTGTTGTTCCATGACTGATTGCCAACCAGTGGATTATTGAAGCCTATTGAATAATCTATAGCTGCACATTGCCCGGGATCAATTCCCTTGCTGAGAGTGACGGTGAAAGTGCCACCATTGGCAGCGGGAGCCACATAGCTATAGTCCGCTGCTACGGCTGCCGCTCCGTTTATAGTGACAGCCATTGATCCAATACTGGTTTCATTGAATTGCGTTGCCAGCGTATCGCTAAACACTACACTATAGGCAGGCGCTAAACCGCTCGTATTGCATGCCTGCAAATGAAACTGCACCGGATTTGTTGTATCAATATAGGAACCGGATGCTAACGGTACATTCAAATAATCCTTGGCAGTTTTTACCAGTGCAGCCATGATCGGTTGCAGCACCGTGATCGTTGCACTGCTGTTAAGTGACGCACTACCCGTGCCTGTGCTGTATGCCATCGTCGCCGTATTCGTCAGCGTCGTGGAGGCCACGTGCGGGATCCCCGCATCAGGCAACACTTTTGCGCGGTATACAATGACAAAATCATTGTTGGCCGGATTGTTGTCACCCGCATTGACGATATTGCCGATATTCCAGGTAACCGTACTTGGCCCTGTCAGCGGATTGCCGCTGACAGACGGCACCGCGATATCGGTGTACGTAAATGGCGCAACGCTGGAATAGGGTGCACCGCTCCCATTAACGCTGACGATAGAATCAAACTGCAGACCACGTGGCAGTAAATCGCTCAATACAACCGATGCAGTCGTGCCCTCATTCAGATGCAGGCGCAACTCGTAATCTACCGTGTCGCCTATACGCACATTGCTGTCGGCGGGCCCATAGGTGTCGCTGACTCGGGTCTTGGTAAAGGCAGTGGTATTCTGCGTTGTCAACGTAGCTGTTGCCGGCGACGTAAAGTAATCATTATAGGCAGGCGAGTTACTGCCGTTGCGCTCAAACGGATTGCTGTCATCGGCTGGAATGCTTCCATTCAGGCTGGTCCAGCGCACGACGGCAGAATTGCTCAAAGCCTGGCTCGGCAGCGCAGTGTTAAGCACCACGACATCATAGGTCACGGTAACAGAGGTGCCTTTCACAATATCAATATTGGCATTGCCATTTGCCAGGCTCCAGTCAAGTGCCTGAGGGGTCGTGATACCATCACCGCTGACCACGACCGGCGCTGCAATAGTATTGCCAGCACCGGTTACCGTTGGACTCCCCTGGTACAACAGACCCAGACTTAAGGTATCCGCTATCGAGATATCATAAGCATTCGAATTCAGCGCCCCGCCCGCGGCAGAGATAACCAGTGTGTAGCGCAAGATATCGCCCGCTTTCGGAGCGACGCCGGGATTTGTGAAATTCGCTACGCTCTTGGAGATAGTGACCAGCGGCTCTAATTCTGTAATTTGCGCAGGTGAAGAAGCAGCAGTGTTTGCCGTTGCGCCAGTGGCACCGTTACGATATGAAGCTGTTGCCGAGTTGCGCAATGTACTTCCTGCATTTGAACTGACGCTGTTATCAATGCGGGCCGAGTAGTTAATCCGTATAAGCGGGTTGATTGCAGAGGTTACCGTATCGTCTTCACTGGTGGTAACGACCGTCCCGATATTCCATATTGCATTACCCGTAGTGTTATCTGCCGGGGATGCTGTAAAGGCGGCCACGCTTGGTGCCGCCCCATTAATGGTGGAGATGCCCTGGAACGTATAGCTTACGTTGTAGGATGCATTATTTGATAGCAGATAGCTGAGTGTGCCGACCGCCAGATTATCCGAAAGCGACACACTTTGTGCGGTACCTTCCGGCAGGTTGATGTCAATCTGGAAATTCTTGTATGCACCTACCACCGGATCCACCGCCGGGGACAAGTCCGTCTTGCTCATCGTAACCGCTGGCACCGAAAGGGTCGCGCTGGCACCGGTTTCATAATGATTGGGGGCAAGGCCGGCATTCGGCAGCGCGCCATTGCGCAAACCGCTGGCACTACCGTCAATACCAATATAACCTGTGCTGTTTAACGCAGTGTTATTGCCAGGCAAGGAGTCCCATTTTGCCTGCATTTTATTTATTACATTATTGCTGAGCACTTCGAGCGGTTGTGCCCCGATCTCGACCCGTACCTTGTAGGTAAAAGTGCGGGTTGCGCCTGGGGCGATGGCGTATTTGGGATTGGACGAATTCCAGCTGAAAATCGGCCGACTCACACCCAGGGTAGCGACATCGACAACATCGGGCGGATCGGTGCCACTCACATTACCGGAATAACTCAGGTGTGCAGCCAGCGCAAGATCATCCAGCACACGCAGATTGTATGCAGTAGCCGTGCCAGTGTTGGTTGCGGTGACCGTAACGGTTACCAGATCGCTGGCATCAGCGGTAACCGGTGCGAAAGTCTTGGTCAAGGCGATCACTGGTTCTTGCACCTGCACGTCTGCATTGGCAAATGGCAACGTCACCACGACATTGTTGCTATCGGTGTATTTCGCATTTACAACCGTGGAAGTACCGCCGTTGGAAATAATCCCGCCATTGTTGGTGTTGGCGGTATTTTCAACACGACCAATAAAATTAACAACAAAATCATAGGTATAAGGTGGTGTACCGGATCCAATGGTGAGTGCCTGATTACCGAAATTCCACTGCACCTGGGTATCGGTACAAGTAGGGGTAATAGTGCCGCCGGGAACAAATCCGGCTGCAGAATAGGGCGGCGTGCTGAGATTGACCGCCGGTGCTTCCGAGCAGCGCACGCCCACAGGCAACTGATCGGTAATCACGAAATTGCGCATGTTCACAATTGGCAAGGTGGTATGCAGCTCGTACTTGATCTCCTCACCAACTGATACCGGCTGTGCTGCCGGCGGGGTGACAGGTACCGCGTGGTTGGATTGTGACAGTTTCACAATCTTCTTGGGCTGAGTACTCGGCGTAACCATCTGTATCGTGGCTGTTGTTGGTGTCGTGTTGTAAACACGCGCACCGCCGATATCGCCATTGGGACGCGGCACCACAGTCTGCGCGCCGGTCGGACCAGCCAAACTGTCATATGACGACGTCACTGTATTGACAAGCTGTTGACCCGGTTGCGTATCCTGATCGGGATCAACGCGATAGTAGAACGTAACCGTTGCTCCCGGGTTGATCTTCAATAATGGATTGCTATTGGTATATGAGAAAGTCAGCGTCGCCGGAACCCCATTTTTGACAATATCATCGTTAATCGAACCTTCACCATTTGAATCGGCGCCGTCTACCTGTCCGTCGCCATCATTGTCGAGACCGTCGCTTGCAAACGGCACCACATACGACAGGTCAGTGGGGTCAAGAACGTCTGTGACAATCACGTCATACGCCGGTGCGCGAGCAACTCCCCCAGCAGAAGCGCCGTTGGTCACCGTAATCTTGTAAATATATTTATCGTAAGTATCGCCATTGTTGGCAAGCGGCACAAAGTTGCTGCAACCTGGCCCTGTACCATACAAGGTTTCATTACATACTGTCTTTACCACCGTGAGATTGGGCTCTGTAACAGTCAGATTGACGGTGCGAGCAGGAGCCTGAGGGTAACCGATTGTGCCGGGTCCGAGCAGGTAGATTTCTTCAAGTCCGGTGGAAGCGTTATTGAACACCGCCTCGAAAGTCGAGTTAAGCACATTGCTGCTGATAGCGGCTTGCTGGTTGGGTGGCCCGCTCACATTTATAGGGGAATTCAATATGCGGTTGGTGTTATTGACCCTGAACCATTCATCTTTTTGCGTAATACGGTTCGACAACGGCCCCACCTGATTGAACTTCCAGTCTATCCAGCCTTCGTCCAGCGGGTTCAGCGGCGGATTGGTTTCTGCTGTCAGGGAGAAGCCTTTTACCTGCGTTGTACTGGTGAGCGCCGGGTCAGTGGAGGAAATATAACCCTGCCCGCCTGGCAGTTGGTCAGTCACCGTAACGTTTTGTACCGCAATATAGGTAAAGCCGGGGGTCTGGAAGCCGAACCAGCCGCCGGTATCAATATGGAAGGTACACTCCTCGCCGATCTGTATCAGATTATCCGGGCTGCCGGGCGGCGGGTTGTTCTCGCTGCAAGTTCCAAACTGGCTCTTGTTCAGGTTAAAGCCTATTACACGTGCACGGATACCGTCCAGACTATAGTTGTCGGCCCGGTCAGTTTGTCCATCCGCTCTCGCAGTGGGGGTTGGGAACCACAATGGCGTGCCGTTACTCAATGTAATTTCTCCCACCAAATCGGCACGGAAACTTAAATCGTCAATGGCAATTCGTACCGGATCGCTGGTCTTGATCACCTGGAAATTAAGTGTTCTTGATGCATTTGGCGCAAGAGGATTGGGTAGAATTCCCCCCGGAGCACAGTGATAAACGGTGGCGGTAGACGGAATAGCTGATGGCAGAGTCCAAACTCTCCATGGCAAAGGCTGGGACGGTGAGCCGGGATGTGCAATGATGCTGCAGCCCGCTGGCGCGCTTTGCACATCCATCGTGGCACCAAAGCTGACGAAGACATGATAATCCCGTGCATCATGCCCGCCGTTGTTTCTGACCACCACTGGCAGCGTCACCGGTTGGAGAGGATCGTTGGTGAGGATGAAGACCGTGCCATTAATGTCAATATCAAGATCTTCCGGGAATGCCGGAAAACTATCAGTATAAGGATAGGAAGGAGCATTCTTCACTACGCCCACATTACAAAAATCTTCGTAGGTGAGATAAAGGCTGTTGGTCAGAGTTGTCTGATTGTTTGGGTCGGTACCATCAGTGGGTGATTCAGTGTGCACATCAAGATTGGCAACTTTGTCGTAACTCGACGATTTGATAAGCACCACGCGGAAAACAATGGTCAATGTTTCGCCCCAGCGCAGCATATTAACTTGATCAGGATAATTCGGATGAACGGTGGTGCTGGTCAATGTGAACTGTGGCTGGGTATTGCTTAACGGATCAGCCGGATTTGTCGACGTCAGCGGAAATGTACCTGCGGCAGGATTGGTCCAGGTAAGCGTATTTGTCCTTCCCGGATAGTTGCCATAACCGCCACTCACTGCAACAGTGGGAGTAAACGTTGAATCCACCACATACTCGAGCGGCAGTACATCGCGCAACTTGATGTTTTTGACCGTACCGCCGGTATTATTGGTGATGGTGATGGTCATCGTGCCCTTGCCGCCTACTGGCTGGCCGGTATTAATTCCCGTCAAGTGACGCCCCACCGTTAATCCAGGCGCCCCCACCCCCACGAGGGTACTCAGCGTCGCCGTCGAACTCGCCGGTGTGATACCGGTTGAGGTCGTGGCAATCCCTCCTGGAGGAGGCTCTGCCGTGCAACCCCATTGCAAATTTGAAACAGTGTTGGTTTTACTGGTTGCACAAGAACTGGTGATCTTCCCGACCAGATAAATTTGAGTGAGGCCATTTGCCGGAACATCCACCAGGTCAGGACTATCGTTGTTTGGTGTGCCAAACGGATTATTCACCACAAAACTATTTATGGTGTTACTCGCTGCAACGCACCCTTGCGTTCCCGGACCCGCACCATTTGCAGCCGCAATCGCCGAAGCCGAAGCCTCGGAGGGACAGGCATAGCTGACCGACATATTTCCGTTCTGCATCAGATCGTCGAAACGCATATCCTGCAATGCAGCCATACCGCCATTGTTCACCTGTATGCGCCAGATCACATCGTCATTGATGTTGCCGTAGACCGTAGCGGTATAACTGCCTGACCCCTGCGCCGCGTCCACATTTCTGCCCCGCTTGATCATTGACGGCAGCGGCTCGCGCAGCGGCAATGTGTCCAAACCGGTAGTGACAGGACTAGTAACAGTACAGGCCGGATTGGTGCTATAGCTGAGGCTGGCCTGGATTTGGCGATTGGCCGTGATCAGTGCCTCCTGACTTAAAGCAGCAGCACGCTTTACCGCAAAGGTAATCGCGATGGTGGAAAAATTATTGATTCCAGGCAGCCAGGCCAATGAATTTAATGGCGGTATCTGCGCCGCTGTCCAGGTTAAAACCGAACCGTTGGCACCGCTGATGGAGGGTGCTCCACCGACTTGCAGCGCCCCGCCATTGACACTGTATCGTATCGGCGTCGGTGCCGTCGGCTCGTAAGTCAAACCCGAGGTTCGCAAATTTTCCACCACCGTCATGCCGGTCATATTTGCGCCAACATAAGGGTTGCTGACGATTATCGTGACATAGCCGTAGCCGCACAGCTCACAATAACTGACACTCGTGGTCGGACTGGCAGTCAGGTTATGCTGAATAAATGGCGGGGGATTATTTTTAAGATCGCAGGGAGCCGCCAGCGCATAAGCAACAGGGAAAATGAGGACAAGAACAGCCACCACTAATTTGAATAGTCCGGTAGTAACGGCCAGGCAATTATTCTGCTTCATGTTTAACAAAACACCCCGTCAAAATAAACAATACTCAGACTTTAAAATTAAATTCATCACTGTTAATATTTTTAAGCATAGTGCAATACAAAAAATCATTTAAAATCATAAACTTACAAATATTAACAGATACCTGGAACAATTCACCGAACATTAATCCTGCCATTTTCCGTTCAACGACTGAAAACATTGGCGATTCCGGGAATAGTTTAACAGCTTAATCGTTTAATCACCTAATGGTTTAATCATTAAACAGCGATACTCGGTGCAATCTTTTCGGTCAGTTCAAAATCTCAATGAAGCCGATAGTTGCCAACTACTTTATATCGACACAACAAGCAAAAAATTCATTTTTATTTCATAATGTTACATATTTTTCATGAGGGGCATACTTATACCGGCCGAAAAATATTGATGGACTGACTCCATGATGGCAAAACTACCCATATTGTGAGCAAACGTCATTCCTGATTTGGATGAATGGCAGTGAATACGGACAAATGGCACTTCTCCGGTTCTTAATATGCGCTCGCAGCAAATGAACGGATAAAATTAGCGGATAAATGGCGAGATGCAGGTTATAAGCCTGAGTTTGGGAAAAACAGAAAATGCATTATTGAAAGAAAACGGATTTGACCCTAATGAGCTCACGATTTTAGGACCAGACAAAACGGACAGAAATAATTCTGTCCGTTTTGTATCTTTTCGTGCTCAACTTGCCGGCAGGAAGTCGATAGGATAGAGAATCGTTAACGTATGCACGCCTTCTTTGGGGCCAAAATTAAACTTGAGCACTCGGTCCACAATATCCGCCGACAAGGCTTGCGAAGCCAGATCGGTTGATTTTACGGCGCATGCCGATACATGTCCATCCGGCTCTATCGTTAAACGCAACACCATCTTGCCGCGCAGCGACGGATCTATACGCAGCTCACGATTATATATACGGTATAGGGCTGATTTATAACGATCGAAAACAATCTGGATTTCTTCGTCGGTACGCGAGGGGCCTGCCCCTTTACTCAGCGGACGATCATCCGCGATGCCGGTACCAGTCGCACTCTCGACCCGCGCGAATTTAACGCCGGCGCCAGTAATGCTTTGACCACCGCTACCACCGCCTCCGCCACTTCCCAAGCCTTGACGGCTGAGGCTGGCTGTATTGATACCGCCGCTGCCGCCGGTTGCCTGCGATGTAATAAGAGAACGTTGTGAAGCCTCACCCGGTACATTTTTACCGCCATTCCCGGCCGCTACTTTGCCGCTGTTTGATATACGCGCATCAATCCCCATTTTTACCGGGGCAGTATCCTCCATCAGGTCGGCAAAGTTATTTTTGAATGCCAGTACACCCTTGGTTTGAGCGACAGCACGCGCCTGCTGTGTCTCTGTAGTGATTGGCTTGACTTCCTTGGATGGCACGTTAGTGTCTCTTTTTTCTGTCAATTGCTCTTGCTTCTTCTGCACTATTTGTTTTTCTTCCTGCTTTCTCTTGATCATCTGCGCAATATGTTCAGGAACGACAATTTCCTTATACTTTTCTTCGGGCTGCTTCAACAACGGGAGAACCCAGGTCAGCAGGAAAGAGAAAAGAAATACAAAGAACAGAACTTTACGGAAACGTTTTTCATCTTCTCCCTGCCTGCTCCATGGAAGAACCATAGGCCGATAAGGAATTTCGTTTGCCTGGCGCTCCAATACATATTCATTTTTAACGCGCTCTGAAACTTCCAGCAACTCGGCAAGCTCATCTTTCAGCAGGAATGCTGCGACTGATTCTTTCTTTATATTGTCCTGCAGGGCAGTGCGCGATTGCTCGATAACAGCAACTTTCTTCTCAAACTCGGCCACCACACCGCGTACTCGCTGCAACTGAGCAGCGGGATCATAGCCAGTGGCTTCTCTTCCCCAGAAAAGATCAGCTGCTCCCATCTCGTTTAATTGATCCAGAGATGAGCAGATATCGCCTAACAGTCTGTATTGTTGGCGTTGCTTTGAAAGACTGCTTAGCTCGTCGTCAAGGGCGCGTATATCCTTCTCAAGGCCAGCGATTTTTTCGTTGACCTTGTCTATCAGCCCTTCAAGAGACTGCACTCGTTGTGGAATAGTTGTACTCACAGAATCCCGTTATTTTTGATTTTCTTTTTCATTGACAGCCAATGATATTTTGTCAAAACCTGCGCTGCTACAGGTTGACATTAGTTTCTTGAGTATCTTGAAGGATATTCCACGGTCTGCCAGGATGGTCACTTCGCTACTTTCAGAAATCCCCTTGTCACCTTGTTCTGCAGCCAGCTTTCTAATCCGCAACATTTCCTGCCTGACCGGCTCTACGTAATCCTGATTGTTCCCCAACACCTCTGCGACCGTTACTATTGCCACCCCTTGAATAAGAACTTCCGTTTCGCTCACTGCCATAACCACAGATCTTCTTGGCGCAGTCTCGGCAATGGAATCGGGAATTTTAACTGTCTTGGGCGTATCAAGTGTCACACCCGTACCCTGATTTACAATCAGATACAACACGAGAACAGTAAAAATATCCATCAGCGAAGTGAGCATCATCCCCGTCGAGCCGC
>Ga0315268_10002105_pt1 | contig 22722 bp, 22 predicted proteins | sample C1_top_MG_FD_204535 | JGI IMG/M metagenome (GOLD analysis project Ga0315268, IMG submission 204535) | Sediment microbial communities from Yellowstone Lake, YNP, Wyoming, USA - C1_top | ecosystem: Environmental > Aquatic > Freshwater > Lake > Sediment | place: USA: Wyoming | collected 2017-08-01 | reverse complement strand
TACGGTGGGCATCATCATCGTCAGCCTCATCACCGCTGCCTTCTTCCTCCGTTAGCGCTGCCGCTGCTTAGTCCGCTCGTGGTGAGCCCCCGCCTGTCCGCCGTGCGGGAGTCGAACCATGAGGCCCCCGCTCATCCTTCGACACGCTCAGAATGAGCGTGAACACGGCGCTAGGTCGCTGCTATCCTTCCTCGCTGGCGCGCCAGGGCGATGAGCTGTTCCACCGGCTCGAAGGGCAGAGGGATATCGCCCAGATCGCGCTCACGGGCGCTGCCCAGGCCGTGGAAGTCGCTGCCGCCCAACGGGAGCAGATCGTGGCGGCGGGCTGCTGCCAGAAGACGCTCGATGTCTTCGGGGCCGTAGTCCTGGTAGTAGACCTCCAGGCCCACGAGGCCCGCCCCCTTCAGTTCCTCCAGAAACCGGTCCAGGTTTTGCAGTTGGGCCGGATGGGCAAGGACGGGAAGACCGCCCACGCCGGTGATCAGCTCCACGGCCTCCGTGGGGAGCATCTTCTCGCGTTCCACATAGGCGGGGCCGTTGCGGCCCAGGTATTTTTCGAAGGCCTCATCTAGCGCCTTGATGTAGCCGGCCTCCCGCATGGCCAGGGCGATGTGGGGTCGGCCAACGGCACCGTCGCCGGCGATCTCTTGCACCCGCTCCCAGGATAGGTCGATGCCCAGTTCGCGCAGCTTGTCGACCATCGCCTGGCCGCGATCCAGGCGCGAGCGACGCAGGCGGTCGAGGCGCTCCTGAAAGGCAGGCAATTGCCAATCGATGAAGTAGCCTAGGACGTGCACCTCGTCCTGGGGGACGTCTGTACTCAGCTCGATGCCGGGAATGAGGAGGAAGCCGGGATGGCGGGCGGCAGCCTCCAGCGCCTCGGGGACGCCGTCCGTGCAGTCGTGGTCGCTGAGGGCCATGACCTCGAGGCCCCGCTGGACGGCGTGGTCCACGAGTTGGGTAGGGGTCAGGGAGCCATCGGAGAAAGTGGTGTGACAGTGGAGGTCGGCCCTACTGGCCATGCTTCGCCATCTCGCGATCTATGCGCTCGATCTTAAGCGCCCGTCCGCTGGCTTCATCGATGTCCAGGAGGACGGAGTTGAAGATGGCGGGCCCTTTCTCCACGGGGGAGAAGCGGGTGGGGAGCTGGGTGAGGAAGCGCTCGACGATGGGCTCTATCTCCATGCCGATGATAGAGTTTAGGGGTCCGACCATGCCGACATCGGTGACGAAGGCGGTGCCTTTGGGGAGAACGCGGGCGTCGGCGGTGGCCACGTGGGTGTGGGTGCCGATGACAGCGCTGACGCGGCCGTCCAGGTACCAGCCCATCGCCACCTTCTCGCTGGTGGCCTCGGCGTGGATGTCGATGATTACTATGGGCGTGTCCTTGAGGCCGGTCAGGGCCGCGTCCGTGGTGCGGAACGGGCAGTCGGCGTCGAGGCCCATGAAGGTGCGGCCCAGGAGGTTGATGACGGCCACGCCGTTCCGTACGAGGAGTCCGTGGCCGGGCACGCCGGGGGGATAGTTCAGGGGGCGGATGATAGGCGACTCCCCTTCCAGGATGGGGTAGATCTCCCGGTGCTCCCAAATGTGGTTGCCGGACGTAATGACGTCTACGCCGGCGTCGAACAACTCCTCGGCGGTGGTGAGGGTCAGGCCGCGGCCGCCGGCGGCGTTCTCGCCGTTGGCAATTACCAGGTGGGCGTCTGTCTCGCGGCGGATCGCTGGCAGGAGGGTCTGAACAGTGCGTCGGCCAAGGCGGCCAACAACGTCACCCACGAAAAGAACCTTCAAACTGCCTCCGGAAGCTAGGGGCTGGGGAGCGGCCCCAAGGCCGCTCCCCAGCCATCTCTACTTAGCGTACTCTATCGCCCGCTTCTCGCGGATGACGGTGACCTTGACCTGCCCTGGGTACTCCAACGATTCTTCGATTTTCTTGCTCACATCCTTGGCCAGCCGCACAGCGCCCAGATCGTCGACGTCGTCGGGCTTGACGATGATGCGGATCTCGCGGCCGGCCTGGATGGCATAGCACTTGTCCACGCCGTTGAAGCTGCTGGCCACTGCCTCCAGCGCCTGAAGCCGCTTAATGTACTGCTCCAGCGACTCGCGGCGGGCGCCCGGCCGGCTGCCGCTGATGGCGTCGGCGATGATGGTGACAACCGCCTCCACAGTCGCCGGCTCGACTTCCTCGTGGTGGGCCTCGATGCAGTGGATCACGGCGGGGCTGACGCCGTAGCGGCGCGCCTGGTCGGCGCCGATGGTGGCGTGAGTCCCTTCGGTCTCCTGATCGATGGCCTTGCCAACGTCGTGGAGGAGGCCGCCGCGGCGGGCGACGTTAGCGTCGGCGCCGAGTTCTTGCGCCAGCATACCGGCGATGTGGGCGGTCTCGACGGCGTGCTTAAGCTGGTTCTGACCGTAGCTGTAGCGGTACTTGAGCCGCCCCAGCATCTTGATGATCTCCGGGTGCAGGCCGGGCGTTCCGGCCTCCACCACTGCCTCCTCGCCGGCCTCCTTGATGGCAGCGTCGACCTCTTTCTTGGCCTTCTCCACCATATCCTCGATGCGCGCAGGGTGGATACGGCCGTCGGTGATGAGGCGGGTGAGGGCTACTCGAGCGATCTCCCGGCGCACAGGATCGAAGGTGGAGAGAGTGACGGCGTCAGGCGTATCGTCGATGATGACGTCCACGCCGGTCAGGTGCTCCAGGGTGCGGATGTTGCGGCCCTCGCGGCCGATGATCCGCCCCTTCATGTCCTCGCTGGGCAGGGGCACCACCGAGACGGTGGCCTCGGAGATGACCTCGGAGGCCAGGCGCTGCATGGCGGTGGACAGGATATCGCGGGCCCGCTGGTCGCCTACCTCTTTGAGCTCCACCTCCAGCTCGCGGACGCGGCGGTTGGCTTCGTCGCGGACCTCCTGCTCCACCTGCTGGAGGAGGACCTCCCGCGCCTCCTGGGTAGTCAGGGCAGCAACGCGCTCGATCTCCTGGCGCCGTTGCTGCTCCAGGCCCTCCAGTTGGCCGCGAATGTTGTCCAACTCACGCTCCTTGTTGGTCAGGGAGCGGTCGCGGCGCTCAAGAGACTCCAACTTCCGGTCGAAATTCTCTTCCTTTTGGATGAGACGGCGTTCTAACCGTTGAAGCTCGTTGCGGCGGTCGCGCAGCTCACCTTCGATCTGGCTGCGTTGACGGATGGATTCTTCTTTGGCTTCGAGAAGCATCTCCTTCTGGCGTCGTTCCGCTTCCGCCAGGATGCCAGTGGCTTTTCTTTCTGCTGTGGCGGCGCGGCGATACTCGATTCGCTGTTGTATCCAGGCGCCGCCGAGAATCCCTCCAACCAGAGCAACGAGGCCAACGGGTATAACGAGTAGTAAGGCCTCGAGCATTGTCACCTCACTTCCTGTTGGGGTACAGGGCAGATTGTCAGAGCTAAGTTTGAGCTTCAAGTTGATCATAAGCTCAGCCTGAAAGAAGTGTCAAGGAACGGAGGGCTCGCTGGGCGCGGGAACCGATAGATGGATTCAATGAATGGAACTGCGATTCGGGAACAGGGTCGTCAGGCGCTGGAGGCGCGCTGACTCTGGCGCCAGAGCTCGTCTACCAGGGTGCGAGCCGTTTCGTAGGGGAAGCCACGGCGGAGGAGGAATTGACCCAGGCGGCGGCGGAAGGTGGGGTAGTCCAGGGTGCGGAGAGTGCGGGCCTTCTTCTCGGCGGCGCGGCGGGCGGCCTCCTCGTCGGCCACCGCCGCCACCGCCTCCCCGGCCGTCTCGGTGGCGATGCCCTTGGCCAGCAGTTCTCGCCGCAGGAGGCCGCGGCCGCGAGGGCTGGACCGCTGGCGGGCCTCCACCCAGTAGCGCGCGAAGGCGGCGTCGTCCAGGAGGCTTTGTTCGCGCAAGCGGTCGATGGTCTCCTCGACGACGCCGGGCGGCAGGCCGCGACGCGCCAGACGGCTGCGCAGCTCTTCTTCGCTGCGGGGGCGGTAGGCCAGCAGGTGCAGGGCGGCGTCGCGGGCCTGCTGACGCTCGTCGGCCTGGCGCAGCGACTCCAGACGCCCGGCGGTCACGACGTCGCCGCGGCGCAGGCCGGCCTGGGCCGCCAGGGCCACGCTCAGGGAGATGGCGAGGCGGCCGTCCAGGAAGACGTTGACCCGCGGCCGCCGCTTCTGCCTTTCGATGGCGGTGACTATCACGGTTGCGGGAGCCGTGACCCAGGGCTTAACACGTACTCAGCCTTTTCCTCAGCCAGCGCCAGCCTCCGTTGTGCGACTCTGTTGATGGCCATGTCAACGTACTGGCGATCAATGTCCAAACCGACCGCGTTGCGGCCTGTGTTAAGTGCCGCAAGAAGGGTTGTGCCAGTGCCGCAAAACGGGTCCAAAACCGTATCGCCCCAGAAAGAGAACATTCGGACCAGGCGATACGCAACTTCATACGGGAACGGAGCGGGATGCATGCGGTTCGATGTTCCAGGAACCACCCACCACTGACGGAACCACTGATCGAATTCGGCTTTGGAGATCCGACTCAGCTCTCGCTGCTCGGGAGTTGGCTTTCTATAGCCCCCGGGCTTTCGCTGCATCAGTATGAACTCGATGTCGTTCTTGATGATGGCGTTGGGCTCGTATGGTTTGCCCAAGAACTTGCTGCCGTTGGCTACTTCAAACGACGCGTTGGCAATCTTGTGCCAGATCACCGGGTTCAGGTTGTCAAAGCCGATGAGTCGGCATCTGACGCAGATATCGGCGTGCAGCGGCATCACGACATGTCTGCCGTTCCTTCGTCTGGAAAGGCACACGTCTCCGACGACGCAGACCAGCCGGCCGCCTGGTGTCAGCACGCGGTAGCACTCCGAAAAGGCCTTACTGATTTCATCAAGGAAGACTTCGTAGTTGCCGATGTGGCCAAGCTGCCCAGGCACGTCGTTGTACTTCTTGAGGTTCCAGTATGGCGGGGAAGTGACTACGAGATGCACGGTCTCGTCAGGTATGGAGGATAGGTCTCTCGCGTCGCCTATTCTAGCATCGACTTTCGCCGGCCACGTGCTGATCACTTACGCACCCCCAACTTTGCGAGAACCAAGCCGACCGCGAGCACAATTGACTCGTCCGTCTCTCCGGCGAAAGCAACCGCGTGCACATCCGGAGACTGAAGCCTGCTCTGTATGTTGATTTGTTCTTGCACAAAGGGATAGTAGATGATCGCTGCAAACCGGGCTTCCGGGTACGCGTGTCTCAGCTTGCTTGCTTTGTTCACTATCTCGTCCGTACGTTTGTGGATGTCACGGCGTGCCTCTATCCGTTTGACATCGATGCCGTAGGCTATAGGACCCTTCGGAGGCGTCGCAGCATCAATCTCGAACTGATCCCCGCCGGCGCTGAACTTTCGCTTCGCGAATGGTACCGTCCCTTGGACGTCAAGTGCCGCCTTGACTAATCGTTCCCATCTCCCCTTTCTCAGTCGCACCTCTTTGTCTATGTAGCCGACTCGATCAAGGTGGCACAGACCGGGAATCGTCAAAGACGGCGGAAGAAACGGTTTCAGGTACCCGGCGATGGCCGATGCCATGTCATGTGAGACGCGGGGCAGGTACGTGTTCAGATTGCGGATGCCGATGTCCCGTTCTATGGCCCTTGCCGCCACGTTGCACGCTGCGAGAAGCGGCTTCAGGACGAGGGGGTGCGCGCTAAGTGCGGACGCCAACTCGACGACGGTCATGTCGCCGAACGCGATGACCTCTACTGTCTCCAGGCTTATGTGATCGCCGAACGCCTCTCGGAGCGCCTGTTCGACGGCCGCTTGCCGCGCGTCCGCTGCCTCGGCCACGTTCGCCATGTACTCGACGTGGCTCGAGTACTCCTTCAACTCCATCTCGTTCGGCCCGTCTCTCCTTGGCGGCTATCCCGGTTTTTCGGCGTCTTCTTCCTTGGGGACGAGGGCCAGGGCGGGGCCGGCGGCTTCGTGCTTGCGCCGGATCTCCGCCTCGATCTCCTGCGCCATCTCGGGGTTCTCGCGCAGGTACTCCTTGGCGTTTTCGCGACCCTGGCCCAGGCGGGTGCCGCCGTAGCTGAAGAAGGCGCCCTGCTTGCTGACGATGTTCGCTTCCACACCCAGGTCCACGATGTCGCCCTCGCGGCTGATGCCCAGGCTCTTGCCGCTGAAGATGAGGTCGAACTCGGCTGTGCGGAAGGGGGGCGCCACCTTGTTCTTGACCACCTTGGCCCGCACGCGGCTGCCTATCACCTGGTTTCCCTGCTTGATGCCCTCCGCCCGGCGCAGGTCGATGCGGACCGAGCTGTAGAACTTGAGGGCGCGGCCGCCGGGGGTGACCTCCGGGTTGCCGAAGATGATGCCGATCTTCTCGCGGAGCTGGTTGATGAAGATGACGGCGGTGCGCGAGCGGTGGATAACGGCGGTGAGCTTGCGCATGGCCTGGGACATCAGGCGGGCCTGGAGGCCGGGCAGGGAGTCGCCCATCTCGCCCTCGATCTCGGCTCTGGGTACGAGGGCCGCCACGCTGTCGACGACGATGACATCCACGGCGTTGCTGCGCACCAGGGCATCGACGATCTCCAGTGCCTGCTCGCCGGAGTCGGGCTGGGAGACCAGCAGGTCGGCAACCTGGACGCCAAGGGCGTGGGCGAAGGTGGGGTCGAGGGCGTGCTCGGCGTCGATGTAGGCGGCCAGGCCGCCCGCTTTCTGCGCCTGCGCGATGACGTGGAGGGCCAGGGTGGACTTGCCGGTCATCTCCGGCCCGAAGATCTCTGTTACCCGCCCGCGCGGGACGCCTCCCACCCCCAGGGCCACGTCCAGGGACAGCGAGCCGGTGGAGATGACGTCCACCACCAAGCGGTGGGAGGCCTCGCCCAGGCGCATGATGGCCCCCCGGCCGTGCTTCTTCTCGATCTGCTCCAACGCTAGGTCTAGGGCTCTGCGCTTGTCGTCGGTGCTGATGGTGGGTGTCCTTTCCAAAATGCGTCGCGAACGATAGCCAGGCGGATCATAGCATGGGGTGGGGGGCAAAACAAGCGGGAAGTGGCACGCCTGGCGGGATCCGTGGCCGGCTCGTGTTTGGCGGGGTTTCTCGAACGATCCCGCGGGTTGAAACCCGCGGCTTCCGACAATCGCGAGGTGGCGGCGGCCCCGCGTGCCGTGGGCAGAGCTGCCTCCCTCGCGAGGGCGTGCCGAGGGGCGCCCTCGACAGCAGGAGTGTACGTCGGGGTCTTGAAACTCCGGCGGGGATCTTGCCGCAGGCCCGTGGTCATTGACGGGATAGTTCGACATCCCTGTAGCTGCCAAGAACGCCTCGAATGGCAGGTGCGATGTAGGGGCGACCTTTAGGTCGCCAGATGGAGGCCTAAAGGCCTCCGCTACATTGGAGGGTTGGACCTGCGTATGTCGGTTCATTTTCTCAATGACCTATAGACCCGCACGGTGATTCTGCGCGAGGGTCTGAAGACCCTCGCCTACATTGCTGTTGCCATCATGGTCTGTTGTGCCCGGAACGCGTCGTCCTCTCTTGACGGCCGGTAGTAAGATATGGGCATCGTTGTTCGATCAACTGTACACGAGAGGAGGGAAACATGCCGGTATACGTTGCTCTGGGCAAGTCCACAGACGAGGGTCTCAAGAACCTGACTGCTCTGGCCGACCGCCATCAGCAGGCGGTGAAGCGGGCCGAGGGCCTGGGCGGCAAGGTCATCGGTAGCTACGCTCTGATGGGCCACTACGACTTTGTGGTCATCCTGGAGGCGCCGGACGAGAAGGTGGCCCTCCGCATCCTCACTCGCGAGGCCTCCGGCGGCAACATTCGCTACGAGACGATGACGGCTATCCCCACGGCGGAGTTCGCCAAGGCCGTCGAATAAGTCGGGGCTAGCGGAGGGCGCTGGCCGCGAAGTTGCCGATGACCTGAATGAGGAGAATGGCCACCAGGGGCGTGATGTCGATCATCCCCAGGCGGGGGATGACCCGGCGCAGCGGGTCGAGGATGGGCTCGGTGACGTCGTAGAGGAGGGTCACCAGCGGGTTACGGGGGTCGACGGGGAACCACGAGAGCAGCGCCCGGACGAAGATGGCCCCCGTGAGCACATAGGTCAGGATGATGACGAACCTGGCTAGGGTGTCGATGCTGCTCCTCCCAGTTGGCGTGCTCGCTCGTAGGCGGCGATGATGGCCTGAGCGAAGGCGGCGCGCAGGCCCGCCTCCTCCAGGGCCAGCAGACCCTCGGCGGTGGTGCCGCCGGGCGAGGTTACCTGGTTGCGCAGGTCGGCCAGGTGGCGGCCGCTGGCCTGGGCGTAGCGCGCCGACCCCAACACGGTCTGGAGGACCATCTCCGTCGCCATCTCCCGCCGCAGGCCGATGTGCACGGCGGCGTCGATCATCGCCTCCATCGTGAGGAAGACGAAGGCGGGGCCGCTGCCGCTGACGGCGGTGGCCATGTCCACGTACTTCTCCTCGGCCACGTAGAGCTCCTGGCCCAGCGCGCCGAGGATCAGGTGGACGTCCTCGCGGGCGGAGGCGCTCACAGCGTCCGTCGCCGTCCAGACGGTCATGCCCTCGCCGATCTGGGCGGGCGTGTTGGGCATGGCGCGGACGATGGCCTCGTGGCCCAGGCCGTCGCGGAGGGCGGCCAGGCTGACGCCGGCCATGATGGAGACGGCGCTCTGGCCGGCGGCCAGCTTGCCGCGCAGGTCGCGGGCGACGGCGGGGAACTCCTGGGGCTTCACCGCCAGGATGATGAGATCGCTCCCGGCGATGGCGTCGGCCGCCGGCTCGACGGTGGCGATGCTGTAGGCCTGGGACAGGTGCTCTCGCCGTTGCGGGACGACATCGCAGGCGATGACGTCGGCTGGCTGGGCCAGGCCGCCCTGTAGCGCGGCGGCGATGATGGCCTCGGCCATGACGCCGCTGCCGATGAAGGCCAGCCGCACCTCAGGGCATCCTCTCGCCGAAGATGGCCCGCCCGATGCGCACCAGCGTCGCTCCCTCCTCGATGGCCACTTCGAAGTCGTCGGTCATGCCCATGGAGAGCTCGGCGAGGCCCAGGGCGTCGCGCAGGCGGCGCAGGTGGCGGAAGACGGGTCGCACTGTCTCGGGGTCGCTGACGAAAGGGGCGATAGTCATCAGGCCGCGCAGGTCGAGGTGGGGCAGGCGGGCCACGGCCTGGGCGGCGGCGGCGACTTCGCCGGGTGGGAAGCCGAACTTGCTCGCCTCGCCGGCCACGTTAACCTCCAGGAGGACGGGCAGGGGCCGCTGGGCTACGCCCGTCTGGGCGCGGTGGGAGAGCGTTTCGGCCAGATGGAGCGAATCCACGCTGTGGATTATATCAAAGAGCTCCAGGGCTGTCTTTGCCTTGTTAGTCTGGAGGTGGCCCACCAGGTGCCAGGTGAGGCGGAGGCCGCGCAGGCCGGGGAATTTGGTTGCGGCTTCCTGAACCCGGTTCTCGCCCACGTGGACGATGCCGGCGGCGGCTGCCTCCTCGATGGCCTCGGGCGGGAAGGACTTGCTCACCGCCACGATGGTGACGTCGGCGGGGGAGCGGCCGGCGCGCTCGGCGGCGCGCTCGACCCGCTGCCGCACGTGGGCAACCCTCTCAGCGATGGTGAGGAGACGCATTCCGAGGCTATGGTAGCACGAGCGGCCAGCGGGTGAGGGTGGGCCAACGAAGGAAGCGTCCAGATCCCGAAGGCGGGCGTCCAGCGAGGTTCCCGGAGGCAGGGGTATCGACTAGGTGGGCGGGTGCCCTGAAGCTATCACTGGCACGCGTATTCCCTGGGCGATGATCGTTTGAACCGCGTCGGCGGGCAGCGGTTTGCTGACCAGGGATCCTTGCGCGATGTCGCACCGCCGTTCCGCCAGGAAAGCGAGCTGTTGTTCTGTCTCGACGCCTTCGGCGACTACCTTAAGGTTCAGCTCGTGCGCCATCGCGATGATGCTCCCAACGATCGCTGTGTCATTCGGATCAGTGGCGAGATCGCGGACAAAGGACTGGTCAATCTTCACGTGATCGATCGGCAACCGCTTCAGGTAGTTCAGCGAAGAATGGCCGCAGCCGAAATCATCGATGGCGACCTGGATTCCCGTCTCCTTCAGCCTGCCCAGCATCCTGCTGGTGAAGTCCACGTCCTGCACCGCGACGGTCTCTGTGATCTCCAGTTGCAAGTAGCGGGGGTCTGGGCTGGTCTCTTCCAACACTCGGCCGACAACCGCAGCAAGGTCTCGCTGTTGGAACTGGCGCCCCGAGAGGTTCACAGCCACCCAGACGGGGGGGAGGCCGGCTTCCTGCCAGGCCCTGGCTTGCGCGCATGCGGTGCGCAGCACCCACTCTCCCAGTGGTACGATCAGCCCAGACTCTTCTGCCATGGGGATGAAGTCTGACGGGAGCACGAGCCCGCGCTCAGGGTGTTGCCAGCGCACAAGGGCTTCAACGCCCACGACCTGCCAGTCGGCGATACTGACCTGCGGCTGGTAGAAGACGACAAACTCCTCTCGCTCCAGGGCGCGCCGCAACTCGCTCTCTAGGGCGAGAGGGTCGGCGATGGGGGCGTTCATGGCGGGAGTGTAAAGCTGGTAGCTATCTCCCCCTTGCTCCTTGGCGCGGTACATGGCGATGGCGGCACTTCTTAGCAAGGTATCGGCTTCTTCGCCGTCGTAAGGGTAGACGGCAATCCCCATGCTGACGGCGGCGCGGAGTTCGCGGCGCTTGATCGCCAACGGTTGTCTCAGGCCATCAAGGACTCTGTCGCCGAGGTCGACCGCGTCTTGAACCCGAGAGATCTCCGGCAGGAGAATGGTGAACTCGTCGCCTCCGACGCGGGCGACGGTGTCGGCCTCGCGCACGATGGCGGTCAGGCGTTCAGCGACACTCTGCAAGACGTGATCTCCGAGGGCGTGGCCGACGGTGTCATTGACGCGCTTGAAGCGATCCAGGTCGAGGTACAGCACGGATAGCATGCGGTCTTTGCGGCGGGCCTGAGCCAGGGCTGTGGCGAGACGGTCCTCCAGCAGCGCCCGGTTGGGCAGATCGGTTAGGGCGTCATGATACGCCAGGTGCCTTACTCTGCCCTCCGCCTTCTTGCGGTGCTCGATGTTCTGCTCTAGCTGTCGGGTCCTGACGACAAGCGTGATTCCCGCGACGGTTCCGGAAATCAGGGCGAAAACGCCCAGGATTAGCTGTGCCCGGAAGGAACGGTCTGACGTCTCCACCGCCGCTGCCCTCTGAGCAGATACTGAAGCCTGCTCTTGGTCGGCCGCAACCTGAAGATCTTCTTGAAGCTTCGTGGCGGCGGCAGTGAGTTCGTTCTGGGTCCGAGTTGCTCCTTGCTCATCTCCGGCCAGGAACAGCGCAAGAGCCTCTCGGATCCCTTGATCGTAGGTGTCCACGCTCCCGATGAACTCGCCCACTAGGACAGCGTCGGTCTCTCGCCCCTCGGATAGGGCGATGGCGCGAGCCTGCGACAACTGCTGGCGTGTAAGGCCGATATCATTCTGGTACGTGAGGAAGTAGGACTGGTCATGAGTGAATCCAGCAGCAGCCAGGTCAGCGCTGGCACCCAGGAATTCGGCCCGGGCGCCCTCCAGGGCTCCGGCGTAGAGCGATGTCGCTTCCAGAGACTCGAGGCGGGACTGCTGTTCGCGGGTGCCGAAGAGCGCCAAGATCGTGGTCCCGATTAGTAGGACCAGCACCAGGCCGACCGTCGCTGCCGCCCAGCCTCGCGCCGATCTGACAATACGCATCCAGTCTCCGAACCGACTCCTCTGGGAGTGAACCGAACGTGATTTGGGTCTAACTGTAGGACGCGCGGGTGACTATAGTGTTACGGGGCGGTGATGAGATAGGCCCGGCGAGGTAGGAACGTGACGGCTAGCGCCCGAAGCCGGGCGGCGGCGGGCGGTGCCGATCCCACCAGGCGAAGGCGCCTACGGCCACGGCGACGGCGCCCAACGCCAGCAGGCCGAACGCCCAATAGGTGGCGAAGAGGTAGAACAGCCCCAGCAGGCCCAGGATGAGGGCCACCAGGGCCAGCATTGGCCAGAAGAGGATGCCGTAGACGGCTCGGGTGAGGACCCAGAACTCGGTCCAGAGGGACGGGCGGTTGCCGGACGGGTACATGGCGTCGCGCCTCCGAACACTATCGTATCGTGCGGGATGGGGAGGGGGCAAAGGGGGGGAGCGGGCGAGGAGCCAACGGGTCAGGGTGCAAGTGGCCATAAAGAACGAGCGGCGATCGGCCGGCACATCGCCGCTCGTTCTGATACAGCGGTGGGGCGTCACCGCCGCTCATTGACATAATACATGAGGGCAATCGAAATGTCAAATAGCCACGAGACGGTGGTGGGGTCGTTGGGGAACGCCAGTCGTAGGGGTCGATGGCCATGGGCCCCTACGGTGCGGGGTGCCGGGCGGGGGCTGCGGTGATTCAACCTTGTCCTATGGACACCAGCTCGGCACCTGGGGGCAGCAACTGCTCCTTGATCTCGTGCACCAGGCCATAGTCGACTGCCTGCTCCGGATTCAGCGTCGTCCGGTTCAGCATGTCTTGGGTCACTGCTTGCTCTGACCTGCCAGTGTTGGCGGCGATGACCCCCGCTATGTTCTCGATATCGATCCTGAGGCCCTTCAGTCGCTCCTCGAGCTGTTGCTCCTCGAGGCTAGCGCCCTGAGAGAAGTTGGCCTGAACAGCGTGCAATAGAAACCTGGCGTGGGGCACGCTGAATCGGCGGGTGCCGGCGCAGAACAATACGACACCGATCGAGTCTACGCTGCCGAAGTTGTGGGTCGTGACCACCGCTGGGATGCCCTTCAGAAAGTTGTAGGCGGTAAGCCCGTGGAACACGGTGCCGCCCGGGGACGATATGAGCAGGACGAACTCGTTCGCGCCCTGCGCTAGTTTCTGCTCGACCGCGGTCATGAGCGTGCTCATAGACGCCTGGTTGACCCCAGCAAAAAACTTGATGTACGCGGTCTTGTGGTTCAACTCGCTCTCCAATCGCCGTTCACGTACCGACGGGGCGACCTACGCGATGCCTTGCTAAGCTGCGCATCGGCGCCGCCGTAAGTGTACTTCTCCCGGCGGGCGAAGAACAATCGTAGGGGGTCGATGGCCGTCGCCCCTACGGGGGCGGCGGGCAGATCCACGCGACGCTAGAACAGCGTGTCGATGTCGTCATAGGTGTCCTTCTGGCGGCGGGCGATCTTGACGGCCACCACCAATTCCTCGGCGTCGGAAACGGCATAGATAATCCTGTACGGTCCGACGCGCACCCGGTACAGGGGGCCCTTGAGTTTGACTGACCCAGTCGGCCGCGGGTCGCGCCCCAGCTTCGCCAGCGCCGCGGCGATGCGTCCGCGGTCGGGCTCGCGAAGCCGCTCAAGTTCGCGCTGGGCGCGGGACGCGAGCTCGACGTGGTACACGGCTCTCTAGCTTCGCGAGGAAGTCCTCAAGGGAGATAGCGGAGGATGGGTCGGCGCGGTAGGATGCGAGCTCGGCTTCCGCGTCGCGAATGTCCTCCAGGATCTCGCCGTAGGCGGCGTCGACGGCGCGGCGGATGAGCTCGGCGATGGAGGTGCGGTGCTCGAAGGCGAGCCGGCGCAGCCCCTCGTGCACCTCGTCGGGCAGGTAGACCATCATCTTCTTCATGGTGGTGACATTATGACATAGTGATGCCATGATGTCAAGATGGGGTGGAATCGTAGGGGCGGTTCGCGAACCGCCCCTACAGCGAGGCCGGGCGAAGAACAGTCGTAGGGGGCGCGTGGGCGCGGGCCAGTCCTTCGTCCTACTCCTTCTGACTGAGTGCGCTGCCCGCCGTCGACTTGGCGCGTTTGCCAGCTCTGGAACTCCTGAGCTGCTTGGGGGCGATCCTGGCGACCCTCGGGCTCGTCACCTTATTCGGCCGTGGCTTTGGCTTCGTCTTGGGCATCGTTGTCACCCCCTTCCTACCCGCACTTGTTGTACCCACACGAGCGGCAGACCAGGCAGCCCTCCTGGTAGATCAGGATGCTGCCGCAGTCCGGGCAGCCCAGGCCGGAGCTATCGGGCGAGACGGGCATCCCGTTCTCGTACTTGGGCAGCGGGTCGTGGCTGTGGGCGGCGCCCGGCACGAACTTCAGCTCCAGCCAGCGGAAGATGTAGTCCACCAGCGATGTCGACCAGGGGATGCTCTTGTTGTTGGTGCGGCCGTAGGGCTCGAAGCGGGTGTTCTTCAGCTTGCGCGCCAGGTCCTCCAGGGGCACGCCGTACTGCATGGAGACCGACGTCAGCAGGGCCACGGTGTCCATGAGGCCGGAGACGGTAGAGCCCTCCTTGGCGATCTTGACGAAGATCTCCCCCGGCCGGCCGTCCTCGTACAGGCCGACGGTCAGGTAGCCCTCCTGCTCGCCCACGGCGAACTTGTGGGTGATGGAGTCGCGCTCGTCCTTCAGGCGCCTGCGACGGGGGCCCTGCGGCACGGCGCCCACGGTCTCGGTCACCAGGTCCTCGGGCTCCTGCTCGGGGCCCTTCACGTTCACCACGGCGTGGGAGAGGACGGACCAGTCGCGGGAGCCCTCGCGATAGATGGTGATGCCCTTGCACCCCAGCTCGTAGGCCGACCAGTAGGCCTTGCCCACGTCGTCCACGGTGGCCTCGACCGGGAAGTTGATGGTCTTGGAGACGGCGTCGTCGGTGTACTTCTGGAAGGCGGCCTGCATGCGCACGTGCCACTCGGGCGAGATGTCGTGGGCGGTGACGAAGACGTCCTTCACCCACTGGGGCACCTCCGGCCGCTCCGATAGCTTGCCGCCGCCAGCCAGGTACTCCATGAGCTCCTCCGAGTAGAAGCCTTCGTCCCTGGCCACCTGAAGGAAGTGCTTGTTCACCTCAGTGAGCTGGGTGAGCTTGGAGGGGTCCTTGTCGAGGAAGTGCTGGCGGGTGAAGGCCAGGGCGAACAGCGGCTCGATGCCCGATGAGCAGTCAGCGATGATGGAGATGGTGCCGGTGGGAGCGATGGTGGTGCGGCTGGAGTTGCGATAGCTGTAGCCGCTGCGGGGGTCGCCGGTGGCGGGGTCGTAGATGGAGCTTTCCCAGGCGGGGAAGACGCCGCGCTCCTCGCCCAGGGCCAGGGAAGCCTCGTTGGCCTTCTGCTGGATAAAGCGCATGACGCCCTCGGCCACCTTCAGTGCCTCCTCCGAGGCGTAGGGGATGCGGAGCTGGAAGAGCATGTCGGCGAAGCCCATGACCCCCAGGCCGATCTTGCGCGCCTTCTGGGCCGTATCGCGGATCTGGGGCAGCGGGTAGCGGTTCATATCGATGACGTTGTCCAGGAAGCGCACGGCCAGCGGCACCGCCTGGGCCAGGCGGTCGAAGTCGACCTTCTTCTTGCTGTCGCCGGTGACGAAGCGGGAAAGGTTGATGGAGCCCAGGGTGCAGACGCCCCAGGGGGGCAGCGGCACCTCGCCGCAGGGGTTGGTCGCCTCGATCTCCCCCAGGTGAGGGCAGGCGTGGGCGCGGTTCATGCGGTCGAGGAAGACCAGGCCGGGGTCGCCGTTGCGCCAGGCGTTCTCCACGACCTTTCGGAACAGGACGCGGGCCGAGACCTTGCGCACGACCTCGCCGGAGCGGGGGTTGACCAGGGGCCAGTCGCGCTCGTGCTTGACCGCCTCCATGAAGGCCTCGCTGGCGCCGACCGAGATGTTGAAGTTGGTGAGGCTCGTCATGTCGGCCTTGAGGTCGACGAATTCCTCGATGTCGGGGTGACTGACGGCCAGGATGGCCATGTTGGCGCCGCGACGGGTGCCGCCCTGCTTGATCTGCTCGGTGGCGGCGTCGAAGACCTTCATGAAGGAGACGGGCCCGGAGGCGATGCCCATGCTGGACTGTACGCGGTCGCCCTCGGGGCGCAGGCGGCTGAAGCCGAAGCCGGTGCCGCCGCCGGACTTATGGATAAGGGCGGCGGCTTTGAGGGCATCGAAGATGCCGTCGATGGAGTCGGAGACGGGGATCACGAAGCAGGCGGCGAGCTGCTGGAGCTCGCGGCCGGCGTTCATGAGGGTGGGCGAGTTCGGGAGGAAGTCCAGAGAGGCCATGAGCTCGTAGAAGCGCTCTCCCCACTGGGAGGCGCCGTCGAAGTCCTCCAGCGGCTTATAGTTCAGCTCCGCCTCGGCCAGGTTGTAGGCCACGCGGGCGATGAGGTCTTCGGGCGTCTCGACGGGCTTGCCCTGGTCGTCCTTCGCCAGGTAGCGGCGCTCCAGGACGACGCGGCCGTTGGGGGAGATAGCGATGGGCGTGCGCTGGCGCTTCTCCACGAGGCGGCGGTCGGAGGTCGTGGTCATGGTGGGTCGCTCTCCCTTCTAGGATCGTTTCCCACCCCCGCCTAAAGGCGGGGGCATGCATGCCGCAGCCTTCAGGCTGCGGTTGCGCAAGAATCTCGAAACAGCGTCTAGTAGCACTGGCTTGGACTTCCTATCCTGCGGATCGGGCTTGCTTCGAGTCGGTGGCCGTCGATTGCGGGCGAGCGGTTGGCTTGCCGCCGGGTACCGCCCGCAGGCGAGCCCGGCTCCTTCGGGGCGGCTTCGCGCCCTCCAGGGGCTCGGCGGGCAGGAGCGGCAGCTGTTGGCTGGACGACGCCGGGGCGCGGCCGCGCTCCAGGGAGGCCAGCTCCTCCTTCAGGTCCTCCACGTCGCGGAAGGCGCGGTAGACGCTGGCGAAGCGGATGTAGGCCACGTCGTCCAGGTCACGCAGGCGCTCCATCACCAGCTCGCCGATGAAGCGGGTGGGCACCTCGGCCTTCCCCAGGGCGTGGGCGCGCTCCTCGACCTCGTCCACCAGGGCCTCGATGGCGCCCAGCGGGATGGGGCGCTTCTCGCAGGCCCTGCGCATGCCCTGGAGGACCTTGTCGCGCGAGAACTCCTCGCGGCGGCCGTCCTTCTTGGCGACGAGGAGGACGCCGAGCTCCGTGCGCTCGAGGGTGGAGAAGCGCTGGCCGCAGGCAAGGCACTGGCGGCGGCGGCGGATGCCGCCCTCGCTGGCGCGCGAGTCGATCACCTTGGAGTCCTCGAAGCCGCAGTAAGGGCAGTTCATCGATAGAACCTAGAGCCAAGAACCTAGAACCTGTTCGCTCGCCCAGAGGGGGCGAAGGCTAAGATAGCACAAGATGTTGGGGATGTCAAGGGTTTAGCCCCAATATTTTGTGGTCTGCCTCTGTCACCCTGAGCGAAGCGAAGGAGGATCCCAACATGCGGCGGTCACGCTCCGATCACCGCCGGGGGGTAACAGCGTCTTTATTCTAGGGCTTGCTGAGCACCATGACTTGCGCGGACTTCCCTTGCCAAGCCCTGCGCCTGCCACTAGGATGGCAGTGGCGGCGCGATAGTGACAAAAAGAACGATGGTGCTCCAGCAAAGCTAGCGTATCTAGGGGGCCGAAGGAGGCTGGCGATGCGTGCTTTGCTAGCGACAGCGCTGATCTTGGGCGGCGCGCTGCTCCTGAGCGCCTGTACGACGGTGGACGAGGCGGACGTTGAGCCCACCGCTACGGGTACGCCCGCGGCCACCGCTGCGGCGAGCAAGACGCCGACCAGGACGCCCGCCGGGGCCGCCGCCAGCGCGACGCCGCGCCGAGACCTCGTCCAGCGGCCGGTCATGCCTTCGCCGCAGCCGACCGCGACTGCTGCGCCTGCCCAGACGGCAGTGTCCCAGCCAACCGCCATGTCCCAGCCGACCGAGGTTTCCCAGCCCACCGTTGAGCCTCAGCCGACGGTGGTGCCTCAGCCGACGGTCGTGCCCACGAGCAACCCGCCGCCGACGGTCGTGGTGCCCACTCCCATCCCGCCGACGCCAACACCCATCGCGACCCCCACACCTGCGCCCATGCCAACCGGGCCCATCGTCTTCCGGGGATGGGTGGTCGGCGCGCCTCAGAAGCAGGAGCCCATAGACGGGCCTTGCGGTTACTCGTGGTGGGTGGTGCAAGTGGAGGTGGACGACGTCATCAAGGAGCAGGCGGACGGAGGCTGCGGGATGTACGGCTACGTGCCGGGAGAGACCATCGATGTGCTGTACTTCGCGGAGTACGTACCGGTGGCCGCCGGCGACTACGTCGAAGTGAGCGGAGAAGAATCGATGTTTTCGTGCGCCTGCACGTGTTGCTGCGACGGGTGTGGACTCCTCGTGAGAGTAGAGGTCGCGGGAAGCTACATCCGAAGCCTGTAGGAGGGCGAGCCAGTCACAGGTTCAGGGTTAGCGGAATGACGGCTGCTCTCTGTCGCCTTGAGTAAGGGCGACGTTTGCCCGGCCCCAACGGGGCGCAGCCTGCAGCGTCCCTACGGGCAGGCTTAGGCCCTTCGACAAGCTTAGGGTGAGTGGCGGGCGCCAGGCTGCGATCCACCCTAGGCTCGATCGACGGCTAGTTGCCGTCGGGCTGCCCAATCCAAGGCACCCGGCTCTTCGTATTATTTCGGTAGTGGATGTGGGTTGGGAAGCCTCTATTCTGAGGCAACCCTGGGAAGGAGGACGTCATGCATGTCGAGGGACGGAAATCCACGCTGAAGCGGCTGGGCGTTGCTTTGGTGTTGAGCAGTGTCTTGGTTCTTGGGGGCACGACGGCCGCGTTCGCTGCTCCGAACCCAAGCGGTACGGGCCAGCCAAGTGCCTCGTGCGGCGCGCCCAACGCCACGGTGGCGCCGAACGGCTTCGGCACTGCCGGGTTCGCGCACGCGGAGACGGTCTACGCCGGCTCCGGCGTGTCGGCGAGCCACGCCAACAGCCCGCATGCGGTCTCGCAGTACGACGTAGCCTGCTACCAGTTAACCAGCAACGCCGACCACTAAAACACGTGGCGTCCCTGCTTGTCCTGAGCGGGTCGAAGGGCGAGCAGGCAGGCGTCAGGCTTCGACCACCGTCGGCTCTATCGGCGTCTTGTTCAGCGGCTCGTTGCCGTCCCGGGTGATGAGGACGGGCACCTCGAGGCGCATGCCGCCCACGCCCGGCTTGTTGAGGACGATGGCAGCGATCTCGATCATGTTGGGCTGGAGGACGAGGGCGGCGTTCGACTCGCAGGGGATGGTGGAGTTGACGATGACCGGGTACCATTCGTTGCCGATGATGCCGATGCCGTGGCCGTAGCCCGGCAGGGCGTACTGGCGATAGCCGGTCTTGTCCAGAAAAGCCTCCACCTTCTGCGCCACCTCGCCGTAGGTGTTGCCGGGGCGCAGGGCGTCCACCACGACGTGGCCGGCCTGCACGTAGACGTCGGCCAGTTCCTTCTGGGCGGGTGTGGGCTGGCCCATGATCGCGTTGTGCGAGAGGTCGCCCAGGTAGAGGTTGTACATGCAGTGCAGGTCCAGCACCACGTTGTCGCCGGGCTGGATGCGCTTGCGGGTGGGCGGCGTGCAGCCGCCCCAGTTGTAGGCGGTGCGATAGCCGGACGCGATCTCCTGGCCGCCGGTGAAGGTCCAGTTGAGCTCGTTGCCGGCGGCGCGCATTGCGTACTCGGCGATGCCGGCCACCTCGGTCTCGGTCATGCCCACGCGCAACTCGCGGAGGGCGGTGGCCATCCCCAGGTCACAGATCTCCGCGGCGCGCCGGAAGGCATCGATCTCCGCGTCGTCCTTGATGAGGAAGATATCGTTCAGAAAGTTGGTGGCATTGACGAACGACGCCTCGGGGAAGGCGCCCCGCAGCAGCTCCTGCTCGCTGGCCAGCAAGAACGTCTCGATGCGGATGGGCGAATAGCCCAGCTCCACGCCCATAGCGCCGTTCTCAAGGCCGTGCGCTCGCAGGTAGGACAGCGCTTGGTCCCAGGCGGTCATGCCGACGAAGGGCGCCGCCAGGTTGACGTTCTTGAAGAAGCAGTCGTCTTTCAGGCGCTCGGCGTCGAGGCCGGGGACGTACAGCTCCGGCTCGCCCCGGCGGGGGACGATAGCGATGCTGCGCCAGGGCACGAATCCGCCGAAGACGTAGCCCACGGTGCTGAGGCGGGTGGCTACGAGGGCGTCGAGGCCCTCTTTCTCCATGCGGGCCTGAATCTTGTCCAAGCGACCGCGGTAGTCTACGTTGGCGCCCACGGCGTCTCTCCTCCCTGGAAACGGCTCCGGCTCTCAGCCCTACGATAGCCGGGCGGGGGCGCGGGAGCAAGGGCGTGCCACAGACCGTATGGGCGGTTCGCGAACCGCCCATACGAGGTCCCCCAACGTAGGGAGGGCTTAGGTTGATGTGTAGGGGCGCACGGCTGTGCGGCCTATACATTGCCGTAGCTGCCAGAGCCTCAACGTAGTAGGTTGAGGTCTTCAGACCCTCGCCTGCATTGGGTCTGGTTGCTGCACCCCCTGGGCGAGGCAAGCCTCGCCCCTACATCTGTCGCTCTGCCTGGCGGGAAATACAGCAGCGGGCCTGTCCTGGCCACAGGCCCGCTGCCGGGGAGGGGGTTTTGTGGCGGAAGCCAGATAATGTCAGCGTCTAACGCCCGGTGAGCCGTTCCCCCTTAACGGTGGACCACCGGGCGGCGCAAAAAACTCGGTAGCTCTGTGTCGACGACGTCCTGCTGCCCCTGCTGGAGCGATTCGACGCGGAACTGGCGCAGGCGCTCCTCGCGGGCCGTCTGCTCGAATACCTCCGGTGTGGAGAAGCCCACGGCGATGAGGGTGATCTTCACGTCGTCACCCAAGTCCGGGTCGGTGCCGATGCCGAAGATGATCTCCGCCTCGGGGTCTACGACCTCGGCGATGACCTGGGCGGCCATGTTCAGCTCGTGCAGGCCCAGGTCGGCGGAGGCGGTGAAGTTGAACAGCACGCCGCGGGCGCCGTGGATGCTCACGTCCAGAAGGGGGCTGGTGATGGCGGCGCGGGCCGCCTCCACGGCGCGGTTGTCGCCGGAGCCGCGGCCGATGGCCATGAGGGCGGGGCCGGCTTCGCGCATGATGCGGCGCACGTCGGCGAAGTCCACGTTGATGTCGCCGCGAGTGGTGACGACCTCGGAGATGCCCTGGATGCCCTGGCGGAGGACATCGTCGGCCACACGGAAGGCCTCTTTGACGGTGGTCTTCTGGTCGCAGATGGCCAGCAGGCGGTCGTTGGGGATGACGATGAGGGTGTCCACGCGATCGCGAAGCTGGGCGATTCCGTCTTCGGCCTGCATGCGTCGGCGGGAGCCCTCGAAGCCGAAGGGCTTGGTGACGACGGCCACCGTGAGGGCGCCCGTCTCCTTGGCGGCTTCGGCTACGATGGGCGCGGCGCCGGTGCCAGTTCCGCCGCCCATGCCCGCCGTGACGAACACCATGTCGGCGCCCTTGATGGCATCCACGATCTCGTCGCGGCTCTCCTCGGCGCAGCGCTGGCCCTGGAGGGCATCGCCGCCCACGCCGAGGCCGCGCGTGAGGCGCTCGCCGATGCGCAGGCGTGACTCGGCCTGGCAGCCCACGAGAGCCTGAGCGTCGGTGTTGATGCCCACGAACTCGACGCCGACCACTCGCGCCTCGATCATGCGGTTGACGGCGTTGCAGCCGCCGCCGCCCACTCCTACCACCTTGATGGGCGGCAGTCCATCCGTAGCGTTCTTGCTGGCCACCTTAACCTCCTTTCCCCTAATCGCTCTCATCGCGTCTCCTTGTTCCACCGTCGCTATTGAGGCAGCAGGATCTTCAACCAACGGCCGATGGTGCCCAGCCAGTCGTTGCGGGCGCCGGGCGGCCTCTTCTCACGATGCTTGCGGCCGTTAATCGGCTGCTGGCGCTGGGCCCAGTGCAGCAGGCCAACGGCTGTGGCGTAGGACGGGTTAGCCAAGATGTCCGAGAGGCCCTGGATGCCGCGCGGCACGCCGATGCGGGCGGGCATGCGTAGAACTTGCTCGGCCAGGGTATCGATGCCGGGCAGGTTGGCGCTGCCGCCGGTCAGCACCAGGCCGGCGGCCAGCATGTCGTCGATGCCGGCGCGGCGGACGTCCATGTACACCATCTCGAGGGTCTCCTCGACGCGGGCCTGAAGGATCTCCGCCAGGCGGCGGCGGGAGACAGTGCGGCGGCGCTCGCTGCCGAAGGCCTCGATGTCGACCAGTTCTTCGGAGTCGATGGTGCTGGGGATGGCATGGCCGAAGGCGATCTTGGCCTCCTCGGCGGCGCGGGCGGGGGCGCGCAGACCCGCGCCCAGGTCTTTGGTGAGGTGGTCGCCGCTAACCTGGAGGACGCCGAGGTGATAGGGGCTGCCGTCGGGGAAGAGGACGACATCGGTAGTGCCGCCGCCAACGTCGGCCAGGACTACGCCCTGCTCCTTCTCCTCCGGCTCCAGGACAGCTTCGGCGCTGGCCAGGCCGCCGGCCACGAGTTCTTCCACCTGCACCCCTGCGCCCTCCACGCACTTGGTGAGGTTCTGGATGGCGTTGACAGAGCCGGTGACAACCAGGGTCTCCACGTCCAGCCGCTGGCCGAACATGCCCACGGGGTCGCTGACGTGGTCCTGTCCGTCCACCACGAAGTAGCGGGGAATGACGTGGAGAACCTGGCGGTCGCTGGGGATGCTCATGCTCCCGGCGGCCTCCAGCACGCGGGCCACGTCGTCGGGGCCGATGGGGCGATTGCGGCCGGGGATGGCGACCACGGCGCGATTGATGATGGCGGCAAGGTGGCCGCCGCCGATGCTCACCTGGGCGGACACGATGCGCGTGCCGCTGGAGCGCTCGGCCTTCTCCAAAGAGTTGAGGATGGACTCGGTGGCCTGCTGGATGTTGTCCACCATCCCCTTCTTGATGCCGG
>Ga0315268_10002104_pt1 | contig 22722 bp, 20 predicted proteins | sample C1_top_MG_FD_204535 | JGI IMG/M metagenome (GOLD analysis project Ga0315268, IMG submission 204535) | Sediment microbial communities from Yellowstone Lake, YNP, Wyoming, USA - C1_top | ecosystem: Environmental > Aquatic > Freshwater > Lake > Sediment | place: USA: Wyoming | collected 2017-08-01 | reverse complement strand
AGATGGTACAAATCAATAGGAGAAGTGCGCTCTTAAAAAGGCTGGCCTTCTAACCTCTTTAATTAATTTGACAATAAAATTTATTATTTTTTAATTGACAAGGAGACTATAGGATGTCCCATAGAATGCTCTTATTTGTCATGGAGCGAATAATTATTCGGGGGATAAAAAAAATACAATATCGCTAAGCATTAATCAGGTTTAAAAGTTTAATACGTCCCATGTTTTTTCTACCTTATTGATTTGGTTAGTGGATGATGCGATATTCTGTAGAAATTTAAATTAGTTATATTAAATAACTGATAATCCGTATTAAGTTTTTTATGGCCTTGTCCTGGATCCATAACCCAACAATCGCCATTAAAATTTATGGAATCGAAAAGTACTGCATGCATTCCACCTTGGTGAATAATGCCTATAATGAAACTTTCATTACAGTTAAGGCTTATGAATGCATCACGCATTTGGGGGCAGTCATTTGTACTTGCAATAGAACCGATCTCATTAAATAAAACACCTTCTCGTTCAAAAAGAACCTTTTGATCATTTATTTCGACAAAACCATAGCGAACTTTTTTGCAAATATCCCCATTGTCTTCAATGATGCTTTGTTGGGTTCGAAGAATGCCATTGGATTCTAGAAATGATTCAAGGCAAGCTATTACACATGAATCTCCATTTATTTGCTGAATATATTTTGTTCTCATAAAAAAGATCACCTAATTTTGTTTTGGGCCAACGGTTGAGTTCACTGGCGCGGCGGTGCGAGTCCAACAAGATTGTCAACCCAAACGCTTGCGAGTCAAGTCGGCTAGTCCATTGCGGCGTAGCCGCGCCCGGTGCAACGAAGGGTTCGGCGGATGACTTCTGATCGCAGTCTGCCGAGTCAGCTCAGTGCCCACACTCTCTGGTAGGCCGCTTCTGCCAAGTCATTCGCCCGAGTCTGAATTGCCTCGTAGTCCCAGTTCTCAGCCCGATCACCATAATGGTCCAGGAACTCCTGAACGAATGGAAGGTTCTGGATCTCATTTCGTAAGTCGCCCCGAAGCCTTCTCACCTTTTCTGCAGGTGGGAGGTTGCCTAGTCTCGAGTTTGTTCGGAAGTAGATAGGGATGAGATTGCCGATACTATCGATGCTCTCCCTTGTATTGTCGTCAACCCGCAATTCAGGTGGAAGCGTTTGCGGCAGAAAATGCTCGATGTTGTTGCTTCTTCGCAGAAGCCTTGGGTTGGGAACATATATTGCAAGGCGCTGTGCTGGATCGAGGCCAAAGTTGTTGAGGCGGTCGAAAATGTAGCAGATGATCGCCAGAGTGTCGGGAGCGTAGGTGATTTCGGCAAATCGCCCCCGAAATTCCTCGAGGCGGGCACGCTTTTCACGCAACTTGTTGATGAAGACATCAACCGCTCGAGCGAGATCTGACTCTTCGGCCAACGCCTTGCATGTATCCGCATAGAGTTGTTCTACCTCATTGCCGACCCTGTCGCAAACCACGTTGTTCACAAAGTGATATCTCTCAAGAGATGCGAGAAGGCGGATCAACGCCTTGGCGCGTGCATCCGGTGTGCTGAAAGTGGACCTTCTGGCTACTTCTATGGCTGCGTAGGCAACCGGGACAAACTGGGTAATGCCGAATTCCTGCAATGCCTGTAAAGACGCCGCGATAGCGTCGTATCTATCCTGTCGCCCGGAAATTGAATCTAGCCCAATGGTCTCGAAGTACTCACGCGTTCGTTCACTTGTTGGGTTTTTGGTCAGACTATAGAAACGAGAGAACTCTGCCAAGTGCGTAGTAAGTGCCTCTGCCCCAACTGTGTCTCCGTGCTCCTTCAGTTTGCGGTACAGCTGTGGCTTTAATATGTACCCGAGCCTAGAAATGTAGAAATACTTTAGCATGCGAAGGATAGTTCCGTCGGAGTTTGCGAGGATTTCCTTCCATCGCTCTTCAATACTTTCGACGCGCTGGGCAAATAGGTAGTTCTTAAGGAGGTCAGAAACCTCCAGATCCATTCCGCGAGCATTGGTTCGTTCAAAAATGCTTAGCGCCTCTTCGTCACTGGCGATCGAGATTCGGACTACGTAGGCGTTGTAGAGAGCTCTCAGGAATTTGCTCAGCTCGTCCTGCGCAAAGCCAGCAATCTGGCTGGAGAAGAATTCGTAAATGGGGCGAATGCGATTGACCTGGCGCCTGAGTGGTTTTCGATCAATTCGCGGGGGAAAGTCGCCGGTCCATTCGTCCTTAGCCATATACTCAAAAAGATCCCTTATGGCTTCGGAAGCAATAAGCCTGCTGCCCAACGATTGCGCGGTGGTGGAATCTATGAAGGTTAGCTTCCCCTGGATAGCATGTGCGAGCGCAGTCAGTCCAAGCTCGCGTGCGCGCATTCGGCATGCGATGAGCAATAGCATAATGCTAGTGAGTCGCTGCTGACCGTCGATTATGTGAGTCCTTTGATCGCGGTCAGGCTCGAGAATGAAGTTACCGAGAAACAGAAACTCGGCGTCTTGGCCCCAATAGCTGTTCAAGTCTTCAATGAATTCCCTTGCCTCAGTTTCTCCCCACTTGAAATCTCTCTGGTACAAAGGAATAGCGTACTGAGTTGGAGCGTTGAGAATATCCTCGATGCGAGTGGGCACGGGGTTAATCATGGCCATTGTGTAACCTCCAAATCCGCCGAACATTGTTAATAAGTGGAAAATTTTCCATGTATTGCCTATATACGACAGAAATATTTTCCACGTATTGCCGTATTAGCAATAAAACATGGAAAAGATATGACTGAGTTTCCATGTTTTGGCGATATCGGCTGTTATCATGGAAATCGAGAATAACTATCGGAATTTGTTTCCAACAATCCAAAAAACTCAGTCATACCGTGGATTGAAGAACTTCATGCATATAATTCAGTGGAAAACATAAAACGAAACAGTATTTATATAAAGCGCCAAATTACGCGTTGAATTTTTGATGGGACTGTCGAAATGCGAGGCCAAATAATCATATCAGGTCTGATTTGTCAATTAATTTTAAAGAGATAGGGTTGAAAAGATCGTAGGTTCCAACGATGCAAGTGATCGATAAAAGCAATTGGGAAGGCTAATACGAAACGTTCGTGCAGAAAGTGCCTGACGATTAATATTCAATATGAGAGATCCAGAATATACTAATTAGCAAAAATAGACACTCCGAATGCATTGCATCATATCAGTTGCCAGGCATCGGCACAGAGCGTCGGCTGTTGAGCCGTGAGCATCACAGGTCTAAAAAAAGGTTCTTCTTTTTTTAGACCGAGAAGCGCAGTCGGCTCGAACGCCCTTGATAGGTGGAGCGTGAGCGGAACCTGTCAAGGGTGTTCGAGTGTAACTCAACAGCCGACGATAAGTGAGATGGCCGAAGGCCAAGTGAGCGCCAGCGAACGGTCTCACTTATCTTATTGCTAAGCTGTTAACATAAATTGATTGCTGAAACGGCTAAAGGCTTCTAACCCGATTCCTCAACTCCTCCGGAAGACTTATCTGAAGCTGGTTCTTTTCCAGAAAATCGTAATACCCGTATACTTCTTTGCCCATGAATTCCATGTGAACAGCGCCTGCCGGGCAGTTGTTGACGCACCCCAGGCAGGCAATGCACGCATCCGTATTCACATGATTCTTTTCAAGATCAATGGCGTCCACCGGGCATTTTTTAAGACACGTGCCGCACTTGATGCATTTTGATTCGTCGATAGTATGATCGGATATGAAAAGCTTGGTCGCCCATATGGAAGGGGAATTTTTGATCAGCTCCCGGAAATCGCAGTCTTTTTCGATTTCTATGCCCTGCCCCCGGTGCACGCGGTCTAATATCAATCGGGCATACGTTCGCATCCTGTCATAGGCTATTTCGTCCGGAAGGTGTTTGTATTCCAGCACTCGCGCTTCATTTCCGTATGACCAGGTAATGGCAAAGGTGGACATGTTGCCGAAGGTTTCTATCCCTACCGGGACACCGCCTTTTTCAGCCAGCAGATCCGCCAGGGTGCAGACGGTGTTGTGCTGGTTGCCGCCTGTACCGCCGAAAGTGACATAGGAGGCAAAGGGCTTGCCGGCTATTGCGGGCAAATTTTTGAGCCAGAGTTTGAAATTTTCCGGTACATCATAATAGTACACAGGGGAGCCGGCGACTATCAGATCATATGTGCCGATCGATTCCGGGTCAAAATTCCTGTAATCGGACGCTGTGACGTTCAGTCCTTTTTTGGTAAATGTTTCCGCGATGAGCCTTCCTGTTCTCTCTGAGTTTCCGGTCTGGCTGTACCAGATCACGGCCGCATTTTTGGGATCGGTGACGGTCATTTCCGTTCCGGCACAGACCCTCACCGGGAAAAGAGATGTTGAAGTTGAAAACGCCAGCAGCGCCAATGATCCTTTTTTCAAAAAAGTACGCCTGTTGTCCACAAGATTTATCCTTTATATTTATGATTAAGTTAATTGAAGATCCCCGCTGGAAGCAACGCGGAACGCGCTCGCTGTTTCGGTTCAGATTAATGATTTTGCGGGGATGTCTGCCATGACGCCACATACTCTGTTGATTCAGGCAGTTTTTCAATATTAGGTTCATCAAATGACCATTTCCCGGAAAAGCCCGATTCTTTGCAGGTCATTTCAAAATGGCACATGGCAATGCCCATGTCCACGCGCTGAAGATCTGCCATACCGAACAGTACTTTGTTTCTGGTCATATATCCTTTTGAGCGGCGGCGATAAAAATGAAAGCTGTCGGTTGCAGATTCCCAAACGACCCGCCAGGGTTGCCGGTTTGAGGCGGAAGGCGCGATTCTTACCATTTCCAGAGGTTCCGCCCATTTTCCAATATCTTCTGTGGAAAGGGAGCCATTAAATCCGTTTTTAAAAAAAAGGTCTTCCCAGGGTTTGCGGTTTTTGGCACCAGCCCCCCATCGGATGGCTTTTTCCACCATACTCATTTTTGAAGCCATATGACCGAAGGCTGCCACCGCAGGCACGGTTTCATCATCATTTGCGCTGATTTTTTCCGCGAACGTGCTTTTGGTGAAACTTCCACCCAGCCAGCAGGTACCAAGCCCCAGTTCCGTGGCATAAAGAATGTTCTGTTCCATGGCATAGCCGAAATCTTCAAGATCCCGGGGGGAGTGCCTTACGGCGCTTAAGATAAATCCGGTGGGATTTTTTATAAACCCGTAGGTACCCAGATCTTTCAATGCATTACGGTCTTCATCGGTTGCCGTGATGAGTTCAAACCGTGGGCGTGATCCAAAAGGCCCTGCGGGGCTCTCGGCCACAAATTGTTCAAGCTGGTCCTTAAGGTTTTTTTCAACAGGCCTCGCGCTGTATGTTCTGCAGGAATATCTTTTCCGTATAAGGTCTGTTATAGGTTTTTTAGTTATCATTCAGTGTCCTTTGCGTGTTCAATTATTCATGATTTTTATTGCAAGATCTTCCGCCTGCTTCATGATGCTTTCCTGTTTCCCGGCATCGCCCTCATCATTAACACCTGTTGCCCGGATAAGGTGGTTGCCTTTGAATCCCAAAAACTGGAAAAAGAATTCATATTTGGGGTAAATATCATTGAAAAATTTATCACCAGGCTGTGCCTGGGTCTGGATAAAGATAAGCTGTTTCCCCAACTGCAGGCGGCCTGGCACTGGGTTATTTAAAAAATCAGGCACGTAATATGAATAGGTGCGGTCGATGAACATTTTCATCTGCGCGGTAATGTCCGCAAAATAAACAGGGGTGGCAAGGACCAGGATGTCGGCATCCCGAATTTCATCCAGAACCGGTTCAAGGTCGTCCTTTAAAGCGCAGCGATCAAGCTTATCTTTGCACATCATGCATGCCTGGCATCCTCTGAATTTCAGTTTGTTCAATGAATAGGTTTTGGTTTCTGCGCCGTATTTTTTCGCTGTTTCCGTAAATCGACCTGCGATGGCTGCGCTGTTTCCGTCAGCACGAGGGCTTCCGAGAAGTGTGATGATCTTTTTCATGTAATCTCCTTTTTAAGTTTTATAATTTGATAAGTATCGAATTGTAAGAATAAAAAAAATTTGCGCTATTTTTTACGAAGCTGTCATTTTTCTACTAAGGATAGAATCGCGTTTGCCGCCTGAATTGTTTCCTTATTTATTCTGGCTGCCAGAAATTTTCCCCGCCTTTCGGTAATAATCAGGTCTGCGTTTGCCAGTTCCTTCAAATGGTGGGAAATGGTCGGGGCGCCGATGCTTAAAGATCCGACAATGTCTGTGATAAAACATTCACACCCGGTATCAAAATTGGCTTCGCTCTGTTTTGCAATTTGCAGGTACAGTTCAAGGCGCGTCTGGTTCGAAAGTGCTTTCATGATTTTTGACAGCTTTGCCGAATCCATAAATACAAAACCTTATTAAGTTCAATTTGATACTTTTACAATTCGATAATTTTCGAACTAATATATATAAGATTTTTAATCTGTCAATCATTTTTTTTGAAATTTAATTATGCAATCAAATGATAGGAAAGGAGTATGTTTGTATGAGTTCATAAATTTTGCTTCCGGCATATTAATAGCTTGCTTTATATTACATTTAGTGGTACGTGTAAAAATACAACAGGAGGTACGCAATGGGAAAGCTTATGAATATCCTTCCGGTAAGCGATTTAAGACAGGATGCTGCCAAAGTGCTGAAACAATTAAGGGATAATAAAGCCCCTATCATAATTACTCAAAGAGGACGAGCAGCAGCAGTTATGATAGGTGTCGAGGCATATGAAAAATCCGAACACGATAAAGAGCTTTTGCGTCTTCTGGCTAAAGGAGATAGAGAAACAGAAAATAGCGAGGGTTATGATTTGGACGCTCTCCTTGCTGATGCCGACTTGTTACTTTCACGGGAGCCGTCGTGAAATTAAAAATCCGTTTTACCCCTTCTGCCAGAGCACAGTTTCTATCTGCTATTGCATATATCCGGCGGGACAAACCGTCAGCGGCAGCCGGTTTCAGGGATCGGACTGAAAAGATCCTTCGCAGGCTTGAAATCTTTCCGGAATCCGGAAGAGTAATTCCGGAATTTCCTGAGCTTCCCTACCGGGAGGCAGTCATTCCGCCTTACCGTTTTTTTTATAAAGTCAAAGGAAATATCATTTGGATCATCGCGGTGTGGCATGGTGCGCAGCTTCCAAATGAACCAGAACTGTCTGAAAGTACCAAAGAGATAACAGGGACTGATGACTCCGTAGCCGGAATTACAAGAGAAAATGCCCTTCTCCTTTTAAGGGAACATCTTAAAAATGAAAAACTGGTCGCTCACTGCCTTGCGTCTGAAGCAATCATGAGAGCGCTTGCCGCAAAATTTGAAAAAGATCAGGACCTGTGGGGCTTAGCAGGTCTGCTCCATGATCTCGATTACGAGATTACGGGCGAGGATTCGGCAAGTCACGGCGCGGTTTCGGCAAAAATACTTGAAGAAAAAGGCGTCTCTTCCGGGATAGCCGACGTGATTAAAAAGCATAACGCAGAAGGACTTGGCCTTATCCGCTCGACGATCTTCGAGCACGCACTGGCCTGCGCAGAAAGCATAACCGGGATGATAGTGGCTACCGCCCTTATTTATCCGGATAAAAAAATTTCAAGCGTCAAGGTAAGCTCTGTTACAAAAAGGATGAAAACCCAGCATTTCGCCCGTGCGGTCAGCAGGGAAAGGATATTGGAGTGCGAAAAAACAGGCATTCCGCTTGATGAGTTTGTAGGAATAAGCATAAAGGCCATGTCTGAAATTGCGGATGAACTTGGATTATAAATACGGAAATTATCTTGGAAAAAAAACCCGACTATCCTGAAAAAACACTTTTTCTCATTGACGGAAGCGCTTATATCCACCGCGCCTACCATGCCATAAGAGGTCTCTCCAATTCAAAGGGCCTCCCCACAAATGCAATCTTTGGATTTGCCAGGATTCTTATCAAACTCATGGATGACTGGGCTCCGAAATACGCGGTTATGGTTTTTGATTCAAAAGGACCGACCTTCAGGCATGAACTTTTCAAAGAGTACAAGGCGACACGCCCTCCCATGCCGGAAGATCTGCAGGTGCAGATACCCTATATAAAGGATATAACAAGGGCGTTTAACCTTACCGTAATTGAAATGCCGGGGTATGAAGCGGACGATCTTATAGGAACTATCGCGCGCCGGGCTGAAGAATCGGGCTTTTCCACGGTAATGGTAACTGGAGACAAGGATTTTTTTCAGCTTGTGACTGATAAATCCGTTATCTGGGATCCCATGAAGGATAAGACAACCGATTTAAATGCTTTCAGGAAAGAATTCGGGCTTGATCCGGAACAGATGATAGATGTCATGGGGCTTTCAGGAGACACTTCGGATAATGTTCCGGGGGTACCCGGAATAGGGCCAAAGACCGCTCTTGAACTGATAAAAACTTTCGGGAGCATGAATAATCTCTATGACAATCTCGTTTCCGTCACAAAGAAAAAGCAGCATGAAAACCTGATTCAGTTTAAGAAGCAGGCTTTTTTAAGCAGGCGGCTTGTCGAAATAGATACACGGGTCCCTGTCGATTTTGACCTGGATTCGTTTCGTTTTAAAAATCCGGACAACCAGAGATTATCAGAGCTGTTCCAGGAACTGGAGTTCAGGCAGCTTCAGCAGAGTGTATCCGGCCATTCTGATCTTTCGGGAAAGGAATATAAGCTGATTCCGGATATGGAAACACTTTCTGCGGTAATTCCAAGGCTTGAATCGGCAGACAGTTTTGCCCTTGACACAGAAACGACATCTGAAGACCCGATGAAAGCAGAACTGGTCGGGATCTCATTTTCATTAAAACCAAACGAGGCGTTTTACATACCGCTCGCCCATAACTATGAAGGTGTCCCAAAACAGCCTGACCGGAATGAAGTGCTCCTTAAACTTAAAAGCGTTTTTGAAAATCCTGCCATAAAAAAGATAGGCCAGAATATAAAGTATGACTGGATCGTATTTAAACGGCACGGAGTCGGGCTTGCAGGAGTCTCCTTTGATACTATGGTGGCATCCTATCTTATAAATCCTTCAAAGCGGGCACACAACCTTGACCAGATAGCGCTTGATTTTCTGGGACACAAAAAAATCACCTTTGAAGAGACGGCGGGAAAAAAGCCGGATTCGGGTTTCGAGGGTGTTGCTGTTGAAAAGGCCGTATCTTATGCCTGTGAAGATGCCGACATTACCCTTATGGCTCATGATGTGCTTTTGCCGAAGCTTTCGGATATAGGGGTAAAGGATCTTTTTGAGAATGTTGAAATGCCGCTTATACCCGTTCTCATGAAGATGGAGATGAAAGGCATATGTGTTGACACACAGAGGCTTCGCGAGCTTTCCAAACATTTTGAAGCGCAGATAGAAGAGCTTGAAGGCAGGATCTATTCGCTTGCAGGCATGACTTTCAACATAAAATCGCCGCAGCAGCTCGGAGAAGTTCTTTTTGAAAAACTGTCGCTTCCCGTTATGAAGAAGACAAAAAAAAGGACGGGATATTCAACCGATGTGGATGTGCTTACTGAGCTTGCTTCAAGACATGAAATGCCGGCGCTGATATTAAGACACAGAACGCTTTCCAAATTAAAATCAACATACGCCGATGCCCTGATAGAAATGATGAATCCTGAAACCGGGCGTGTGCATACGTCATATAACCAGACCGTCACTGCAACAGGACGGCTCAGCAGTTCCAACCCGAACCTGCAGAATATTCCGATAAAAACCGATGAGGGAAAAGAGATAAGAAGCGCCTTCATACCTCAAAAGGAGTGGCACCTTCTTTCAGCCGATTATTCCCAGATAGAACTAAGAATACTTGCCCACTGCTCTGATGATGAAATCCTTATAAAGGCTTTTTCAGAAGATGAGGATATTCATACGAGAACGGCGACCGAGGTATTCCAGGTTTTTCCGGAATTTATAACGCCGGAACTTCGAAGACAGGCAAAGATAATAAATTTCAGCATCATTTACGGAATGGGCGCTTTCAGCCTTTCAAAGGAGCTTGGAATCAGTCAGAAGATGGCCCAGACTTACATAGACAATTACTTTGCGAGATACAAAGGAGTAAAGGCATTTATCGACAGGACAAAAAAAGAGGCTTTCGAGAACAAAAAATCCGGCACGCTTCTCGGGCGTATCAGGCTTCTTACCGATATAGACAGTTCCAATAAAATTGTACGGGCTGCGGCGGAACGCATCGCCGTCAACACTCCGATACAGGGAACGGCGGCCGATCTTATAAAGGTTGCGATGATCAATATAGACAGAGCAATTGATGAAAGAGGCTTAAAGACCGCAATGCTCCTCTCTGTCCATGATGAGCTTGTTTTTGAAGTGCCGCCCGATGAACTTGACGCGGTAAGCCGGCTTGTGAAAGATATCATGGAAGGAGTATGGAATCTCAAGGTTCCTCTCAAGGTAAACATTTCATCGGGCAGAAACTGGGCGGAAGCACATTGATATAGGAATCAGGAGTCAGGAGTCAGAATTCTGTCTCCTTTATATAGTCGGTTCGGTTCCGGAAAGAAGCCGCTTGATATTCTCACTGTGGCGGAAAAAAATGAATACCGCAACAATCACGGCGCAAAAGGTATAGAAAATGGAGTGGTTTGCAACCCATACCGCTAAAGGAAGAAGAGCTGAAGCCGCAAGAGATCCGGCGGAAACGCGCCTGTAAAAAAAAATTACAACTGCAAACAGCATTATTGCCGCAAGAAACGACAGCGGCGAGATTACAAGAAAGCAGCCGGCAGCCGTTGCGACCCCTTTCCCCCCGCCTTTGAATTTCAGAAAAACCGGATAAAGATGTCCCCAGAAAGCGGCAATTGCCGTGACGGAAATATAAAATTCACCGCATGATCCTTTATCGCCTGTCAGGACCGCAGCAATATATACGGGAATCGCCCCTTTTAGAAAATCCCCGGCAAGGGTCAGAGCTCCGAGAGTCGTCCCGGCCACACGCCTGACATTTGTTGCCCCGATGTTCCCGCTTCCTTCCGCCCTGATGTCAACGGATGCAAATTTTTTTGTAAGAATCAGTCCGAAAGGAACAGAACCGAGCAGATAAGCTCCGATAACAGGTCCGGCAAGCTTTATAATTTGAAAAATATCCATTCCGGCCTTCCATTATATTTATAACTCGCCACAGTCTCCTTCAGCGGAGAATATACGCCGATGTTCAAGATATATCAAACGTTTTGCATGACAATTTCACAGATCAAGACAAGACAGAGCCTCCCCGCTTTGATTTATAATAGATATGTGATATAAGTATGAACATAGTGGATGTGTTAATCAGGACGTCATGTTTGAGCCGGTCCGATTGATTTTTATTAAGCTCAATTTATGGAGAAGAGTTATGACTATAAAGGAATTGCTGAAAACAAAAAGAACAGAAATTCTCCGGATTGCAGCAAAGCACGGAGCACGGAATGTTCGGGTTTTCGGTTCCGTGGCCAGGGATGAAGAGAGCAAAAATAGCGATATTGATTTGCTGGTAGAGATGGAACCTGGCCGAAGCCTTATGGATCATGCTGCCATACTTCTGGAATTGCAGGAATCCTTGGGATACCGTGTTGATGTCATCAGTGATCGCGGAATAAAACCCAGAATCCGTGACATTGTTATGCGGGAGGCAGTGCCCTTATGAGAAACCCGAAAGACCGGTTGCTCGACATGCTGGAAGCTATTGACAATATTGAGAGATATGCCAGCAGAGGGCGCGCAGCTTTTGAACAGGATGAGTTGATTCAGAATTGGTTTGTTCATCATCTCCAAATCATCGGTGAAGCAGCAGCAAAACTCGACCGGTCATTCCAACTGGCTCATCCTCAAATTTCATGGGCGCAAATAATCGCAATGCGTAATATTTTGGTGCATGATTATTTTGGAATTGATTTTGAAGCGGTTTGGGGAGTCGTTGAACGCGATTTACCGGAGTTAAAACGCCGGATAAACGCAGTAATTGAAAAAATATGAGAAAATCGACGGTATATCCGGTTTTGTTCAGATAAAAAAGAATATTATCTTAAACGGAAGTTTAGAACAATATGCTTCTGCCACAGCTTGGAATTTGACCCTTCAATGGCAGGATAAATGAAAAGAGGGTTAGCCGATATACCGACTAACCCTCTTTTCATTTAATTATTCAGGTGCCGAGGGACAGAATTGAACTGCCGACACGCGGATTTTCAGTCCGCTGCTCTACCGACTGAGCTACCTCGGCCTGTTGAGACCATTGCATAACACCCCCTTTTGCCCGATTACTGCGTCAGGCTCAAATTTCAATCCTCGAAATACTCAATGTATTCCTGTGGTTAAAATTATCGCCTTTCTTGTACTTGGTCAAAATTGGATGTTCTTCAAAGGTCTCATGTTAAAAATCAGGAGTCCTATTTATTTTAACCCCTCACCCTTGTCAAGGTTTTTTCCCATATCCCCGAAAAGAAATTGCATCAGGGCGCATGCGCAGACAGCGGCTGTCTCCGCTTTAAGGATACGGGGGCCGATGCTGACCGTTATAAATCCGCTCTCTTTCGCCTTTTCAATTTCATTAACCGTAAAACCTCCTTCAGGCCCGAACATCACAAGAACTTTTTTCAAATCCCCATGTTCGGCTGCCAGGCTCTTTGGATCTAGAAGGTTTTTTTCATTTTCCCAGAACACTATTTTAAGATCGAATTCCTTTTCAAGAGCTATAACCTCTTCAAAGGAAACCGTCTTCCCTATTCCGGTGATTTTGACGCGCTTGCATTGTTTGGCTGCCTCTTTTGCGATTTTCTCCCATCTCTTTGTCCGGGCAAGAATACGTTTGTCATCCGGCCTCGGCACCGAACGATCGGATATAAATGGTATCCACTTCGAAATACCGAGTTCGGTAAGCTTACGGACAAGATCATCCATCTTGCCTTCTTTAAGAAAAGACTGGGCAACAACCAGTTCAAGAGGAGATTCGACACCGGGATCGGAAGACCCTAGAACAGAAACTTCAACCTTCGCTGAAGACAGGGAGGATATTTTCGCCTCGTACTGCTTACCCGTTCCGTCAAAGAGCCCGATCCTGTCTCCGGGTTTTAAGCGAAGAGAATTTATGATATGACGGGCATCAACTCCTCTTACCGCAGGATCCGGCCCGGAAAGTTCCGATTCTTCAATAAAAAATAGCCTCATTTTTCTTTTTTATATTGTTACAGGAGTTTCTGCAAATCAATTTTGACGGCTTTGTAAAAAGCCGTCGTTCAAAAATAATCGTAACATTTAAATGCCATGACAGGCATAAGGAGCCGTAACAAAATGTTCAGAAATGTAATGGCTATTTCGTAACGGCTCCTAAGGCAAACAGCTTGACACCGGAAATGGCGTATGGTAGTTTTTGAATAATTGTCGGGACTTGTTTAACGCCCGTATTTTTAAGTACTTTTTTAAATGGGGGGCATGATGGACGAGGAAGCGAAAAACGGTCAAGCGCCTTCGGAGAAAGATTCTTTTGAAGACCTGGATCTGATGAACCTTCTTGATGAAGTGAAAAGCGCTCTGGATGATGATGATGAAATCATCGAACTGACTGAAGTTATAGATGGCTCCGAAGCAGAAGAGATCTCTTCGAAGAATCGGCCTCCGGAAAGCGAATCATCCGAAGATTCGGGCATTATTATTAAGGATCTGGATGATGATATGGACATTGACGACTATGTGAAGGATGATTTCACAGCCTCCCTCGGGATGAAAATAGAAACCGACCCTGATTTTTCAGTTAAACAACCCGAACCGAAAGAACTCGATTTGGGCACCGGCAAACATGAGGAATCCGGCAAAATAACAGTATCTCCCCGGCAGATCGAAGAGGCAATCGAACGCGTGGTCAGCAAAATGCTCGGAGAGAAGATCGACGCCATACTCGTAAATACAATCGAAAGGGCTGTTTCACAGGAAATAATCAGATTAAAAAATATTCTTCGCGTCAGCAACGAAGAAGAAACGGATTAATTCCGTTTTGCCGGGTTCATCCCGTTAACAGCTTACTATGTATTTATTATGTCAAAATTACCGGGGATTATTAATTAATCCCCTTTTTTATTAAAAGATCTCAAAGCTGTCATATTGCGTTTCCGGAGTAACATTTATGAGTTCCGATTTAATTGATAAAGGTTATGAGCCCCGTGGAGTTGAAAAACGCTGGTATCAATTCTGGGAAAAAGAAGGACTTTTCGAAGCCAGGGAAAAAAGCGATAACAAAAGCTATTCCATAGTTATTCCACCGCCAAATGTAACGGGCGTTCTCCACATGGGGCATGCCCTCAATGTCACCATGCAGGATATACTTTGCCGCTACAGAAGATTGCGGGGCGACAACGTGCTCTGGATGCCCGGCACGGATCATGCCGGAATTGCGACACAGAATGTTGTCGAAAAGAAGCTTGCTGCGGAAAAAACCGACAGGCATAAACTCGGGCGGGAAAAATTCATAGAAGCCGTCTGGGAATGGCGCAGCCAATCCGGGAGCGCAATTATCAACCAGCTTAAGCGCCTCGGTGCATCCTGCGACTGGAAACTCGAACGGTTTACAATGGATGCGGGTCTTTCACTGGCTGTCCGCAAGGTTTTTGTTCAGCTTTATCACGAAGGGCTTATCTACCGGGGCAACTATATTATCAACTGGTGCCACCGATGTCATACCGCACTTGCCGATCTTGAAGTTGAACACGAGGAGATCGACAGCCATCTCTATTATATCCGGTACCCGTTCCCCGACAGTTCGGACGGTATCGTTATTGCCACAACACGTCCGGAGACCATGCTTGGCGACACCGCGGTTGCGGTTAACCAGGATGATCCCCGCTACCAGAATTTGAAAGCAGTTTCCGTCATGCTCCCCCTTTTAAACAGGGAAATACCAGTAATCAGGGATGCCTATGTCGACACGGCTTTCGGAACCGGCGCCCTTAAAGTAACGCCTGCCCACGATCCCAATGACTTTGAAATCGGAAAACGGCACAATCTTCCGGAAATAAAGGTCATAGGAGACGACGGGAAAATGACTCCTGATGCCGGAAAATTCGAAGGGCTTGACCGGTTTAAATGCAGGGAAGCCGTTATCAAAGCTTTGAAGAAAGAAGGGCTTCTGGAAAAAATTGAACCGATAAAGCACAATGTCGGGCACTGTTACAGGTGCAAGACTATTATCGAGCCCAATTTATCCAGGCAGTGGTTTGTGAAGGTAAAACCCCTTGCCGAAAAAGCAATAGAAGCTGTTGAAACCGGACGAACCAGGATTGTTCCTGAAATCTGGACCGGCACATATTACGACTGGATGAAGAATATAAAAGACTGGTGTATCTCCCGGCAGATATGGTGGGGTCATCAGATACCTGCCTGGACATGCGAAAAATGCGGACAGCTTATCGTATCAATGGAAACGCCTGCCATGTGTCCTGCATGCGGGAACGACCGCCTCGTTCAGGAGACCGATGTCCTTGACACATGGTTCAGCTCGGCGCTCTGGCCCTTTTCCACAATGGGATGGCCTGAAGAGACCAGGCTGCTCAAAACCTTCTATCCGACATCCGTCCTTGTTACCGGCTTTGATATCCTCTTCTTCTGGGTAGCCCGGATGATGATGATGGGCATTCATTTCATGAACGACGTCCCCTTTAAAGATGTTTATGTTCATGCGCTTGTCCGGGATGAAGAGGGCAAAAAAATGAGCAAATCAAAAGGAAACGTCATCGATCCGTTAAACATAATAGATCAATATGGGACGGACTCCTTCCGCATGACGCTTGCGGCATTTGCCGCACAGGGCAGGGATATCAAGATGTCTGAAAAGAGAGTGGAGGGATATCGCCATTTTGTCAACAAGCTCTGGAACGCAGCCCGTTTCTCCCTCATGCATTTAAAGCAGCAAGGCACGGAAATTAAATATGAAAATCTCTCTCTTCCCGACAAATGGATACTTTCAAGGTTAAAATCCGTCAGCGAGAATGTTTCGACCGCCCTTGACAATTACAGGTTCAATGAAGCGGCCGGAGCTCTTTATAAATTTGTCTGGCACGAGCTGTGCGACTGGTATCTTGAAGCCATAAAGCCATCTCTTTACGGACACAGGGGGGAAGAGAAAAAAGATGCCACCATAAGTACTCTCCGGCGGGTTTTCCATGACACACTTATCCTGCTTCACCCTTTCATCCCTTTTGTCACGGAAGAGATCTGGCACAAGCTTCCCGGAACGGAGGGGTCCATCATGAAAGCCATATTCCCTTCGGATGAAAAAGATTTTCAATCTCTCTCCTGCGATCCTGAAGCGGAACCGATGATGGAGCTCATAATTGAGGTAATAACAGGAATAAGAAATGTAAGAGGCGAAATGAACATCACGCCTTCAGCATCCCTCGATGTCATCCTCCATTCGGATGACGGGGCAGAGAGAAGCATAATATCACAGAACGAGGATATTATCGTTGATCTCGCAGGCCTTAAATCCTTTTTGGTCAAAAAACCCGGGAAACGGCCGAAAAAGGCAGCCATGGGTGTTACGGAAAGGGCAACAATATATATTTCCCTTGAAGGAATAATAGATTTTTCGAAAGAAAAAGACCGCCTTGAAAAAGAGCTCGGAAAACTGAAAGATGAGATAGCGGCTTCGAACAAGAAACTGAACAACGAAGATTTCCTGAGAAAGGCCCCCGATGATATAGTGGAAAAGGTAAAGGAAAAGTTCCGGATTTCAGTTGAAAAACAGCAGAAACTCATGTCGAATCTTGACAGAATAAAGAGTATTGAAGCGGAATAAAATGCATTCCATAAAACATTTAATTCAAATTGCTCTTGAAGAAGATATCGGCCCCGGTGATATCACAACCGATAATGCGGTTGACCCTGAAATTACAGGCAAAGGCATTATTCTGGCAAAAGAGCCTTTGACGCTGGCAGGCCTTGAAGTTGCCGGGGATGTTTTTGCCCTTATCGATCCTCAGGTTGTTTGCAGGTTTCTTTTCAAAGACGGTGATGATGTTGCAAACGGCGATATCGTCATGGAAGCGGAGGGAAGGCTGCGCACTCTCTTAAAAGGCGAGCGCAAGGCATTAAACTTTATCCAGCGGCTCTCCGGAATTGCCACAAACGTCCGTTCTTACGTAAAGCATCTTGACGACAGGAATATCCGGCTTGTCGACACCCGTAAAACAACTCCCGGTTGGAGGGTTCTTGAAAAATACGCGGTGCGGGTCGGAGGCGCTTATAATCACAGGATGGGATTATATGACGGTGTCCTGATAAAGGATAATCATATTATTGCATGCGGCGGAATTACAAAAGCAATCGAACGGATCCGGGATAAAGTCTCTCACCTTGTAAAAATCGAAGTTGAAGTTTCAGACCTCTCTTCCGTAAAAGAGGCGCTTGCCGCAAAGGCCGATGTCATCATGCTCGACAACATGAATATAGGCCTGATAAAAGAAGTGGCTGCTATCATAGGCAAAAAAGCGACCATAGAGGTTTCAGGCGGAATCACAAAAGAAAATCTGAAGTCCTTTTCAGGCGCAGGGGTTGATCTTATTTCAGTCGGAGCGCTCACTCACTCTGCAAGAAGTGTGGATCTGAGCATGCGCATCATCCAATGATACCCCTTCGTGACACAATACCTTCCAGAAACCATCCGGTAGTAAACAACTCCATTATAGGCATCAACATTGTCGTTTTTCTTATCCAGCTCTCACAGGGATCCGCTCTTTACGATTTCGATTACCTTTACGGCCTTGTGCCGGCACGTTACTCAATACCACAAATTTCCTACTATTTTTCCGTCACAGAGCAGATTTTCTCCTTCATCTCCTTCATGTTTCTTCACGGCGGATTTCTCCATCTTATAAGCAACATGTGGACTCTCTATATATTCGGGGACAATGTTGAAGACAGGCTGGGACCGGTCCGATATCTGCTCTTCTACCTCGCATGCGGGCTTTCGTCGGGACTTACACATCTTTTATTCAATTATTATTCCGACTTTCCGACTATCGGGGCGAGCGGGGCTATTGCCGGAGTGATGGGAGCTTACTTTATACTCTATCCCGAATCAAAAATACTGACTCTGATTCCAATCATTATTATTCCCTGGATTACCGAAATATCGGCTTTTTTCTTTTTTGCTTTCTGGTTTTTACTTCAGTTTCTCAATGCGGCAGGAAGCAGCGGACAGGCAGGCGGAATCGCATGGTGGGCTCATATAGGGGGATTCATATTCGGAATACTGTTCCTGAAGATTTTCCTGAAAATCCCGGAAACCGGCTTAACCGGCATGACAAAAAGTTTGACTGAGAAGAAAAAAAGCCACAGACTGCAGATTATAAGGCCGGTCAGTTCGGAAAATGATACTGATCTTCACGGAACCCTCCAAATCACGCCATACGAGACAATTCTGGGCGCGCAGAAGATAGTGAGTGTTTCTCTTGGCTTCCGGAAAAAACTTTACAAAATTGTGGTACCTCCGGGACTGGCGGATGGAAGCATGCTGAGATTGAAAGGGCTTGGTCAGGAAAAGGGAGACGGGCTTAAAGGAGATCTCCTGCTGAAAATGGTCATAAAACCGTAACAGGCTTACAGCAGGTCAAACCTGTATGATTTGATCATCATTGCCGGGTGATAAGATTTTTTCACTTTCGCAAGACCCGGCATGCTCATGTCGCTCTCCTTGTTGATGTATGTAAATCCGTCGAAAAGGCTTTTAGCGCACAGGTTGTCGAAATACTGGTAAAGCCCTTTAATGTTTGCAAAAGCCTTTTCAAAGTGAAGCACTCCCATCTCGTCGGTCAGATAAGAGGCGATTCCAAAAGCGCTTATCACGCCGTCAACACGAAGGTACAAGCCTCTTACACCAAGCAGATCGATATTCCGGAGTGTATTTATTACGGCCTCTTTCTCGCATGCCAGAGCATCATTCTCCAACGAGTCGCAGTCCCGCTCAAGGCACCATTTTTCCAGAAACTCTATGCACTCTGAGGAAACATCAGATTTAATCTTCCCGGTTTCAACCCGGTCTCTTGCGACATAATCCCTTTCAAACTGATGGATGAGATTTCTTTTCTGAGAATACCTGTTCCCTTTAAGCTCGGAAAGGTCTTCCCTGAGATAAACATAGTCCGCGTATTCTTTCTGAACCGTCATCCTGAAAAAAGACTCAACCTCATTTTCTCCAAACCTTTCAATATACTCTCCGGGTACAAACCAGTAACTTTTAAAACCTGACTTTGCGGCAAGTCTGTAAAGCTCCTCCGGAGTATATTCCCGGGAAGGTGAAACAGGGAGTATCAGATGGCGTTTTTCTCTTTCTTTCGTAAATTCAGCCCCGATTACCAGGGCATCATTCTCTATCGCTCCGCATGGCATATAATCCTCATTTCTCCAGGCTATAATCGAAGGGAGCGAATAGACACACAGGTTATACCTCTGGTGAATGAAAAACTTTTTTAACGCGGAATAATCCGAATATTTAATCTCTTTCATTTTCATTTCAATATTTTGAGCATCGGTATCGAATCAGGCATTTTTTTGAACCCGAAATGACTGTAAAAATCATCCGAATTCCCTTCGGCGATAAGCCCTATCCATTTTATGCCGTCTTCTTCAAGCCGGGAGACCAGCCGCTTTAAAATTTCCGCGCCTATCCCCTTTCCTCTGTATGAATTCATTACAGTAAGATCCTGAATATATGAGTCGCTTCCCCTGTCGCTGATCGCTCTTCCCATTCCGACTATCTCTTCATCTTCCACTGCAACCATAAAGCAGTGACTGCCTTTTATAATTTGCTTAACCAGAGAAGGAGCATCCGGCATATTCTTGCCCCACCAGCCGGCTGAACGGTAAAGATCTGTTATCTGTCTGATCTGATCTGAAGAGGGGTCAACCAGGAAGGTAAAATTCAACATTTTCTATCTTTAGTTTCTCCGGATTCTTTAATAAAAATAGGGGTGACTCTGTTCCGGCCGTTCTGTTTTGACAGATACATGGCTTTATCTGCCCTTTGAACAAAATCTTTTATATCTTCTTTATGGCAATACTGCGTAACCCCTATACTTATTGTAAGGTTTACAAGTTTTCCGGGAGAAGGGTTAAACAACTGGCTTTCCGTTGCACTCCTTATTCTTTTCCCTACACCGACCGCTTTTCTGCCGGTTGTTTCAGGCAGAAGAACCGTAAATTCCTCACCGCCGAATCTGTGAGCCGAATCCATAATCCGCAAACATGAACTGATAATCTGACCTATCTGGAAAAGGGCCTTGTCCCCTTCAAGATGGCCGTAGGTATCATTGTATTCTTTAAAATGGTCAATATCCAGAAACAGAATGGAAAGAGGACGCTTGTACCTGTTTGCCCTGTCAGTTTCAAGCTCAAGCTGGGAATAAAAATGCCTTGAATTGTAAAGAGTTGTGAGGCTATCGGTTATTGCAAGCTTTTCCAGCTTTCCAAGCATCAGGTAGCGTTCTTTGGCCAGTTGCCGTTCCCTTAACACCCTTTTCAGCCTGAGCAAAAGCTCTTCCAGCCGGAACGGTTTGAAGAGAAAATCGCTCGCCCCTTTACCTATGGCATCAACATAGGAAAAATCTCCGCTGTAGCCGGTTACGACAATAACTTCGGAATCATAATCTTTTTTTATTACATCGGTAAGCTCAAGACCGTTCATCCCTGGCATCATTATATCGGTCACAACGACATCGATATGATTTGCCTTTAAAAGCTCAATCGCTTCAAAAGCACTTTCCGCCTTCAAAGATTTGTACCCGGCAAAATCAATGAAATCACTCATTGAACTTCTTATTCCAGGGTCATCGTCAACTATTAATATAGTGGCTTCCATTTTTCCGATTGTTTTATCACCTTCACAGGCTTATAATAATTTCCTGAATTTTGCCGGTCTTGACATGCTTTGGATTTATCTGTTAAACAGACAATCTTTTTAGAAATATTCAATTTTTTATTTCTACCTTTAAAAAACGGCGATGTCAACCTTCGTCAATATGGTATTCAAAAGAGAGTACCGCTATTTCTTGTTGAACGACATAAAGGTTTTTTATGATTATCAATGGTCGAGTCTAATAAATGAATAATATCAGAAATTTCAGTATAATAGCACATATTGATCACGGGAAATCGACCCTTTCCGACCGCCTGATCCAGGCGACCGGAATCGTTTCTGTCAGGGATTTTCAGGACCAGATTTTAGATAGCATGGATATCGAACGGGAAAGAGGCATCACGATAAAAAGCCAGTCCGTCTGCCTTCCTTATAAAGCAAAAGACGGCAATCAATACTTTTTGAACCTCATCGATACACCGGGACATGTCGATTTTTCATATGAAGTCTCAAGAGCGCTCGCATCGTGCGAAGGAGCCCTCCTTATTATTGATGCAAGCCAGGGGGTTGAAGCCCAAACCCTTGCAAACCTTTACCTGGCTATGGAGCATAATCTTGTAATCATACCGGTAATCAACAAGATAGACCTGCCTTCGGCCGACATCGAAAGGGTAAAGCTTCAGATCGAAGAAGACCTGGGGCTTGACCCCTCAACCGCCTTACTGGTATCCGCCAAGGAGGGAATAGGAATAGATACTGTGCTTGAAAGCATAGTCAAAATTCTACCCGCCCCTTCCGGTGATCCTGACGCTCCCTTTAAAGCCTTGATTTTTGATTCCCATTATGATGCCTTCCGCGGCACCGTTGTTTATTTCAGGGTCTTTGAAGGAAGGATCCGGCCGGGAGATGTCATAACTTTCATGTCCAATATGATTTCACACAAGTCCGAAGAGATTGGAATATTTCAACTTAAACGCATTCCGAAAAAAGAAATTTCGGCCGGCGAGGTTGGATATGTTATTGCGGGTATAAAGTCCGTTACTGACACCAGGTGCGGCGATACCATAACTTTAAAAAACAATCCGGCCGACAAACCACTCCCCGGATTTAAAGAAGCAAAGCCTGTTGTCTTTTCCTCGATATATCCTGTTGCAGCCGACGAATATCAGGAACTGGCAATAGCCATCGAGAAACTCAAATTAAATGATGCCTCCCTGATTTACGAAAAAGATATGTCTGTTGCCTTAGGTTTTGGTTTCAGGTGTGGTTTTCTCGGGCTTCTTTATCTTGAGGTTGTGCAGGAGCGTCTTGAGCGCGAATTCAATCTTTCTCTCATTCTTACTGCTCCTTCTGTTCAATACTGTCTCATAATGAGGGATGGAACTGAAATAATAATCGACAATCCGGCTCTTTATCCGGATCCGACCACAATCGAACTTACAAGAGAACCCTATATCCGGGCAGCTATTCTCGTTCCGGACCGTTACATGGGTGCCGTTATGAAGCTCTGCCTTGACAGGCGCGGAATCAATAAGAATTACCAATACCTGACAAGCAACCGCCTTGAGATGATATTCGAACTTCCTCTCGCCGAAGTAATTTATGACTTCCACGACAAGCTCAAGTCAATTACTCAGGGATACGGATCTTTCGACTATGAAATAATCGATTTCAGAGACACCGACCTTGTTAAAATGGATATTCTGATTAACAGTGAACGCGTTGACGCTCTGTCCCAGCTAGTTCACAGCGAAAGGGCCGTTGAACGGGCAAGAATGGCTTGTGAAAAGCTTCGTGAAGAGATTCCAAGGCAGATGTTTAAAATAGCTATCCAGGGAG
>Ga0315268_10002103_pt1 | contig 22729 bp, 23 predicted proteins | sample C1_top_MG_FD_204535 | JGI IMG/M metagenome (GOLD analysis project Ga0315268, IMG submission 204535) | Sediment microbial communities from Yellowstone Lake, YNP, Wyoming, USA - C1_top | ecosystem: Environmental > Aquatic > Freshwater > Lake > Sediment | place: USA: Wyoming | collected 2017-08-01 | reverse complement strand
ACAACTTTCTCCCTCGCATAGGCAGGCATGTCATGCAAAGCAAACGACACAGTGGACACGTCGAAACAGTCATTCACAAACGGCAGCACAGTGGCATCTGCAAACAACAACGACACAGTTGGACGCAGGTGTTTCCGGTGCGCTCTTATAAGCATGTCAGCGGATAAGTCGATGCCCATGACTTCGTAGCCCCTGTTTGCAAACGCGACCGCTTGCTGACCCGTCCCAGTGGCGACGTCGAGTATTCTTTCACCCTTGGCCACGCCTGCGAAATCCACAACCATTTCTCTCATTCGGAAAGTTACGAAAGTGAGTGGGTCGTAGATCGGTGCGAGCAGTCTGAAGAACCTTTCACTGTAAGCGTAATAATCCTTGTCCATCTGTGCCATCATCACACCTTATGCCATACCCATAGTTCAGCCTTAGCTTTAAGGACTCATTTGCCTTCGCGTTCCAGCAACAAACGCACTGTGGTGAAGCCAAACCTAGCATAAAGCCTTCGCGCTCTGATATTTTCTGGTTCGGTGGAGACATGCAGCTCGCCAAGCCCTTCAGCACAAGCCTGTTCGATGACTGCTTGAAGAAGCATAGCGCCCAAGCCCTTGCTTTGAAAGGCTGGAGTAACGAACAGGTGATTTATCGTTCCCTGTTTTGAACCTTCCCAAAAAGAAGGAAAAGCACAATAATCGATGAAGCCAACGACTTTCCGGTCAGATGCAGCCACAAAAAGCGTATAGTTTTTCAGATTGAGGAAATCGTTTAGGGCTTTTCTTGTCCATCCTTGGTTGCCTGCCCATGTTTCTGTGCCGAGTTTGGCTGATTTTAGCACCTCGATTATGCCGTCTGCGTCTTGGCTTGTTGCCTTTCGTACTATTATTTTCTTTTCTGGGTTCACTTATTTGTCTCCTGCTTTCTATTGTGTGTGCGTATGGGTTTTTAAAGGTGAATTCTTTAAACCTCTCTTGCGCACAGTAGTCTAAGAGTTGATTGTTATGGCTGCAAAGCGCATATACATGGACCACACCGCAGGAAAACCCGTTGACCCACGCGTGACCGAAGCCATGCTACCCTACATGAGCGCGTTGTACGGCAACCCCTCATCAATCCATTCGCTCGGACAAGAGGCGAAGCAGGCGATGGAGAACGCGAGGGCAAAAGTGGCAACGCTGATCAATGCCGAGAGGAAAGAGTCCATAATTTTCACGTCTGGCGCCACCGAGAGTAACAACATGGCGATTAAGGGCTATGCCTATCGCAGCAAAGACCGCGGAACGCACATCATAACCTCTAGCATCGAGCACATGTCGGTGATGAATCCCGTAAAATATCTGTCGACGCATGGTTTTAAAGCGTCTTTCCTTCCCGTGGATCAGTATGGCTTTGTGAGTTTGGAATCACTGGAAAGAGAAATCACGCCTGAAACCATTCTCGTGTCCGTAATGTACGCCAACGGCGAAATCGGCACAGTCCAGCCGATAAAGGAAATCAGCCAAATCGTACACGCGAAGAAGGCGGTGCTTCATGTGGATGCAACGGCGGCAATCGGGCAAGTTCCAGTAGACGTGCAGGCTGAAGGCGTGGATTTGCTCACGATTTCTTCGAACGACATCTACGGACCTAAGGGAATCGGAGCGCTCTATATGAAGCAAGGCGTCCGTGTTGAACCCATGATCCACGGCGGAGGTCAAGAGCAGGGCTTAAGGTCGGGCACAGAAAACTTGCCGAGCATCGTCGGTTTTGGCAAGGCTGCAGAATTGGCTAAGGCGGAGATGCAGGCGGAGAGTGAACGGTTGGTTAAGCTGCGTGACAGGTTTACCAGGGGTTTGGTTGGGGCTGTTCCGTATTCTTTCTTGAATGGGCATTCGGCTAAGCGTTTGCCCAATAATGTTGCTGTCAGGTACAGTTTTATCGAGGGCGAATCCATGTTGTTGAGCCTTGACATGTTGGGCGTAGCTGCGTCTTCTGGTTCTGCTTGTACGGCTAAGACTTTGGAGCCTTCGCACGTACTCATAGCCATTGGACTGAAGCATGAGGAAGCGCACGGTTCTCTACTTTTCACGTTGGGTAAGCAAAACACTGAAGAAGAAGTGGACTATGTAGTTGGTGTGATGCCCGATATAGTTAAAAGGCTGAGGAAGATGTCTCCTTTAACGCCCAAAGAGTTGAAGGAATAAGATGTACACCGAAAAAGTCATGGAACACTTCAGAAACCCGCACAACATGGGAGAAATCCCAGACGCCGACGGCGTGGGCACGGTTGGAAACCCCGTGTGCGGCGACCTGATGACCATTTACATCAAAGTGAAGGACAATCGCATAGAAGACGTCAAATTCAAAACTTTCGGCTGCGGCGCTGCAGTTGCGACTAGTAGCATGGTGACTGATTTGGCGAAGGGCAAAACGTTGGAAGAGGCATCAAAGATTACTCGTGGCGACGTGGCGAACGAGTTGGGTGGATTGCCTCCGATTAAGATGCACTGTTCCAACCTTGCGGCTGACGCGTTGCATGCCGCCATCGAGGATTATAAGAAGAAACAGAAGGGATTGGGTAAATGAAAGAAGAATTCGTGCAATGTGCTTCCTGCAAAGCTAAGATTCCCATGGAACGCTGCGAGTTCGCAACCTATCGAACCGTTGTAGAGGGTAAGGAGTACGTTTTCTGCTGTGCACAATGTGCGCAACAGTTTCAGGCGAAGAAAAAACAGAAGAAACAGTGACGCTTTACCAATAGTCAAGCGCCAAGAACTGCTTCAGGGGAAAGAGGGTATCGAGTAACTCGTCTGTCTTCTTTCTCGGAAGAGTCGTTTCTACTCGCATCAGGTTTTCTGTCAATGCCTTCTGTACATCTACAGCGCCTAGAAGAAGCCGAGCTAAAGTATTGGCAGTCAGCACAACGTGACAATCCGTCGGATACTTTGTGGACAAAAATGGTTGCACCACATCGCCTTTCTTCCTGAAAAACTTGTGTTGGTTTTCGCAGGTTATCTGCAGCAGGCCGTCCCACCTGTTTAGTTTCCTGAGGCGATGAACTATGATGGAAGTGATCTCGTTGAGAAACTGTGCCACATCGATTATTGTATACATGAACACTCCGTCTGTATTTATGCAGAGAAAGCCCATTCTGGGGAATATTTCGGAGTAATGAGGGTTAAGAATTGTACCTGCTTGTACCTGTGCTGCACCTTTTTCCAAGAAAACGTCGCAGATCTTGCTGATCAAGGGCTGCGCGATTGTTATGAAGTCGTATTTTGGGTCTGTAATGATTTCGATTATTCTTCCAGTTCTTCTACCTTTGACATAGGCCGCGTAGATGTAGCCTATTATTCTTCCCTTTTCGTCGATTGTCACCCATCGTGTGTTATCTCTTTTTCTGGAAATTTGTCTTAGCTGCTTCAAGTTTCTTCTGGTGCAGCCGACAAAGTTTAGGCAGAACTGCTGGTACAGTTTGTGCATCTGTTCAGCATCGTCAACTTGCATCTGCCTCATTTGCAGCGCCATTTTATTCATCCCAGATGCTGGTCAATATTTTCTTTAGCATCCGCGAGTCGTATGCGCTGCCCTTTTTCATCTGTATCTTCCCAGTTGCTATCGCGTCTTCAAACTTCAGTTCGCCCCACATTATTCGCAGCAACGTCTCCCAAGAGGTGGCAATGACAATGTCAGCGGGTCTGGGTGATTTAGCCAATCTTCGAAAATGCCCACTATTAAGTCTGATTGACTGGACTCCTAGGTCTTTCAATTCAAGAACAATGATCCGATTCCAGTCGTGCAGAGTTCTTTGAGCGATGTTTGACACTTTGATGGCTCGGTTGATGTCTCGGAGCCAACGACGAAAAACGTACGTGAAATTGAGAATCTTGACGTAGAAGGGCCAGGTCTGTACGTCGCAGAAGCCGCTACGTTGGTATATTCTGTGGGCAGGAAGCCTCAGTCCGGTATAAAGTGCAGAGTTTGAGACATTGGCCTTTTTGATGTATTCGAGTGTTTGCTGCATCATATCGGTCATTAGCCCTCTTCTTCTGTAGTCAGAACAGGTGCAGACGCCTCCGATGCCGCCCGTCTTCAGATAAACGCCTTCGCCCAGGTGCAAGTCTTTAAACTCTATGTCAATGTGACTTACAGTTTTGCCTTCGACTTCGCACACAAAATCCTTGACGCCAGGCTTGTCCAGCCATCGGCTTAACTGTCGTGGAGTCACGGGACCAAAGCATTCGCTCAGAATACGCGCTATTTGCGTCTCATCTTTGCCTTTCCGCGCTTCACGCATGACGCAACGCATGTTTCTTTTCAAGGTCGATGATCGCCTCTGAAGAGGGTCAAATGGCTAAGAAAAACGGACTTGTGTTTTTAAACTTTATTGTCTGCCTTTGTTTGTCTTGAGAAGAATGCGCACAAGTTCACAGCGGAAACCTTTTAACCCATACAAACAAACCATAAGGCAAGGTGAAAAATGAATGAGCGCAAGAAAATTGTGGGGCGGCCTATGGCTCGGCTTTCTACTCATAGGTTTGGGCATACTCTTCTATCTTGACCACGAATACCCAGACCGGGGAATATTCTTCCCAGGACTCCTCATCCTAATCGGCATCCTTATCCTCATTGGCGCCATCGTACGCCATGCCCCACGAACCGCGTAGATAAAGAGCTAAAAGAGAATGAAAATTGGCAGAGAACAAAAGACCAACACGTGAACTAAGCATTGGCGAAATCATCACTTTGACGTTTAGTCTTTACTCGGAAAAATTCACCCAGTATCTTATCCCATTCCTCATAGCCGGAGCCATCACAGGAATACTAGCGATGGCAGTTAGCGCCGTCATTCTCATACCCGCTATTTCACCTTCAACCGCAGCGCCCCAAGAAGTGTTCGCATGGCTCACAGCCGTGGTAGCGCTTGCAATCGTCACGGGCATCATTGGATGGGTAATCAGCGAAATTACACAAGGCATAGCCATAAAATTCACAGCAGACACTATGGAAAAAAATCAAGCAAACCTGATGACGAGTTTCAACTTTACCGTGTCAAAGCTGCTCTCACTACTTGCCGTGAGCATAATAACAGGTATACTCATCATCATAGGACTAATAGCATTGGTAATCCCAGGCATAATACTCGCCATAATATTCTCCCTCGTAGTACCCGCAATAATAATCGAAAATACGGGTGCGCTCGAAAGCCTTTCGCGAAGCCGTCTTCTCGTAAGTCACAGGTGGCTAAAAACCTTCGGCCTGCTTCTGCTGCTTTACATAATCATCGGCATCGTTTCGGTGCTGGTAGCCTTGATTAGTATTCCTTTCGGTATAGCCGCCACATTAGTAAGCAGCATATTAGCAGCTTTCATACAACCCATCTTGCCAATAGGGCTAACATTATACTATTACTCTATGATTGCAAGAGCAACACCACAAGAACCTTCATTGCCAACACAAACCGTATAGTCTTCATACGAAACTCCACAAAATACAAATAGTCAAATAGAACAACAAAATACCGAGATAAAAATGGAATACAAAGGTCTAACTGAATCAGCAGAAATCCCAACGAGAGGAAAATACACAAAAATAGCACACCAAGCAATCGTTGATTTTCAAAACAAAAACACAAAAACGGTAAAACTCGACATTACATACACGGACGAAAAAGAATTAAGAGCGCTGTATAATGCGTTAAAGTCTCTGATACGAAGAAAGAAAATACCAGTAAAGGTGACAACGCAAAAAGACAAAAGCACAAACAAGCACGAAATCTACTTAATACAAGAAAACCCTAACTCCCAACAAGCCGCCTCTGTCCAATTCCTGTAAACGCCCAGACATAAGGCTTTTTTCCGTCCTGCCTTTGCACGACTTTCTCCGCTTCTAAGAGCTTCAAGTGATAAAGAATCACCGCGTACTTTAGGCCAGTTGCATCTCTAATAACCCTAATAGGTGCTGCTTGCTTTTCAACTACTTGAAGAATCTTAGAACGCGCAACAAGTCCCAGACGCACATTCCTTTTCTGCGTCAGATATGCATTGGGGTTGTAAGCGATCTTAAGCATATACAATCAACCTTTCTTTGTCAGCAAGTTATAGAAAAGGTTAACCTATGCAAAGTCAGCCAAGCACACTTGTCGCGGCTTCTTACCCTCAAACAAACTGTTAACCTCGTCCTCGACCATGTCAAGCCTCTGCGCATAATACCGCGGCAAACCATACTTGTCAATAATGTGACGAGCAGCTTCCAAATACTTTTCAATGCCGCCACGATAAACAGTGAGCGATAACGCGCCACCACACTCAGGACACTTTCCTTTCAAAGGCAACCTTCTAAACCGTCGATTACACGACTTGCACCTAAACCCCTGCGTGGAAAAAGCCCGAAGATTCCCAGCTATGTCACGCATGAAATGAGTGGACAAAACCTTTCGCGCCACTACTTTTGCATCTACGGCTTCTATCTTTTCAGCCAGCTCCAACTGACTGTTCAATTTTTCAAGCATCTTGCCCAGCTTCTTGTACATGCTCTGAGGATTGCCCGAGTTTACGTCAGAAACTGGTGTCGTGTAGCAAAGTCCTTGAAACTGTGCTTCAGTGTTCAAACGATGTCCAACAAGATTTATCATGTTTGTCACAGAACGAGCACTCACCTTTTCCCAAGTTTTCTCATAAAACGCTAATGGATAAAAGGGTGCTACATCCACATCGTGTACCTGTCTCTGAACCTCCACCGGATTCACAACAGGAATCAAAAACAAAGGCGCGTCCATTATGCCTCCAATCTGTGCTGGCAAATAAACACGCGAAAAATTCAGCAGCGTGTCCAACGTCAACATCAAGGCATCTTCATCCCCATCACAATCGCGACGTTTTGCCGAATGCCAAACCGGATGCGCATAACAAACGTTAAGCGGAGTGAAGCCGACTATTCTACCTAGAATACCAACCGAGGTGTGAGGCGCCAAGCCAATTACCAAGTGGCCCACCAAATCTTCCAGACGCTTCACGTTATAGTAGGGTTCCACGCCGTAGACTTTCTCCAAGAGCTCATCTAAAAAGTTCGCTACGCGAACCAAATATTCTGCGCATTTGTGGGGAATTATGACATCCTGCAGTCTCAACTCGCATATTTGCCCAGAATCAATTAATGGTTCATTATTACAGTCAGTCAAATAGCCTATTCGCCTCAGTTTTTCAAGAGAAACGCCGATTTCGCTGGGTTTGAAGTGCGTCAATGGGGCGTTAGTCGCGTCAAAACGAACCGTGCCATCTTTATAAACAGAAAGATCATATTTTGCACGCAGTACGCCCTTTTCTAAGATTTCTGGAGTCTTTGTTTCGTTGGTTAATCCTTTTACAGCCTTCACCTTTTCGGGACGTGAAACGCCCAACTTTTTACACGCCGAGTCGAATAGTTCCTTCAAGTTCAAAGTCTGAATACCATAGGTTTTCGTTTGAACCTTACATACGGGACATATGGATTCTTTCGAGAAGGTTCGGCCACACACAGGACAAAAATGTTCTTGCAAGGTCTCTTGTTCGCATGCTGGGCATGTTTTTCGAAACGTCCACATTCCACAAGAGGGACATCTACGTTTCACGACTTCAACCTTGACTGATTCCTTCTTCACTGCCTCAACCAAATCACGCTGAGCGCCTCCAGCCAACCCTACCGGAAACAAAACATGCACTGAAGGTTTCATCTCTCGCTCTTTCGCTTTTTCAGGCCGTCCCATGCGAGCACCAACGAAAGTAGGTGCCTTTTCGCGTATCGGAAAACCTGCGAGTACTTCAAGATTCTTTATCACAGATTTCTCGTGTGACAGCCTTGCTTTCGGTTCTTGCAGACCCAAGCATTGTGCAAGGATTTTTGCATCATCACCTTCTATTAAAATCTTATTTTCTACTACTTTGTGGGGTATACAGATTTTTTCAAGTAATCTTTTTGTCAGATTGTCCATTTTGCCAGAAATCTCAAGTAAAAAACTGTCTTTTTCGACTCGTTGTGCATCTGATGCCCATCCTCGCAACGCTGAAAGCTCGTCCACACTGATGTTAGACCAAAAATAAGTGAAACGTGGGTGTAAAGGAACATTAAGATTTGTTGCAAAGCGTAGCGCTTCTTCCGCGGACGGCTTGCTTTTAAGTGGGTTTCTGAAGAAATCCTCTAATTCCTCTGTCGTTATGCCCATGGCAGTTGCAGCGCTTTGAACGTCACCGTTGAATTTCTCTTCGATTGCCCTGCGGAGTTCTTGGCACCACCACTCTTCGGTGTATCCAGAGGGCAGAAGGGGTTTGTTGTTGTAGAGGAAGTCGCCAAAACTTATCAGAATGTCGCCAACGAAGAGGATTTTCTCAATCTTGCCCTTCACCGTTTCGAAATCTTCTGTTGTCACCTGCATTACGGTGCCATCTGTGAGGCGAACGATTGGCGGTTCAATCGTATCCACAGGAAGAACCACGCCTCCTTTTCCAGGCAACTCAATACGTAGCTGCGTCCCAGCTGCAATAAACTGATTGAGCACAAGCATCGTTGCAGGATGCACACCTACAGCGGCAAGCCCTGTGTTTCGTGCCCGTCCATAACGAAGCCTGAAACCGCCTTTACGTGAAGGAAACGAGAAAATGGGTCGCCCAGCTATGACGTCATCCATGAACCCGCTGGTTTTTTTCTCTTCCTTGCTAACGTCAACAGTACCAACGTTCTTTAGCCAGTCCCAACCTTCCAAACCCAGCTTATCTACGATTGTAGAAACCTTTACGGCTCGCCCGACAACGCCATCGTTCACCACACGCAGAGCGCCGCCACGCACACGATTAGTTTCAACCCGTGGAAGGTTGCGAAAAGAAGAAACCTCGACGGGATCTGTTTCTGTGCCTGTGACCTCTACAGGCAGCGATTCAAGCGCTAACCTGAGCTGTGCATCAGAAATGTGGTATTGAAAACGCAGCACGGAGCGTTCATAGAGCCTCACTTCCTCAACAAAACGACTTATCTCTTCCTCGGTTGGCTTGTATCGGTCCAAGCCTAGAAGGCGACGTACAAAGTCCCCGACAACAAGCGATAAGGCCTGGTCGGTACCGCCAGCCGAACGGATGGGTCCGGCGAAGTAGATTGCCAGATAGCTAGTCCGGTCAAAGTTCTGTTTTGTAACTACTTTCGCCACACCTTGTAAAGGGGCTGCAGTAATGCCTTCGGTTAAAATTGCCAAAGCCGTTCGCACGGCTTGGTCTGCAGCTTGCTGTGAGCTCAGGTGTCCATACTTACCGTAGACGATTTCTTCTGATATTTTGAAGGCGAGTTCTTCTCGGGGCAGTTTTTGGCTTAGCTCGCGAATGCTCTGTGCCACTCCAGAGGGTCCGACGAGTCCTTCAACGAGTTCTGCAAGGTCTTTTGCCACTTCAGTCTCTGGTCTCAGCACCGGGTCTAAGCCCTTTCCCCTAGCCCTCTTCGCAACCTCGTAGGAACTGGAAAGGTGATTTTCCAATGCCTGAATATACTGTCTGTATTCATTTGACATGGCGATAACAGTCAAAACTTGCCCGCCGAAAACACATTCAACCTCTTGGTATTTGGGTCTTTCTAACACAAAAAAGTAAAAGCACTAGGCATTAGCACTGATGGATTCGACACAGAATTATCGTACTCCACTTATCTTTGTGTTGTCCGGTAGCTTTTTGGAATGCACCTTTCGCCACGCTTTCTCGTCTCTCAACGCAGCCCTTGCATTGTACATGTCTAAGGTCGGATGGACCTTCACATTGCCCACAGTTTAGCAGAAGAGCTTCGCCCAAACCCCGAATATTCGTCCAAGCATACTCGTACTCGTCGTATTGGGGGCCAAAGTCTGGCCAGATTTCGTACAAGTCATTTTTGTCGAGAGCTTTCTTTATAGCCGCGAAATAATGTTCAAAACAAGTCATGTTTTTTCACTCGGTCCTAGCAGTTTTGATGTTTTCTATCAGTTCACGGATTTTCGTTTGCCCACCATCTTGTTCAATCACGGTGCCGGTGACTATAAGGTCGGCACCTGCGGCTACCGCTTTTTTGGCCTGTTCACCAGTTTTAATGCCGCCACCCACGATAAGTGGAATGTTTATTTGGCTTTTGACCATCTGAATCATCTTTGGTGGCACCGGAGTACTCACGCCAGAGCCGCCTTCCAAATAGACAAACCTCATGCCTAAATACTGCGCAGCCAATGCATGGGCGACTGCGAGTTCGGGCTTTTCATAAGGAATCGGCGCAGCTCTTCCAACGATACTCGCAGTTCCCCCCTCGCCCACAATTATATAACCCAACGGAATTGCCTCAAGAGAATACCTCTTCACCATGGGTGCACCGAGAATTTGTGCGCCAATCAAAAAGTAGGGATCCAAACTGTTGACGAGGCTCATGAACCAAATAGCGTCAGCGTAGCGACTTATGCCTGTCACATTGTTTGGGAACAAAATCACGGGGATTTTTATGGATTTTTTTATGGCTTTTAGCACGTTGTCAAGATGTGTGGTTGACATGGAAGTGGAGCCGCCCACCATTATGGCAGCAGTGTTGCTTTTTTCTGCTAAGGACGCGGTGCTCGCAGCTGAAGCAGTGGTGACTTTTTCTGGGTCTATTAGCGTGAGGTGCGCGGCGCCTTTCTGCTTGATGTAGTTAAGCAGATATTTTTCAACTTTGTCAACCATGGACTCTTGTTTCCTTATCATTGTGTTGATGGAGGTGGTGTTGAAGGAGTAGCGGCACCACGGGCTGTATAGTATTGATCTATGAATTTGCAATAAACGTCTATATCCTTAAAGGCGGGGTTTATGGGAAATTCGTTGGTTAGTCCACAATTTCCACACTTAATCAGTCCCTTTTGCTCTTCAGCCAATATTGTAACGCGTATGGCTTCTTTCCCACATTTGGGGCAAAGAAAAATCTTAGGCAAACGCTTCTTAGGAACGCGAACTACCTTACGCCTTCTTCTACCCATGATCAAGCCTCAAACGATACCAAATTACGTCATCTTTCCTTAAAAATCTGTTCCATGCACTGTCTTAATGCTCTTAAACAACCTGCACGATAATTAGATGAACAGGAGAGAACTCAATGCTGCTAACTCCATCAGTCCTGAAAATAGATCAAGAGGAGACAAAGCAAAAAATCACGAGATTCGTCAAGGATTACGTGACCAAAACCAGAGTGAAGGGCGTAATCCTAGGGATGAGTGGCGGAATAGACAGCAGCACCAATGCTGCCTTAACGGCACTGTCGATTGGCGGGAACAAAACATACGGGTTGCTGATGTTTGAAAGGGAAACCAAGAACAAGATGGATGTTGACCATGCGCTTCAAGTTGCGAGACAGTTTAGGATAAGAACGATTATTATTGATATAACGAAACTGTTGAATGCAATCTATAAAAGTACACCAGATTTCACTCCACCAAACTACACGGCAAAAGGAAACATAAAAGCCAGAGCCCGAATGTTGTTGATGTATTATTACGCAAACAGCAAAAACCTCCTAGTGAGTACCAGTTCAGACAAAAGCGAGATGATGATAGGCTACTTTACGAAACATGGAGACATAGCAGCAGACATCGCACCACAACAAGACCTGTACAAAACACAGATTCGCCAACTAGCCAAGCACATAGGCATACCAGACGCTATTATAGAAAAACCGTCGACACCGGCATTGTGGCCTGACCAAACGGCTGAGCAAGAAATCGGCATACCGTACGAAAAACTCGACTTAATTCTTTATGGATTAGAACATTTCATGGAAACCCCTCAGATTGCAGGACAACTTGCAGTGCCGATTAAAACTGTTGAATCCGTAAAGAAACGTTGGCTAAAAGCTGAACACAAGCGGCGTATGCCACTTTCGCCTAAACTTGGCTTTAGAACAGTGGGCAAAGATTTCCGTCTACCATACGATACGGAGGTGGAATAAAGAATGGTGAACCAAACCAAAGTAGCACTTGCACAGATGAGTTGCAAAGTAGGTGACAAGGCACACAACATGCGCTCTATGGCGACGTACATCAAAGAAGCCAAAAAGCAAAAAGCGGACATCATACTCTTTCCCGAACTCGCACTTACAGGTTATGTCACAAAAGACAGAACTTATGAACTTGCCGAAACAATCCCTGGACCTTCGACAGAGAAAATAGCGAAGCTGGCAAAGGAAAATCACATTCATATAATATATGGCATGATAGAAAAGAACTCAAAGGCGGAGGGGATCATCCACAACGCTGCTGTTCTCATCTCACCAAAAGGGTTGATTGGTCATTACAGAAAAATGTACTTACCGACGCACAGCATCTTTGAGGAAAAACGATATTTTAGACAAGGATACGAAACACCAGTGTTTGACACGTCAATTGGTAAGGTAGGCATGATAATATGTTACGACGTTTTCTTCCCAGAAACCGTTCGTTTGTTACGGCTAAAAGGCGCTGAATTAATAGCTTGCATCTCTGCCTCCCCGTCTGTACGCCGAAATTACTTTGAAATACTCACAGCGGCACGCGCACTCGAAAATACGGCGTACGTAGCTTATGTGAACCTCGTTGGCATTGAGGATGGTCTTCAATTCTGGGGTGGCAGTCGCATAATAGCACCCAACGGTCGAATAATAATCCAAGCGAAATACGACGAAGAGGACATGACACTGGGGACTATAGACTACACAGACATACCGCGCACTGAAACGTTTGTTCCAACACTGCGTGATCTTCGTCCAGAGCTTTTCGATGAACTCAATGACTTGTCAAAAAAGCTGTGATGTCACAATCACACGTATCACAGTGCACTACGGTTTTTTCACAGCCCTTTCGATGCGGTTCATGGCCTCTTCGATCTTTTCATAGGCAGTCGCGTATGACAACCGTATATAACCTTCTCCAGCCTTTCCAAAAGCGCAACCGGGCACTACTGCAACTTTTTCATCGTCAAGTAGGTAGTCTGAAAAATCAGTTGAGCCTCTTTTAAGACGTTGTATATTGGCGAAGACGTAAAATGCGCCCTTCGGTAAGGAACATGCTAAACCCTCAATTTCGTTAATCCGCTTATACATAAGCTCACGTCGTCTTGCGAACTCGGTTACCATTGCTCTGACACAGCCTTGTGGACCTTCTAAGGCGGCGATAGCGGCATATTGTGATACTCCGTCGACACAGGCTACCGAGTACTGATGGACTTTTAACATGGGCGATATCAATTCTGAAGGACCAACCGCATAGCCAACACGAAAACCCGTCATTGCATAAGTTTTCGAAAAGGAGTTGACAGCGATGGTTCTTTCCCGCATTCTTGGAAAGGTAGCCATGCAGAAGTGTTTTGCATCGTCGTAAACGATTTTTTCGTAGACTTCATCAGAAATCACAACCAAATCACGCTCAACCACAAGCTTTGAAAGTTTCAACAAATCATCATGCGAGAATACCGCACCTGTCGGATTGTTGGGGGAATTAACGATTATCACTCGCGACCTTTTTGTGATGTGTGACATCACAGTTTCTACATCGAGGCCGAATCCATCACGTTCGCGCAGAGGCACATAGACAGGCTTGCCGCCTGTGAGTAAGACGTCTGGTTCATAGCAAACGAAGCCGGGGTTAAGTAATAGAACTTCGTCTCCGGGGTTTATTAGGGTCATTAACGCAAGAAAAACGGCTTCGGTTGCACCAACAGTTACCAAGATTTCGTTGTTAGGGTCGTATTCCAAGCTATAATCATGTTTCGTCTTTGCAGCAATGGCCTCACACAAGCGTGGTATGCCAGCAGATGGGGGATAGTGCGTTTTGCCCTCGTCCAACGCTCGTTTTGCAGCGCTGATTACATGCATAGGCGGAATGAAGTCTGGTTCTCCAATGCCCAGGTTGATAACGCTTGGGTTTCTTTGCGCGACTGAGAAAAGGTTTCTTATACAAGAAGGCTCTATTTGTGATAAACGCTTGGCAACTGTTGATTCTCTGAGCACGTCATGAACCTCATCAAATATAGTTCGGCTACGGATAAAATGTTTACGTTTGACAAAACAACTATGACAAAACCTTATCAGTTATGCATACAATGCCACCAGAAATTGAACACAAAAGGTTTTTACCCGCAGCTCGTATACAAAACTGTATCCCTAAAAGGAATACTCTGGGTGATTCGTCTGAAAATGAAAGAAAGCGCCCAAAAATGGCTTCAAGGAGCATTAGACGACCCAATCGCAAAAATACTCCTGAAAACGAGTAATTTGACAAAAACACAGCTAGAAACACTATTAATAGATATTTTAGCCGAAAATCTTACCGAAAAATCGTTAAGTTATGATGAAAAGGGCAGATTACGGCTAACAAAGGCTGCAGTAAGCCGTGGTTCGTTTAACAGGACACTAGCGCAGGCGAAAAAGAACGTGACCGAATCAATATATACAATCCTTCTGTTGAGCTATCTCGGAGTAATTCAGTCAGCCAGCCTAGCGCCCTACCAAGAAGTTGCGAACAAACTGCAAAAATACACCGACGCCTACAGAACCCTCGCTGAGGGGTCAGAAGACATAAGCGTCCAATTACGGACGATGAATCTCATACGCGAAGAAATCGCTTCAGCGCTTGAACGACTGGCCAAATCAAAGGCGGTAATGGACTTGTGACATCACACGTCACAAACCTGAAAACTATGGGTATCACGGGACATATGCATGTAAAAATTCCATAGATTTCACGTTGTAATCACAGCTAACGATGGGTTTTGAGGTATGTGAATCATCAAAAAAGGAGTTATTGTGATTCGTGATATCACATTAAGTCAAGTGCGACCGTAATTTTTTAATTCTCGACATGCGAATATTGTGATTTGTGATGTGATTTACGTGACGTTTGCCTCATCACGGTCAAATCACGAGGTGTACGTGTAAAATATGATAGATTGGTTCCTGGTCGGGGTTGCCGTTTTGCTTCTGATTAGCCTTGGTGCATTCTTGTTTTACTTTCGGCGAATACGTAGATTGACTGAAGAGTATGAGGGAGCTAAGACGCTAGTCAGTGACATCGTGGCCAGTTTTGACAAACAATTTCGAAGCCAAGAAGAGAAACTGTCCGTGATAACCCAAAAGATCATATCGTTTGCATCAAGAAGTGACAAAGTCGATAACAAGGCGGCTAAACAAGAGGAACAAATGAAACAAATCTCAGCACAGATAACGGTGCTATCCGGCTTAGCACAGCTTCCGGAGCAACTCACGGATGTGACTCAGAAGATCACAGATGTCACGAAGTCTCAAGAAGAAATTCGAGAAAGAATGACCAACCTAGAGGCAAAACTTGCGACGCCAGAAATCAGCATAGAGTCCGCGATTCCAATCAAGCAGGACAAAGCATTGGCGTCTCTCACGCCAACCGAACTATCAGTGCTCGAAATTCTGGCAAATGAAGGCGAGAAAACTGCTCCCGAAATCAAAACCAGAGTAAACTTGACAAGAGAACACACGGCACGCCTTATGAAGAAACTCTACGCGGAAGGATACCTAGAGAGAACGACGGGAAAAATCCCTTTTGCATACCGCATCAAAGAAGAAATGCGCAAGATATTGAAAAAACCAGAAGCTAAGGCGTAGAAGGGTCATTTGAAGCGTTATGAAGTTTTTTGAGGCGTTCATCCATTTTAGCGAGAGTCTCCGATGAGGGAAGATTGTAGTTTGCTGGTGCACTACGGTCTAAGTAGTCGGGATAATGCGTAACCTTAACCGGGACGGCGAAACGAATCTTCGGCTCAGAAATCAGCAGTGCCTCGCCAATGTCAAGCATCTTTATCTCAGTGTCGCTATACTCCAAATAAGGCGTGTTTTCTGTCAGATACCGTCTATCTTGACTGAGCTCAGTCTTCATGATGACCTTTGTCCAGAGTTCAGCGAAAACGTCGAAATTTATCTTTGACGGTCTAGGAGTAACAGCGTTTAGTCCCACGCGATACTTACGATAGGTCAAGGCAATGTCAGAGAAAATGGTCCTCGGCTTTGTTGGATCAAGAAACTCATGAGCCTCTTCCAATGTTATAAGTAACGTTGGCAACTTTGCCCAGTTTTCATGGTCTGACTCCCACATCTGCTTGTAATGATATGCCACGTTCTGAGCAGTTAACGTGACGATGCTGTGCTGTTCCTCCGCGGTGAGCCCAGAAATGTCGATCAGGCAAGTAATACCTTGGCTGACATTCTCGGTCACGTCGTCGATAAAATTGTAATCGGATGGGGGATAAATATCCGGAGAAAGGTGTTGCAGTTTCATCAGTAATGCTTCAATCACGCTCTTATTGCCATAGTGAATTTGTCTGCTCAGTTCTTTATATCCATCAGTCGAAAAAATCTCGAGGGCTCGTTCGATCCACGCTCTCTTAAAAGTATTGAACAGTTTCTGAGCCAATCTAAATTGTGGATACCCAATCTCTGGAAATAACGTTAGAAGCTTTCCCGGCGTTAGCGTGTACAAGCCGATTTTCATTTTATCTTCTTTTGTAGAATAATAGCGGACCTTTGTATGGAACAACGGGTGATCTCTGAGACCCTTCTGTGGTTTTATTCCCTTTCCATCAAGGAGCTGGCCTGCGAAATCGAAGATTATGCCGACGGTTTTTGGGCTGTGGTCGATTATTTGAGCGTTCAGAGTGAGTTCACAGTTTGTCTTTCCAGAGCCGGTCATGCCGAACATGCCCATCATGTAAGGTATGGCGTCAATGTTTACGCCGACACTTCCTGTCACTTCTTCGCCTGAACGCAATCGGCCGACTTCCAGCTCACCTTCAAGCTTTAGCGCGCTGCAGTCTTCGATTGTAGTCGAGGCTACTTTATCCATATAATTCGGGTTAAATGTGGGCGACCGTATTCTCCCCTTGCAAGCCTCGAGGAAAAGGATGGCGTCAATGCTTTTGTAGCTGGAGTAGGGTCCAAAGGTTTCCTTCCCTTGCGCCTCGCGAAGTTGTTCTCCAGTGCCAAGAGTGGAATTACTCTGTGCGTTAACGATCCTTGCGTAGAAGCTCCTCGTGCCCGAGGTTATCTTCACCATCTGCCCAAAAAACACTTCTGCCTCTTTGTTTAAGTAGAAGGAGACGCGATCGCCTTGGACTTTGTTTATGGAGCCTAGAAAATTGTTAGGTATAATCTATCCACTCCCTATTGAATGCGTACCTGTTGCCATGTAACTCATCCGTGAAATTGCAGGACAGTTCTTCCCTTTTTAGCGTGCCTAAGACCCCTGCGTTTTTCAGTTCTGTTTCTGCAAGGTCGTAATAATTTAGAAGTTGAGCCTCCGAAGGCGTTGAAAAATCATGCGCAAGCCACAACACCACAGGATACCCCATACACCTAGGGTCTTCGGCGATAGTTGTAAGCGGCGAGAGCAAATCGTCAACTGACTGATTTGCGAGGTAGTCCATGATATCGCAACGGAAGACCCGTGGGCTTTCTCCAGAGAGCTTCACTAAAGATACGTCGCCATACAGATGCTCATGCAGATTCGCTTTGACAACAGGGTGATAAACCCAAATAGAATCTTCAGCGAGCGCATATGCTGCGGCGGCAAAATCCCTGCCCCTTTCGTCTCGAAGGGCGGGCGACTGCTTGCTTATAGTTAAAAGCTTTATCCCGTCTTTCTCGCATTTTTCATATAACGAAGCACGAAACTTCCTTTCTCCGCCAAAATAGCTAGCGCCGTCTAGGAGTAGATAGGTATGATCATCTGCGTCAGCTGTAAGTTTCAGTGCCATTTCACTTTCCAACTCTAACCGCGCATCTTGAAGCAATTTGCGACGTACATACGCATCACCCACGAGGGTGAACATTCTCTCTTCAAAATCCCAATCCACGTTTCGTCCTTTCACTTTCACAGAAGATACACGTAAAAGGTATATGCCCCAGTTATTGGCGCGCCTCAAGGTGCGTGTAGAACAATCCACGGCTATAAAAGGTACGTCGCAGCTCGATAATTTCCTTAGGGGCCGAATTCTTGATTTTTCAGGCTTTACTGCAATGATGGGCTCTTCTTTCACGTCACGAAAACCGATTGCCCTGCCTTTTTCTACATACGCTGTCAGCAGTTCTTTCATTAGACTCAAGTCTTTAGCCATACTTTGGTTCATAATCAGTCCTCAGGATTTTCTCGGCGGCGTACATATACATCTTCTATTAGGCGTCACCTATTTACCATCTTTTATAATATCTGCTTTGCCGCTTAAAGCCGTTGTCAAGAGCTTGTATCTCCGTTGGTTTGAAGAACCCTTACGCATCAGAAAACCTCGATCTGTCAACCGTAGTAAATAAGTAGAAACTGTACTCAACCGCAAATTTTCATGCAGTTCTTGCTCACAAACCTTTTGGACGTCCTGTGAGGAAAACCACCCAAGAGGGAAATGCCGCTCAACTACGGCGTGTATCTTGTCGAATTTTGTGTTAACAAGGGATGTACGTCGCCATCCCTCATTTTCTTCTTTTACTCCGCCTACAAGTTCAGCGAGATCCAACAGGTGCAGCATCTTCTCTTTGTTCACGTTGCCTTCACAGGTTATAGTGTAGCGGTTTCCCTGCGAATCAAAGATTTCCAAACGCATTTTCCTTGCAGACATCGCGACCTCTCCCTCTTTACAACTTCACAAACTAAATCAGTTACGGTAGAACACACTTAGTGAAGGTCGTTTTTTTGCCCTTAGTTTTTAAAAAAAAGCCTAAAACACAGCGTTTGGTTGAATTTGACTTCACAAGTTCTCAGCATAGTAAAAAAGAAAACTCGTGCCCTTTCTAACTCGTTTTCCAGTGGAAGGCAAGGGGTTTCGTCTTTACAAACGAATAGCCCAATAATGAACACCTTTGCCTTTTTGCCTTCACATATTCGTCTAAAAAAAGAACACCACACGTATGTTCACAAGTTGCGAAAAGAAACCATCCGAGAGACCCCTGATTTTCCACTGGAGCTTGGTCAAGGTTTGCTACTAACTCTAAATATATATTGAGCAACTACGAAATGCCACTCTTTAACTTTTGGAACAAAGTTATCTAACAAAATTAAGGAAAGTCTCTTAAGATTAGCATAGTGCTTCTCTATCAGAGTATTCTTCCAAAGGATAACCAACCCTAACCTCAAACCTCCTTTCTGAGTATCTTCCAAAAGAAACGAGGGGGTGTGAGTGAAAAAACCTTGGCATAGGGTTCTAAATCTCAACTATCACCGTATGCAAGTTGGTTTGCTTCGTTTCGTGTATTTTCGATGTTTTAGTTAACTTTTTTGTACAATAGATTTTTATTTCGTCGCCATGGAAAGCGGGTTGTTACTTAACGATTGCTGAGGGGAGAACAGTGCAGGACGTCAGCACACTTGATGAACTCTTCGAGCGAGCGACCAAAACTACACGAATAATCAAGAACAAGGATGTACTCCGCCATGACTACATTCCAGATAGATTACCACATCGAGAAGAACAGATCCATTACTTCGGAGAAATCGTCGCGCCCGTTTTGAAAAGAGACCGTTGCTCAAACGTTTTCATTTATGGAAAAACAGGCACGGGAAAGACAGCCGTCGTAAAATATGTCTTAACCAAATTGTTTGATAAGGCCAAGAGTTTCAATGTTCCCTTCAAGATCTGCTACGTGAACTGCCGCTTAGCTGGCACCGAATACCGCGTCTTAGCCAGCGTATGCACCGCGGTGGATGTTAAAGTACCCTTTACTGGACTTGCTGTTGGCGAGATATTCGACCGCCTTAAGGATGCTCTGGACATGCACGCTGCCTTGTTGATCGTGGTGTTGGATGAAATCGACGAACTGGTGAAGACTAAAGGGGACATGCTGCTTTACGAACTTACCCGAATGAACGAGTCTCTAGCACGGAGTAAAGTATCATTGGTTGGGATTTCAAACGATTTAAGGTTCAAAGAACTGCTTGACCCCAGGGTCTTAAGCTCGCTGAGCGAGGAGGAGATTGTTTTTAGACCCTACAACGCGACAGAGTTGTATGATATACTTTTTGAACGCTGTAGCCTTGGGTTCTTCGAGCAAGCACTTTCAGAGGGCGCTCTAAGCTTGTGCGCTGCACTTGCGGCTGCAGAGCATGGTGATGCTCGGCGTGCTCTGGATATGTTACGTGTTGCCGGCGAACTGGCTGAGCGCGAAGCTGCTATGAAGATAACGGATGAGCACATTAGGAGTGCGGAAAAGAGAATAGAGCATGACAGAGTCATTGACGCAATGAAAAACCTTACGCCGCATTCCAAGCTTGTTTTGGCCAGCGTGTACTTGCTCAATAAGGCAAACATTAACAACGCAATAACCGGTGATATATATGAGATTTATCGAGAGCTTTGTGATTTGACCGCTTATACGGCGTTGACGCAGCGTAGAGTGAGCGGGTTGATTAGTGAATTGGACATTATTGGTTTGTTGAACTCGAGGGTTGTGAGCATGGGGCGCTATGGGCGCACTAAAAAGATTAGGTTGAGTGTTTCGCGTGGGCTCGTTTGCAGTGTTTTCTCCGAGGATGAGTCCTTCCGTTGCTTGATTGAGTATTCGCCCAAATGTCTGACTAATGTTGGTAGTCGTAAAGCTTGACGCCCTGATTTAGGCGATGAAGCTCAACGGAGATACTTGCAGACTTTGCAGGTTCAGGATGGGTGCAACGCCGGGTGTTGGGATGAAGCCGAGTCTTCGCATGAATTCTGTTTGTGTTTGCCATGCGCCTGAGTTTACTAGTAGTGTGCCTTTGTAGTAATCATGCTTTACCACGTGCACATGCCCCGCGTGGAAAACGTCGGGTGTTTTTTCTATTACCATGTAGTCTTTTTTTTCTGGTGCTATGGGGGTTTTTCCGCCGTAGATGGGTGCTAGGTGTCGGCATTGTGTGAGTAGTTTCATGGCTTTGTCTGGTGTGTCGTAGGTTATGTCGGGTACGAATCCCACGAGGTCATCCAAGCTTCTTCCGTGGTAGAGGAGGAATTCGACTTTGTGTAGGCTTATTCTGCTTGGGTTGCCTAGGGAAACGATTTTTCTTGTTTCGTAGAGTGTTTCTGCGTAGTTTTTGGGTATGGCTGGTTGTGGTAGGGCTTTTCTTGCTGCGTCGTGGTTGCCTGGGATTATTATTACTTCGATGTAGTCGGGGATTTGTTCGATGAATCTTGCTGAGGCTTGGTACTGTTTGTTTACGTCTTTTATGGCGAGTTCTTTTGCTTGTTTTGGGTAGATTCCCACGCCATCTACGATGTCGCCGGCGATTATGACGTATTTTACCATTCCTGCGAGTTCTTGGTGTTTTTGGTTTCCGTGTTTGCCGTTTAGCCAAAGCAGGAAATGGTTGAAGGCTTCGCGCATGAAGAGTTTGCTTCCTATGTGCAGGTCAGAGATTAGCGCTGCGTGGATGGGCTGGGTGGCTTTGTGTGGGGTTTTTTGCGGCGTATCTGGCCAGATGAAGTCTTCGGCGATGAGGAGGTTGTTTCTTGCTTTTCTGCATGCGATGCAGATTACTTGATCGAGCAGTAGTGAGCGTGTTTTTTCTGTGAGTTCTGGTTTGGCGTTTTGTGGCACGAGCACGGTGGCGGTGGTTTCTGGGTCTTCTATGCGGATTATGGTTTTGCCTTTGGATTCGCGTTTCTCGGTTATCATGCCTATGATTTTTAGTTTGGTGTTGGGTGGGGTTCGGAAGGCGTTTTTTATGGTTGTTGCGTCTCTTGCGTCCATGCGTTGTTTGAGGAGTCGTTGGAGTTTTTCGTAGCGGTCTTGGAAGTATGCTGTGTAATCTTCGATTGTGCCTGTTCCGCAGATTTGTGTGGTTGGGTCTTCGATGATTTCCAGTTCTGGTTGAATGTCCTTGGCTGCTGGGTGGAATGTTTTTTTGGATTCCTGAATCTGTTGTGATGGTGCTACGAGTGATGTTCCGTTTGGGATGGGGATGGGTTCTTGTGGGATTTCTGGGCGGAGTTGTTTTGTTGCTGTTTCTAAGTGGTGTCTTGCTATGAAGAGGGGTTTTGTGGGTTGTTTGTTGATTTCTCGTATGGCTTCGCTTATCAATAGCGCGGGGTCTTCGGTTTGTGCCAGCGTGTTGAGAAATTGGAATGCTTCGGTGTCGAGTTGGTATCCTGCGGATAGTGTGATGCTTACTGCTTTCTGGAGTTTCTGTTCGAGCGTCGCCGTCGTGGTCATTTGTAGCCTGTTTTCTCCCTGCTCTGTTATTTAGCGCAAACTAGTATGTGTGCTTTTTTGGTGGTGTGCGCACACACAACAGTTGTTTCTAGACCTTTCTAATAGGCTCCAAATATACGCTTCCCCGCTCTCTCTGCGCACACACGCTTCTCTAGTATACGTAGTTTTTTCACTGTGAATATCTGTGCACAACGCCCCCTACCCCCATTCACCATATGATCCAAATATGAACCAAATATAGTTTAAATAATCATAGCAGAGACGGTGAGCACACACAGCACGCACCCTAGACTATTCTATTAGGCTCCAAATATGCTGGGAGAACTATTGATTCACTCTTTGCCAATTACGTAAATGTACATCGCCATGATTACTCTGGCTTTATTCAAGAGATTTCTTGTTAATCACCATGCCACTTGATCAATTAACCTAGATCTCTCTCTTGCAATATCCTCGGCATCTTTGCCGTCGAAAAATTCCTCCACATCGTCATAGGATTCAGGGCTCTTGAAGAAATTCTCTTTGGAAAAGTCCGGGTCCATTTTGTATTCTTCCGCTACAAGCATCTCCAAATACAACTTGATTGGTC
>Ga0315268_10002102_pt1 | contig 22739 bp, 20 predicted proteins | sample C1_top_MG_FD_204535 | JGI IMG/M metagenome (GOLD analysis project Ga0315268, IMG submission 204535) | Sediment microbial communities from Yellowstone Lake, YNP, Wyoming, USA - C1_top | ecosystem: Environmental > Aquatic > Freshwater > Lake > Sediment | place: USA: Wyoming | collected 2017-08-01 | reverse complement strand
GATCCCAAATGGCCACCGCTTCTTCAAGGACGCTGAACAATTGGAGGCCATGGAATTTAAAATTGTAATTCCTGCTGTAATCCGCTATAATCTGCTTGGAGGTCAATTTTTTTATGCATCCCTATTGTGAAAAGATTTTACAGTCCGGTTTGATGAAGACCCCGGACGATTCAGTCATCGAAATCAACAGTCAGATTTCCACGACGGAAGGCCTTTTTCTGCAGCAACTCGTAAAGGAGATAAAGCCGCAAGTATCATTGGAAATAGGAGTTGCTTTCGGAATTTCCTCCATGTTCATTTGTGAGGAACTGGATCAGATCGGTGCGAAAAAGCACATCGCAATTGATCTCGGCCCGATAAAAAAAGCGGGCACAGATGAACTGGATCGATTTGGATTGGGACTACTCAACATAGAGCGCTGTGGGTACGGTCATCTCGTCGAATCTTACGCGATGCCGTCGGAAATCGCCTTACCTGATCTTTTGCGACGCGGACAGCGGCTGCAATTTGCCTTTATCGACGGCTGGCATTCCTTTGATCATGCCCTGGTTGATTTTTTTTATGTCAACAAAATGCTGGATGTGGGCGGTGTCGTCGCTTTTCATGATGCCGGCCATCCAAATATCAGGAAATTGCTGAGATATATCTCAACGTATCCATCTTATCGAATTTTTCGAGAAATCAGGCGACCGAAAGCAGTGTTTAGTACGCAGCGCGAAGGTGTTGAAAAAACGATTGCTTATGCCCTATTCCTGATAAGACAATTATATCCTTACAGACCGACCTGCGTCGCCATGGAGAAAATTTGCGAAGATACACGTGAGTGGACATGGTTCAGAAATTTTTAACCCGTCCGGCGTAAATAATTATTTCCGGTTTGCGATTGATGGCATAAGAAATCATAACAAATATCTTCGTTTCCCTGCTCATGATCATGCAATTTTTTCCCAGACTGCGGCCAGTTGTCCACCCTCTTTGCTGCACGCATCTATAAGCCGGCTTTCTTCTTTCTGGAAGGATAAGGGAAGCTCGCTTTCCAGTTTGCCGAAAAAAGAGTACGTCCGTCTGCTCAATAAACGATAATCCGGGAGCATTCCCTTCAGTTTATCGAGGCTGATCCCTTGACCAGTGGCGACATGAAGATCGGTGACAGCCCAGATGTCACTGGCACTCATCGGCCTTGCAATTATGCCGGCGTCGAGCAGATCCTTGTTGGTTTTCTCCAGATAATTGCAGTCACGGGAACCGAAGACGGCCCGCTTGAGCCTGCCGATAAGATCAATCATAAAAGAGGAAGAAGCAGGCGCCGGAGGGGGAAGCGGAACGCTCTGCTTCAGTTGTTCCGCGCGAGCCTCCATCAGATGACGCAAAGAATCATTTTGCAGACCATCACCATTGGGATCTTGAAGATGCATGAATATTCCGCCCTCTACCTGGAGTGAGCTAAGATGACTAAAGAAAGTTTTCAGATCAGGCAGGTGGTGGAGAAGGGAGCATGCAACAACAAGGTCGCAGGACTTGTTTGCCGGCAGGCTTTCCATGGTGCCGGTGAAAAAACTGTGCCCCACTCCCCATGAGCAGGCTCTCAAAGCGCAGCATCGTGTCATTTCCGTAGAGGTGTCCAACAGGTCTATATGCCCGATACGGGGACCGATCGCAGTACGCAGAAGGAGGTCACTCGCCAGACCTGTACCACAGCCGACATCAAGCATGGTTATCCGTTCGGGCAACGCAGGCTTCTGTCGTCGGAGATCATCAGTAAGCAGGGCAAACTGGCGCGGAAGGCTGTCCCACATGGATTTATGGATAACATCGTAGACTTTTGCCTCATGACGATGGAAGATTATGTTGAGCAGCTTTTGAAACTGATCAGGGGGGAGAGTTGTTCCGTATTTTTCCATTATCGGCCGCAACTGTTGAGCTATATCCATCTTTTCTTTTCCTGATTCTGAAGCAATAGAACGCTTTTTCCTTTATTAAGCATTCCGCAGTTTTATGAGTTTAAGCGTTATGGCTTCTGACCAGTTTTTTAAGAAAGGTAATTGGTCAAAAATCTGATCAATCAGAATAATGAAAGAAAACAAGACCGGATGTCGATTATAGGGATAGCCGCCGAAAATCAGGGCACCGCGTCGTACATCAGACACAGTGAATCCTGAATTTCTTGATATTCGTATCCATTCTTTGAGGCCTTTAAGTGATATATGTTCTTCATCCGCGAGAATCGAATTTTTACCTCGGATGTATTCTTTAAGTTTAAGCAATGGGTAAGAGGCATTGGGAGTAGTGATGATTGCTACACCGCCCGGTTTGAGGATCCGAAATATATCGGTAAAACATTTTTCAGGATAAGATAAATGTTCGACAACATCGCTGCATAGGACAATGTCCATGCTGTTGTCACTGAATTCTAATGCTTCCGCTGATCCAATCCGGAAAGATACATTCTCAAAAGAAAGTTCCCTGGCTAAATGTAATGCAATATCAATCTTCGTTGGAGATATGTCTATACCAATGAAAGACGCTTTTTCCTGAACATCCTTGTTTGTATTGAAAACGCAGACATGATAGCCATCCCCACATCCGATATCCAGGACATCGGCTTTATTCCTTCTGCTAATTTCTTTTCTGAAAAAGACTTCGGTGTTTTCGATTCTCTTGAACGATTCGTAATGTTTTGTGTAATTTCCATGTGCCCGCCCCAGCACCTTTCCTTTGAATGCAGTTAGAAGCGTGTCAAAATATATAGATTTAAAATGATCATTTTGATTCATCAATTCCCTCCGGATCGATCAATTATCTCAGCATATACGTTATTCCACTGCTTCTGTACAATCCGGCTGTCATATTTGTCCATAATCAGTTGCCGGGCATTTGTGCCCAGTTTGACCGCGCGTTGAGCATCACTGAGCAACTCACATAGTTTATTTGCAAAATTTTGCGGGTTATCGGCGATAAGAATATTTTCATTATCCGTATATTCAATTCCTTCCGCGCCAACTGAGGTAGAAACAACTGCCTTGGAAAGGGCAAAGGCCTCAAGGATTTTATAGCGCATTCCACCTCCTGACAGCAACGGAACGACAATAACGGCTGACTTATTGATATATTCCTGTATATTTTTTACTTCTCCCGTTATAATAATTTGATCATTACCCAGGTCCTGCAGATATTTTGGCGGATTCATTCCAACCACGAAAAACCTGGCATTCGGAAAATCTCTTTTAATGAGAGGAAGTATTTTTTTTATGAAATATGAAGCGGCTTCATGGTTTGGTTCATAACTCATGGTTCCTGTAAAAGTAATACACTGATGATCAATCAAGTCGGGCTCTGGAACATATTCATTAACATTGATTTCAAGAGGTATTTCATAAATATTCGTGTCAGGACTCAGGCTTCGCGCAGTTTCATTCTCGATTTTCGTCAAAAGAACGGCATTCTCCATCTGCAGCAACATGGTTTTCTCAAATTGTCTGATTTGCAAATATTCCATAAACGCGATCACCTTTTTTGCCAAATCCGTTCGGGATCGATATATATTTTTATACTGCAAGGTCATGAGATTATGAAAGAAAAAAAGTGTTTTCACATTCTCAGGACAATAGTTCATAACAGGAGCAATGATGATGTCATCCATATGGATGAGATCAAAACGATGTTGCGATGTTAATGTCTGAACGGCCGGTATGAGTGCTGTGGACAACAAATGAAAATTGTCAAGGGCTTCTACCCTGCCAAACGTTGTTTTGAAGAGTCTTCTCCATCTTGTCTGTGGTTGCTTCTGATAAAGAGGGCTGGACACGAAATGAACCGATAAACCTAAATCTTCAGTGATATGATTGTAATGTTCAATCCGGTTAGAAAAGGTTAAAAGATGAACTTCATACGTTCTTGATAGATTTGCTATTCGATATTTGACACTTTTTGACGCTGCGCCGAGGGGAAGGATAAATGGATTATAGGGAGTTATAAAGAGAATTTTTTTCATTTCGTCAAATTGCGCTTCATGACACTAATGTAGATTCTCTTCTCAAATGTCTCAAGATTGCCTTCGGAAGAATAATACTGATTAATATTTTTCCGAACAGCTTCCATCCCCTGAGGTCCACGGGCTTAACCCACAGGGATCGAGCGAGCCAGTTCAGGGATCGCCGATAATCACAGGTGACATAGTAAACATCCGCGAGATAAATATAATTACTTGCTAAAACAGCGCGCTCATTCTCAGGCGTTTTTGGCAGAAAACTCTCCAATATGGCTGAAATCTCCTCGAGAGACCAGCGTTCCAGGCTGTCCCGGCCATACTTTTTTCTTTCTTCGGCCAACAGTCTGACCAGCATGATATATCTGAGCTGCTCAAACCGCCGGGCCACCGTGACTCCCTGAGAATCAATGCGGAATTTATGAAGCGGTACCGGGAGATTTGCCACTTCAAAACGCTCTGCTATTCTAAACCAAAGATCATAATCTTCAGATGGCCCGACTTTTTCCCGATACATCCCAACTTCTTCCGTGCAGATTTTCCTGAACATGACAGAAGAATGGCAGAAGGAACAATCCACCCACAAATCTTCCCGTATTTCTTCCGTTGTCGTTTTATATTTATAAAGGCTCACAATCCGGCCCTGTTCATCTATACGATAGACAAAAGTCCCCACTAACCCAATTTTTTTGTTTTGTTCGAGAAAGCGAACCTCTTCCGCAAACCGCTCAGTTTCGGAGATATCATCACCATCCATCCGGGCAATATATTCACCTCTGGCAAGCGTAAGGCCGCGGTTCAGCGATGGGGTCAGTCCCCTGTTTTCCTGATCAAACAGACGTATTCTTTCATCTGTATATGATAAAAGGATCTCTCGTGTGCGGTCGGTGGATCCGTCATTGATGATAATAAATTCAAAATCCTTGAAGGACTGATTCAGAATACTTTCGACTGCCTCTCGAATATAGGACTCGTCATTATAAACAGACATGACAACGCTGACTTTAGGAGCCATTAGGATGGATTAACCCTCATGTTTGGAAAACGAATTGAAGCTCCCGCCGCAAGCAGCGGGATTAGCGCTCGCTGTTTCGGTTCAAAAGATTATCATAAATATTGAGCATCTGCTCCGCAATCGTTCGCGGAGAATATTCTTTTTCAATCATTTGTTTGGCATTTGCTCCCATTTCATACCTTTTCTCGGAACCATAAAGAATCATCTTTTCCATGGCCATTCGAAGAGAATCCACATCATTTGCTTTGACGATAAGTCCATATATTTCATTCTTTACCACTTCCCGCCAGCCACCGGCATCGCTAACGACAACTGGAATTCCGCAAGCCATCGCTTCCATCGCTACGATACCCAATGGTTCGTATCTTGATGGAAAAACTGCAAAATCACATTGTGTCATGATTTTTCTTACCTCATGGCGGGGGATCTGTTCCATAATAACAACGTTGTTCAAGAAGGATGTTTCAAAGTAACGTTGTTCCAGATAGCTTTTGATGTTTATGTCGTCTCTGCCGATTAAATAATATTTTGTGTTCGGATATTTCCGATGCAGTTGTGATCCCGCTTCTAAAAGCAGATCAATCCCTTTTCGCAATTCCAGACGGCCGGCAAATACAATCTTAACACCGTCTGACGGCTTTGATCCATTATCGATGCCCTCTCTATTGTAATCGTCAATCATCACACAATTGTAAATCACAACCATTTTATCTGACTTTACTTCGAAGTCCCGGATCTGATCATCTGCAAGAAAGTTTGAACATGACATGATCAAAGATGCGTGTCTGGCGCAACAACGCTCCATCCGGTGTTGCGCTTCAAAATAGGGCGTCCATGTCTGCCCGTTAGCGGACATAATAACTTTGCAGTGTCCGTCACCGCGCATCACAAAGGGTATTTTCGGCTCTAAAAACGGAAAAAAAAGACCCGGCGCCTGCCAATCATGTGCTTGAATGATGTCAGGAATCCATGTTTTTTTCAGGTGACGCCAGTAAAAGTAAGCCGTCGCCGGGATACTGAGGAGTGCCAAATCGGGCAAGGGCCACCGGAAAAAGGTTCGAATATGAGAGTTGTATAATAATCGCTTCAGATTTTTTATGTAGGCTGAAGCTATGTAATGAACCTCAACACCTTGATCTTTAATGATATGAACCGGTGATATTTTTGAAAACTGATCGTCTACGCAGATGATTTTTACATCATGTGACCGCCTGACCCATTCTCGGGAAAGATCTTGCAGGACACTGGCAATCCCCCCACTGGGGGTGGGAATGGGATACTCGTTGGATACATATAAAATCTTCATTTTGGCACGCAACGAATCATGGAAATAGCTCAGGAATCGAGACCTTTGAAGAACGTCCAATTTTGGCCAAGTACAAGGAAGGCGATAATAAAGACTCAGGTTTCTGGTTTAGAGTCCCTGGTTTCTGGTTAAAAAAGAAAAACCAGAAACAACAAACCAGAGACCGGAAACCAAATTTTTATAGTAATCGGGCAAAAGGGGGCGTTATGCAAAGGTCTCGAATCATTAAAGCTGACGCAAGTTTCACAACTTATTAAGGCCTATTTTCTGCTCCAACGGACCTGATTGAAAAAAATCCCGTATCTGGGGTCAGGGTAATCCGTTGAGCTTAATACATCCAATTTGAGCTGCTTCTCAGAAATCCGTGCTTCTTCTTTTTTTTCTCCACAGACGCCGATCCAGATTCTGTATTCGCCTGCAAGCAGAGAAAATGAGGGAATGAAAGCATCGACAAAGCCTTCGCCGATATGGAAAGTGCTGGGCTCACTATAGGATGTGTAAAGAGGATAACCATCGGAAGTGGTCACACGCAGAAAGAAGAAACCCTGAAACTGATCTGTTTGACAGAGATATTTTGCTGTGACCACAAGGGCGCCATCGGGCATTGCCTCCTTCATTGGACTGCCGGCCCTGTCTCTCACCTCGGCATGCTCGACCGTCACAGGTAACAGCTTTTCCTGATGCCTTGATTGCTGAGATTCTATAGATCGTATATTCGCATATTCCTGGATGCAATTGAAGGGGGTGTCGATTTTGACCGTCTTACCCTGCCCCAGCAACAATACGCGGTCGCACATGGTCTGAATCAGCCACATGTTATGTGAGACGAGGACAATAGTCGTTCCTCGATTCCTGATCTCGTTTATTTTGTTAGTGCATTTGTTGTAAAATTGAGCGTCCCCTACCGCCAAAACCTCATCTACCAATAGGATATCCGGTTCGCAATGAACGGCAACAGAGAATCCAAGGCGGACGTACATGCCGCTTGAATAGTGCTTCACGGGGGCATTGATGAAGTCTCCGATATCGGAAAAAGCAACGATTTGGTCATATTTCGCGTCAATTTCCTTCTTGCTCATACCCAGGATGGCGCCATTGATGTAGACGTTTTCTCTTCCGGTCAACATGGGGTGAAAACCCGCACCAATCTCGATTAAGGCACCTACCCTTCCCCGAATTTCTATTTTTCCTCTGTCGGGCATGTAGATTCCGTTTAACATTTTCAGAATCGTGCTTTTCCCGGAACCATTGGGACCGATGACGCCGAAGATATCGCCTTTTTTTAGCTCAAAGCTGACGTCATCAACAGCCCAGAATTCTCCCTGCCTCAGTTTGTCTGTTTTTGATGCAATACCGATAAAATCCGAAAGGATGTCATATGAGCCGTAGATCATGACATTTTTAAGGCTTTTGCAGAATTTCTTCGAGATTTGATGGGCCTTTAAGAAGGGGGTTCCGTTTGTCATCCTAAACTTTTTCCACAATACGATTCATGGCAACATAATAAAATCGCCATCCCATGAAAAAAACAGCAACAGACACAAGACAAAAGAGAGCAAAAGCGGGGAGATGTTGAAAAGTACCCATGAAAAAGAGATTTCTGGGGACTTCAATAAAATAATACAAGGGATTATACAGGTTCATGGCATGTAAGAACCCGCTTTCCGGCAGGGGATACATTACGGGCGTGATGAACATGGCAACCGTTAGGAAAATATTGATGATGTTCGGGATGTCCTTGAAGACGGCCCCAATGATCGATAAGAACATCCCGATACCAATGGAGAGCAGAAGCAGGGGTAACAAAGTCAGGGGCAATAAGAAAGCTTCGGCATGTGGTGTCGTACGGTAGTAGATCATCACAATAAAAAGCAGAACAAACCGGATGAGAAGATCGATTATGGACGTGAGTACAGGAGATTGGATGAGGGCGATGCGGGGGAAGTTTATCTTGGTAATAAGGCCGCCCGTCTGACCGACGATACCGGAGATCGATGCAGTCAATCCCGTAAACAAAGACCATAAGGAAATGCTGAATAACGCATAAACCGGATAAGGAACCCCTGTATTTCTGATATTTAGAATTCCTGACCGATTCATAATCACAAAAACCAGAACTGTAAAGAGAGGGAGAAGCATCACCCATGACAGCCCGAGCAGAGATTGTTTATATTTTGATGTAAAATCCCTGAGAAACAAACGGAAACCCAGATTCCAGCTACTGCGCAGTTCGGCAAACAATTGTTTCCAGACAAATCTCCATCCGGCGATAACGTGCTTGTTAGGTTCGTAGATTACCAGTTTCTTTTCCATATTAAAACCATGACATCCATAGATGAGAAGAGATCTTTACACGACTCAGTTGGTTAGGATTTTCAGAGCCCATAGAGTTCCGTAAAATTCGCCGCATTACCCCTTACTGATAGAGACCTTTGCATAACATCTGATTAAAGGGTTTGGCAGGGGTAATGGGCTTTGGCCTTTCGCAAGAAATTTTTAAGGAAACATATCAACGCCCCCTAATTGTCAACAAAGAGACACAGGCAGAGCCGAAATCGTGGCTTCGTGGGCGTATATCCACTGGGGCTACCCGGATTTCATGGGAGCGAATATGCTGCCGTTGGCGGAGTCTGAATCGCATTCTTGCGGAATGCCAAAGCCCATTACCCCTGCCAAACCCGAAAGGAAGATATTCAAAGCTCTCTGATATTTTTAAAAAAATATCCGGAATCTGTCAAGTTTTTAAGCTCTCTATTTACAGCTCCGCCCCTTGGATTACACAGGGGAGCAACAATCCAAAAAATGAACATATTGATAATCATAGACATAACCGGTTTTTTCACCCTTTTTCAGGTTCAGGGTGAAAATTTTGTCCGTTGTTCATATCGGTTTCATCAGTCTCCGCTCCGTTTCTGAAGCATCCGGCAGAATAGACGACTCGATCCGGGGAATCATGATTACGATCGCCGTCAAAAACCAGAAGGGCTCCATAATGCGTACAATGATGAAGGTATTAGCCCCGATTGCATGGGTGAGCATGGCAAAAAAGCCCGCCAGAAAGCCCGTGGAAACGCCCAGATAGAAAGGATCATCCGCATACCGGTGCCAGGCCTGGAGGGCGTTCCTGTAAATGGCAACGAGCAAAGCAATGAAAAAAACTAATCCTAATAGGCCGGTCTCAGCCAGTACACGGGGATATTGGGCATCGATGAAAGAATAACCGGTTACGCCATAGCCGATAATCGGTTGCTCTATGAAATCCCTTGTCAGCACATTCTTCCAGGATTGCAGGCGGGCGGACGTAGAAGTATCAATGCGTACGCCGCCAATTACCAACTGGCCTTGTTCCTTCGGTTGAGCGAAGGTATACAATGCCCTTTCCTTCACTCCCGAGGGCAATAGAAAAGCAGACAGGATGACCAGGAATATTAACGGTACAATCACGACAAATTTCCTTTTGCTGAACCAGATCAGGGCCAGCAGCATTGGTCCCAAGGCCAGCCAGGAACTCCGAGAATGAGTTGCAGCCAGGGTAATGAGAATGAATAATACAAGTACCCCTAAAAAGAACTTCTGGTTTTTTGTGCCATAATTATTGAAAAGTAGTCCTACGACAAGAGCAAGTATGAGCACCAGATAACCGCCCAGGGTATTCGGCTCCCCGACTTCACCTTCGAAAGGCGCCGAAACACGGACACCGGATGGGATCTGATAAATGGAGATGGCACAGACAACCAGGCAGACGATCAGCATCGTCCAAACCAGGCGTTCCATCTGCTTTTTTTCTTTCACGTAATTCACTGCCATAAAATAGACTATATAATATTCGAAGTATTTGAGGACGAAAAAAAACCCCGCCGTCCCCTTCACGCGTCCCATCATGTACCCGATAAGTGTGGCAATAAGACATGCAAGGAAATAGAAGGCGATATATCGATTCAGAGGCGTCTTGAGAAAGAGACCCCGCTCCTTATTGACGGCCGTGCTCAAAAACCAGCTTAAGCCGATAATGAGAAGGAGAAAATCGTCCAGTCGCAGTGTCATGCCCCGGCCGCGGACACCTTCTCCGGCTGCGCCCCCAGTGCCGAATTGCGGTCCCAGGAGCATGGCACAGATGAGTATATAGAGGCCGAGCTCCGGATTCATGAAACAGATCAATGCAATAATGATAGCCCCGACAGCTGCTAAAGCGATGCCGATCGAGACATTGGTGAGAAACATCCCCCCAACGAGGGTTATCACAATAACCGCTATAAAAGGGAGAATGATTCTGATGTCGGGTTCAGCTTTATTAAGCATTATCGCCTGGGTTGAGTTGGTTATTTGGCGCGTTTTTGCACTATGTCCTTGGTGGGATGTTCAATATCCACCGGGCTGTACGAATGGTCCTTATAACCGAAGTAGTTCTCAATGAAATCGAATACACCGCCTCTTGCACCAAGTACCGCGGCGATGATGGCCACCACGATCGATATTATTACAAACCACTTAAGGGGCGTCCCGGACTTTTTCTTTTTTGTTTGTCTTCGTTTAAATAAATTCATCGTAATAGTTCAGCCACGAAGGCACTAAGACACTAAAATTATAATATAATTCTCTTAATGCCTTTTTTAATAATAGGTACGTTGAAATTGATAAGGAAACCAAGACGTTTGCCGGTCAATTTTAAATGACTGAGTATCTGCGCTTCCCACACAGGATTCATCTCGTCAACAGCTTTCAGTTCACAAATAATAAGCTCTTCCACAAAAACATCCAAACGCAGCCCCTCATCAAAGATCATTCCATCATATACAATTGGAAGATCAACTTGCCTTTGATATTTTAAGCCTCTTTTGGATAGCTCGTGGCAGAAACAAACTTCATAAACTCTCTCAAGTAAACCAGGTCCTAATCTCTTATGTACGGTATATGCCGCATCTACAATTTTTTCAGCAATAGATTCTTCTCTTTTTGATAAAGGTCTAAAATTCATATCCCTTATTTGTGACTTTGTGACTTTGTGGCTAAACTGTTACGATTCTTTTCTGAAGATTTTTCCTTGTTTACCGGAGCCCTGACGACCATTTTGGTGGCCTTATAGATCATCCAGTCCGGATAAACGGCAGCGACATTTTTCCTCTGGATATACTGCCTTGCTTCGTTCTCAGAAGCAAACGGGCCTATAAAGATCCGGTACCAGATACCTTTCTCCTTGAGATCCACCTTTGCGATGAAGGCTTCATGGCCTTGCGCTTTTAACGCATCCACTGCTTCTCTGGCTGTACGTAAATCCTGAGTGTAACTCACCTTAATGCCGTAAGGACGAGCCGCTGTAACCGAAGCCCTTGCAATAATAATTTCAGCATCCTTATAGATCATCCAGCCGGGATAAACGGCAGCTATGTTTTTTTCCCGGATATACTGCCTGGTTTCGTTCTCAGAAGCAAACGGGCCTATAAAGATCCGGTACCAGATACCTTTTTCCTTGAGATCGATCTTTGCGCTGTAGGCTTCGTGGCCTTGCGCTTTTAACGCATCCACTGTTTCTTCGGCTATACGGAAATCCTGAGTGTAACTCACCTTAATGGCATAAGGCCGGTCCGGTGGAACCGGTACGGCAGGCTGTTCGCTCTTACCGGGAGCAGCATTTATTGAAGTTGCCGACGCACCCTGCTGTGGCAAAGATTCTTTTTCTGAAGTTGCCGGTGCGCCCTGCGGGGCCGACGATGCGTCAGAACTCGGCTTAACGGCGGCCTCAGGCGGCACAGGCGCAGGAGGAGTTTGAACCTTCATCCTGTTGACATTGCCCGGCCTGACCAGAGTCTGGCTGGGACTGTTCATTACCCCGGAATAATAAAGGCCGGTAATCAGCAAAGCGATCGCCAGAAGCAGCATTATAATTTTCAAAACACCGGACTTGGCATTGATGCCCGGTTTCCGCTTTTCTTTATCTTTAATGAAATCTTTCAGTTTCTCAGGAAAATTCTTCGCATATTTTTCTATCTGTTCGGGCCAGGAGCTGATCTTTTCCCCAAGGGGAACTTTTCTCTGATGTTCGCTTCCGTAATAATAATAGTATTTATCGTGATATTCGAAATCCGGGCTGATTTCCGCTTTAAGGCCGTTTAAGACGACACCGATAAGTCTCGCCTTGACATTATCGACCTGGGCCTTTGCCCGCTTCAAGGCTCCACGGGCGACCGTGCCGACCTTGTAAACGATGATGACTCCATCAGCCTTTGTCCCCCAGATCGCTGCATCGGTAGCCGCCAGAATGGGCGGGGCATCGATTATCACGAAGTCATATTCTTCATGTGATTCTTTAATAAAATCCGAGTTGACGCGGGTACTTATCAGTTCAGCCGGGTTGGGGGCAATCGTTCCGCAGGTCATAATGTAGAGGTTATCGAGGCCGGGAGTGATCATGATCTCCTCCATGGTCATCTTGCCCATTATAATGTCAGTGATGGAACGCACAACGCCTCGCCACTCATAATTACCAAGGATTACGTCTGTCAGCCCCGGAACGGACTGGATACCAAAAATCTTGGATATCACCGGCCGGCGAAAGTCCCCGTCGACGAGAAGGACTTTTTTACCCATCTGGGCCATGGCAATGGCCAGGTTGACGGAGACGGTGGTCTTCCCCTCCTGGGGAGCGGAACTTGTGAAGGCAATCGTCTTGATGTCTTTTTCCAGTTTTACGAAGTTGATGTTGGTACGCAGGGCCCGGTAACCCTCCGCCGGGGTGGTTTTAGGGGCGAAGTGGGAGATCAGCTGGGCGAACCGCATTAACTCGTCATCACCAATACTCTTCGCTGATTTTTCCTGTAAGGTTACCTTCAACTCGTCGAAGTTGACATGGGGAATGATGCCGAGAACATGGGCCCCGAGGAATTGCTCCACGTCCTCTGCGGCACCCATGGATGTATCGAAGGTTTCGATAAGGAAGGCAAAGACGACACCAAGAATGATTCCGATGATAAAACCCAGGCTCGTCGTAGCGCCGGTTTTCGGTGGGTTAATGGGGGAGGAGGGCTCAAGCGCCGGCTTGACAATCTGAACCTCCTCGACTTTCTCCGCATTCTGAATGAGAGATTCCTGATACTGCTTTTCCAGCATGGTATAGATTTCCCGGTTGACACCCACTTCTCTTTCCAGCCGGCCCAGCTCCAGGCCTTGCGCAGGGAGGGATTTGAGCTGATCGTCCAGGCTTTTGAGCTGCTTTTCCGTCAGACTTATGGTCTGAGAGAGGCTCTGTTGCTGGTTATTCAAGTGAGCCTTCATGCTGGTGATTATTTCGCGGATCTGCTTCCTGACCTCGATTACCTGGGGAAAATTCTCAGTATAGGTTATAAGTATGATATCCCGATCCAGCATCAGTTGCACGAGACGGTCGTTGAGGTTTTTGTAAGGGGCCGAAGCCTCTTCAAAATAAAAGATCGTCTTGGACGACAGGGGACTTTTCTCTGCCCGGGCCAGGGCATTCTGGATTTCGTTGATCTTGCTGTACGTTGCGAGATCCTTAAGTTTTTTCGTCTGCAAGTCTGAAAACTGAGCGACAAGACCAGCTGATTGGGAGTCTAAAGAAATCATGCGATTGGTTTCCCGAAAAACCTTTACTGCGTCTTCCGCCTTCTGCAGCTTATCTTTTGTGACAACAACCTGGCTCTCTATGAAATTTTTGGCTTCAATGATGCGCCTGTTCAGATTCAGTGCGTGCTGTTCCTTGTATATCTGGGCCACTGTGTTGGCGAGACGCTGAGCCTGTTTCGGATCTTCGGAAGCAGCCGTTATGTTGATAATGTCGGTGTTCCCTTCCTGTTCCGTCTCAACTTTTCCCTTCAGATTGAGAATTGTTGACAAGTATCCGGGATTACGGCGCACGTCATCGGAGGATATCCCGAGTGGGATCAATTCCATTTTCTTAGCCACCAGTTCCATGATGAAGTAACTCTTGATCATGGCCGTCTGGGTTTGCATGTAGTCCGTGGTGGAATAGGAAACGGTCTGGATAAAGAGCCCCGTCATAGAATCCGATTTTTCAACCTTGACGCTGGCGCCGGCTTTATAGATCGGCGCAGGGCGACCCAGGAAAGAAAAGATGAAGCTGAAGAGGGTCATCATGAATATCGTAAAGATGACAATAACTTTGCGCCGGCGGATCGTTCGCCAGTATTCGCGCAGGTTCAGGTCATAGGCCACCGGCATAGCAAAAATCTCCCTAAGTGCTTAGTTTACCATTTCAACTTATTCTGATCCAACAGGAAATTCGTCCGGAAGTCGCTCGGACGGTTATAAACGAAGTCGAGCATGGGGGAGATATTAGCGAGAAATTCATTGATATCCCCAATCACGCTTCTCGGCACGTAGATAACGTCCCCGTTCTTCAGTCTGATGTTTTGAGCCAGATCACCCTGCAGAAGGATCTGGTCAAGATCGGCTGATAATATAACCGGGTTACCCTGCCTTTCTTCATATTCTCTGATGATCTTGATATCGGTTTTTACGGCCACCTGGGTAGTCCCGCCGGAAAGGGCAATAGCGGTAAGCAGGTCCTGGGAATCTTTAAGCTTAAGGATTCCCTGAGACCTCACCTGTCCGAAGACATAAACACGTTCGGCGAAGGTAGGCATCTCCGGAACAGTAACAATGTCACCACTATCGAGAATGACGTTGTCGCTGACATCACCCCGGAACATTGCATTATAAAGGTTCAGGGAATATCTTTCCCCCCGACGGACTAGTTCCACCTGGCGCAGATCGGCATTTCCCGTCTCCTTACCGGATATGGCGCCGCCGGCGGCTACGATGAGGTCGAGAACACTGGTCTTGCCGAGCAGGGGATATTTCCCGGGACCGGAGGTACCCTGCTGAAGGATGTTGATCTGGCCGAAGAGAAGGACGCTTTTGCTCTTGTATTCTTTTATAACAATCTCAAGTCTGGGCTCTCTGATATATTTTTTTAATGCCTCCGTCAGGATTTCAGTTACCTCTCCGGCCGTATGGCCGCTCAATGTAATGTTATCAACAAAAGAGTAAGATATCTTTCCGTCCGGTCTGACCAGGGCATCATATGTACTGACCTTGGACCCTTCCCAGAGCTTAATGGTCAGGATATCGCCAGGACCTACAATGTATTCGGGAACGCCCCTTCTTTCTGTAAATACGTTGTTTTCTTTAACCTGGCTCGCCCTTTTGATTTCATCTTTCATCTCTTTTTTCTGCTTAGTTTCTGATTCTTGAACTGCCATTGTAGGCCTGAATTCCTTCACAGGTATTCCTCTTGCCTCATAGGCACAGGACGAAAGCAATATGGCTGAGAAACCTGTAAAAAGCACCAGAATTAGTTTCCATCCGGAAAGGTCCCTTTTGAGCGATCTCGGCGTCAATCTGCGGAATTTCTTGTGCGGCATACATTGCGTATGCCTCCGCGCAATTTCTTGATTTCCTTGAGCTTGCCCAAAATTGCCGATTTCCGGATTGGAAACAAGCATGTGTCCAAACAATGTTCCCGGTCGGATGCTGATTATATTTGTTGTCCTGCGAACCATCGCAACTTCCCCTTAAAAGTGTCTTCAGATACTATTGTGAACTCTTCGCCCCGGACTGCTGACAGACTTGATACTTCTCTTAAATCCATTTAATTGATGATTAGATCAAAAAACAGAAGAAAAAGCAATATTTATCTTGAATATAAGCAGATTGTCGTATAATAATAAAAACGACTGGAGTTCATCAGAAGGCGAAGGCTCAAAGATTTATAATGCACTAAATTAAAAAAATGCAGCGGTAATGCTATGGTAAAATATTCTGATATTATAAGAAATGACGTTAAAGACAGGGAAGAAGCGGAAAAGGCAGGTAACTCATTGCGTTTCAGCGCTTTAAATGAATTCAATACATCCTTGGATTTAAACACTCTGCCTGAGCAAAAAGACGCTGAAAACATTCAACAGCTTTACTCCTCCATCGTGGATTATCTTGGGGAAGTCCGTAAGCGGATCGATAATAATGAGCATTTTGACATCAAGCATGCCATTGATACTGTGAATCATATCATAAACACACCTGATCTGATTGAAAAATTCTATCAATCAACGACTCTGTCGTCCTACAATCATGATAATGGTGACTACCTGATCAAGCATCTGATCAACGTCATGGTATATTCCCTCAAGATCGGAACAGGACTGAAATATTCCAGCGAAGAACTTCTTGAACTTGGGCTCGCAGCACTCCTCTACGACATTGGATTTTTCAAGATACCTGAAAGCATAACAGGGAAAAAGAGTAAGCTGACTGAAACCGAGTTGAATACTGTAAAAAAACATACGGAAATAGGGAAAGATATTCTGTCCCAGTTTAATGCCGAACATCCGATGTCGTCCCGTGTCGCATATGAACATCATGAGAGAAAAAACGGGAGTGGTTATCCCGCTGGGTTAAAGGAAGACGCGATATGCGAATATGCAACAATAATAGGCCTGGCTGACACCTTTGATGCAATGATTCACACCCGCCCTCACAGAAAAGCGCTTGCACAGTATTTTTCTGTCAAAGAATTGGTTTCATTAAAGAATTCACTGTTTCCTTCCAGGTTCATAAAGACCTTTCTCGATGAAATGGGTATTTTCCCTGTCGGAAGCTATGTCAAACTCAACAATATGGAAACAGGCAGAGTAATTTCAAACAGCAAGATTCATCCCCTGAAACCAACTGTCAAAATGATACTTAACTCCCGTGGAGAAAAGTTGCCCGAAGAGACTATTATCAAACTGGAGGGACATCCTGTTTTATATGTCACAACCGCAGTCAGCAAAGAGGATCTCTCCTCAGAACAATAACATATTGGAAATCTTTCCTTAATAAGAAGCGGTTCAAAAAGATTCGGAATGAAAACCAAAAAAGACCTGCCGGCGTTGAATCAGAGAGATTCAAAAACTTTTTTTGACGCTCCCCGCCGCAGAGCGGACGGGGAATGTGCTCGCGTTTCGGTTCAAACAGAAGAAAGTATTTTTTTCCGGGAATGGATAGCCTCAGGCCAACCTCAGGAGCAAATCCCGATCAGCGCCGTGTGCAATGCGCGCTGCCTGTTTTGTTCAAACCGGATGAATCCCTTTCCGATAAAGCAAAATGTGTTTCGGGATATTGAAGACGTTAAACTTCAGCTTTCTCTCGGCTCTGCCAGTTATGAAGGCTCAATTCATATGAGCGATTCCTTACCTGGACGAATTTCAGAAGGAGAGGCTTTTCTCCATCCGCAGTTTTTTGAAATTCTCGCCCTCGTTCGCGAAAAATACCTTACCAACCTGCTTCATTTCACTACCAACGCCTCCATGCTTGATGAACCGCTTGTTCGGAAATTGGCGCAATTTCGTCCTGTCGAAATAAATATTTCCCTTCATTCCACACAGCCGAAGTTGTGGGCGCGGATTTTCCGAAGAACGGAAAAACCGGCGCAGATCGCCCTTTCATCCTTTAGTTTGTTAAGAAAACACCATATTGATTTCACCGGAACAATCGTTCCTTTGCCCCGGATTTGCGGGTGGGACGACCTCGAAAAAACCTATGGCTTTTTGGCGGACAACGGAGCTAAATCGATAATTTTCTGGTGGCCCGGGTTTTCGGAAAAAACACCTGAAAAGCTGAAAAAAGAAATCGAGTGCCCGTGGGAGGAATTTCAGGATTTTGTGAAACGGATGCAGAACAAATTCCCGAAGGTCCCGATAGTTCCACAACCGAACCTGCTGGAACCCCGGAGACTGCCGATAAAGAAGATCATGAATTTTACTCTTCTGGGAAATATTAAAACATTCGGTGGAGCTTTTCGCAAGGTGCTCTGGCTGGCTTCGGAAGCGGCTTATCCTGAAATTACCGTGATGGTTGAGCAGGCCGCAAAAAGCGTTTCCAATAAACACCATGTTTTTCCGGTAAAAAACAGATCCTACGGCGGGAACATAAAAGTAAGCGGATTATTAATGGTCTCTGATTTCCTGTCTGCCGGAAAGGAGGCTTTGGAGCGCTGGCCCGATGCGGATCTGGTGCTTATTCCCAGAACAGCTTTTGATGCCTTTTTTCGCGATCTTAAAAAAATGCCTGCCTTAAAAATCTCTGAGATTCTGGGAAGAACCACCTGGTTGATTAATGAAAACGGGGATTCCCATCAGCTCAGGGGACGGGGATTTGTCAAGCCGGAAAATGATTCAAAGACATCTTTTGAGAATATTTTAAAGTTTTTTAACCAGTCAATACGGGAAGACAAATTTGATGCCGTCTCGTCGTTTGTCGCTTCTTTTCCGATTCCAACATCGGAAGGGCTCCTGAAAAAAGGTGAATTCCGGGACTTTTTAAAACGGGCAAAATACCGCTTTTCATCAAATACCGATTTTAAGAAGCGAATACTTGAAAAACTTGACGACAACCGGGTTCTTTACATGGAGGATTGGCCTGGTAAAGATGCTTCCGCACATTTTTCCCGCTGGCTCTTTTTCAAGAAAATCGGGAACAACTGGAAAATTGAAATGATTTTCCTCGGGCAGGAAACCGATAAAATATAAACGTCCAACATCTAACCTTGGGCCCGTTACACGGGTACATCGAATTTTCAATGAGAAAAGATTATATTTGTTTTTCGTTCGGAAATAATTTAGAATACAGAGAAGATGGAATCGTAAAATAAGGATTCAAGGGGTCAAGGATTCGTGTGAAAGGAAAGCTTGTCGGAACTTCAAAAGAAATATCTGGGTTAGAAAACAAACACTTGAACCCTGAAATCCTTGAATCCTCGAACCCTTTTCATCAAGAATAATTTACATGCGGGGAGGGAAACTATGAAAGAGAACAGGAAAAAATGGACCCGGCCTCAACTAATTGTTCTGGGCAGGGGAACGCCGGAGGAAAATGTGCTGGCTGGCTGCAAGACCACGAGTCTTGCCGGTTCCGCCGCCACGATAAACAGTTGCCAGAAATTTAATGCGGCCAAAACCAAGTGCAACAGAGCCAATTGCAGTGCGATTTCCGCAACGTCATAGGTTTATCCCCAGAATTCCCTGACCGGGGGTTATTGCTCAGGTTTTTTAGACTGTAGCTTTTTAGGCTGTAGTCGTTTAGGCTGTGGATTTTTAGCTAACAGCCTACAGTCTAAACACCTACAGCCCATCCACCTGAGAAATTACTTGATTCCCTTTATATGCAACCGTACACAATAAGAAGCGAAATAAACAGCCCGCGTCTTCCCCTGGAAGGCGAAATTGATTTGACCTGCCGCTGCAATTTACGGTGCCGCCACTGCTGGTTGCGTATCCCGGCAAATGACCCTTCAGGAAAAAAAGAACTTTCGTTTGACGAAATCAGCAGGATTATAGCCGAGGCGCGGGCCATGGGGTGCCGCAAATGGTCGATCTCAGGCGGAGAACCCATGCTGCGTCCGGATTTCGTTGAGATTTTCGACATGATCACCCGCAGTTCTTTTCCCTATTCTTTAAATACCAACGGCACACTGATAACCCCGTCCATCGCCCGCCTGCTGAAAAGAAAAGGCGCGAAGATGGTTGCCTTATATGGGGCGACAAAAGAAGTTCACGATCAGATCACCCGCACTCCCGGATCATTTGAGGCAACAATGCAGGGCTTTGCCTACCTCAGGGAGGCAAAAACCGGATTCATCGTGCAACTGATACCAATGCGCGGCAACTATCACCAGTACGCTGCCATGATAGAACTTGCCCGTTCATTGAGTCCGGTATACCGAATGGGGGCGCCGTGGCTTTATTTCTCAGCCTGCGGAAGCGCTGCCCGTAATCGTGAAATCTCCCGGCAAAGGCTTGACCCGGTTTCGGTGATCAATCTTGATCTGCCCGACACAATGGATGATGATGAAAGGATAACAACGGCTTTTTCTCCTTTCGGGGAAGACGATCGTCTTTTCGCGGCCTGCATCGAAGGAGGCCGGGCTTTTCACATTGACCCATACGGCGGCATGACCTTCTGCTGCTTCATCAGAGATCCGGCGCTGCGCTGCAACCTGCAAAAGGGGAGTTTCCGGGAGGCATGGGATGACTTTATCCCTTCACTCGCCGATAAAGTACTGGGCAATTCCGAGTACCGGAAAAACTGCGGCAGTTGCGACAAGAGCACCAATTGCCGGTGGTGCCCCGCCTATGGTTATCTGGAACACGGACGATACTCTGCAAAAATGTCGTATCTCTGCCGTCTGGCAGATGAAACACGGGCTTACAAAGAAAACTGGCAGCTTCATCACCGCCGGTATTTCCGGATAGCTGGAATAACCATCAGGGTTGATTCCGATCTCCCGTTCACGGAAAAAACCTTTGGCCGCAAATTCAAGAAATTCCAGGCGGATGGTCCCGGAGAAGAGATGATCTCACTGCGCCATCATTTTTCACTTCAGGAATTAAATATTGACGATCTGAATAATGATCCGGGCAAAGAGGTTTACCGCCGTGCCCCATGGGCGATTTACAAAAAAAACCGATCCTGGATATACACCGGCATAGCGCCCCAGCGGCGAGATAAAACCATTCATTGTGCGGCAGTATTCAACGAGGGGCATACGCGGGGGCGGATCTACAACAACAGCGAAGCTCTCTTCCGCCGGGGGAATTTGCATTCACTGACGATGTTCCCTTCCGATCAGATACTTCTGGCAAGGACGCTCGCAGACCGCAAGGCCTGCTTCTTTCATTCCGCCGGGATGGTTATAAACGGGAAGGGATTCCTCTTTGTGGGGCACTCCGGGGCAGGTAAAACCACGGCGGCAAAGATGCTTATGAAACAGGGCGAAGTGCTCTGTGACGACCGTATCATTGTGCGTCGCCATACTGAAGGACTGCGCATTCACGGCACCTGGAGTCATGGAGATCTGGCGGAAGTTTCCGCCGGTTCCGCCCCGCTTTCCGCCATCCTGTTTCTTGAAAAGGCGGTCGCAAACCGCCTCGTACCGGTGACGAAACACAGCGAAACAGCGCTGCTCCTTGTTCAGTACGTGGTGAAGTCCCTGGTAACAGCCGATTGGTGGGAAAAGATTCTGGCTCTGATAGAAAATATTGCCGGGGAAGTTCCAGCCTACAGGCTCCAATTTGACAAGAGCGGCCGTATTAATGACACCATAGGGAAACTCCTCTGACGGTGGATTAGGGGCAGTTACAGTCGATGAAAGAAAAAAGATACGTCGTAAAAAAGGACATGGGCAGTTACCTTCTCTGGAAAGGGGAAGGGCCTCCCCCGGCTCAGCTCGACATCGAGCTCACGGAACGTTGCAACAATAACTGCATCCACTGCAGTATCAATATGCCCGCCGATGACAAGCGGAGCCGCGCCCGCGAACTTGATACCGAGGAATGGAAGAACATCCTCCGCCAGGCCGCCGACCTGGGAATTATGACGGTTCGTTTCACCGGTGGGGAACCCCTTCTGCGGCATGATTTCCCCGAGCTCTATCTTTTTTCACGCCGCCTTGGGCTTAGGGTGCTGCTGTTCACCAATGCCCGGTTGATAACACCACAAATCGCCGACCTGCTGGCCGATATCCCTCCTCTCGAAGATATCGAGATTTCCGTTTACGGTATGAAAAAAAAATCGTATGAAGCTGTAACCGGCGTACCCGGCTCTTACGAAGAGTTCCGGAACGGCATTCAATCTCTTCTCGACAGGAAAATACCTTTCGTGGTAAAAGGCATACTGTTGCCGCCCAATAAAAATGAGACCGCGGAATTTAACTCCTGGGCGGCAACTATCCCACGGATGGAGGATACTCCTCCCCGAAATTCCATGTTCTTTGAATTGCGGGGGCGGCGGGATTCTGCAGCCAGAAACCGCATTATATCCGGACTGCGTGTCTCTCCCGATGAAGCTATGGCGATCCTGACAGAAGATACGGAAAGTTATATCAGGGAAATGGCTGAATTTTTTGACAGATTTGCATCTCCTCCGGATGACCGTATCTTTACATGCGGAATCGGGCCTGCCTGTGTTGATGCCTACGGCACCTTACAGCCCTGCATGGGGCTTCGCCGGCCTGATTTGACTTATGACCTGAAAAAGGGCACACTGAAAGAAGCCTTAACGTCGGTATTTCCCCGCCTGAGGGAAATGCGCGCCGCAAACCGGCTTTATCTTGAACGCTGCGCCCGCTGTTTCCTGAAAGCGATGTGCGACCAGTGCCCGGCCAAATCATGGTCCGAACATGGCACGCTCGATACACCAGTCGAATATTTCTGTAAGATTGCTCACTCACAGGCTCTGTTTCTGGGTCTGGTCAGGAAAGGGGAACAGGCCTGGAAAGTACAGGACAGTGAGGAACGAATAAATAACCTGAAAAGGAGAATTTCAGCATGAAGAAGAGGATCAGAATGGATATGGTTTTTGCCCATTCAAACGACGTGGTGGCAAGAGAAATCGATGGCATGTTGATTATCGTTCCCCTCACT
>Ga0315268_10002101_pt1 | contig 22739 bp, 19 predicted proteins | sample C1_top_MG_FD_204535 | JGI IMG/M metagenome (GOLD analysis project Ga0315268, IMG submission 204535) | Sediment microbial communities from Yellowstone Lake, YNP, Wyoming, USA - C1_top | ecosystem: Environmental > Aquatic > Freshwater > Lake > Sediment | place: USA: Wyoming | collected 2017-08-01 | reverse complement strand
GTGCGGAGTCGCCGGACTGCTTCTCGCCATCGGCGTTTTTGCCTATTACGCCAAAGACCTGCCGAGTCCGGGAAAACTCAATAAAAGACAAGTGGTTGAATCAACAAAAATATATGACCGCACGGGTGAGCACCTGCTTTATGAAATTCACGGAGAGGAAAAACGCACCCAGATTTCCATAAAAGATATGGGAGAAATCATAAAAGCCGCGACGATTGCCGCCGAAGACCAAAGCTTCTACCAACATCACGGAATTTATTTCAAATCCATCGCCCGGGCTGCCCTTTATGACCTTTTGGGCCGCCACGTCAGCCAAGGCGGCTCGACAATCACTCAACAGCTCATCAAAAACACGGTTCTCACCCCAGAACAAACTTTTACAAGAAAAGTAAAAGAGGTGATCTTGGCTGTTGAGTTGGAACAAAGATTCACAAAAGATGAGATTCTTGAAATGTATCTCAATGAGATACCTTATGGCTCAAATGCCTACGGCGTTCAGGCTGCTGCCCAAACTTTCTTCGGAAAAGATTCAAAAAATTTGACTCTCGCCGAAGCGGCCTTCCTGGCATCTCTCCCTAAGGCGCCGACTTACTATTCTCCTTATGGAACAAACACGGATGAGCTCAAAGGCCGCCAGGAATATGTTCTTGACCAAATGACCAAGCTCGGCTACATAACGAAAGAAGAAATGGATGAAGCCAAAAAAGTTGATATTATTTCGGAGGTGAGGCCCTTTCAGGAAAATATCCAAGCCCCTCATTTTGTTATGTATGTTAAGGACCTTCTCGTCAATAAATATGGAGAAAAGGAGGTTCAAGAAGGCGGCTTGCGGGTTTATACCACCCTTGACTGGGATAAACAGCAAATTGCCGAGGGGGCTGTCCGAAAAGGCGTAGCGGCTAACATCACGAAATACCGCGCCACAAACGCGGCTCTTACGGCCATTGATCCAAAGACTGGGCAGATTCTCGCCATGGTCGGGTCGCGCGATTACTTTGACAAAACTATTGACGGAAACGTCAATGTGGCCATTCGCGACCGCCAGCCGGGATCATCTTTCAAGCCTTATGTTTACGCGACCGCTTTCAAAAAAGGATATACGCCCGACACAGTCCTTTCCGATGTTGAAATAAACTTTGGAACCAAAGACCAGCCATACATTCCCAAAGACTACGATAATAAATTCCGGGGGCCCGTAAAAATGAGAGAAGCCCTGGCTATGTCTCTTAACATTCCTGCCGTAGAAACACTTTATCTTGCTGGCGTTGATAACTCTATCAATACTGCTCAATCAATGGGGATCACAACACTCAAGAATCATAACCGGTATGGCTTATCACTGGTATTGGGCGGTGGAGAAGTGAAACTATTGGATCACGTAAACGCTTTCGGAACCCTTGCCACAGGGGGAGTCCGTCACGACAAGACCGCGATTCTCAAAATCACGGATGGAAAGGGAAGCGTCATTGAAGAATATAAAAATAATCCTGGCGAAAAAGTTCTGGACGCTGACATCTGCGCCCAACTCGACGCTATTCTCTCTGATAATCATCTTCGCTCACCAATTTTCGGATCAAATAGCCCCCTTCGCTTTGATGACCGGCCGGTAGCCGTGAAAACTGGAACAACCAACGAATGGCGCGACGCCTGGACGGTAGGCTACACGCCGGGACTGGTCGCTGGTGTCTGGGCTGGAAACAATAATAATGCTCCGATGGCTCAAGGGGCGGACGGAGTATTTGTCGCCGCTCCCATCTGGAGAGATTTTATGAATCAGGCTCTTGTTAACACTGCCACAGAAAGCTTTCCGAGCTCCAAAGAAATAAAAACCGGAAAAGCCGTTCTTGACGGAACAGTTCAGGGAGAAGAAAAAGAAGTGAAGGTTTGCAAAATAAAAAAGGATAAATACTGCATTCCTGCGGATGGCTGTCCAGACGGAACCGATGAAAAGAAAAAGAAGTTATTCAGCGCCCATAGTATTCTTTATTGGGTAGACAAGGACAATCCCCGCGGCGATATTCCAAAAGCACCCCAAAAAGATCCCCAGTTTAGCGCCTGGGAAAAGGGCGTTCAAAAATGGGCTGAGAAAGAAAAGCTTGATATCAAAGGAGACATTGGTGAGTGCAAATAATCTTTTTTTGAAAAAACCCGGCGCATGCCGGGTTTTTTATTTCACTTTTATTTCCTCGACGCTTTCGCTTTGTAAAAAACCGTTGATTTCATTTTTCAATCTTTCTCTTCTTCTCCAAATTTCGCTGGCAATCGCCGGATGAGCGGTTTTGAGATATACTTTTTTATCCCTAAATTTGAAGCTTTGGATATCCGCCCGCGCAATATTTGGTAATTCTTTCTGGAGCGTATCAAAAAAAACGCTCTCGATAGCTTTTTCGTCGATCTCTTTATTTTTTCCTATAGACTTTTTGCTCAATAAATCTCTTATGTTTTTCATACCAAGCTACAAAAGAAAAAAATATACCAGATACTAAACTCCAGCTATGAGATACGAAATACTAGCTTCTTATTGGCATCACAATGTGAAGATAATTATCGTTCAGCTTGTTTTTATTCTGAACTTCACGGAAAATCACCGGCCCGAAGCTATCATTAAACCCCATATAAACAGTTTCGCTCAAGAGGGAGTTGAGGGCGTCTATGAGATAACGGTTGTTGAAAGCAATCGCGCTTTCCCCCTTGACGCGAAGCTCACAGGCAACCTCTGTCACGTTTTCCCCTGTTTCAACGGACTGCGATTCCATCTTGAGCTTACCTTCTTTTTCTTTCGCGACAAGCCTCACCTCTCGGCTTTTTGTATCAGAAAAGATGCTGGCGGTTCGCACAGCCCTCATCAAATCATCCCGGCCGACAAAAATACTTGACGAAAATTCCTTTGGCACTACTTGCTTGTATTCTGGATATTTCCCGTCAATGAGACGCGATACAAAAAGAATATCGCCCACCTCGAAAAATATCTGGCTTTCGCTGATATAAATTTTCATCTTCCCGCTTTCTGCGGTTATGCTCCTTGCTACTTCCTGCAAGGTCCTCGCCGGAACAATGACCGACTGATTTTTTGAAATAAATTTTTGATATTCGTCTTTAACATCTTCTTTTGCGAGACTAATGATTGATTCTGCCAGCCGAAAACTGTCTGTCGCCGCAAGAATCAGCTGGCTCTTTTCAAGCCCAAAAAATACGCCCGTGAGTTCTTGTCTTGTCTCTGTCAAAGCTGCGCAGGGCGCTACTTTAGTTACGCTCTCCTGAAATATTTGGCTATCAACTTCCAAGAGTGGGCTGGACTGTGGCTTTGGGATAATGGGAAAATCTTTCGAATCGACGCCCTTTATCATCGCGTGGCCTCCTTCGCTCGCTAAATACAGGGTTTGGTTTTTCACCTCAATATTGAGCTTTGCTTCGTCGGGAAGATTGGCCAAATAACTTCCAATTACCCGTCCGGGAACAGCAATCCTTCCTTCTTTTTCTACCCTAGCTCTAAGAAGACACACCACCCCTATTTCAAGGTTCGTGGCCAAGACCCGCAGCCTCCCCCTCTCTGTTTCTATAAGAATATTTGACAAAATTGGCAGGGTTAGGTTTTTTCCAATTATCTTTTCGGCGGTCAAAACCCCTCTCTTAAAATTTTCTGATAGTGATTGCAATTTCATAGTATTTAGATATTATTAATAAATATTTAATTTAGTTAGTATTATGTATATTGGGCTTGTGGATATGTGGTTATGTCTGTTTTTTGGCTTAATTAAGCCACTTTTCGTAAATAGATGGTGTGGATGCGCGTGTGCGTGGTTATGGATAAGTTGATTATATTTTAAGTTGGCGGTTGTGTCACTAGGCCCTTCCTTACTTATTAAGCAGTTTGTCCAGAGTAATTTACGGCGCGGGGAACAGCTTGTAACCGACTTATCCACAGCTTATCCTAATTTTCTAACTTTGGTTGTACAGCCTTCCCTTAATATTGCCAATTTCCTGCTCCAGGCTCTCATCCCGCTCAAGTTCTCGGCCTATTTTCTCATGGGCGTGCATGGCAGTTGAATGGTCGCGGCCGCCCAGCTGTTCGCCGATGCCGGGAAAGGAGGCCCGGAGTTCCTCGCGCATGAGGTACATGGCTATTTGACGGGGCTTCACTATATCTTTTCGCCTCGAACGGTTGGCAAGGTCTTGAGAATTGATGTCGTAAAAATCTGCTACGGCTTCGGCAATCTGCTTGAAGCTGATACCCCTTTTTCTGCCAGAGTGGATGATGTCGGATAGGGTTTTCTTCGCATGACTCAAGGTTGGCTCGACACCTTTCAATTCACAGGTGACAATTATGCGGCCTAGGGCGCCCTCAAGCTCTCTAATATTGTTTTGAATATTGGAAGCGATATAATGCAGCACCTCACTATTAATTTCAAAGTCTTTTTGGGCAGCTTTGTGTTCCAGGATGGCAATTCGGGTTTCGAGGTCGGGGCGGGTTACATCAGCGATCATTCCGCCCTCAAAGCGGGAGCGCAGCCTGTCGGAAAGAGTAGCAATGGCTTTGGGGGGGCGGTCGCTTGAGAGGATAATTTGCCTATCTAGCTGATAAAGAGTGTTGAAAATATGAAAGAATTCCTCCTGTGTTTTTTCCCGGCCGGCAATAAACTGGATGTCATCAACAATCAAAAGATCGGTGTCAAGGTATGATCTCTTAAACTCTCTTCCCTGCTGATTTTTGACCATATCAATAAAGCGATTGGCAAAATATTCAGCCGTTGAATAAATTATTTTCTTGTCCGAACTCTGGCTTAGGATAGCGTTAGCGACAGATTGAAGAAGGTGGGTTTTCCCGAGCCCCACGCCGCCGTAGATAAAAAGCGGATTATAAACGCTGCCTGGGCTTTTTGAAACCGCGAGACAAGCTGCATGAGCCAGCTCGTTGTTTGAGCCAACTATGAAATTTTCAAAAGTATAACGGCTGCTGAGGCCAATGTGCCCGCCAGTGGCTTGCTCGGCGGCTGTTTGGGCGCCCCTCAGATCGATCACACTTTCTTTTTCGCGGTCTTCCAGAAGAGCCGAGGAAATGCCTTTTTTGAACGAGGCTGATTGTTTAGCGGTGCTCGTTGAAACTATGCAGCGGACAGCGCGGATATTTTCCTTGAAGTTTTTAACGGCCTTGAGAATGAACCGGTTGTATTTATTCTCTAGCCACTCTTTGGCAAATCCGTTAGGTACCCCGATCACTATCTGTCCGTTTTCAAAGTCCAAAATAGAGGTGTTTCTAAACCAGGTAGTGAAACTAGCTGGCGAGATGGCCAGCTCAATCTCTCCTAAAACAGCCTGCCAGATTTCGTTATTGGTCATGAATTAAGGGGATTAAGTTTTCTAATTATAACACAGAGAAAAATCCGGAAATCGGAGCATGTTGATAACTATGTTGATAACCTGTTGAAATGTTAGCTTGAGAGTCCGAAAAAATCAAGGCGGTGCTCAGGCAGATTGACCGAAGTAATTTTTGCTGATAAAATTCTAGAAGTTGATAATATTCCTAAAGTCAGAAGAACAATGAAAAAAACCTATCAGCCTAAGAAGAGAAGGAGGGTCCGGAGGCATGGATTTCGAAAAAGGATGCGGACAAAAGACGGAAGGGCAATTTTGGCGAGAAGGCGCCGGAAAGACCGCAAAAGACTAGGCGTGTCTGGGTAAACCCTGTTAAATTGTTGCTCGCAGTAATTTGAAACTTTTGCAGTCAATATTATTAAACAATAATATTTTGCGTTTTGGCCGATTTGGCCATACGCAAATTTAACAAGGCAAGTGCTTCCGGCAAAGTTCAGATTAAAAGACAAAAAAGATTTCAACGATATTTTTCGGCAGGGGAAAACTGTGTCTAATGAGGTCTTGGTGATGAAATATGAAGAGGCTAAGGGAGAGGACTTGAAAATCGGTTTTTCGGTGGGCCTCAAATTCTCAAAAAAAGCCTCAAGGAGAAATAAGGTAAAAAGATGGCTGCGGGAAGCGGCAAGATCCACAATCGGGAAGATAAGGGCGGGGCGCAAAATTATATTCCTAGCTAATTCGAAGTTTCCATATGAGCAGATGAATTATTCGCTTGTTAAGGAAAAAATAGAAAACCTGCTTAGGAAAGCCAAGTTATTCAAATGACCCAAATTTTTCATTCCTTCATATACCAGCCAATCTACAACGCGTTAATCTTTCTTTATAACGTTATCCCGGGCCATGATTTAGGCGTGGCTATTATTTTGCTTACGATCTTTATCCGCTTTCTTCTCTATCCAATTGCTAAAAAGCAAATTGAGTCCCAAAAGAAGCTTCAGGAGCTTCAGCCGGAAATCAAGAGACTTCAGGAGAAACACAAAGGCGATAAAGAAAAACAAGGACGGGCGCTGATGGAGTTTTATAAAGAAAAAAAAGTAAACCCGGCTTCAGGATGTTTGCCGCTCGTCATTCAGATAGTTTTTTTTATTGCCCTATATCGAGCTTTTATTGCGGGGATTAATTTCAATTCCGGCTGCAACGATCTTTATAGTTTTGTCAGCTGTCCTAGCCAGATCAATGTCAAGTTTTTTGGCTTTCTGGATTTAGCCAGGCCGAATGTGGTTCTGGCTGTCATTGCAGCAGCGGGGCAGTTTGTTCAGACGAAAATGATGATGGGCAAAGTTCCTGCTGTCTCGACCAAAAAGGACGACTTTTCTTCGATTATGAACAAACAGATGCTTTATCTCGGTCCGCTTCTCACGCTTTTCATTGGGATGAAATTTCCAGCGGGACTGGCGCTTTATTGGGTTGTAAATACGCTCTTTGCCATTGTTCAACAGTATTTGACGATGAAAAGTCCAGAAGTTGCCGTTTCTGATAACAAGTAGCTTTGTAAAGATTATGACCAAGCCCGAAAAGGTGGAAATGCTCAAAAGTTTAATCAAGGAAATGCTTGAAAAGATGACATTTTCGGATTTTACACTTGGCATTCGAGAGGAGACTGGCCCAGACGGCGAAAATCTGGTTTTTAATATCGAGACTAAGGAGTCAGATCTCTTGATTGGGCAATATGGCGTGAATCTTCGGTCTCTTCAGCACGTTTTGCGGGCGATGGCGCGCCGGAAGACCGAAGAAAGATTGAGGTTTTCGGTGGATGTTAATGATTATCGGAAGGAAAAGATTGAGTCGCTCGCAGACCTTGCCCGAAATTTAGCTCGTCAAGTCATTGAAGAGAGAAGGCCAGTAGTTCTTCGTCCCATGAGTGCGTATGAGCGACGAATTGTTCATATGGAGCTGGCCGGAAATGAACAGGTTAAGACAGAAAGCATTGGGGAAGGAGAAGAAAGAAAAGTTGTTATTAGGCCAGTGGGGAGTATTGAGCGGGGCAATAATTCAGAAAATTTATAGATATCAAATTTTTTCTCCAAATATCCAATTTCTAATTTCTAATTGACCTAATCAAGTTCCAATTCCCAAAATCAAAAATTATTTTTGACTTTGGCCATTTAGTTGGTGGGATTTTATTAGAAATTAGGCATTAGAAATTAGAAATTTTTTATGTCTCTTCCCCGCCGCATTGCTTACAATGTTGCCTTCACCTCGGGAGCCAAAATTCTTGGAACAGTTTTGGCGTTGGTGAGCATCGGATTCATCACCCGCTATCTTGGAAAAGAAGGGTTTGGAGACTATTCGACAGTCCTTGCTTTTTTTGCCTTTTTTTCAGCTATAGCCGATCTTGGGCTTTACGCCATCTCAATGAGAGAAATATCCCGGCCCGGGAGCGACGAAAAAAGCATTTTGGGAAACGTTTTTGCCATAAGACTCACTATTTCCTTTTTGATTTTTCTCGCTTCTCCCGTTCTTGTTTTGTTTTTTCCTTACTCGAGTGGTGTCAAGCTGGGCATCATAATTTCCGCCCTGGCTTATGTCTTTGCTTCGGGATACTCTGTTCTCATTGGGCTTTTTCAGAAAAGGCTGGCTATGGATAAAGTGGCTACCGGAGAATTTATCGGTAAGGTCGTGCAGCTTGCGGTAGTCGTATTGGCTGTCAAGGGCAACTGGGGATTTTTGGCGATTATCAGTTCCCTTTTCGTCAACATGCTGGTGAGTTTTCTCGTGATTTATTTTTGGTCGAAAAAGTACTTTGCTTTTTCTCTCAAATTTGACTTATCGGCCTGGAAAAAATTCATCAAGGAATCCTACCCGGTTGGAATTTCAGCTATTATCATCTTTGCCTACTTCAAATTTGATACAATTTTGCTTTCAATTCTTCGGACAAACTCTGATGTCGGGATTTACAATGCAGCCTATAAGGTTCTTGAGAATATAGCTTTTTTCCCGGCAATGTTTGTCGGACTTGTTATGCCGCTTATGTCCCGCTATATATTCCATGAGCGGGAAAAGTTTGAAAAAATCGCCAACAAGACTTTCAAGGTTTTTCTTGTGCTGGCTGTTCCGCTAATTGTTGGAACAATTTTTTTGGCGAAGAATATTATTGGTTTGATTGGCGGGGAGGGCTTTGGAGAATCAGTTTTTGTTCTTAAAGTCTTGTCTTCGGCAATGGCTTTTATATTTTTTGGGAATTTTTTTACGAACGTTATCATTGCCGGAAACCAACAAAAAAAACTCATGGCGATATTGTTTTTCTGCGCCGTTTTCAACATCGCTTTGAACCTGGTTCTTATTCCAAGATATTCCTATAACGGCGCGGCAATAACCTCAAGCCTTACAGAATTTTTGGTCGTTGCGTTGTCAGGAATTGCCTGCTGGAAATTGCTTGGCTACATTCCGTCTTTTGAAAAACTAGTGCCGATAGTTTTTTCGGGCTTTGTCATGGGAGGTTTTTTCTATTTATTTTCAGGCCTGCACTTTGCAGCTCGGGCGGCTCTCGGTGCGGGTCTTTACTTTTTTCTCCTCTGGATTTTCCGGGCCATTAGCACCAGTGAAATAGCCAGCCTCGTGAGAAGGGACGGCGGGGAGGCTCGTGAATACGAGATCATAACCTAGATGTCAAAAAGATGTCGCTTACTATTCAAATTGTAAATTATAATAGCCGTGACAATCTTATTGTCTGTCTCCAGTCGACAAGAGAACATGTCCGAGACGGCGCAGATTTCCAAGTTATTGTGGTCAATAATGATAAGGGGAGTCTGGGTGGATTTTTGAACGACTTTGACATTGACTTGATTGAGAAGAATGAGAACGTGGGGTTCGGAAAAGCGCATAACCTAGGCCTTGAAAGAGCTAAAGGAGAATATGTTTTGCTTCTCAATCCAGATACAAAGCTTTTCCCGGGGGCAATTGCAAAACTTATCGATGTTTTTTCCGCCGATGAAAGAATCGGGATTGCTGGACCCCTCCACATAAGCGAGGAGGGTGTTTCCAAAGAGGAGCACTTTGGTTTTCAAAAAACGCCCCTCTCGACAATTGGAGGAAAACTCTTCGGGAAGCAATCGCTTCTTAGCCGAAAAAGTGTCTTCGAAACCGATTGGGTGAGTGGAGGAGCGATGATGATAAGGAAAAAGTTGTTTCGCGAACTGGGAGGATTCGACGAGAAGTATTTTATGTACTTTGAGGATGTTGACTTGTGTCTTCGAGCCAAGAAAAAAGGCTGGAAAGTGGTTGTCCAGCCGGAAGCAAAAGTTTTCCACAAAAGCGGGCAGAGCTTTACGGACAACAGGCAAAAGAAAAAATATTACTACGACTCCCAAGGTTATTATCTTCAAAAAAATTTTGGGCTGATATGGTCTTGGGTAGCGAGAGCGCTTCGGCTTCCATTTTATTTTTGGAATGTTTATTTTAAGAAACGATGATTCACCCTGCACCATATGAATCCACGGGAGTGAGCCCGTGGAGAAATACAAGAAAATCCTCAAAGGGCAATGGCCTAGATACTACGGCTGTAAAATCGTGGTGCGGAGTTCAATACTTTTTTTTAGGCATCATACTTCTCTTGCCATTCCAATTTGCGCTGAATGTAAGTGAAAACGCTGATTTAGTGGTGACCAGAATTCTCATTCCGGCAGTTTTTTTTCTTTGGCTTGTTCGGGCTTTTGCGAAAAGAGAGATATGGATTGCGAATCGGGCAGAAACCTGGCTAATCATTTCTTTTTTATTTTTTTCAGCGCTCTCCCTCGTTTTGGGGCTTGATTGGGAAAAAGGACTAAGGAAGTTTTTGTATTTATTCTCGATTTTCCCGATATATTTTGTCGGAGCGGATTTATTTCGCGATGCGAGATTTAAGATAAAAGCAATCAGGACAATTTGGATAAGCGGCTTTCTGGCTGCCTCTGTCGGATTGGTTCAATTTGCTCTTCCCTTTTTCTTCGGGCTTAACGCAATGCTCAAAATCTGGAAAAACATAACTCTTTTTTTTCTGGGAAGTTCTTTCGGGAAATTAGTGGCGGCCAATCCGAGCTGGCTGGTGAGTATTTCCGGAGACACGTGGATGCGGGCTTTTGGCTTTTTCCCAGATCCTCACATGTTTTCTTTTTTCGTGAGTTTGTGCCTGTTCATTGGGCTGGGATATTTCGCTTGGGAGAAGGGCGCAAGCTGGAAAATTTTGGCTGGCCTTAGCGCAGTTTTTATGTTTTTCGCAATTGTATTTTCTTTTTCAAGAGGAGCTTATCTCGGGGTTATAGCAGGAAGCTTATTTTTTCTTGTTGTTTTTCTAAAAAGGTCAGGCAATTTGGGGAAAGCCGTTGCGGTTGGCGCTGCTTTTTCTGTTTTGGCGCTCATATTCTTTCAAGGGACAGTTCAAAACCGATTAGCGTCAGCATTTAATCCAAGAGAAGGTTCCAACGCGGAGCGAATCAAAAATTGGCAACAGGCCGTTGAGATTATCAAGAGCTATCCCTTAGCTGGAGCGGGACTAGGCAATTATTCTTCCTATATTGACCCGACTTCAGATGAGCGTTCCTCCATTTATGCCCACAATGTTTTTTTGGATGTCGCGGCGGAAACAGGCCTTTTGAACGGAGTGATTTTGCTAGCTCTCATGGCGGCTGGCATCTGGAGAGGTATTTTTTCAAGAAATATGCTTGGCTTGGGAATTGCCTCGAGTCTGGTATATTTTTTCGTTCATGGAATTTTCGACACGTCTCTCTGGTCACCGCAAGTTTTGACGATGCTGCTTGTTATTTTGGCATTAGGGATTCACGCAACTAAAATATCAGAAAATCGAAATGCTTGACTATAATTCAAAATTGAAGAACATAAGCTTTCGCGAAATTATTATTTTGGCCACCCTTTTTATTTTGCCTTTTTACTTTGTTAAGTTGAAATACGACTGGATTTCATTGAACTTAGTGGAAATTTTAATTTTAGCACTCTTGGTTTTTTGGTTGTTTAGCCGAGATACGAGATACGAGATACGCGATACAAGATACCAGTTGCCCGTTTTTCTAATTCTCGCCGGCGTCATTTTTTCAATCGTTGTTAATAAGAACTACTACGTTGGTTTTGGGATTCTCAAGGGCTGGTTTGTTTTGCCGATGATATTTGTCTATGTTTTTTACGACAGTCTCAAAAAAAATGAAAGGCTTCTAGGCTGGTCGCTTTGGGCTCTTTTCTATTCGGGTGCATTTCTTTCTATTGAAGGAATTTATTATAGGCTTTCTGGTCTTTTGACATATGACGGGCGGCTCAAGATATTTTTCGACTCTCCCAACCAGCTGGCGATGTTTTTGGGGCCGGTTTTTTTGATCGGGATTCTAAGGTTCAACCTTAGCAAGTTGCTAAGGTTGAACCTTAGAGAAGGTTTGTCTGCGGTAAGCATATTATTGGTCGGAATTAATTTGTACTTAACCAATTCTTTCGGAGCTTGGGTAGCCGTGGGCCTCGCCTTTAGTGCTGTATTTTGGCTTAAGTATAGTAAAAAAGAGCAGAGGGCAGGCCTAGTGATTTTCTTGCTTATCTTGCTCATTCTTTTTGGCTGGATAGGAATTAGCAAATATAAAAACATAGAAAGACTGGGCGAACGCTCCTCGCTGGCTTCTCGGATGATGATTTGGAAATCAGCCGGGCTGATGCTGAAAAACAATCTCCTTTTCGGAATCGGGCCCGGGAATTTTCAAAACAAATATCTTGAATACCAAAAATATTTCCCGCCGTATCTTGAATGGGCGGTTCCTCAGCCCCACAACCTATTTTTGGCTTGGTGGCTCGAGGCGGGATTTTTGGGTCTTCTAGGGTTTATTCTTTTACTGGTCCAATTTTTCAGAGATAACAAAAAAGCGATTCGAGCGAATCGCGAAACGGCTTTAGTATGTTTTGGAATAATTTTATATTTTATTTTTCACGGACTGGTTGACACGACTTATTGGCGGAATGATATGGCGGTGGTGTTTTGGATAGTGGTAATGGTGAATCTATATCTTTCCCAAAGCAAGAGTGCCGCAAAATCAAATTAGAAACCAAGCCGATAAAGCTTTCCATCACTCTTTGAAATGAAAAAGAGCGTTTTTTCGTCTTGGGAAAGAAAGAGATTGAGTGCATCAAAGGAGCCGGATATTTTTTCTGGATCAACCAGCCGTTCTTTTTTCCCGCTCTCGATGTCAATTTTCCAAAAAGTGTCGGAAGTCGTGATTTTTCCTTCTAGCCAGTCGTTGGGAAGAGTGGCCGATTCAGGAATATTTCCGGGCATAGCGCAAAAAAGATTTTTCGCGTCGGCTGACCAAGCGCACTTTGAAGCAAAAGTCGGAAATAGCAAGAATTGGAATTGTCCGCCAAGCGAATTCATGAGATAAAGATCAATCTTGTGACCTCCTTTTTGATCAGATGAGCTGACAGCCGCGTTTTTGCCGTCCGGCGACCACAAAATATCTGCGCCGTAGCGGTCTTTGAGAATTTCTTTGCGATTTTCACCGCTAAAGGCAATTGTGTTGAGAGAAACAGCAGTGAAAGCATTGGGGCTGGGCCAAAAGGAAATTAGCGAAGAATTGGGAATAGGGGAAATTTCGACGCTTTGATAGTTGAATTCAGAAAGATTGCGCCAGTTTTTTCCGTCCGGGTCAGCCACGCTCACCGTACGTTTTTTCGTTTTTGGTTCGTAATACTTGTAAATAATTTTGTCTCCCAGGCTTGACCAGGCGACAGAGTCAATATTTTCTTTGAGTGGCATGACTTTCTTTCCGGCCAGATCGAAATAAAAAAACTCGGTTTTACCGAGTTCAGGTTCTGTTTTGACTATCACTTTATTTTCCGGCTTGTTCCAAAGAACTTTTCTAAGATTGCTGAAAGATTCAGTTGAAATAACCTTTTCCAGTTTTCCCGAGAGATCAGTTTGATTGAGCTGCCCGTTGCTCCCGAGAAAAATGTAAAGATAATTCCCATCTGGTGAGAGCGTAGCTCCAAAAACCGGTTCGTCAGAAACAGCTTTGACTGTCGGCTCTCCACTCTCTTTTTTAGCGCCGCTGTCTTTTCCCGTGCCGGTTGGTTGGCCAACTTTGCCCTCCTCGCTGGTCTTGGCTGGTTCCGCTTCCTGTTTTTGAGAAGGTTTTTTGAAAACGAAATTATAAACAAAAATAGCTCCTGCAACGAGCACCAAAAGAAGGGTAGAAATGGCGAATATTTTTTTGGTCATAGCAGAGTATAAGACGAAGTTTTAGTTATCCTTCGGTAAGGGCTTGCTTCCGGGGCAAAAGCTTAAACCATAATCTAATCCAGAAGCCTTCTCGCTTATACTGACTGGAACCGCAAGGGATACTGTTAGCCTGCAAGCTTGTTGTTTGTTAATGCCGAGGATTTTTAGAAAATCTTCTTCAGCATGAGTCCGGGCTATTTGTATGTCTGGTTGGGACAAGGTTATAATGAACCCCTGGTCTGTTGGAAAGAATAACATATCATAATCTTCGGTACGAGCAAAAAGTATAGCTCTGTTATCTCCAGTAGACACCGGGTTCTTAGTTATGTCGTTTATAACTACATCACCCCCCGGAGTCTTAAGCGTGAGTTTTTCGGAAGCCTTTGGTGGAGGCGCAACACTAGGAAGCGTTTTCTTATAGTTTTTCAGGAGAAGTACATATAAAAGTCCGGCAGCCATGATTGCAATGAAAAACATCAACGCGGTTATTAGGAGAAATTTTTTTTTCATTTTTGTAGGCTAGTTGTTATGGGATGCCGCAATCTTGGGAGGAATTTTTCCAATCTTTACTAAAATTAGAACCGTTGCCAGAAAGTTGACAAGCATAGGCAATATTAAAATCTATATTTTGTGCCTTTTGAACGCACTGATTATAAGTTACTTCATCTGCCACGTTTTTACATTTCATACCGCCGCAGCTACCAGTGGGGTTAAAAGCACCTGTGCATCTTAGGCCTATATCGTGGCAAGTGAGATTAATTTGAAATAATCCCCAAGAAAAATTACGACCGTCGTCTGAACACCTATCACCGCCTGCAAGTGGATTGCCAGCACTTTCTTTATTGCAAATCTTAGAGGCTTTTTCGGCATTATCGCCAAAACAAGTACTTTTAAGGTTGTCAACGGAACAGGGGCCGCTCTTAACGGGCTCACATTTTCCAGTGTCGCTCTTTGGAACACAGCAAGTCTGTCCGCTTTGGCATATGTCTTGTCCCTTATTATCGTCGCCGGAACCGCATTCCGTCTTGCAGGCTCCTTTTCCGCCATAACAATTTCCTGTCGGGGGAGGCTTGGTACCGTCGCCTGTGCCGGTGCCAGAAATTTTCAAATCGCACTTTACCAAATCCGGATTGATGGTGCGAAGAATGATGAATGAGGTCAGTCCCAGAAGAAGGCCCAAAAGGGCCGAGGCAATGGTTGCTTTGGCGCTTTCCACCTTGGCGATGTTTCCCGCGGCCATCAGATACTGATAGGCGCCCACGCAAAGCATAAACATAGCCAGGATTCCGATAGTTGCGAATCCGAAGTTGATGATTTGCCCTATATACGTGCAAAAATCGGAGGTCCGTGTATTCCCCTTCCCGGGAATCATTTCAATGTTTTCGTATTGAGCAGAAACAAAGGAAGCGCTGTTTAGCAGCACCAGCAAAAGAACTACAACTATGAGGAAAATTTTATTTTTCTTCATTTATTTTGATAATCTAAGCCGTTGGCTTAACCCATAAAATCCCGCGCTCACAAAAAACATCACCAGAAGCGTGAGGGCCAAGCGCAGATTATACATTAGGTAGTGCGGAAGATGGGTTCCAATAGCAGCTAGAATTTGCTTAGGGCTGGCAAGAGCCGACTCTTCCTCTGTCAGGGCGGAAACTGTTGCAATTGTTATCCCAGTTTCTCCCCGTAGAGTTTCAGGGTTTATCCCCCAAGCAGTATAAGATATTTTTCTTTCTTCATCGCTCCAGTATTTTATTATCTCCGCTCCTAGAGTGTAATAGCGACCCTCCAATTCGCTAGTGGTGAATTTAATAGTGCGGTCATTGTCTTCCAGATCCAGTCTTTGGAGGTCCGGATTTTCTTCGTAGACATTGTTAAAGTTTGTGCTTGCCCCGTTAAATTTCCAGTCGATTAAAATATTGAGATAATCTTCTTCTAGCAAGTAATCGGGTACAAAATCAAGGCGGTAAGAAACTTGCTTATTGATCAAAGCTTCGAACATATCAGAACTTATGATGTCACGGGAAGCAAATTTTCTAGTTTCGTCCGGAACAGTGAATTTCATTGGCCAACTCACGCTTTCATCGGCTGTTTTAATGAACAAAGCGGGCTTTACTACCGTCACCAGGCGCCCTCCCGTAACCGGCCGAAGCTCATTTTTGGGCGTAGCGGTGACGCTTATTTCTTCGATTTCCTGCTCCGGCTTTGTTATAGGGAAAATTATTGTTCGGCTGTCGAGGCCGTCGAAATATTTGCTTGAATCAGCAGGAACGTTGTACTGATTCCCGTTTAAGCTCCACGAAAACTCGGAATTTGAGAGGTTATATTTGTTGCCGGTGACTTTTGCTCCGAGCATCTGATTCTGAACAGCCGGGCAAAGCGTTTTATAGAGGCCATCATTGCAAACTTCTTCTCCAATAATTGCCTTTCCGTCCCTTATGTCGACTTTATAGAGACCTATTTTGATCCCCTTTTTATTCACCGGGATTACTACACTTGATCTTCCCCGATTGTGTTTTATGTCCGAAGCAGTTGAAAGGGTCAGGGTTACCCTGAAGTAAATGATATTTTCATTGTCTTCAATCAGCACTTTCTTTTTCGGGGCAAAAGCAAGACTGGCAAGTCCCAATCCGTTGGTAGGAGTGGAAATACTGAAGTTGTCGTTGATATTTTTCATTTCCTTCCAATTGTCGCTTGAAAGATCGGTGCTTTTTGAAATCTGCCAGGTATAGTAAAGGCTCGCGGGATTCAGCTCAGTGTTGTCCAGGGACGACGTCACCGTTATCTGGTCGGCGTCAGTTATCGCGCCGTCATCCAGAATGTTGTCTTTGTTATCACTCGTTGGATCAGCCACCGGATTGTCTGGGGCGAAAGAAAGAGAAAGCTTCAATTTTTCTCCATTTTCCTCTTCATTTGGCGATTTTGTGGCCCAAAAACCAAAACCAAGATCTGTTTTGTCAGGGTCATTGCTGTTGTTATCACAACCGTCGTCGTCCATTAAATCTATTTTGGTTGAGTCGCAGATGTCCGGATATCCCCACATAATTTTGAAATAGGCGTTCTTTTCATCGGTGGGGAGCATAGAGGTTCCCTCCGCTACCACACCAACCCTATCTCCCGCTTGGTATGTCCAGGTGAACGATTCCTGCCCAAAGCCGATTACGTCAGCCTCGTCGAAAAATCCGTCACCGTCTGTGTCCGGATCATTTGGATCTGTTTTCCAATACTTTTCCTCGCCATTGGGAAATTTTCCGGAACCGCTAGTATAGCCCGGAGCATTCGGCCATTTGTGTTTGCATTTCACGGGGAAATCAAGCCCGGACAAATCATCGGTTTGAAAGCCAGTGGAATTGTTGGTGGGCTCTCCGAATTTGTGCCGGTAGCACCGCGAAACATTGGTGTATATTTCTTCGTTTGTACTTTCGTTATTATGTGCGCTGTTCCAATCCTGCGCACATCCATTGAACTCGGTAGTTAGACAGCTTGAAACATTATTAAAGTTACATGTTTTATAAGCATCATAACAGGCGTCACAATCCGGTGCGGTGCATTGTGAGCAGTAGTCAGCGGATTTAGAGTAAGTAAGAGGATCCGGGCTAACAAGAGCATCGTAGCAGCACTTGTTGCGGCTGTCAGAGCACGTCCCGTTAGTTCCATCGTCCGAGGTCAAAGCTTCCGGTGTGTGATAATCGTTCCAGCAAGCATTGCACCAGTGGTCACTTTGGTTATTGGAGGAAGAATATTCAAGCAAGTAATAATAGGAGCTTGATATGTAGCTGCTCTCTTCGCTCGTATCTCCGTAGAAGTCGCATTTTGCCGTGTCGGGACTTCCATATACTCCCCGGCAGTAATCATCGCCGTTGCCATATTGTTCCACGAATTCTTCAGCTAATCCCCCGACTCCGTCCGCTCCGCCAAAAGGAGCGAAGGAACAGGCTGTGCGATCGCTTTCATCGCCGTTGTTTAAGCATTTTTTATAGTCATTGATGTCAACTGGCGGCCAGCCGTCTTTGTCCGGATCTTTTCCGGGATCAGGATAGGTCTGGCCGTCAAGGTCAGGATCGTAATCTCCGTGGGACATTATTCTCGAAGCTTCGATTTTGCCGGAATTTATGCCGTTGGTTGCCGTTTGCGGAGTTCCGTCTTTGGTGTGGATAAGGTACCAAGTGTAATAAAGATTTTGCGAATCATTTTTGAAGAATTCCGGAACGGCGTGAGCGGTCACTTTTTCTCCGGGTTTGGGGTTGGTGTTGTCAAAAAAGATTTCCACTCGGGGCGCGTCCACTTTTCTTTTGGCTTTCCGCCAAATGTCCTGGTCAAAGCCGTAGCGATTCTCAATTTCTTTGTAGATGTCCGTGGTATTATGGTTCATACAGAATGGGCCAAAACAGATCGAAAGAGCCTTTGTGCTGGTTGGATTTCCCGAGAACAGAATGATAATCAGAAAAATTTTCCCAATAATAATGAAGAATTTTTTTGATATTTTATTTTTTTTCATTTGAGGATAATTAAATAACGTTAAATGCCTCTGGAAGCCATTCTTATTATAAGTATATCGACAACAAGGGAAATTATCCATAGAGCACAGAGGGAATAATAGATTGACCGGCTGAATTTCGTGATTAGGCCGGCGGCTAGGGCGGCTAAAAAGGCGTAAATAAGCTCAAGCCAAGAAGACCTGACAAAGAGCATAGTGAAAAGCATTGCCTGCGCGAGAATTGCGTAGCTTCCCGTTTTTTCTTCGAGGCCCAGCTGGATAAATCCCCTGAAGAAAAATTCGCGCGAGAAAAAAATTACGGGGATGATAATCAATTCTATCCAAAGGAAATAAGAGAAATTTTGATCTATTCCCGCAATCAAATGGATTTGGTTTTTTAGCGAGGGAATTTTTATCAAAAAAAGCATAGCGATAATCGCAACTGCGGCGAATGAAGTTGCCGATATTATCCCTATCTTAAAGTTGCCAAGAGAAAGCCCATATTTCGAAAGAGGTTCCTTGAGCAGAAATTTGATTACTACGGCCGGGAAAACAAAAAATATTATGAAAGAGGCGAATAAAAATTCAGCTGCTGAATCTATCGGGAAAAGCCAGCTTACCGCAAACACCAAAAGTGCGGAGAATATTATTAGCAACTCTCTGTGAGCCAGGCGAATTTTTTGCTTTAGCCGGGCCTTGGGAGATAAAAGATTTATGGGCATAATATTGAGAAAACGATTATTTTACTTTGGCAAAACTCAAGTCGTTTGCTTGCTTTCCTCTCCGGATGTGCTATTGGACCACGCTCGGTCAAAAAGCACAAAAAAATAAATCATTATTGTCTCAATGGTGAAAAGCGGTAGCCAGCCGATTCCGGGAAGGGCTTCGCTCACAAATTCAACGGCCAGCCCCCCGATGTATTTAGCGTTGCCCCTAGTCTGCAGTCTTTCGCCGATCAAAATGATGCAGACGATTGTCAAAATGGTCAACAGAACTGTCGTTATAAAAGAAACAACAATGCCAACTCCGGGGATAGCAGCAAAAGCAATGTCAAAAATGTCTTTCAAAAAGGCCATTGGGATAAGAATGAACAAGAAAGGCCAGTCCTTGGTTGGCTCGATTTGTCGGAACATGCTGAAAGCTAAGGTAGCAGCATTTTTCACGGCCGAGGCAGGATTTTTCGCAGCGCTGGCCAAAGCTTTGATTTGGGATGGAGGAGAACCCAATTTGGTTGCTCCAGACGTTGCAACATTCGGTCTTTTGCCGCTGGGACTGCCAACATTTTGGATTTGAGATAGCCTGCCCTGCCTCCGATGCTGATTAAGCATACGCTCGGCATGGGGTTGCTCCTCTGGCGCAAGGGAATCTTGGCTTTTTACTGTTCTATTTTCTGTGGCGCTTGGCATTTGTTAATTATTTAGCGGATAAATATCACGCAGACTCTCCCCTTTCGGCTTGTTTCCTTTCCAAAATTTGGGCGGGGTTTGAGGTGACGAGTTGATCTTCGGAGTATGATGCGACCACTTGGATCGCTACATGTTTTGTTCCGGCGAAGAATATTCCTTCCCCGACGTTGCTCTCCAGCAACATGAATTTTTCCTGATCGGTCAAGAAGAAAGTATCGCCGATTATGTCTATGGCGGCGGGAGATTGTCTCATAAGAAGCTGAATTGAGGAATTGGTCACAATCGGTTTTCCATAGCGGGAAGCCAGGAAGTCGCCAATGTCTTGAGTGATAGTTGTGAGTCCGGCGAAATATTTCCGGCAGCGCTTGGCGATTGAAAACATAAACGACCCGCCCTCCTCGTGCTGCATCATCACCCAGGCTTCGTCAACTACGACGAGCCTCTTTTTTAGCTTGGAGCGGATTTCGTTCCAGATATAGTGGAGCACCACGTACATTGCCACCGGTCGCAATTCCTCCTCCATATCCCGGATATTGAAAACGACCATTTGGTTGTCTAGATTGACGTTAGTGGGATTGTTGATGAACCCGGCGAATATTCCCTGGGTGTATTTCTCAAGCCGGGTTGCCAGATCTTCTCCTCCCTCCATATTGCGCAAAACTTCATAAAGGTCAGACATAGTTGGAACCTGATCGTGAGGAAAAATCCTCAAGGAAGTGTCCGGCGTGATGTCTTTTACGGCGTAGGTTTCATGAATAGCCCGATCGAGGATGGCCTCCTCTTCGGGAGTGATGTTTCCAAGCATGACATGAAGAAGGCCGATCAGGCTGGCAATATTGTTTCGCAAAACGTCTTTTGGGTCTTCATCTTCGGGGATATTGGGGAGATCAAAGGGGTTGAGGTGATAGTCAGAGCTCAAAGAAATGCCGATGAAGCTTCCGCCAACCGCCTCGCACAAATATTGGTATTCATTTTCCGGATCAATCACGATGACTCCCGTTCCGAGCATCATCGATCGCAAAATTTCAAGCTTCACCGCGTAGCTTTTTCCAGCGCCGGATTTGGCGAATATTACCATATTGGCATTTTCCATTTCAAAGCGGTCAAAAAGCACAAGACTGTTGTTGTGCCGATTGATTCCATAAAGGACGCCGGTGTTTGAAGTGAGATCCGAGGAAACAAAAGGAAAGGTGGTTGCCAGCGGGGCGCTGTTCATATTGTTTGAAACTCCGAGTTCGTCGTTGGCAAGGGGCAACGTGGAAGCCAGCCCCTGTTCGGTCCGGAAAATTGCCTCCTTGACGTAAACGAGCCTTGATTCCAAGAGAGATTCAATGAACGGGACGGACTTAGCGAGCGTTTCCTGGTCGTTGGCGAAGAGGGTGATATAAAGGCCGAACTTGAAAAACCTTTCCGTCCCCTGCTGGAGTTTGTCGCGGAGACTTTCGATGTCCTGCAGGGCCGTTTCAAGAACTGGGTCGCGGATTTTTCCAGCTTCCTGCTCAAGATGAATCTGCGATTCAACCTGGGTGGCGGCGCGGCGGAGGCTCTTCATAATTTCTACGGTTTCAACTGGATGAACGAACATGGCGATGTCAGTCGGCATGTCAAGATTGATGATTGGAGAAAACCAGCTGGTCTGCAAGTATCTCGGATAAGTGGTGACGAAAATTGTCTTGGCAAAGGTTTCGCCAATTTGGATGTAACTGCTGTTTATCCGAAGTGCCGGAGGAGCGACAAGATCGGTGATGGTGGCCAGCCCCTCGCGGTATGTTTTTTCAGTATCCATTACAGCTGAAGCGGCAATGGCTGGTTTATTTTCTTTATTTTTTCTTTTTAGAAAATCAAACATGAATATAACTAAAATCTAAAATTGAAAATCTAAAAGCTGCAACTGGAAATTAAAATCTTTTACCTTTTAGAGTTAATAGGCTGGCTGCTAACATTTTACTTATTTCAATAGCTTCGTTTAATAGTTCTCTTGCCTTTTGTTTAGCTTTTTGGTCTTTTAGTTTCTCATTTAGCAGCGAAAGCCAAAATTTAGTTTCATTGGTGCTTTTTAAAGAAATATGGAAGAAATTAATAAAATCTTTTTTTGAGTTACATCCTTGCGCCTCGATAATATTAGCTGCAATTGAAGTCGCAGCTCTTAAGAGCTGGTTGCCGATTATCCCATAAATATAATTTTTTGGTAGAATTTCTAAAAAATCTATTATATCTAAACAGAAATTATAAGATCTGTATTTTAGGTTGTTTTTGGTTTTTAGTTGTTGCTTTTCCATTTTAGATTTTAGTTTTTAGATAGCTAGATTCTGCTCATTTCCAATTTTTCTACTTCTATTTTTTCCGCCGACTCAATAACCGACGGGTTATAGGAATTATAAAACAATTCAATGAGCTCCTCGGTCTTGAGCGGGATCATGCGGATACCTGTTCCTTCGAGTCCGGCGGCGATGTGATTTACTCTCTGCCAGAGCTGGCTTTTGTAGTTTTCCAGCTCCATTTGTTTTTCCAGGATTGCCTGCTTGGGATTGAGGGCGATTTTGATGCGGTCAAGAAATCCCTCTCGTTTCCCCTCCGTGAAGGCGAAGGGAACAATGACATAGAAAGCTTTTGTCATAATGTTGGCCGTGCCGGTCAGGTTTTTCACGAAATTGCGGTATTCGTTTATTTGAAGGCGAAGGAGCTCGTTGGGTTGAACCTTTTCTTTTTCGGAGAGCATCTCGAGGTACGGATTGATATCAAGCCGTCGGGAACTAATCACAATTTGCAGCGGGAAATCCAGAGAATTGAGGAAATTTTGGTAAGCGGCAACGATGGCTTCCTGCTCGGCGGTGGATTTCAAATCAAAATTGATTGAGGAAACCATCAGCACCGCGCGCAGAGCCCCGTTTTTCAAAATGACAATATCGTCTCTTATTTCGGCAATATCAACGAATTCCTGGGCGGATTTGCCCATTCCCTCGCTTTTGGTAAGTTTTTTGGAGTGGAGTAATTCCATGATGAAATCTAAAATCTAAAATTGAAAATCTAAAAGTGACAACTAAAAACCAAAGGCTTTTAAATTTTAGATGCAGTTTTTAGTTTTTATATTTTAACTTTTAGTTATTTCTTTGTGTCCAGCATCCAGGCGATACGCTTGAGCTGGCTTTTCCCGGGGGCTGGCTTGGCGGCGATGCGGGGTTCGGTTTTTTTCATCTGGGTGGCGTGGGCCGCTTTTTGGATAGCGAGATCGCTTGAGCGAAAAACCCTTTTCCAGATATAGTTTCTCGGTTTCAAGTAAAACTGGATCACGAAGCCAGAAAAGGTG
>Ga0315268_10002100_pt1 | contig 22740 bp, 24 predicted proteins | sample C1_top_MG_FD_204535 | JGI IMG/M metagenome (GOLD analysis project Ga0315268, IMG submission 204535) | Sediment microbial communities from Yellowstone Lake, YNP, Wyoming, USA - C1_top | ecosystem: Environmental > Aquatic > Freshwater > Lake > Sediment | place: USA: Wyoming | collected 2017-08-01 | reverse complement strand
TCAAGGCAGGTGCCGTCGAGGTATATGCCTGCGCCACTCATCCGGTTTTTTCCGGTCCGGCGACAAAGAGAATCGCGGCTTCCCCGGTGAAAGAGGTCATTGTCACCGATTCTATCCCGGTGCCGCCGGCCAAGCGCCTGGACAAAATCACCGTGCTGCCCATCGCACCGCTGCTGGGGGAAGCCATCCATCGCATCCACACCGGACTATCTGTGGGGGCTATGTTCGAAGAGCAAAATAAATAATTGCGAGGAGATGAGCAGCCTACAAAGCAAACTAAGACACTTGGTCCGACAGGATGCAGTTACCAGTCCTGGTCAGGCGCCAACGCTCCCCACCCTGATTCTTCGCTTACGTTCAGAATGACAATACCTATGCAATCTAAAGACAAACTGGTAAAAGTCTACACCGCCCAGGGTGAGCTGGAGGCGCAGGTCATTAAAAGCCTGCTGGAGAGCTGCAGCATTCCCTCGCTGCTGCAGGGTAACGCCGCCCTTTCCATACAGCCGTTCGTGATGGACGGCATGGGCAAAATCGACATCATGGTTGCAAGCGCACTGGCTGAAGAGGCCAGAAAGATAATAGAGGCAAAAGCAGATGTTTAACTGGCTGGCAGGTGATTCCAACGAGCGCGAGCTCAAGAAGCTGGCGCCTTTAGTAAAACGGATAAATGAGCTGGAGCCGGAGTTTCAAAAGCTCAGCGATGACGAACTCAAAGCTAAAACCACCGAATTCAAACGGCGGCTATTTGAGGCTACGCTTGAAAAAAGGCAGGAGATTGACGAGACCAGAAAAGAGCTGGCCGAGGCCCAGAACTGCCTCCCGGCGGTCGAAGATTTCGACCGTAAAGAGGAAATAACCGTCCAGTGCAAGCGCCTGCAGGACAGGACACAGGAACTGGACAAAGAACTGCGCAAAGAAGAAAACGACTTCCTCGACGAGCTGCTGCCGGAAGCCTTCGCCGCCGTACGAGAGGCAGCCAAGAGGACTATCCGCCAGCGCCATTTCGACGTGCAGCTCATGGGGGGCATCGTGCTGCATCAGGGCAGGATTGCCGAGATGCGCACCGGCGAGGGCAAAACGCTGGTGGCTACTCTGCCCCTCTATCTCAACTCGCTCACCGGGCGCGGTGTCCACCTGGTGACGGTCAACGACTACCTGGCGCGGCGCGACCCTTACTGGATGGGGCCCATCTACCACGCGCTGGGTGTGAGCGTGGCCAGCATCTATCCCATGCAGGCGATTGCAGAGCAATTGCCCTCCCGCATCTTTGACCCGGCCTATGATTCGGGCAAGGACAATGACCCCTGGCACCACTTCAAACCCATCACGCGCAAAGAAGCCTACCGTGCCGACATTACCTACGGCACCAGCGCGGAGTTCGGTTTCGACTACCTGCGCGATAACATGGCGGTGGACCTCAACCAGATGGTGCAGCGCGAACAGAACTTCGCCATAGTGGACGAGGTGGACAACCTGCTGATTGACGAGGCACGCACACCGCTCATCATCAGTGCACCGGATGTCGAGTCCAGCCAGCGCTATCAGACATTCGCCCGTATAGCGCAACAGATGAAGGGAAGGCTGGTTAAAGGGAAGGACGACGAAGACCCCGAATCTGCCCAGACGGGAGCCGATTATACCTATAACGAAAAGGACCACAGCGTCTCTCCGACCGATCAGGGTTTTGCGCACATTGAAGGCCTGCTCAAGCGGGAAGGCATGCTCAAGGGAGAGAGTCTCTACGACCCGCAGAACTCCGATCTGATGCGACACCTGCGCAATGCCCTCACCGCCAAACAGTTCTACCGTCGCGACCACGAGTACATGGTCAGCAAGGACGGCGAGGTGCTCATCGTTGACGAGTTTACCGGGCGCGTGCTGGTGGGTCGGCGCTACTCCGATGGCTTGCACCAGGCTATTGAAGCCCAAGAGCACGTCAAGGTGCAGCAGGAGACCAAGACCTTCGCCACCATCACCATCCAGAACTATTTCCGCATGTATGCCAAGCTGGCCGGCATGACCGGCACGGCCGTTACCGAGGCCGAGGAGTTTTCCAAAATCTACAAGCTGGAGGTGGTGGTCGTCCCCACCAACAAGCCCCTCATACGCGAGGACTTCGGCGATTACATCTACAAAAACGAGGAGACCAAGTTCAAGGCGCTGGTGCGTGAGGTGGAAGAGGTTCACAAGCAGGGCCGGCCGGTGCTCATCGGCACGGTGGCTATCGAAAACTCTGAAATCATCAGCGAGTTGCTCAACCGGCGCGGCATCAAGCACAACGTGCTCAACGCCAAGAAACACGAGCAGGAAGCCAGCATCATCGCCCAGGCCGGCGAGCCGGGTGCCGTCACCGTGGCCACCAATATGGCAGGCCGCGGCGTGGACATCATCCTGGGTGGCAAACCGCCAGAGGACGGTGACGGAAAGGCCCATACCGAGTGGCAAGCCAAACACGAGCGGGTCGTGGCGGCGGGCGGACTGCACGTTTTAGGCAGCGAACGCCATGAGGCGCGCCGCATCGATAACCAGCTAAGAGGCCGCGCCGGACGCCAGGGAGACCCCGGCTCATCTCGTTTCTACGTGGCGCTGGACGACGAACTGATGCGCCGCTTCGGCGGCGAGCGCATACAGGGCATCATGAACTGGGCCGGCATGGATGAGAACACGCCCATTGAGAACCGCCTTATTTCACGCAGCATCGAAAACGCCCAGACCAAGGTAGAAGGCTACAACTTCGACATCCGCAAGCACCTGGTGGACTACGACGACGTCATTAACAAGCAGCGCGAGATTATCTACGGCGAGCGCCACAAGATTATCACGGGCGCCGACCTGCGCTCCAACATACTGGACATGGTGCGCACTGTCATCGAAAACACGGTGGACGGGCACCTCAAGGTACCGCCGGGCGAGGAGCCGGACTTCAAAGCCCTCATCGGCGCTATCAATACCATATTCCCCGTGCCCAAGGACATCACACCCGAGACACTGGCGCAGATGAAGCCCGAAGAGGTAACCGATACCTTCGTGCAGACGGCAGAAGCCCTCTACGACCAGAAGGAGAAAGATGTCGGCGCGGAGGCCATGCGCGTGCTTGAGCGACTGGTGATGCTACGCGTTATCGACACGCTGTGGGTGGAGCACCTGACGGCCGTGGACTATATCCGCCAAGGCATCGGCCTGCAGGCGGTGGGGCAGCAGGACCCGCTGGTAGCCTACAAGCGCCAGTCCAGCACCATGTTCCAGGAGTTGCTGGACGCCATCCGCGATGATGTGGCGCACCTCATCTACAGAGTTGCCATTGTCAAGCAGCAGCCCGGGCAGCCGACGACAGAAGCGAAAAAACCGGTGCCGTCCTCACCCATGACCAAGATTATGGGTACGCCCGGTGCCGCACAAGCACCGGCGAGGCCCGGCCATAAGGTAGGCCGCAACGAGCCCTGCCCGTGCGGTTCAGGCAAGAAATACAAGCACTGCTGCGGGAAGTGAGGCGAGATATGCCAAGCAATATGGATTCACTTGTGCTGGGCAAGACAACTTGCGATGTGTGCGAAAAGCCAATAATAAAGGGACAGCAAATTGTGTCCATAGGTCTGAGTAAAGTCACCAAATCTGGCCAAGAAGTAGTGACGCCAGAACCCGAAATAAGATATGCTTGTCATCTGAAGTGCTGGGAGGGAGTGGAGGTGGATTACTAAGTTTTAGAGGCAAGATATGAACTTAAACGATTTGATACAACTGTACGAGGAAAAGAAGAAACAATACGGCAGCAATGCTTTTAGGCATATTTCAGAATGCCTAGCAGAGGCTAAAGAAATACATTATAACGATTTCCTGTTAAACCCAACGCCGAATAATGACCATGAACAGTCATGGCGTGCTTTTAAAGGCAAGAACTTGGAAAAGTTGGTTAGCCATATTATTAAGGATGAGGTTGCCAGCCTTGGTTTAAAGCTTCTTGATGGTAACAAATTGGAGAGAACTAAAAGCGAGATGCTGCCCCGGGAATTAAGTCTGGTAAAACAGAACTTATGGATTGATTACGGGGAGTTTGGTGCGCACTTACCCGATGTTGACATCGTAATTTATGACCCCAAAACATATAGGGTAATAGCAGCAATTTCCAGCAAAGTCACACTTCGTGAGCGTATCGCACAAACAGGTTATTGGAAAATAAAACTATTTCGTAATGAAGCCACAAAACATATCAAGGTCTATTTTATTACGCCTGATGAAGATGGCACGCTAACAACAAGAAAACCTGCAAAGAAAGGGCGGGCGATCGTTGAGGTTGATACAGACGGCAGTTATGTGATGAGCGAGGCTTGCATCGAAGAGAGCAGCAAGGTCAAGATGTTTGATAAATTCATCGATGACCTAAGGAGACTAGTAAATGGCAAAGCGTAGAAAAGCAAAAACCATAGCCGAACCCATGGCGTCATTTGGCGAAGCTGTTCTTGAACCACCAATGAAGAAAAAAAGCAAAGCCGAAGTAAAAGCGACAACATTACCTCTTTTTAAGGAATTTGAATCTGTTAAGCCTAGCGGTAATGGCAAAAAGAGTAAGGCCGTCGTCGAGGAAAAACCACCTTTCGAAACCACTACGCTTTGGGATTATCCTAAGCAAAGCTATGGTAAAACCCCAAAGGGCGATAACAAATTTCAGGGCGTGACGCCAGCTTTTATTATCTGGAATCTAGTTCAAAGATACACACAGCCGGGAGATCTGGTAGTCGATCCGATGGCAGGTAGTGGCACAACTGTCGATGTATGCAAAGAAGAAGGGCGAAAAGTTATTGGTTATGACCTATTCCCGCGCCACCCCGAAGTCATAAAAAATGATGCGCGCAATATCCCGTTAGAAGCCGAAACAGTGGACATGGTCTTTATTGACTCACCCTACGGCGATAACGTCAAATACTCCGACGACCCAGAGAGCATAGGTGCAATATCAGCAGAAGAGGAACTTTTCTATGATGAGCTAGAAAAGGTTGCTAATGAGATATGGCGCGTGCTCAAGCCAGGCAAAGTGATGGGTTGGCTCATTGGCGACCAGTGGGTGAAAAGAAAGTTTACGCCCGTTGGCTTCAAGCTATATGAACGCCTGTTGAAGCGTTTTGAAACCGTTGACATTATATGCGTAACTAGAAGAAGCCAAAGTTCTAACACAAGAGTCTGGCATTATCGGGCGCAGAAGTTCAACTTCTTCCTGCGCGGTTTTAAATATCTATTTATAATGCGCAAGCCTGCGCCTGAAGAAAAGAAAACGAAATCAAGCAAGGTAAAATGGGCTAAGTATAAGTAGCTGTGGAAGAACTTTTTGCCATCTCCGTAGAAGATGTCCAGCACCTTGCTCTCGAACACATCGGGCGCAAGTTGACTGAGTACGAACTCCATCGAGTCAAAGATGGTCTTCAGTTTGGTCTGGAGTCGTGGGAACTAGTTGCGAGAACGGCAATTGATGAAGTAATCGAAGAATCCCCATGAACGCTAATCCTTCCTCCTCCCCCACCCCCGCCAATGAAGAAATAATCCGCCAGCTCAAGGCGGACATAGTTTCGGGTAAAAATTGGTACCCCGCCCTGCTGGAGGCCGTCAAGAAGTGGCCAGCCAGCGAGGAAACAGTCAGCGGCACAACCTACCGCTACCTCATCGCTGGCGAAGCCTTCGACCTGCTGCAACTGTCAGAACGGCTGCTGGAAGCTGTCGGTGAACTGGTGCCGGAGGAAGAAAAGCTGGCCTTCCTCTTCCGCAACAAGCCGCCCGTACCCCTCACGGCAGAGCAGATCAGAGAACTGCTGGGCGAGATAAAGTATGCCCAGTACCTCAACTTCTTCTACGGCGTTACCGCCGAGGAAGCCCTCATCCAGGCGGTGGAGGAGGAGGTGCGCAAAGAGGAGCACGGACTGAATATCCACTCCGAGCAGGAGCTCACCGACGAGACCTACCGCCGCATCTACGAGGCGACCCAGAAAGAGCTCCTGCACAGTTTCCGCCTGGAAAAAGGCTACCCCGCCACGCGCAGCATCAGCCTGGAGCAGATGAAAGAGTTCTATTACTGGCTCTTTAAATACCGCCTGCTGCATTGCGATAAGGCGCGCACCGCCAGCGACACTAAAAAGGCACTCGCCTGGCTGAAAAAACACGCTAAATGAGAAAATCCTAAGCACTAAGCACCAAGTCCTAAATAAGCACTAAATCCAAAATCCCAAACGGCATTGTAGATTTGAAATTTGAATTTATTTAGAATTTAGATATTAGGATTTAGGATTTTCCCCCTATTGACAGCGCGCGACCTCCTGTGTGAAAATGGCGCAGGTTTAGGAGGTGGACATGCTGAATCTCAGACTCTCCATGATAATCTACGGCTTAATCAACATGGCAGAAGGCATTGTTATGTGGCTCAACCCGGAGCGTGTCGCCGGCTACCTGGGGTTCTCCGACCTTACTATAAACGGAGCCTTCTCTGACTACGTCTCATATATTCTGGCAGTCGCCGGCGCGGCTTTCGTAGCCGCCGGCTTTATCTTCATATGGGGCGCCATCAGCCCGGTGAAAAACCTTACGGTGGTAAGGCTCATCATCCTGTGGACCGGCCTGACGCTGGCTGCCATGCTTTACGCCCTCACCAAAGGGTTCGTTACCTTCGGCAACTCCTGGTTTAGCATCATCCTCAGCGCCATCTTCCTGGTCGTTTTCATTTTATTCTACCCCTGGCCCTGGCGCAAAGAGAGAATAGAGCACAACCTGCGCCAGCGTTAGATTGGAATGTAAAACGTTAAAGCCCCCACCCGTTCGAGTGAGGGGCTTTCTCTATTCGCCACCCGCAGGGTCTACCCCACCAGCCGCTCGCGATGCTCCTTAAGGCGCGCCAGCTTCTCGCGTGCAGTGGCCAGCTTTCCCTGCTGTTTCTCCACCACCACCGCCGGGGCCTTGTCGCAGAAGGCCTTGTCTCCCAGCAGCATCTCCAGCCTGCCGATTTCCAGCATGGCCTCGGTCATCTCTCTGGTGATGCGCTCCATCTCGGTACGCAGGTCGAACATGCTGGCCATAAGAATGACCACCTCGCTCGTCTCCAAAACGAGCATCAGCGCCTGCGGCGGCACTGCGCCACGCCGCTTGGACTCGATGGATACCCTGGCTCTGGCAAGCGCTTCGATGGCTCCCGTGTAGGGTTTGAGCAGGGGAGCCAGTTCTCCCGCGTAAATGCTCGCCTCTATAAGCCGGTTTGCCTCCACCTCGTATTCGGCGCGTGTGTTGCGCACCGAGCGCACGATTCCGACCAGCGCATCTATGACTTTTTCAGCTTCAGCATCAATAGCAGAAACATCAGCCTGTGGATAGCTGGCAACCATGATGGATTCAACACTCATCTTTAAGCCAGCGGACTTCTTGACGTTCTGCCACAGCTCCTCGGTGATAAAGGGCATGTACGGATGCAGCAGCCTGAGCGAGGTCTCCAGCACGTGCACCAGCACCGGCAAGGGTGATGGCGGCGCGCCGCTTATGAGCCTGGTTTTGGCCAGCTCGATATACCAGTCGCAGTATTCGCCCCACAGGAAATCGTGAATCTGGCGCAGGGCTTCGCCGAACTCGAACTCGTTTATGAGGCGTCCCACTTCTGTAACAGTGCGGTTCAGGCGCGAGAGTATCCAGCGGTCTTCCAGCGCCAGCGTCTCGCGCTCAACGGACAGCCTCATGCCAGGCTTGACAGAGCGCAGCACGAAGCGGGCGGCGTTCCATAGCTTGTTGGCGAAATTACGCCCGGCCTCCAGCTTGGTGTCGCCCAGCTTGGAATCGTTGCCGGGGGTGGTGCCAGTAATTACGGCAAACCTCAAGGCATCCGTGCCATATTTATTCATCAGCACCAGCGGGTCAAGCACATTACCCTTGGTCTTGCTCATCTTGTCGCCTTTTTCATCGCGAATGAGCCCGTGCAGGTAAACGTAGCGGAAGGGTATGTCGCCCATGTTTTCCAGGCCCATCATTATCATGCGCGCCACCCAGAAGAAGAGAATGTCATAGGCCGTCTCCATGACCGAGGTGGGGTAGAAATACTGAAGGTCGGTCGTCTTATCCGGCCAGCCCAGCGTGGAGTGCGTCCACAGCCCGGAGGAGAACCAGGTATCCAGCACGTCCGGGTCCTGCTTGAGTTTTTCCGAGCCGCACTTGAGACACGTCTTCGGCTCTTCCACCGCCACGATGGTCTCACCGCAGCCGCAGTACCACACCGGTATGCGGTGGCCCCACCACAGCTGGCGCGAAATACACCAGTCGCGGATGTTCTCCATCCAGTTGAGATAGACCTTGGTAAAGCGCTCGGGCACGATGCTGATACGCCCGCTCTTGACCACCTCGATGGCCGGGGCGGCCAATGGTGCTATTTTGACGAACCACTGGCGGCTGGCGATGGGCTCTATAATGGTGCGGCAGCGCTGGCAGTGGCCCACGGCATGGGTATGGGGCTCTATTTTTTCGAGCAGGCTATCGGCTTCCAGTTCCGCCACTATGGCCTTGCGCGCGGCGAAGCGCTCCATGCCGGCGAACCTGCCGCCATTCTCGTTGATGGTGACGTCATTGGCGAGGATGTTGACCACGGGTAGGTTGTGCCTGAGACCAATCTCAAAATCCGCCGGGTCGTGGGCGGGTGTCACTTTGACCGCGCCGGTGCCGAACTCCATGGATACGGACTTGTCGGCTATGACGGGGATAATCCTGTTCATCAATGGGAGTCTTACGCTCTTGCCGACGAGAGCCTTATAGCGCGCGTCCGCCGGGTTGACCGCCACGGCGGTATCGCCCAGCATGGTCTCGGGGCGTGTGGTAGCCACGGTGACAAAACCTGAGCCATCCTCCAGCGGGTACTTGATGTACCACAGGTGGCTGGCGACATCCTCGTGCTCCACCTCCAGGTCGGAGAGAGCGGTGGCGCAGCGCGCGCACCAGTTGATGATACGCTCGCCGCGATAGATGAGACCCTTCTCATAGAGATTGACGAAGAAGGTGCGCACGGCGCGGGTGGGGCCGGGGTCGAGTGTGAAGCGCTCGCGCGTCCAGTCGCAGGAGACGCCCAATCTTTTATGCTGATTGGTAATATTGGCGCGGCAGCCGTTGACCCACTGCCACATGCGCTCGGTGAACTTCTCGCGGCCTAATTTCTGGCGAGTGAGACCTTCTTTGGCCAGCATACGTTCGACAACAACCTGAGCCGCGATGCCGGCATGGTCTTCGCCAGGGAGCCACAGCGTCGGCTCGCCCAGCATGCGGTGCCAGCGTATCATGATATCTTCCAGCGTGGCGGTGAGGGCGTGTCCCAGGTGCAAGTCGCCTGTGATATTGGGGGGAGGCTGGATAATGACGAAGGGCTTCTTCTCTGGGTCAATTTTGGGCGTGAAGTAGCCCTGCTCCATCCAGAAGGCGTACCACTTCTGCTCGACCTGGTGCGGCTCGTAAGCCTTGGGGAGTTCGAGTATGGATTGGTCTGTCATGGCGCTCGTCCTTTACAAATATATAAGTGGCCTATTTTACCACTTATGGGTGGCGAGTGCCTAAAAAGAGGACGTCTGGCCAGATTTCTCTACGACTTAGACTAATTCCAAGTTGTACTTTGTTGACTATTAATATGCTTCGAAAGTATATTCTCAGCAACCGATAGTATTTCCGTCTCAGTCAAATGAATTAAGGATTCTGTGCTCCGAATGTATTCGCTTAGTTCTGCTACTCGGAGGACAGGTAAAGTCGGTCTGGTAAGTTTAAGTTTTGCCGATGGGTTAGTAAAGACACAAATAGGAGTAACAGGCATCCCGATATTAAGCCTTTTTCGAATTAGGTCACTTAAGTCATTGGCGTTTTTCCAAGCCTGTTTGCTTACGCTTTCCATGGAGTAGATTCTCCTTCTTTCTTTTTTGGTCCACTCGTCTCTATTACACCTGATATCACCAGTCCAGTTCTTTGTCTCAATACAAAATATTCCTTTCGGAGAAAGAAGGATGTGGTCTATGTTTCCTCGTCGTCCCGGTAGGAGAACATCATCAACCAAATAACATGAATCATCTAGCTGCTGCAAAGCTGCGGTTACCATCCTCTCTCCCTTGATCCCAGCCTCAGCGTTGTATCGATTACTTAGATATGCCCCACAGAAGGCTAATGCTAGAAATCCGAACGTAATTGTCCATAAGTTCGCTAGAGAAAAACCGACAACCAACAGGACAAAACCTATTCCCAGAGCTATGTAAAACCTTTTTTTGCCCTTTACCTTCATTCTCTCCAAGTAAGGGTAACTCGTTCCTTTGAGTGTCCTCACATCAAGCTCCTAAGCGCCTTTTACAAACATCCCCCACCACCCTGGGATTCTTCGCTGCGCTCAGAATGACGAAAACATTGTCGTTCTGAGCGAGTCCGCCTGAGGTGGGCGAGCATGAGAACCTCAGGGTGGGGTGGTTATAAATCCTCGTATAGATCCTTCCAAAAAGGATTGAAGCCAACGATCATGTCTATCTTTTTCTGCCTGCTCATGCCCTTAATCTGTTTTTCTCTAGCGATAGCCGACTCAATATTCTCACATACTTCGTAATAGACCAATTTACCGATGTGATATTTCTTGGTGAAACTATCAACATACTTTTCTTTATGCTCCCAGACGCGCCGCTTCAGGTCGTTGGTTACTCCGGTATAAAGAGCGGTATTGCCACTGGTGGTCACGATGTAAACTGAATAGAGACGGTCACGCATGTTGTTTCCCGAAAGTTTAAAAAGACGCCCGCCCCTCCCTGGGATTCTTCGCTCCGATTTTATCGAGGCTCAGAATGACATATGAGGCTTCTCGTTCGCCACCACCCAGTCCCACACCTTGTCCGCCACCTCGCGCTTGGTCATGAGGGGCAGGTCTTCTTCGTTGCCGTCGCGGCTGATGAGCGTTACCTTGTTGGTGTCGCTCCCGAAGCCGCTGCCCTTGGCGGTGACGTCGTTGGCCACTATAAGGTCGAGCACTTTATCGGCCATTTTCTTCCTGGCGTTGGCCAGCAGGTTTTCGCTCTCGGCGGCAAAGCCCACACGGATAAAATTGCCGTCCACCTCGGCCAGTATGTCAGGCGTGCGCTCCAACTCCAGGTTGAGTGAAAGCGCCGCCTTCTTTATTTTCGATTTGGCCATTACCTTGGGGCGGAAATCAGCCACCGCCGCCGCCATCACCAGCGCCTCGGCCCCCTTGACGGCTTTCTGCACCGCCTCCAGCATCTGGGCAGCGCTCTCCACGTAAACTACCTCCACCCCGATAGGTTCGGGCAAACTGGCGGCGGAGATGAGTGTAACGGCAGCGCCCCGGTCGCGGGCGGCTTCAGCCAGCGCATAGCCCATCTTGCCGGAAGAGCGGTTGCCGATGAAGCGTACCGGGTCGATTGGCTCGAGCGTGCCCCCGGCGGTAACCACCACCTTTTTGCCCACCATGTCCCCCTCCCTGCCCAGCACCATCTTGATAGCCCCGATAATTTCCTCGGTTGCAGCCAGGCGGCCCTTGCCCACGGTATCGCAGGCCAGATGCCCGTAGCCGGGCTCGACGATAGTGAAGCCGCGCTCCTTGAGCCTGGACAGGTTTTCCTGCGTAACCGGGTTCTCATACATGTTGACGTTCATGGCGGGAGCGACAATCACCGGCGCTCTGGTCGCCAGCACAGTAGTGGAAAGCAGGTCATCGGCCATGCCGTAAGACAGTTTGGCGATGATGTCGGCCGTGGCCGGTGCGATAACCAGAACGTCCGCCGCCTGCGCCAGAGAAACATGCTTGATGCGGTACTCCTCCGAAGGCTCCCACATATCGGAGACCACAGGCCGGTGCGTCAGAGAGCGTAGCGTTAGCGGCGAGATAAACTTCTGCGCCGCATCCGTCATGACCACGTCCACCCTGACCCCCACATGCGTCAACTTGCTTGCCAGCTCCGCCGCCTTGTAGGCCGCGATACTCCCCGTGATTCCCAGAACGACTATCTTGTCCGTCAACATAGCGCCACCTCCGTTAGGGCCTGTTAAGCTGATTAATAATCCTCAGTCCAATCAGGGACAGGTCTGGATTTACCGCATCGATAATACCGGTCTCGTTGAGTATGAGTGACGCATACCCGCCTGTAGCCACAACCTTTGCTTTCTCGGGCAGCTCACGCTGGATGCGCGCCACCATGCCCTCCACCAGCGAGGTATAGCCGAAGATGATGCCCGACTGCATAGCGCTGACAGTGCTGGTGCCTATAGCCTTTTTGGGTGCCGTCAGCTGCACGCGGTAGAGCTGTGCCGGGCGGGTGAAAAGGGCTTCCGCCGCCATCATGATGCCGGGCGCGATAGCCCCTCCCATGTAGTCCCCCTCCCGGGAGACGGTATCAAAGGTGGTGGCCGTGCCCATGTCCACGATTATGACCGGTCCTTTGTAGAGTGAGTGGGCCGCAGCGGCATTGGCGATGCGGTCGGCGCCGACCTCTCTGGGATTGTCCATGCGGATGCGCACGCCAGTCTTGACACCGGCGGCCACCACCAGAGGCATGATATGAAAATGCTTTTGCAGCAATTCCTCGAAAGTAGGGATAAGCGAAGGCACGGTGCACCACACAGCGGCTTCTTTTATGCCCGCAGCTTCTACACCGCTGTGTTTGAGCAGGTTGAAAAGCATGACGGCATACTCGTCGCTCAGGCGGCGGATGTCTGTCGAGACATGCCAGGTGGCAGCCAGGTTATCACCTTCAAAGACGCCCAGCTTGATGGAGGTGTTACCAATACCGATAGCTAGCAACATTCCACTACCATCGGAAATCCTAAATTCTAATTTCTAAATCCTAAATAAATTCAAATCCCAAAATTCAGAGCATCTGATATTTGTATTTTGATATTGTTTAGTGTTTAGGATTTGGTGCTTAGGATTTAATGCTTCGCCTCTTTCAGACTTTTTATTGTCACCGGCAACCCCAGCAGAAGGTCTGAGGCTATCATGCCTGCTTCTCCCAATCTCTGCCTGACCGCCTCGCCCGCCTGCGAGTGCAGGTATACGCCCAGCGAGGCGCCGTCGTACAGGTTCAACCCCTGCGCCAGCAGCCCGCCGATGACTCCCGCCAGCACGTCGCCCGTGCCCGCCGAGGCCAGCCCGGCGTTGGCGGAGGGATTGATGCGCATGCGGCCATTAGGCGCGGCGACAACCGTGTTGGCACCCTTGAGAATGATAGTCTTATTCCATTCAGCGGCCTTCCCAAGCGCCAACTCGAAGCGGTTAGCCTGTACCTCTTCGGTGGTCAGCCCGCACAGGCGCGCCATCTCGCCGGGGTGCGGCGTGAGAATCGCATCGAATGGGATACGCTTCCACCATTCTTTGACATCGGCGAGGTGGTTGAGAGCGTCGGCGTCCAGTACCATCTTTTGCGATTCCTTCAATCTGAAGATGGCTTTGAGGGTGAACTCTTTGGTGGTGGCTTTCTGTCCCAGCCCGCAGCCGATGAGCACCACATCGTAATCAACGGCAGCCGCCAGCACGGTCTTGTAGGCATCGGGATAGACCAAGCCTGTAGATGATTCAGCCAGAGGTAAATAAGTGGCCTCGGATAGCTTCGAGGCAATAATCGGCTGAAGGCTTTTGGCGCTTGCCAGCGTCACCAGCCCCACCCCCACTCTCATGGCGCCACTGCATGCCAGGTAGGCCGCTCCCGTGTAATTGAGAGAGCCTGCCACTACCAGCACCCTGCCGAAGCTGCCCTTGTGAGCGAAAGGCGAGCGCTGGGGCAGTATCGAGCGGGCCCACCCGGATGAGACTAGCTCGGCAGGCAAATTAGCCGTGAGCTGTGGGGGAATGCCGATGTCAGCGACACTCACATCCCCAGCCCTTCGTGCGCCAGTTGGTGAGTATAAGCCGCGTTTCGGCAGTCCAAGCGTAATGGTATAATCGGCGAAGGGAGTGGCCTGGTCTGCCACGCCGCTGTCAGCGCGCAAGCCGGACGGCAGGTCCACCGCTACAATTCTGAGCGACGGATGGGCATTCTTGGCCTCCGCCAGCCTGAATAATATTTTCTGGAATACGCCATCGATAGCACGACTCTGACCTGTCCCGAAAATAGCATCTATGACGACGTCGGCAGATGACAGATAGCTAAGAAGTTGTGCCTGATTGGCATCTCCCTCGGCTTCGATGGCGGTAACACCGCGCTCCAGCGCCATTTTGAGGTTCGGGTCGTCGGCCTGGCGCTGAGCACAGAGGTAAAGCGTCACTTCCCCTCCCCACTCACGCAGATAGCGCGCCGCCACCTCCCCGTCGCCGCCGTTGTTGCCCGGGCCGGCGAGTACCACAATTTTCCTGCCCACTACTCCGCCGAGAAAGCGACGCACGTGTCCGGCAACCGCCTTGCCAGCGTTCTCCATGAGCATGGCAGGAGTGATGCCGAGTTTTTCAGCCTCGGCTTCGAGTTGCTTCATTTCCGCTGACGTTACAATTTTCATACGCATGGAGTTTAACAATAATACAGGGCAGGGTCAACACCCTGCCAGCTTTTCCAGCCTCTTTTGCATCGCCTGCCAGTGAGTCCCTCTCCAGTAAATACGGTGGCAATGCGGGCACTCCATATACTGCCGCTGTGTCTTAAACACGTAAGGCGGCACTCTATCCTTCACCTCGGGGACGCTCTTTTCTTCAAGGGCACAATTGTCCTCCAGGCAAAGCGTAAAAGGCCGCAGGCTGTCTTTCAAACGCAGAGCTACTACCACCTGGCAAACCTGCTCTTGCACTCGGTCGGAGGTAAGCAGGATGGCTATGAGCCGCCCGCTGGTTACCAGTTTCCTCTCCATGATATGGGTATCACGAGTGAGTATCACGCGCCTCTCAGCCAGCGCCAGTTTCACCATATCGCCATCGTTCTCTCCTTCGAAAAAGAGGGTGTCGAAGCCCAGCATCCTCAGCAGGCGCGCCAGTTTGCCTACATTCTGGTCAGCGATGAAGCGGGGTACTTCCATAACCTCTAATATAGCAGAAGTATCGAGTACCTGGCGTCATTGCGGGCAGGTGTGACAATTTCTCTGAATATTACGGCAATTCTGATGGCCCAACACACCCCATCCGCTTGTCCATCGTCACTTTCTTAACAGAAACAGTTTGCCATCAGGCAGGCGGTTATGTTAATATTTTATGATTATCCCCAAAGTCTTGAAAGGGGGTGAGGCTTTTGTCCGAGATTTACCTTATCGATGTCACCAACAGAGACGGCGTACAGACCGCCCACCTAGGCCTGTCCAAGCTCGAAAAGACCATGATTAACCTCTATCTGGACGAGATGGGCATCTTCCAGAGCGAGTTCGGCTTCCCCACCACGCGCCACGAACAGCGTTACCTCCGCGCTAACCTGGAGCTGCAAGAGATGGGCGTCATCAAGGCCATCGTTCTGGAAGGCTGGATACGCGCCATCGTCGAGGATGTAGAGCTCGCCTTCAAGCAGGTACCCAACATCAAACACCTTAACCTCTCCATTTCTACCTCCGACCAGATGATACAGGGCAAATTCCAGGGTAGGCGCAACCGCGATGACATCATCGGTGAAATGACCGAAGCCGTGGATGCCGCCTGGGCTCACGGGGCCAGGAGCGTCGGCGTCAACGCGGAGGATGCCTCGCGCACCGACCTGGAATACCTGGTGAAATTCGGCAAAGCGGCCAGAGAGCACGGGGCGACCCGTCTGCGCTACTGCGACACGCTGGGTTATGACAACCCGTTCTCTATCTATGAAAGTGCCAGAACGCTGGCCCAGCAAGTCGAGCTTCCCATCGAACTGCACTGCCATGGCGACCTCGGCATGGCGGTGGGAACTTCCATCGCCGGGGCCAAGGGTGCCCTCGACGGCGGGCAGGACGCCTACATCAACACCACCGTTAACGGCATAGGTGAACGTGCCGGCAACGCCGACCTGGTCTCGGTCATACTGGCCATCACCAAGTCCAAGGGTTTCGGCGATAAATACCGGCTGGCCGGGAACATCAAGCTCAATAAGGCCTGGAAGCTCGCCCAGTTCGCCGCTTACGCCTTCGACGTGGACATCCCCATCAATCAGCCCGGTGTGGGCAAGAATTGCTTCGCGCATGCCTCCGGCATACACGCCGACGGCGTGCTGAAAGACCCGCATAACTACGAGCTTTACGGCTTCGAGGAGCTGGGACGCGGCGAGCCCGTGCTGGTGGAAACCGGGCGCGAAATCTGCGCCGGACAGTACAGCGGCATCTCCGGCTTCCGCTACATGGTGGACAAGCTATCTCAAAAAACACCGGAAAAGATATCCTTGCCCGAGAGCAAGGAAAAGGCCAACGAAATACTGGAGCTGGTGCGCTACGCCAACGTGGAGGCCCACAAGCCGCTGGTGGAGGAGGAGCTGAAATTCATCTGCCAGTACCCGGAGATAACCAAGAAACTGCTCACCATGACCCCGCTGGAATAGCTCAACATTCTTTCTGACTATAAGACCCCTCCCTCCACCGAGAGGGGGTCAATTCACTCTCCCTTTAAGCCCTCCTCTATCGGGGGATAAAAATTGATACCTGAAAATCAAAATAACCGTATCGCCGACATCTATCGCCGCCTTTTCGCCTGTTTCGGACCCCAGCACTGGTGGCCGGGCGACACACCTTTTGAGGTGATGGTGGGCGCCATCCTCACCCAGTCAGCGGCCTGGCGCAATGTGGAAACAGCTATCGCCAGCCTCAAACAAGCCGGGGCACTCTCCCCTAAAGCACTGCGTGAGATAGAACTGGCAAGATTGGGCAGGCTCATCCATTCCTCAGGCTACTACAACGCCAAGGCCAAAAAGCTCAAGGCGCTGGCGGAATGGCTGGGGAAATACGGAGACGACTTGGACAAAGCCTTCGCCGGAGACCCCAGCGAGAAACGCCGCGAATTGCTCGGCATATACGGCATCGGCCCGGAGACCGCTGATTCCATCCTGCTGTACGCCGCCCGAAAGCCGCTCTTCGTCATCGACGCCTACGCCAGAAGAATCGCCGAGCGCATTGGAATCGCGCCGCAAAGCGACAGCTACGAAGCCTACCAGAGGCTCTTTGCGTCAAATCTGGCACCGAAAGCACGGCTTTACAACGAATACCACGCCTTGCTGGTAAAGCTGGGTAAGGATGTCTGCCGCAAGAAACCGTTATGCCCCGAATGCTGCTTGAGAGAGGTCTGCGCTTACGGGCTGGAGAATAGCTAGATTAATCAAGCCCTCGTAACTGCGTCGAGTAATTGCTCTTTACTTAAAATAAGCAAGTTCGTGGTATCAAAGGTGTTTTTACCGACCATTGCGAGAAACTCTAAGTATCTTCTTAGTTTGATAGCAGCTTTAAGTTTTTCTGGCGACCATGCCACAAGGATCCCTATTCGCCCCAAGGCCGAAGCATTTACTGCTCCACCCATCAAATGCTTCCGAGAAACCCTGTTTTCAATTTCAATAGCAAGTAAACACCGGGAATTTGAGTTTTTTTGTCTTAATTGATCAAAAGTCAGAGAATACGGTTCATGATCAAAGTTCTTAACATTAGTGGAATGTATATCAATGAGACTCTGGATTAGATGCTGCGAGCCATCCATCAATCTATCATAACTTTCGATGAACCTATACGAAGTAGCGAAAGGGCCAACAGCGATGTCTAACCTGGGGCTGTATAATCCAAATTCACCTCTCATCGAATCCCATTCGGATTCCACTTCTGATGAAGGACAAATGCGTCTAAACTCGCGACATATGGAATCTCTGTACTTTTGAAATTCCTCCCGTCGTTCTTTCCGCAAAGCACTTGTTTGGTCTCGCGACACAGTTCCATTACTCCTCTATTGCGCCGGCTGCCGGTTTATCCATGCCTTGCGGTCTCGGATATCGCGGTCGAAGAGCAGGCGGTTGAGTAAGAGTTCGCCAGCGGGCACGTTGCGGCTGATTTCCATTCTCGGTCCGATGAGCCTCTTAGCAAATCCCATGGCCGATATAAAGGCAAAACCGATGGTAACAGCCAGTCTCTTATCCAAATCTAAGCCTAGGGGTTGATAAAAAAACCAGCTCAATAACGGCAGTTCGACGAGGGCTAAAAAGACGCCCAGCGCCAGCTGCTTGATGACCGCTGGGATATAAGCGGTTAAAAGGATAATCAGGCCGAGTAACGGGGAAATCACGGTTATAACACCCAGGCTGGTAATCATGCCCTTGCCGCCGCGAAAGCCGAGGAAGACGGGCCAGTTGTGCCCGGCAATGACCACAAAACCTACTGACATCGTCTGCGGGGCTGAGTGCAGCACAATCTGCGCTATCCACACCGCCAGAGCGCCCTTGCCCATATCAAACAGTGCCACAGGTACGGCCAGCCATTTGGAGGTGGAGCTCATCACGTTGGAGGAGCCGACATTGCCCGTGCCTACCTTACGTATGTCAATGCCTTTGTACCATTTGGCGGCAAGGTATGCCGCCGGAATTGAACCCAGCAAATAGGCCCCAACCACGAGAAGAGCAAATTTAATCCACATGCAATACCTCTAGCTGAATTGAGGCGTCAGAATGATGCCGCGCCGGCGCGCCAGCTCGATAAGGTCATCTCCTGCTTCAGGCGGCACGCGTGCGTCTCCCAGCATGACCTCGGTGGCTTCGTCTATGCCATGATAATCGCTGCCGCCGGTGGCTATCAGCTTGTAACGGGAAGCCAATCTCATCATATCGCGCCGTTCGTCGTCGGTGCAGTCCTTGTAGTAGGCTTCCAGCCCCACCAGCCCCCTGGCCGCTAGCCGCGCTACGACAGACTCGGCGTCGTTGATGGTGGAAGGATGCGCCAGTACCGGTAAGCCCCCACAGTTTAAAATCAAATCTACAGCCTCGTCCGGCGTGAGCTTGATGCGCTCGACATAAGCTGGCCCGCCCTGGCCGATGTAACGCGTGAAGACCTCCTGGAAAGATGAAACGTAGCCTTTTTCCATGAGTGCCTGGGCGATGTGCGGGCGGCCGATACTGCCGCTGCCGGCTATCTCCTGCACACGCTCCAGGCTGATATCCAGCCCCAGCCCGCGCAGCTTTTCCACAATAGCCCGGGCGCGGTCCTGGCGCGAGTCGCCCAGCGCCACGAGTTGTCTCAGAAGTCCGGAGTTCTGGTAATCGATAAAATACCCCAGCACGTGCACCTCGCTGCCAGGAGCGTGGCTGCTTATCTCCACGCCGGGGATGATTTTTACAGAAGGAAAATTCCTGCCCGCTTCCAGCGCCGGAGCAATCCCGGATACGGTGTCGTGGTCGGTAATGGCCAGCAGGCTGAGACCGCTACGTGCTGCCAGCGCTATCAGCTCGGCGGGAGCGTATTTGCCATCCGAGGCACTGGTGTGGACATGCAGGTCTATCTTGCCGTTCATACGTCGATAGTCCGTTGCAGGCGCTCGATGCTTGCGGCACAACCGCTGGCTTCGTCCACTTCCAGCACGACTGCATTTACTACAACCCTGTGCTCGGAGGCTACCGACAGGCGCTGGGGTATCTGGGTCAAAAAACGCTGAATGACAATCTGGCTGTCATCGCCGATAACCGAATTGAGCGGGCCGGTCATGCCGATATCCGTCACGAAAGCCGTGCCGCCAGGCAACACCTGGGCATCGATGGTGCCAACATGGGTATGCGTCCCCAGCACGGCGCTAACGCGTCCGTCCAGATAACGTCCCAGTGCCGCTTTCTCCGAGGTGGCCTCGGCATGAAAATCAACGATGATGACCTTGATTTCATGCGGGAGTTCTGAGAGCAGTCTGTCCATGCCGCGAAAGGGGTCGTCGTAGCTGGCCGTAAAAAAGGTACGCCCGATAAGGTTGACCACAGCCGCCTTCTCCAGCGTGAGGTATCCTTTACCCGGTACGCCTGGCGGATAGTTGAGCGGGCGCAGTATAGGCATGCGGCCGTCCAGGTACGAAAGGATTTCCTTCTGCGCCCAGACGTGGTTGCCGGAGGTGATGACATCTACGCCGCACGTTAAAAGCTCACCGGCGGTGGACGGAGTAAGGCCAATACCGCCAGCCAGGTTCTCACCGTTAGCTATCACCAGGTCCGCCCCGAGCTCGGCCTTGAGGCCGGGAAGGAGCGTCCTGACGGCGTCCCTACCCGGCTTGCCGATGATGTCGCCGAAAGCCAGTATCTTCACATCAGTCCAATTCGAGCGGAATAGTATATTATGCCACGCTGAGAGCGGGAGGGCAATAGCACCAAAAGTCCGGTTCTCATAAAACATGGTTGGAGGAATTTTTATGTCTAAAAGCCAGCAACCAAATCTAGCCATATTCGTTACTAATCTTGAATGGGTATCAGGCACAGTCTCGCCTACATCTGGGCAAAGGGAGTGGGCGTTATGAAAGTGGTATCTGAGAAGCTAACCTGTAAGCGGTGCGGCTCGTCTAACATCGTGGGCTATGGGCATTATCACAATATCCCTCGCTTCTGGTGTAAGGATTGCCGTCATAAATTTGCAGCCAATAATGCCTTACCCAAATACAAAACACCCATAGAACAAGTAACGCACGCTCTAGCTTCGTTCTATAACGGCAATAGCCTGAATGACATCAAGAACGAACTAGAGTCTCAATACGGCACTAAAATCACAGAGGCTGCGGTTTATTACTGGGTAAGGCAACAATCCGACAAAGCGGTAACCGCAACAAATCAACTAAAGCCAAACGTGGGCGACATTTGGATTGCCGACGAAACCAGTGTGCCAGTAGGCACGGGTAAACGTAACTACTGGCTGATAGACATAATTGACCGAGACACCCGTTTTTTACTAGCAACCCGCTTGTCACGCACACGGACAGCCCACGATATTGAGTTAACCATGCTCAAAGCCAAAGAGCGTGCGGGTAAATCACCAAAGACTGTTTTATCTGATGGCTGGCTAGGCTACATAGACGGCATAGAGCGAGCTTTCGGCTCGGATACTAAGCATATTCAAAGTAACCCGTTCACTGACAAAAACTCGACCGTCTATATCGAGCGTGTGCAAGGCTCACTAAAAGACAGAACTAAGGTCTTTAGAGCCTTAAAGAAAAAGGATACAGCACAAGTCATACTTGATGGCTGGGTAGCTTACTACAATTTCTTTAGACCCCATTTAAGCCTGAATGAAAGGACACCCGCAGAAGCAGCGGGCATCAAATACCTGTTCAAGAACTGGGGCGAGTTTGTGCGTTATCAGATGCCCCAGCCCCCACAACCAGAGCGCCTAGAAGCACGGCTAACTAACATCAACGATATTCCGAGTTTTATCAGGCAGCAAGGCATACCTAAGAACGTAAAGCGTGCTTTGGGTATGACTATGCCTAAATTCTAGGAGAATAGCGTGAATAAGAAAGGTGTGAAGATAACTATAGCTAAGGCTAATGGCAATCTTTACTCTTCAGCTTTAGCTATCGCTGAAATTGTTCACAGCAAGCAACTACAGCCTACCGATATTGATGAAACTTTTAAGTTGGCTAAAGAGATATTAAAACTTAAACCCAAAATACCTATTAGCCCTATAACCCATACTCTTCTTTGAATGTGAAATAGGAGTCAACGATTGTGTCAAAGCGGTCTTTAAAAAGAAGCTCAAAGTTAGTTTTGTATGTTAGAGAGTCCTTGACTTTATTATCCGTGAATTGGGCTGCTAGTTTGAATAGGAGCAGTTTTTCTTCTTTAGTTGCGGCTACTAATTTTTTAACCACAGTAAGTCTCCTTTCGGCTTTGCCCAAGTATAAATCAGGAAGGTCGTTGAATAAATGGAACGTTATCTCTTAAGTTTTGTGGCTTCATCTGCGGCACAGCCAAATGAAGCACCTTTATCTGTAATGCCAGCATACGCTGTTACTTTCCCCTTTTTGTCTTTTGTAATCCCCGTTACTTTGAAGATAATGTTCTTTTTCCCTCCAATATCTTTATACAAGGCTTCATCTCCGATATTTAAATCACTCATACTATCCCTCCTTTCTGGTCTTCTGGTTGCAAGCAGTATAAATCAGGCGAGGAGGCAAATCAACCATGTTTAATGAGAACCAAAAGTCCAAGATACTGGATTTTGGAGGGCTATACGCTATCTGCCCCAACCTATAATGAATCTGAATTCTAGTTTATGTAATCTATAAAACAGGTTTCGAGAGGTCGCCAACCGGATGCATCTTAAACAAACAATAAACTAATGCCTGGCTAAAGAGCATCCTCTGCAAGAATCTATATGCTCATATTTCTTAAGCAATATCAGCCGTCTGATTTTATTCATCCTGGCAGAGTTCCAGACTTCCCTTAAAGAGCTGCTGGCAACGTTGCCGACAACTGTGGCTCTTTCCCAATCATGGCAACATATAATAACGTCCCCGTTATAAAGGATACATATTTTATAAAACGGCAGGTGGCAACCCACAATACGGCTTGCAATGTCCATTAATCTCTCGCCGGGCCGAGGCGAAAAGAGCTTTAGATGGCTCGCCGTGTTAAGCTTTAACTCGTCATAGTTATCCAGAGTCCCGGCTCTATTCGCTATCTCTTTAATAATTCTGGTTCTAACTCCCCGCTGCCTCCAGCATTTTATGGCCTCATGCACGTCCTGCTCGTTATATTGAGTAACTACAAAACTCAAAGCCAGTTTGGGCCTTATCGCTTTATTTGATAATAAGTCATCGATGTTCTTCATTACCCTATCATAATCGAGCCCGATATTTGTACTCTCGTATACCTTCCTTGAGTGTGCATTAAGGCTGATAAT
>Ga0315268_10002099_pt1 | contig 22741 bp, 25 predicted proteins | sample C1_top_MG_FD_204535 | JGI IMG/M metagenome (GOLD analysis project Ga0315268, IMG submission 204535) | Sediment microbial communities from Yellowstone Lake, YNP, Wyoming, USA - C1_top | ecosystem: Environmental > Aquatic > Freshwater > Lake > Sediment | place: USA: Wyoming | collected 2017-08-01 | reverse complement strand
TGTTTAGCATGCTTCTCGATCTAGCTGTGTCCTATTGCCCGTCAACTCAAGTTGTATGTGATCGATCAATACTTGAATACCTTTAAGCGCCAGATATTCATCAAAAGAGACTCACTGGAGTATGAATTCGGTGAAATCTTTGTCGGTTCCTGACAATGTTGCTTTGGCAACTGACCTCTACGAGCTCACAATGGCCGCGGCGTATTATGACAACAAAGAGACAAGCGAGGCAACGTTCGAGCTCTTCGTAAGAACCTTTCCAAAGAACCGTTCGTACCTCATCGCTGCCGGCTTGGAGCAAGCAGTGGAGTACTTCCATATGTTACGATTCAAAGATGAGCATATCGATTATCTCAAAAAGCATCCTAGCTTCAGAGATGTGAGCGGTGAATTCTTCAACTACTTGAGAGATTTCAGGTTCACTGGAGATGTATGGGCGATTCCGGAAGGTACAGTATTCTTTACTAATGAACCAATTATGCGAGTCACCGCACCGATCATAGAGGCTCAGATAGTGGAAACGTACTTGTTGTCCACAATCAATTTTGAGACCTTGATCGCAACTAAAGCTTCCAGAATGGTTCAGACCGCTAGAGGAAAGGGCGTGGTCGAATTTGGTGCTCGGCGCGCCCATGGCCCTGAGGCGGCCGTATTAGCAGCCAGGGCCAGCTACATAGGAGGCTGCATCGGCACTTCAAATGTACTGGCAGGTTATCAGTTTGGCATCCCAACATATGGAACGATGGCTCATTCTTTCATAATGAACTATGATTCAGAACAAGAGGCGTTCGAGAGATTCTGCAAAATATTTCCTTCAAGTTGCGCTCCACTCATAGACACCTACGATACTGTTGAAGGAGCGAAGAGAGCTGCTTCTCTAAGTGTGAAACCTTCCCTTGTAAGGCTTGACAGTGGCGACCGCTACGACCTCAGTATTAAGGTTAGAAAGATCCTAGATGACGCCAGTCTGAAAGACACAAAGATCTTTGCAAGTGGTGATCTGAACGAGTACATTCTCGACGACTTAACATCTCGAGGAGCACCTATCGACTCTTTCGGAGTTGGAACCGAACTCGTCACATCGCGTGACGACCCCGCTCTACCAGGAATATACAAATTGGTCTCTGTAAGAAAAGGTGGAAGAACAACCTACCGAGTGAAGACAAGTTCAGGTAAGCGAACGATCCCCGGTGGCAAACAGATTTACAGGAGATACTCAGAAAACGGAGAAATTCGAGAAGACATTCTAACACTGGAAGACGAGGAAGCACCCCCTGGCACAGTCCCGCTCTTAGTTAAAGTATTTGATCAAGGAAAACTTATTTATGATCTACCAAACATCGACCGAATCCAAGATAGAACAAAGAAGCAGATTGCAGCGTTACCCGTCAAGTACAAGAGTCTGGCTGGTTCAGTGGATCCACCAGTTAGACTTAGCTCTAAACTTGAACAATTGAGTAACACTCTTTGGGCCAGTCGAGGCCAAGCGACGAACCAAGCTTAAACATTCTCAGGTTCGAAGCATTAGTTTTCTCATGACTTCCGGAGGATTATGAAATCTGAACCTGGTAAGAGCGTTTCTTCTAGTAATTCTTGTAACCGCTTGGTTCACTTCTGCATGTGCTGCTGCGGAACCTCTCTACGTCAGCGTTCATGTTGACCGAGCCATTGGGGATAACAGGATTGTAGTAACTGTTTTTGGGAAAGTTACGAGACCAAATCAATCTCCAGTGACTCTTGCATCGATCTCGATTGAAGTAAGCGACCCGTACGGAAGCAGCGTCCACATAGCGTTAATCAATTCAGGCAATGATGGGTCCTATTCTGACACGTTTCAACTGGAGAGCAACCGATCCGTGGGAAACTACACAATTTATGTTACTGCAAGCAAGTTAGGATATCAAGACGCCCAAGCAAAATTGACATTCTCAATCGGCATCGCCCCATTCAACATCTCCTTATCACCTACTTCCCTCACCATTAAACAAGGGGAGACTGCCACTTTCAGGATAATACTCGAAAGCAAGGCTCAAGTCTCATCAGTCATACACATTGAAGTGATCGATCTTCCAACCTCAGCTTCATACAGTCTAAGCTCAAACAACGAGACCGCTCCATCAACAATTACGTTGAGGATAGAAACTTCGGATAAAGTCAATCCAGGTTCCTACAGGTTGACCGTTATTGGTAAGTCCAGAGAAGGAGAGAGTACAACTTACGCCGAGATTGTAGTGAAAGAAGCAGGCAGGTCGAGCTACTATCTATCAGCGGCATTTCTTGCGATAGTGATTCTCATTGCGATCATCCTCTATAGGCGTAAACGAACAACGGTGATGGGGAAGCCAGTCGAACCTCTACCAAGCTCACCGGAATACCTAGAAGGACTGGCACTCAGCCCTTCAACTCTCCTTTCGCTTCCAGACCATCTTAGAAAGACTGCAATAATCCTCTGCAACCTTAAGGAAGCAAGTGCGAACGAGATTGCTGCCCGTTCAGGTAGAGCGAGAGCAGCTGAAAGCGACTATCTAAACCAACTGGTGAGGATGGGCCTAGTCAAGAAGAAACGCAAAGGTCGAGAATCATACTTCTATGTTGAGTGATCTTCTCGACTTTCTAACATGCTTCAGCTTCAACTGTAGCGCTGTAGCACATAAATTCCCTTAAATCTCTGGAAGGCACCCTAGGGTTCAAGGCGACATTAGATGCGCAAGCTTTGGATGACTTTACTCTTACTTTCTGTCTGTCTGATCGCTCTCATTCCGCCAATGCATGTTAGAGGCGATGAGGGCGAAACATCAACCCTAAGCAAGTCTCCAGATGGTTTCATACTCAAAGTAGAACCGCAACTCCACACAGTCCGCCCAGACAGAAAGATCAGATCAGCGACTTACCTTGTTGAGGTTAAAGCTCTGACAAAGCTGCGAGACGAAGTTGAACTTTCAATAAAGGGCCTACCAGAATCATCAGAGGCCATATTCAACCCAGATGAAGGTGTACCGAGACCCGTATTCGTGTCGATACTGAAGATTTTCATCAGTCCATCCACACCCGCAGGCGTGTACACTTTGACCATAATTGGCGCGAGGGAAGACACTGAACAGCACGTAACGACGACGCTGATTGTTGAGGGACAAACGGTTACAGCGGTTACTACGACAACAACTACGACCGCGGCACACGAGAGAAGGTTGAAGCTTACCGTTTCGACAGGCCAAGAGAACTATAGGAAAGGAGATAGAGTCGACATCTTTGGATATGTCAAACTACGTTCAGGTGAATCGGTGGCGAACACTACGCTTTCATTAGACATTGTCGACTCAACAGGAAAGGATGTTTACGTTAGATCCCTAGCAACGGATCAAGGCGGACACTACTCAGATAACTTCACTCTCTCATTGAACGCGGTGGAAGGGACATACGCGGTTTATGTCGTCGCGAATGTGGCAACCTACGGAAACGGTTTCGCTAAGGCAACTTTCACAGTTGGAGTAAGTGATATGCCGAGCATACGCATAGTCAACGCTACAGTCACAATGGTCAACGGCACGATCTCATCCGAGTTCCATCCCGGAGAGACCGCTGTTGTATGGGTTGCAGTGAACAATAGCGGCGCCGACTTGGCAGACGGCAGAGTCTGGGTTGAGGTTCTAGATCCCAACGACGTTCCGATCTCGGTTGTTGTTGTAATGATCACAATTCATAACGGAGAATCCGTGAAGACCGGAATTCAAGTAACCTTGAGATCAGACGCTCCCACAGGGACCTACACTGTTAGAGCCCTCGTCTCGAGTGCTCCAATTATGACGGGTGGAAGATTCCTCGACTTCAAAGAGACTGCTTTCATTGTCACGTAGTCTCACGTACAGCCTAGTCGATCGCTCGGTGACCACTGAATGAAAGGTTCGAAACTATACATCTCACTATTACTCGTAATGATCCTTCTTCCTCTTCTCCCAGACCCCTTAAACGCAGTTGGACAACTCACGGTAACCGTATCTACTGACAAGCAGAACTATGGCCCCGGAGAACTCATAACCATCACCGGCAAAGTCTTGGACGAGAATCTACAAAGCGTGGCGTTCGCAAGCGTATCGATCCAAGTCAACGACCCTAACGGAAACCCGATTCACATAACCTCAATTGTCTCGACAACTGACGGCTCCTTCGCAGATCAGTTTACAGTACCTGGAGGCTCCACTAATGGAGGCTACACGGTCTTCGCCACTGCTAGTAAACCTGGATACACGGACGCTAGTAATCAAACAGCTTACGCCGTCATACCCGAATTTCCAATCTCAAATATGGAATGGTTGATGCTTCTCCCGATTCTTCTCGCAGCGCTACTTGCAACGAGAAAGTCCGCAAGAAAGACTTTATCAACGGCTTGAAGGGTTGTCTCTACCGCGGGCCCGTAGCTCAGTCTGACTCCAATTGATCGGAGTCCTGAAAAGGTAGAGCACCGGGCTTTTAACGGAACTCGGAAGCCACCCGGACGCTGATTCGAAAACTCAGCGGGGTCAGGGTCCCGGGTCCGACTCCCGGCGGGCCCGCCACTATTGTCAACTTTTTCTTTTGTCTTTTCTGTCTTCTCATACATCTTTTTCCAGTCCACGAATATTATCAAGATGGAAGCGACTATACCAAATAGGTCCGCCAAGAGTTTCATGTTTCCTGCGCCGAACCCATGAAAGTAACCGAACGTTTCATATGTCACGTAGATAAGGGAAGCATAAGATACGAATCTTCCAAGAGCAAAACCCACGACCAAAGGCAATACGCTTATTCCTGAAATGCCAGAAGCCATGAAAAGGAAGTTGGATGGGAAAGGACTCAAGGAATAGATGAATGTACCGAGAAAGAGCCCCAGCTTCTTTCCTTCTATGAACTTCCTGAAGTACTTGAGGTTGTCCGCATATCTTTGAGGGACATGTTTTCCTATTACTCTTGAATAATGGTACATGACGAATCTTCCGATAACAGAGCCGAGAACGCCGAAGAATGCTAGAGCGAGGCTGCTCATTCCAGGATATTGTATCTTGTAAAGGCTGAGCACAATCCATGTAGGAGGGGCAAAAGCTGGAACTATGTTCACGATGAATGCCATTAGCGTTACTTCGGCGTAGCTGAGAAGTTCTTTGATAATCATTACCTAACCATCAGCCTTAAACACCGATATTGGCTAAATCGAAAGAAATGCGATGGCTTAATCAGGATACCGTTTTCGCTAGATTTTTTCGCTACAGATACGTACTGTAGTCCGGGCACAGGACATGATGGTTATGAGGATCTCACGGATTATGCTCATTTCCTTGATCATAGTCCTAGGTTTGGTTGCATGCCCAAGAACAACAATCGCTTGGTCGGGTCAAACACACAATTGGGTCGCTGATAAAGCCACTGCATACATGCCTGCAGCTTGGGTTACCGGAGCCTTCGGTCCGTACACCGAAGCATTAATGAATGGAACTAGGGCGCCAGATCGAATCTACAGAGACTTCAGTAACCATGTTTATGATCCTTCTAGTGGAAAAGGTGGAGCGCCACGTAAAGTCAAACAATGGTATGGATGGTATGTGAGTAACCTAACCAATGGAAACTGGAGCGTGGCCATGTATTCTGCAGGGACCCTATCACATTACTTGGACGATATCGCAAACCCCATGCATACAGGTACAAGCGAACAGGAAGAGACTGTACATAGTCGATACGAAAATGATGTTAACGAACATTTGAACGAGTTTACGGTTTCTGTCACCCTTGAGCTGGTGAATGACCCCGAAGCCTACGCAATTACAGTCGCCACATTCTCACATCAATACTACGATAACTTGGTTTCAGAGTACAGTTCGAGTCGCTGGACAAACAATGTTCAATCGATCACACAAATCTGCTTAAACGAGGCAGTGAAAGCGGTGGCATCAATTTGGAAACAGGGAATAGTCGACAGTGGTATTCAGATCCCAGAATTTCAATCGATCAATTCAGTCTTCCTGTTCACGTTCACAATAGTAGCAGCGATTTCAATTCTGCGATCTGCGAGACCAAAGTTCTCCCCATTCAAGACACATTCCCAGGAATAGACAAGATTCCGGATGAACGACGTTTATTTCTAGGAGAATTCTTCTTACGCGAAAGGAGAACACACAATTACGTAGGGGCTATCTTTGCGTAGGCTGGTTGCGCTTAACATTCTCGACGCCTTCATCACTGGATCCTACATGTTGACGATTCCATTGCTGCTGGTCGACCGTAACATCGACCTCACCACTATTGGAGTGATATTCTCTGCGTTTCCAATAGTGTTCTTGGTGAGTAGAATGCTATTCGCGTCGGCAGCCGACAGCGTCGGTCTTAAGAAGTTCTTCAACTTGAATGCTCTAGGCAATCTAGCTTCAGTGGTTCTATACGCGATCTCGTCGTCCCCTTTTTCATACGCTATTGCCAAGGCGGCGCAAGGCGTAAAGGAAGGTTCGCTTTGGGCTGTGAATAGAAACGCTGCATATGAGATTACAAGTAGCGAAAATCCGCAGATGGTTACTTCCACGATTCTTTTCGTTCGAGCCTTAGCTATTGCTGTGGGAGCTGTCATCTCAGGGTTCCTAATATTCTGGACGGGCTTTCAGGGGATCTTCGTACTGTTAGCAGCCATTTCGATTTTGATTCTTATTCCTGCACGCATACTGAACATTGGTCAACGTCGAAAGTTGACTTTGAATGAGCTCTTTGAAAAACTCGATCCACGAGCGGTTGATCGAAGGATCTGGTGGACCTCAATGGTCATGAGCTCGTATACAGCTGCTTCCACACTTGCTGTAGGTTTTGTCCTCCCGATCTTTCTCAGTGAAAAAGGTCTCGGATACTGGGAAATAGGCATGACACTTGCCATGTATACAGGAGTGGGAGCGCTCCTGCTTCCGATAACCCTTCGCAGAACACCATCCGTGAAAAAAACGATTCTCATACAAGGGTTGCTCTACGTTCCAGCGGTTATTCTGATCCCGATCTCTGGAAGCTGGTTGATGATAGTTATGGTTATGATGATGGCGTTTGGCGAATGCACGAGCTACATCATTTGGGAGTCGCTAATAAGCCAATCAGTAATAGAGTGTGAGAACATAGCAACAGCCATCGGTTTCTTACACGCCCCGTCAAATCTAGTATTGATTCCCTCATTTCTATTGTCTGGTTTGTTGATTGAAAAATTCGGGTATGTTGCTCCGTTCTGGATAGCAGGCATATTATTCCTTCTCTACTCAATCACTGCGTGGCGACTCTTGAAACACCAAGACAAAAGGTAAAGTTTGCAGTGAATCTTACCAGTACTCCTTGCGCCAGATATTGTAAGGGCAGGTACGCCAACAGTAAGGTCCATTCTTGAATTGGCATCCCCGACACTCGACACGGCTAAAACGGGACGATTTGCTCGTAACGCCATCCCCTACGACGCGTATCTCTGTAGCACTAGTCAGGAATTAAGTATGATGTGTAGACTATTCTACGGGTGAGGATTCGCAATGAAACTCATGAATTCAATCCTAGACTCTCTTCAGAGTGGTTTAGTCATAAGCTTGCTCGTCTTGTGGGGTGTGGGACTAGCACTGAACTTCATCTTCAGCGTCTTTTATCGAGGGGCGGTGAAGATCACTGGTTGGAGTTGGCGGAGCAGGAAAACCTATTCTCATAGCTTGGTCGCATCCTTGGAACCCACCTTATTTCAGACGGAAAGGGGATTGCCACCAAGGCTTTCAACGACATAGGCGCAGTTAACCGGGACATGGCGGTTCTCGGGCCGGTTCTGATGGGGTTCCTTAATCTTCCAAGGTTCTCGGCAAATGTTTAAAGTACCAGCAAACCCTATCACTTTTGGAGCTATACCTCTTCGGAGAGTCGTAGGCCGAAGAGATATGTACCCTCGACTTGAAAAGTGGTTATCTTGGAGGCTTCGAGCGTCCAACAACAGACCGTTTACGTCAAGGCTGTTTCGCTGCGTGACCTTACTGACGTGATCAAGATCCAGTCGGAAGTGAAACTTGGCAACATTCTCATTGTGCGCATAACGCCTCTAGCAAAAAAAAGCGTTGAAGATACCAAGAAAGCGATCAATCAACTCTGTGACCACGTTAAGGAGGTTGGAGGAGACATAGCCCGGCTTGGAGAGGAGAGGATAGTGATTACACCTTCAACGATAAAGATTTGGAGAAGTGAACACTCGATCCCCAAGAGTCCAGCACATCGCTCCTGAGGCACAGAGTTTGAAAAGGCTAGTCGAGAACAGAAGTTTGTTCTAGCGGAGTCTCACAGTCTCCATAATATCCGGAGCGCTGGCCTTAGTCTTCAACATTCGACTGAGGTTGAAGGCGATATTATCGCACTTCTTTCTTTCTCCATGTCCAACTATCACTCTAGAGGGTCTGGGCGACATCCTCTGGACAAATGACATTATTTGGTTTCTATCCGAATGGCCAGAGAAACCCTCGACAAATTCCACCTGAGCATTCATCCTGACGGCTTCAATCTTTCCATTTGAACCTAGAAGGGAGATTTCCTTAAGTCCATTCTTCACCCTATTTCCAAGAGTACCCTCTATTTGGTAGCTTACGAAAATCAGTGTATTCTTCTCGTCTGAAGCGAGACGTTTGAAGTAGTCTATTGCTGGTCCGCCTTCGAGCATGCCGGAAGTGGCAAGGATCACACATGGACCGCCCGCTGCTATCTCGTCTCTACTGCTTGGATGGGTTACGACCGTGAAATAGTCTGATTGGAATGGGTTGATGTCTTGGTGGAGTATCTGATCTCTAATCTCTCGGGCCAGATATTCTGGATACGCGGTATGTATCGCCGTGGCTTCGGAGATCATGCCTTCGATGTAGACTGGAAGTTCTTTCATCCATTTGTTCTTCATGTATCGGTCTAGAACCAGCATGATTTCTTGGGCTCTTCCAACAGCTGGCACCGGAATGAGTATCTTTCCACCTCTCTCCGCCGTTTCGTTCACAATTGAAGTAAGCCGCTCCTCCACGCTTTCTCTCTCTGGCATCAGGTCGTCAGGTCCACCGTAGGTGCTCTCCAAGATAAGTGTCTCAACACGGGGGTAGACTGAGGAAGCAGATTCTAGGAGCATTGTTCTTCCAAACTTGAAGTCTCCTGAATACACGATGTTGTGTAAGCCTTCGCCTATGTGAAGGTGAATTATTGAGGAGCCGAGTATGTGTCCAGCGTTGTGCAGAGTCAGTTTCATGTCGGGAGCGACATCGGTTACGACACCGTACTTGAGAGGTATAGTATGCATTACAAGTTCCTTAACGTCCTTCTGATCATATGGGGGATAGATTCCTTCTCTAGTCGCAACATCAAGGTAGTCGAGTTGGAGTAGCGTCATCAAACTGGCTGTTGGTTCAGAACAGTAGACTGGACCATCAAACCCATACTTGTAGAGGAACGGCGTCATACCGCAGTGATCCATATGTGCATGAGATATTATGACCGCGTCAAGTTTCTCCAAGTTGAATTGATCGTCATCGAATCTGGGAAAGGCTTGCAGAGGATTCTGCGGGCTGGGGTTTACTCCACAGTCAAGCAGGACACAGCTCTCATCGGTCTCTAAGAGCATCGAGGATCTGCCTACCTCGTGGAATCCTCCCAAGGCCGTTAGCCTAACGGTACTCGTTCTCGTAAGTGTTGGTCTGAAGATCCTCTCGCCTACATCGCGTAGGATTCTACTTCTCTCTTCACTCTCAGCATGAAGTATGTGCCTTGAACTCGTAATGATCTTCGACGCCATCAATGGTCCGCGGAGAACCCGAGGACGCCAAGCAGTCGCCTTTATGATCTCTTGTAGTGTAAGACCGTCTTTCCCTATCGCTAAACCAGGTTTCTTAGCTTCAATCACAACCTCTCCAAGGCTTGGATCAAAGGTTATGTTCGTAATACTGGCTTCAGCCGGAACCAAAGTTCGAATGAGTTTCTCGGCTCCTGCCTCGGGAACACGAATTGAAGGGTCGGAACGTATTACTATCCGCTTATGAAGAAGATTCACTATATCCGTTACAATATAGCTCTGCTCGATAAGTAGTGTCACGTTCTTCACGTAGATGGCGAGGCGCGGTCCCTCAAACTCTATCCGTGTCACTTCAGCCTCTTTGGGCATATGCTCTAGTATCGTTTCACGGATTTTGGCATGAGTATCGTTGATAAAGCCTCTCAAGTATCTGGCCTCTGAATCGGTGAACGTGAGAAGGTGAGCTTCAGGCTTTGGCCTCGATGAAGGATTTCTTCTCTTCTTCGGAGAGTTCTCTGTACCCCTTCGTGCTAACGATTGCTACGTCGAAACTATCACCGCTGGCGGCATCTCTCTTCATCGCTGAATCCACGGCCTTCAAGACTATGGGAATCGTTTCTTTAATGGTCAAACCTTCTTTCAACTGAGATTCGAGGACACCGTAAGCGATCGGTGAACCTGACCCTGTTGAAACACATTTCTCTTCCGTTAGGCTGCCTAATGGGTCAAGTGCGAAAAGTCGAGGTCCGGAATCGTCCACTCCACCTACCAGAGCTTGAAGGAGAAGAGGGATCATCCTGGACGAAAACAGTAAGTTCGCTACAAGGCGCGCTGCAGCGCTTATGGGCATTGGCTTCCTATTTTCAAGCTTGTATAGTTCGGCATTTGCTTTCAATATCTCAACAACGTTCTGGGCATCCCCAACGGATCCGGCGATCGTCATTGCGATGTGATCGTCAATCTTGTAGACTTTCTTTGCATGCTTGTGAGCTACAAAGAAACCCATTGTTGCTCTCGTATCCGTTGCGAGAACAATTCCATCTTTGCAGACGACGCCTATGGTTGTTGTGCCCTTGAGCACTTTGTCGGATGTATTGTATGGATACATTGTATTCCGCCTCTAAAGGATCGTCAAAAGATCCTTGTCGAAGGATTTTAGAAGCGCGCCCGAGAAGTAATAGCACGCCACTATCTGACAATTGAGAACTCCTTAAAAAGATTTCGAGTGGAAGGGAAATCGTCTCCGATGAAAATTACAATAGTTGGAGTAAAACAAGCGAGGCTAGGATACACATTCCTCTTCAGTGGCTCCGCAAATCCATGCACACAATGCCAGTACTATTCGCCATGTGTTGGAACCCTAGAAAACGGAAGGGTCTACACAGTCACGAAAGTTGTCGAAAAAGAGCATCCGTGTATCCTTCGTCAAGACAAAGGAAAAGTGGTTGAGGTTGAGGAGACTTCGAAGGAAGTGCTCATCGATCCGAGATCTGCAATACAAGGAGCCATCATAACACTCAATCTAACCCGATGTGATCAATTAGACTGCAAGAACAGGGAACGATGCTTTCCACTCGGGCTTGTCGCCGGTGATAGATGTAAGATACTTGAGATCAAGGATGAGGCTATGTGCTCGCTTGGGCATCGGCTTGTTGGGGCTTCGGTTCAGAGGGAGCCTGCGGTTTCTTGAAGGTTTCTATGAAAGAGACTTTTCCAAATTCCGACATGAACTTGTTGAAGTCTGATGCTATGGATCTCTTCGCGAGCTGTATTCCTTCGAGGAAGAAGGCTTCTTCAGGTACGTCAATGATCGCTTGGTCAGAAAGTGTAAGACCAAACTTCGTGGCCACGATGCTGGGGATTCTTCTATGTATGATCGCTCGGGCTTTCTCTTCTTTTGTGTCCAGAATCTTTTCCACTTTCAGGTCGTATACCAAGGTTTTTCCGGCTAGCGGATGATTGAAGTCTACCTGAACCCTTCCGGCTCCCACGGACCTTATAGTCGCAGGTTTGCGATCTATCTCAACCTGCATTCCGGGAATGGGGTCTAAACCTTCTTTCCTAAACCTCCTGAGCGGGAGCAGCTTTATCTTTGAAGGGTCTCGCGTGCCATACGCCTTTTCCGGCGTTACTTCCAGAGTCACCGCCTTTTCGGCTTCAAGCCCAATCAACCCTTCGTCAAAGCCTTTAGGGACCCAGCCTTCGCCGGGGATTAGAAACATGGGTTCGTAAAGATGCTCCTCTTTTTCATGTTCATGCTCATGTTTGAGTCCTGCTTCCTTTGCAACAGACTCTATCGTTGTTTCAACAACTTCGCCGCTCTCTTTGACTTTACAAGCATAGTTCACGAGGATAAAGTCGCCATTCTTGATTGGCATTTGAATCGCCTAGGGAAGTAGCCTCATTCAAGCCATTCTACTTTAACTTTTCTCACTTTGCATGCCTTGGGAGTCTGATCGATCAGATGAACTCAAGAAGCTTCACGTCTACGTTGTCTGTCAACTCTATGAGTGAATAGAACCAGTTTTGAGCTGGACCCGGGTTTAAGATCACTGTTCTTCCAATCTTATCTGTCCCGCGTGCCTCGTGGATATGTCCACAGACGACTAGAATTGGTTGTTTAGTTTCTATAAAGCTTCGAATCGCGTTACTTCCCACATGCGCCCCCGAACGGGTCAAGTCAAGTGAGGTGTTCTTTGGAGGCGCATGAGAGACCAAAACTAACTTTGTATTCTTGCAGTTTTCAACTGCTTTCTGGAGAGTTACTTGAATCTCTTCTTCGGTACTCTCAAAAGGCGTCATAAACGGACCCTTAACAGCTCCACCTACACCGACGAAAGAAAAATCGCCTATCCTCTCACATCTACCATGAATGCATTTTGACACATCTGGATGTTTGAGGGATGCCAGCTCCGCGACATCCATGTTTCCGGGAACATATAGGATAGGCGTCCTTGAGCTGGAAAGCTTCTGAAGAATTGAAAATGCTGAGTCAATACTGTGAAACGCCAGGTCGCCCGCGATGAGCATCAGATCTGCAGTTTCCCCAGCCGCCACTCTAGCTGCCTTATCCACAGCTATAGAACTTCCATGGAAGTCTGATAAGGCGATGATCCTCATTAGTAGCCCTCCATTCATCACCTGTAAGTGGATGTACGCTAGCCGCTAATCAATGGGATCACTTTCAAATATAGAAATGTGTGGGAAAAGCGAATACTTCGCGCTTTCCATTTGGTGTAGAGACTTTATAGCATCTTTTCTCGGGTGAAGACTTCTCTGGCAGTGGAGACGCCTACTCCTAGATCCACTTTGTAACCCAGATCAGATAACGTGCATTCTAGAGCGTTAAGTGTCTGAATTATATTTGCGGGATTGACTATGCCCATCACACCAAACCGGAACATTGTGGTCTTGAGTTTTCCCATGCCTCCTGCGATTGAGATCCGATATTTCTCGAGCATCCTCTTGCGTATGTCTTTGTCTGTGATTCCTGATGGATTGTTAACCGCGATCACAACGTTCGATCTAACCTTTTTCTTCGCGTATAGGTTAAGTTTCATCGCTTCTAGACCAGCGTAAAGTGCGTCTGCACAGACTTTGTGTCTACGATAACGTGGTTCCAAACCTTCCTCCTTTATCATCTGGAGCGCTTCGTCTAACGCGTATATGAGTGGAAGCGCCGGTGTGTATGGAGTCTCATCATCTGCCAAGAACTTTCGGCAGGCGGGAAGATCGAAATAAAACCTTCGTTTCGACTTTTCTATTATCGACCAAGCTTTGGGACTTACCGATACGAATGCCATTCCCGGAGGTGTCATCAGACTCTTCTGTGAGCCCGTTATGCACATGTCAATTTTCCATTCGTCTACAGGAAGATTGTCTCCGCCCAATATGGAAATAGCATCGACTACGAACAGGGCGTTGTATTTCTCGCATATTTCGCCCACCTCTTTCAGGCATCGTGTTGTGACGCCTGTAGCCGTCTCATTATATACGATGGCCACGGCTCTAACATCTTTCTCTCTCTTCAGGGCTTCCTCGACTTTTTCAGGTGTTACAGCATCTCCCCACTCCACCGGAATCTCTATGGGGGTTCCATCATAGACGTTAATGGTGTCTCTAACTCTTCCAGAAAAGACACCATTCACTGGAATGATTATCTTCTCTCCTTTCGTCAAGATATTGGAGATTGCAGACTCAACCCCACCGGTTCCGGATGAGGTAAGGGTAATCACATCATTCTTCGTTTCGAAGACATACTGGAGATTCCCTGTAACTCTCCTGAACATTTCACGGAATTCGGGGCCTCTATGATTGATTATTGGTTTGGACATAGCTCGCATAACGCGAGCTGGAACGTTGGTTGGACCGGGCAACATGATAAGTTGAGGCTCATCCGTCACTTCTTATCCCTCGACTTCAATTTCTGATTGACGAGCCCTACTGGAGCCACCAACAACTTATAAAGAATCTGCAGACTTCTACATCGATCATATTAACCATTTTTTCATATGTGATTATGGGAACCGATCATATGGCTATCATTAGCCTACTCTCAGATTTTGGTTTGAAAGACACTTATGTGGCTGAGATGAAGGCAGTGATTCTATCGATCAATCCGAGCGCTGTAATAGTAGATTTGACGCATGAAATCCCAAAGTATGACATTAGACGCGGAGCATTCGCACTTGCTTCAGCAGTACCCTATTTTCCAAGAAAAACTGTTCATTTGGCTGTGGTCGACCCTGGTGTAGGAAGCAAGCGAAAACCAATAGTTGTTGAAACAAAGAAGAGCATGTACGTAGGCCCTGACAATGGGCTGTTAATGTTGGCAGCGGAAACCGAAGAAGTCAATGAGGTATTCGAGATAACTGAGAAGAGATTTATGAGGAAAGACGTGTCAAGCACTTTCCATGGCCGCGACCTGTTCAGTCCAGTTGCAGCTTATCTCTCAGAAGGTGTCCAAGCGAAAGAAATTGGAAAACCATTGAAAACGTATTCACAACCAAGTTTCAGCAGTGCCTCTATAAGAGATGGTTTTGTAAACTGCGAGGTGGTCCACATCGACTCTTTCGGGAACGTGGTTACGAACGTACGACAAAAGGACTTGTTCGCAATCGGTGCACGACTTGGCTCCCGTTTACGCTTAGAGAATCATAGATTCAGGTTTCTTCGGACATATTCAGACGCAGCTAGAGGATCATTTCTCGGGCTGATGGGAAGCCATGGCTTCTTTGAAATAGCTGCCAACCAACGCGACGCAGCAAAATTGCTTCGTTTGGAAACGGGAAAGAAACTTCGACTCTCCATTACGAATTAGGCTTATCGCTTAAAGCTAATTCCCGCATTCTCTCTATCCCGCCTATCTCCTTTATGAAATGGGCCACAGCTTTCGGAACGAGTGATTCCCAGTCGTCTCGGACGATTATTCGATTTCGAATCTCGGTGGCTGAATAAACTTCTCTCTTGAAAAATGGTATAGGTTCAACCTTCACGCCCGCCTCTTTGAAAAGTCTCTTAGTTAGAGGTTCGTTCGAAAAGATTAGGTTGAAGTGGGGGGTCAGGGCTCTGATATGGTCGACATAGATACTATGATAATTTATGTCCTCAACAGGTATGATGAAGTAACTTGACCTATTGAATCCGGCTTCGTCAAGTGCGGCTTTAATCATCATTACCCTTTCTCCTGCTGTGAATGGGTTTTCGAGCGTGTGGCTGTATTGGGCACTTCCCACCACGACCACGAGTTGATCGAGTCTCTTCAACGCATATTTCGCGGCTTCCAGGTGGCCAAGATGAAAAGGTTGGAAACGCCCTACGAAGAGTCCTCGTAAACTCTTGCTCAAGTCTTAACCCTCAGTTTGTAACTCCAAACGCTCTTTCTTGAAACTTCGTTTCCATTAAACTCGACGCCTTCTCTGATTAGAATACCACGCTTGATAATGGAGTTCGAATCTGGATGCGAGGAGAGAGAGTAACGTCCCACATTCATTGTAGATGGTACAACTCTATGGCAAGGAATGAAGAGTGTGAATGGATTGGATCTCATCGCGTTTCCGACAGCTCTCTGCGCGAATCGACTACCCACCTTAGCAGCTATTATGCCATATGTCGAGACAAATCCTCTCGGTATTCTTCCTGTAACGCGATAAACGTTCTTTCTGAACGGTGAGATGAAACGCATGTCCAAGCTGGGACGTTCTTTCAGGGTTTCTCCAGAGTAGAGCTTATACATCATCCGTAGCGTAGATGATCCACCCTCCTCGTCTTTGACTTCGTTTCTCAACCTTGTCGGGAGACTTTTTACAACCGCCTCGACGGCTTCGCGCCTTCTTGCTAAAGAGAAACTTGAAGAGAGAAGGCTACCTCCATCATTTTCCGCCACAGCGAACCATGCGTCTCCAAAGGTCTCGGATCGGACCGTGACCACGATGGGTCATCTCCAAATGTTAGTAGAGTTACACTCTCTGAAGCAGGCAATTTAAAGGTAACAAGCCGGAGCCGATGGTCTACGACTCGGCTTCCTCTTAACGTTGAGTTATCCTAGTTCTTTCAAGATAAGGTTCTAGGTTTGGATCTGCGTTTCAAACCTACCCCAATAAACGCGACGACCAAAATGACCGCCACTATAACCATGGCGACATAGACCTGCGAACCTGCAAAGGAGGGTTGAGCAACTGCAGCACTAGACGTTTCAACATAGCTAGTTTGATACGTGGTCGTTGAATATGCCTCAGAGGACACGTAGACAACGGTAACCGTGTGAGGACTGTTCATTACTACGGTTACCGGGTTTCCCACGATCGGAGAACCGTCAAGCTTCCATGTCTGGAAGACATATTTCGTACTGGGAGCGACGTCTATCGATGATGGGGCAGTATTCGTTGTTACGGATGCCCCCGAATCATACCAGCTTGAAGTAGTCTCTATTGGAACATCTGACGGCATAGTATTCATCGTCAGGAAGTATTGGGCACGGTAGTTGAATGCATATGAGCCGGCCCCTGAGACTTTCACCGTGTTTGGTGAACAGTAGTACCTTACCCCCGCAGAAGCGTTGACGATCGGATCCACAGAAATGGTGTGGCTTCTTCCTGCGGTAAAATCATACACTCTACTTAGACCTCCACGATATGAGCCCATACGTTGACCGTCAAGGAAAAGATTGGTGGAGTACGATTTCGGTAACCCTTGGATCGATATGACGACCGTGTAAGTTTGAGGTCTGTCTAAGGAAGAACGTTGGGTCTCCGCTGCGGGTACCAAACCCATGAAGACAAGTGGAACAAGGGTTATGAACAGAACCAAACTGATAGCAAGAGCTAGGTGCGCAAGTCTTGAGGAAGACTTCACGAGAAGCGCCAACTAGTAATTTCTTCACAATGGTTGTCTTAAATCTAACTCATTAAAAAGTGCAAATCTAATACAATCTGTGATCTGAAATAACAAAAGAGAGGGATTTCCTACCGACTAAAGAGATTCATGGACGTAGCGGAGAGACATCTTATGGTTATTGAGATTCCTGGTAACATGCTCGAAGGTGGAGGCCAGATAGTAAGGACAAGCGTTGCTCTATCCGCATTGCTGGAGAAGAGTATTCATGTTAGAAATGTTCGAGCCAAAAGGACGCCTCCGGGTCTCAAAGCACAGCACTTAACTGGCGTCAAAGCCGTTGCCACTCTTTCTAAAGCACAATGCAGTGGTCTAGATATTGGCTCGATCGAGTTTACCTTTGAACCTAAGTCTAGAATGGCTGGTCGGTTCAGGTTCGATATTGGAACCGCGGGCAGCATTCCGCTTGTATTACAGGCGCTTATGCCCACATCAGCATTTGCTCCTGACAGGCTGGAGATCGAAGTTACAGGTGGAACGGATGTTCGTTGGAGCCCTACAATCGATTACATAAGGTTTGTCAAGCTTCCGATGTTGGCCAAGATGGGGTATCAAGCTCAGCTGAAAGTGTTGAGACGAGGACACTATCCAAAGGGAGGCGGACGAGTTGTTATGGCAGTCAACCCACTAAGAAGACTTGAAAGAATTCAATTGACGGATCAAAATGGCATTCGAAGGATTCGCGGCCTCAGCCACTGCGTTAAACTGCCCAGACATGTGGCGGAGCGGCAGGTAAAGGCTGCGGAAAGTGCGCTTGGGAAAGCTGGATACGCAGACGCTAGATTAGATTTGGAATGGTACGAAGTGGAAAATGATCATCACCTCGGACCGGGAAGCGGTATCCTTCTATACGCAGAGACAGGTTCAGGCACAATCATCGGAGCTGACGCAATTGGAGAGAGAGGGAAGCCTGCAGAGAAGGTTGGCTTAGAAGCGGCCGAAAACCTCATTGCCGAAGTCAAGTCTGGAACGCCTGTGGACAGACATTTGGCCGACATGCTGATACCTTACATGGCGGTCGCGGATGGTTCATCGAAGATCTTAACATCACAGATAACTCTGCATACACTCACGAATATTCGAATAACCGAGCTTGTAGCTGGAGTCAAATTCAAGGTCGCCGGAGACTTAGGCAAACCTGGGTCAATCGAAGTTGAAGGAATCGGCTTGACCTTGTAGCTATTCATCAATCCACACTATCTCTTCCGCCAGAGAATTTCGCTAGTCTGAACGTTTTGGACCGTAACTATCCTGTGGAACGGTATCTGGATCTCGTCTCCAGCCTCCAATAGCGAGAACCAAGATTTCCCAATTTTCTTGATGCTGGTAAACGGAACCTCTCGAGAGTCACCTGGAGCACCACGATGTATATACGTAATTACATAGTCATCCTGGTGTTCTTTCTCATTCCACAAGATTCTGTTGAGAATGTTCCTAAGTGGATGCAACAGTTATCGCTTGCGAGTTCAATCGACTTACGCATCAAACTTAATAGGTTGAGACTTAATTAATGCGGTGATTGATTCTCGAGTCGGTGTAAACTTATGGGTCAAGAGAGTTTCATGCCCGGTGCCACGACACTGGGACTGGTCTGCAAAGATGGCGTCATTCTAGCTTCAGAAAGAAGGGTATCCTACGGATACTTTGTTATGAGCAAGACTGGTAAGAAAGTCTTCAAGATCACTGATAGTATAGGAGCTGCATGCGCGGGACTAGTAGCCGACATGCAGATACTGGTTCGTGAGGTCGCAGCCCACATACACATCTATACGTATGAAACGAATAGAGATGCAGCGGTAAAGACTACCGCCAAGTTGATGGGCAACCTCCTATTCCAAAGAAGAATGTTCCCCTACTTGACGCAAACCATAATCGCAGGAATAGACAATGAAGGACCAAGCCTCTACGTACTCGATCCTCTAGGTTCCGTGCTAGGTGACAAATACGCTTCTGTTGGAACAGGATCCGAGATGGCTGTTGGCGTTCTGGAATCAGACTATAAGGATGGCATGACCATCGAAGAGGCTAAGAAGGTTATCGCTGACGCATTCAAATCCGCGATTGCTAGAGACGTTGGAAGCGGCGAGGGAGCAGACCTCCTGATCATAACTAAGGACGGCATAAAAGAGGAATCTTTGAAATTCGCGTGATACAGGGATAAAGGAATAGACGATCCGCTCTCTTGGTCAAAGCGCTCAGCTAACATGTGTTTATGGTGGGACAGCGAGCCTAGTGAATGCTATGCAGACTTGTGTTACAGCTGAACTGTCAGAGGTCTTGAGGAGACAGAAATATCAGATCGTTGGAAGACATTCGGCATCAAAGAAATGCCGCTGGTTACACAAGAGCCTGACAGAAAATCAACCCTGTTACAAACAAAAGTTCTATGGGATTCAGAGCCACCGTTGCATACAAATGACGCCCACCTTAAACTGCAATATGCGATGCAGATTCTGTTGGAGAATCCAACCCGATGATTTTTCTATGCCGTGGACCGTGGCATCTGCAACTGAATGGGATGAACCCTCACAGATAGTTGAAGAATGCATCAAGGCCCAACACAAGATTCTGAGCGGGTACAAGGGTCAAGTTATACAGGGGAAAGTAGATCGTGAAAAGTATCAGGAAGCTACCAACCCTCGACATGTTGCCATAAGTTTAGACGGAGAGCCGACGCTCTACCCAGACTTAGGTTCGTTGATACATGAGTTTCGGAAAAAAGGATTAACCGTTTTTCTAGTTACGAATGGAACCAACCCGCAGGCTCTTGAAACTCTTGGAGAAGAGCCATCTCAACTCTACGTTTCACTCTGCGCACCCGATCCGCGCACATTCGCCGCAACATGTAGACCATCCACCCCTGACACGTGGCCTAGGCTAATGAAGACATTCTCAATACTTCCAAGTTTCTCATGTTCAACGGCCATACGAATAACCCTTGTCAGAAACCTCAATCTGAAAAATGTGGAGGGCTACGCCAAACTTCTTGATCCATTTTCGCCAACCTACGTAGAACCAAAGTCCTACATGTATGTCGGATACTCAAGAAGAAGACTTACCTTTGAATCTATGCCAAGCCACAAAGAGATAACCGATTTCTCAAAGCAACTGGCAGCCCAAATGTCGTATAGAATGATAGACGAATCTCCCGAGAGCCGGGTAGTCCTGCTAAGTAGACTTGAGAAACCAGTGAAGATTGGTTAGCGGTCTCCCAAATGATTTATTCCACTGCCTAACTGCTTATACACGATGTATCTGAGAGTGAAGGTTTGCTCAACAGAAAAGACTTAGAAAGGATACAAGCAGATCTCAAAAACTACGATGTCACTCGAGAAAAAGTGTTTGAAGCATCAAGATCCGCCACGAGATTCTCAGGTTGGGCTATCGTCCAGATTCATCGACAAGATATGAAGGCCGCGGACGAAACCCTGAAGAAAGCAAAGACGACATTGACTATCCTCGACAAATTACTGGATTCATGTTCCGAATTGGGCTCTGCACCCAACGTTATTGTAGCCTATCAAGAATACACCGAAGCAAAACTACTTCAGGGGATAGTCTCAAATGGAAAACTCCTCTCACAGAAACAGGTTGGAGTAGAGGTTTTACCCTACCTACTAGGTATTTTGGACTTCATAGGCGAGCTTAGGAGAATGGCTTTGAATCATCTGAGAAAAGGCGAAGCCACGGAGGCGGAGAAGACCTTGGCTTTGATGGAAGCCGTCTATGAAGATCTATATTCTCTCGATCATACGGCTATCATACCAACATTTAGACATAAGATGGACATCGCTAGAAAATTGATTGAATCTACAAGAGGCGATGTCGTTACCGAGACTAGAAGGTTATCCCTTGAAAACACTATCAAAAACTTGAAGGATATTCTTACAAGGACGAAAGGGCTCAAGCTTGACCGAACCGCCTCCAAAAGCCTCACCCTCTGAAGAAACAGTTTCCACAAGTGAACTGTTCTCATTTGAAAATGCGATAATCGCTCAGGAAAAGTTTTCACGACTGGTAAAGAAGCAATCCATTCTACCAAGAAAAATCTTGCGTGTAGCTGGGGTTGACGTTGCATACGCTAAACAGTTATCATTCACAGCAGCCGTGCTGCTCGACTTTAAAACTCTCAAGTCGATTGAAGTTCAACTTGCAAGAAACATAGTTAAGGTTCCTTACCGACCGGGCTTCCTTGGATTTCGAGAGGCTGCCGTCATGGTTGAGGCTGTTGAGAAACTGAATACAAAACCCGATTTGGTTCTTGTTGATGGCCATGGACTGGCACATCCTAGAGGATTCGGCCTAGCCTGCCATGTAGGCGTTATGCTAGACCTGCCAACTATTGGAATAGCCAAGAACCTCTTCTACGGTGAAGTTCATCGAGACCAGATACTAGACAAAGGCGGCCACGATATCGGCGCGATAATTAATGCCAAGAAGAAGATGCTATACGTGAGCATTGGTCATAAGGTCTCATTAAATGCAGCTATTCGGATAGTCAGACATTGCACTATCTCGGATGTGCCTGAACCACTAAGACTGGCGCACCAAGAAGCAACTCGAATGGCGAGGAAGATGAAGGCTTGAAGGCGGATCTATTCTACACCTTGTACAAGTTGGTGGAGATGGATGTTCAAGGTGGAGACGTTCCAATCACGACGAGGCGGATAGCAAAAAGTATCGGAACATCACAGCAGACAGCTTCGAGACGATTGATGGAGCTTGAGAAGACGGGGTTGATAAAGAGGATAAGGATCCCAGGTGGAGAAGGCGTTCAGCTTACCCCTGATGGCAAACGTGAACTTAACGTAGCTTACCTGACCCTGAAGAAAATCTTGGAACCTTTACTTAAGGAGTTGGTTCTTGAAGGTGAACTTTTTTCGGGGCTGGGGGAAGGAGCATACTATATACATCAACCAGGTTATCGGAAACAGTTCATCAAGAAACTTGGATACGATCCATTTCCAGGAACCTTAAACATCAGACTCGACAAGCGATTCGTACCTGAGAAGACTCTACTAGAAACAATGCCATTCATTCTCATAGATGGATTCAGTGATGGAAAACGTAGTTATGGACCAGTGAGGTGCTATTCGGTCTCGGTGAATGGCGTGGCACATGCCAATATAATCACCGCTTTAAGATCCCATTACGGAGAAGAAATACTGGAAATAATCGCTCCAGTAAACCTGCGGGAGAAGCTTAAACTAAAGGATGGCGACGCCGTAACGGTTAAAGTCTCCCCCAGTTCTCGATGACACGCCTCTTTATCTTCGAGGAACTGTAGAGATCAAGCCTACCAAACCTCTTCACCTGAACAACTTTGATTTTCAAGCCATTCTCCTTAGCAACTTTTTCCACAGCTTTCCGCACTTCGTCTTGATCATAGCCCACAGCTATGATATCCGGCTTCACTTTTTCAATCACTTTTCTAATGCTAAATTGTCTGTATCCAAGCAAAGCTTCGTCAACCGGCTTTAAGCTGGCAACGAGAGCTCTCCTCTCATTCTCAGACATAACTGGCTTCTTGCCTTTCAGCCTCTCAGCCGTCTTATCTCTTGCAACGAGCAC
>Ga0315268_10002098_pt1 | contig 22759 bp, 12 predicted proteins | sample C1_top_MG_FD_204535 | JGI IMG/M metagenome (GOLD analysis project Ga0315268, IMG submission 204535) | Sediment microbial communities from Yellowstone Lake, YNP, Wyoming, USA - C1_top | ecosystem: Environmental > Aquatic > Freshwater > Lake > Sediment | place: USA: Wyoming | collected 2017-08-01 | reverse complement strand
CGTCGATATTTTCCTGGTCATTGACCAGGCGCACCTTGTGCTGTCCGGCCGCCAGCTTGACCTTGAAGATTGGTGTCGAGCCATAGGGATCGTTGTCGATGGTGACCTTGGTCCAGGGCACGGTGTGCAGCGTCAGCGCACCCAGCTCGGTCGACGCTGCGGCCGCTGGCGTCTTGGTCGCCGCTGCCCGGGTCGACGACGACGTCGTTTTGCTCTTGCCGGTGGCCGCCTGCTTGGTCAGCGTCAATGCCACCGACCTGGCCGCGCCTGCCACCAGCGCGACCGAGACGTCCTGCGTCTGAAAGCCGCGTTTCTCGACGTCGAGCGTGTGGGTGACCCCCGGTGCCAGCGTGTCGATGTCGAGCGGTGTGGTCCCCAGCACGATCGGACCGGCGAGCACGGTGGCGCCGCTGGGCTCGGTCGTGATGGTCAGGCGGGCGGCGCGCGCTGGCTCGACCACCGCGGTTGCCGCATCAAGTGCGTTGACCACTGCTGCCGCGTCGCTGCTGGTGGTCGTTCGCTGGAGCTGCCACCAGGGCTGCAGTGCGACCAGACCGCCGACGAGCGCCAGCAGTGCGGCCGCAGCCAGGCCGCCGCGCCAGCCGGCCAGTAGGCGACGCCCGCGGCCGGGATGCTCCGCCTGCGTTTTGGTCTCGGTCGTCGTCGACTTGCGATACGAGATGAGAAAGTTGCTGCGGCTGGGCGTGAGGTCCTGCACCACCGACTGGATCTCGCTGCCCGAGATCTGCTTGACGAAGTCGGCCACCGCGGGCTCGCCGATGGACCTGGAAAAGGCGCTCAGGTAGCGGTCGAGGTCGCGCGCCACATCGCGGCAGCGCGGATAGCGCTCGGCCGGATTGCGGGCCAGCATCTTGGCCAGGATGTCGTCGAGTACCGGCGAAAAATCGGCCACCTGCTTGGCCAGCTTGGGTACCGTGGTCGAGGTGATCTCGCGGAAGATGGCGACCGGGTCATCCGATTTGAACAGGCGGCGCCGTGCGCACATCTCCCACAGGACGACGCCGAGCGAGAACTGGTCGCTGCGGCCATCGACCGGTTGACCCGTGATCTGCTCGGGCGGCATGTAGCGCAGTTTGCCCTTGATCTCGCCGGTGGCGGTGCGCGTCGAGCGGATGGCGGCGCGGGCGATGCCAAAGTCGACCACCTTGGTAAAGCCGTCCTCGCGCACCATGATGTTTTGCGGGCTGACGTCGCGGTGCACGACACTGAGCGCCCGGCCGTTGGGGTCCCTGGCAAAGTGGGCATAGTCGAGCGCGTTGGCGGCGTCGTGCACGACGCGGGCCGCGACCCAGGGCGGCATCATCTGGTTGGTCTTGACCAGTTGCCGCATCAACTGGGCCACGGTGACGCCGTGGATGTACTCCATGGCGATGAAGTAGACGCCCTCCCACAGACCGACCTCGTGAATGGCCACGATGTTGGGGTGGTTGAGGGTGGCGGCAACTCGGGCCTCGTCGAGAAACTGCTCGATGAAGCGGTCCTGGTCGGCCAGCTCGGGCAGCAGGCTCTTCAGGATGATCAGCCGGTCGACGCCGACCACATCGATCTGGCGGGCGAGAAAGATCTCTCCCATGCCGCCGATCGCCAGTCGGCGGATGATCTCGTACTTGCCAAAAACGAGGTCAGCCATGCGCCGCCCACGCCATCGGCGGCACCGTAGCAGGTTTGACCGAGGTGAACCAGGCAGCAGGGTTCAGGGTTGGTCGCGCTGTTCAAGGCCGTGGTTATAGCCGGCGATCTGCTGGTCAAGCCAGGCGGGATCGATGGCGACCCGGCTGCGCAACGCCTCGGAGATGCCAATGCAAAAGTGATCCGCGATACCAAGTCCAGCGACAGCGCCACCCGCGAGCGCGAGATTGACGCCGCCCAGGCCGAACCACAGCCGTTCGCGCAGCGGTACGCCGGCGGCAAAGGCGTAGATCGCGGCGCCGCCACCGACCAGTGCCGCCAGGCCGCCGATGCTGGTCAGCGTCCAGGCGCGCACGTGGTCCCAGGTGTAGAGCCCGTCGCTGGCATCGCGTACGCGCTGCTGGGCGGCCGGATCGAGCGCCAGCTGCGCAAAGCGATCGTACGACACGCTCTCGTCGCCGAGCGCGATCTTGACGTGGCGCGCGTTGCCACCGGCCGGCGGCTCGGCGATGAAGCTGGTGCCGCCCGTGGCAAAAGGCAGCCGGTCGGTCAGGTCCACCGGCCGCTGGATCGCGGTCAGCTGCCGCAGTGGCCGCAGGAACGGGGTTGGCCGCGGCACGGCCGCGGGTTTGTCGTCGACAGTCAGCCCGGCGACCAGGTCGGCATAGGGCGTGCGCGCGGCCTGGCCGATCGGGCCTTGCTCAAAGCTGGCCAGCGCCTCGGCGCCGTGCGGGCGCGCGAACAGCTGTTCAAAGGCGTCTGTCGCCGCACCGCGCTGGGCGCTGCGCCGCGGCCGCAGGTCGGCGGCACGCACGATCTGGTGGGCGCTGGCGGACAGCCGCGCCTCGGTGCGATCGCTGACCGAGACCAGGTAGCCGAGCCGGGTGCCCTTGGGCAGGTGCAGTGTCAGCTCGCGATCGCCAGCCGGATGCACGTCGGCCCAGCGCATGCCGAAGGCGTCCTCGACGAACAGATGGCGTCGCAGATCGCGTTCGAGCACCAGTGCGTTGCCGTCGTGACGCCGCAGGTCGAGCAGCGCCGCCTGGCCGGCCGGTGGCCGCACCGTGATGGTCGGCCGGTAGACCGGGTCGGGCAGCGATGCGTTGGCGCCCTCGACAAACGCGGCCAGCTCGAGGTAACTGATGGCGCCGTCGCCATCGACGTCGGCGCCGCCGAGCATGCCGCTGCGCACTTCGTGGCCAAAGATGCCCGAGCGCAGCGCATCCCACTCGTAGCTCTGCTCGCTGCTGGCCGAGGCCAGCACGACGCCGGTGCGCGCGGCCAGCGCGGCCGGGATGGCGTACACCGCGACCTCACCGAGCGGCCGGCGCGGTACGCTGACGCCGCGATCGAACACCACGCTGTAGGCGCGACAGGCGTCGATGATGACGTGGTTGACGTCGGCGTCGGGCCCGGCGATCACCTCGCGCCACAGCACACTGCGCTTGAGCGGCGTGTCGTCGAGCGACACTGCGCCCTCGCCGTCGACGATGTCGCCGTGGCCGGCGTACCAGAAATAGAACACCGTCGGCTGGCCGCTCTGCCGCGCCGCAACGACGCGGGTGTGGATCTCGGCCAGGCTCTGCCGCAGCGCCTCCAGCGTGGGTGGCCGCGGCGTGCCCGCCATGCCGCGCAGCGCAGCCTGCTCCTCGGTCTCGCGATCGAAGCGGGTGTGCAACCAGACCTCGACCCCGGCGCCACCCAGCACCCGCGCGCTCTTGTAGGCGTCGTCGTCAGCGTAGCGCAGCGGCGCGCTGCCCTGCTTGAGCGGTGCGTTGCTGCCCACCACCAGCGCCAGCCGCAGCGGCTCGACGCTGGCTGCGCCGGGCGCGCTCGCGCCCAGGACCACCAGCGTCAGCAGCAGGCTGCCCACGATCAAGGGTGTCCCTCGTCCGGGACCGCCCAGGGGCGGCCCCCGTCGGCAACGACTGGCGCCTGCCACAGTCCCGCGATCCTTTGCGCGCGCCCGCGCCCGCCCAGCAGCTCCAGCGCAGCGGCGAGTCCGTGTTGCTTGATCAGTTGCTCGACCTCGTCGACCTGGATCGGTTCGCGCGAAAAGAGCGCCAGCGTGGTGAACGGGCCCGGCACCAACGCCGGGCTAAAGGCGTCCGGCAGCATGGCGCCCAGCGCGCGGTCGCCGATCGCGAGCGGCGGTTCGCCCGGGCGCGCCGGGTAGAGAAAATGGACCTGGCGACCGCTGTCGACGATGATCAGCAGCAGCCACGGAAAATGCTCGGCGTTGTCGAGGCGAAAGGACAGCTCGCTGGTCGCTGTGATCGGCGCGTCCGCAACGGACCACGGCCGGTCGGGTGCTACCCGCGTCAGCAGCTCGATCTGGCTGATAGCGGCGCCGCCGCGCGCTTGCAGACCGCTGGGGTTGGGCGCGGGCCGCAGCAGCAGCACGACCAGCGCTGCCGTCGCCACGGCGGCCAGCGAACTGCCCCACAGCCAGCCGCGCTGCTCGGCCGCGCGTTGCTCCGGTGTGCGCGCCAGCGCCTCGCGCAATAATCGGCCACCGGCGCGATCGGTCGCATCGGGCAGCAGCGACTCCCAGTCGATGTGGCGCGCATAGAACTCGCGGCAGCCAGCGCACTGATCGATGTGGCGGCGCACGGCGCGAAACAGCGGTGCCGGCAGCCCGCCACAGAACGGCTGCCGGGCCGTGAAATGGCGAACGATCAGCCAGCGCGCCAGGCCGTGCATGGTCACCCCTGCGCCACGAAGGCGATCTCGCCCGAGACCACAGCGCGCCGCAACCGCTCAGTCAGCCGCTTTTCCCAGGTCGCCAGTGTCGAACGCCTGATCTGCAACTGGTCCGCTGCCTCGACCTGGGTCTGCTGCTCGATGAAGCGGGCGCGGAAGTATTCCTTTTGCGCCGGCGGTACCGAGCGCTGCCAAAACTTCTCGAGCAGCTCGCGCGCGGCCAGCCGGTCGTCGACCCGGCTCTCGTCGTCGATGGGCTCGGCTGCTGCGGTCTCGTCGACGTAGCGTTGCTCGCGGCGCCAGGCATCGATGCCTCGACGGTGTGCCAGCGTGCACAAAAAAGCCGCGAACGAACCGCCAGTGAATCGGCGCCGTTGCTCGGCACCGGACAGCAGGTTGACAAAGGCTTCCTGCACCGCGGCCTCGGCGTCGATGCTGGGCAACTTGCGCCGCATCAGCGCCACCGCCCGCGGCGCATGCTGCTTGAACAGCGCGGCCAGCACTGTGGCATCGCCGTCGTGAAAGCGGCGCAGCAGGTCGGGCGGTAGTGGCTCGGCCAGCGGCGCGAGCCGCGCCAGCGACGACGTGAGCAGGGCAAAGATTGCGGCGAACATTGCGCCGCCATCATAGCGGTCGGCGCGGTCGAAAAGAAGCTGCTCATGGCTGGTCCGGCGCTGGCGCGCATTGATCGCCCCAGCAGCCGGTGTCGCAGTGGCCTACGTCGCGCCAGGCGCCGGCCGAGCAGACCTGCACCAGGCCAGCCCGGCAGCGTTGGTCGCTGCTGGCGCCGGTGGCTGGCTCGCAATAGCCGTCGTAGACGCAGATGTTGTACTGGCAGTCGCCATACTGGCAGTCGTCGGCGCTGGCGCAGCCGCGGCAGCCTTCGATCGGGCTGGTGTCAGCGGCGCACACGTCGTCGTCCGCGCTGCACACGCCGTCCACGCACTGGCCGGCGAGGCAATCGCCGGCGTCGACGCACGCCTCGCCGGGCTGGCTGTCCTGGCTGCAGCGGCCGTCGATGCACCACAGCCCCCAGCGGCAGCCCTCGTCACAGTCCGCGCCGGCATTGGCGCCGGCAATCAGCGTCAGCCGGTAGGCTTCGGCCTGGCCGACCTGCGGCCGCACGCGCAGCGCGTAGCCGCCGTCGAGCGAGAGTGGGTCGTACCAGCGCGGCTGGATCGCTGCCGGGGTCACCGGCTGATCGCTGGCGGTGACGAGGTCGACCTCGACCTTGCCCTCGACCAGCAGCAGCAGCGAGCGGTGGCGTGCCCGGAACCTGAAGTAGTCGACCTGGTCCAGCACGCCCGAGCTGTCGACCGCGCCCAGTTGACCGGTGACGACCAGCAGTTCGGTCGGATTGACCGTCATCTGGCCAGCCGCGTCCCAGCTGTCGTTGCCGTCGCGATCGGCCACCTGGCGCCGCGGTTCCTCGGCCGCCGGCGGTTCGGGCGATGGTCCGCGCACCCCCGGGGACGGAAATCCGTTACAGGACAGCACGCACCACGGTGCCAGCACGACCCAGCCCATGCCCCAAACATGTCGACGCATCGCCAACCCCTTCGCCGAGCGCGGCGTTGCTGCCGGCTCTTGCTGGCCTATCGGGCGGCGTGGTGCAAAATGTCGAAAAAAGTGAAGGCGCGTGCCGTCACTCGACGCGATTCGAGATCAGGTAGTCGACGCGGCCGATCTCCTGAATGCCGGTCTCGGCCAGGCGGCCCTCGATCAGCTCATAGCCCAGCAGCGCCAGGATGCGGTCGCCCAGGAAGATCGGCCTGGCATTGCCGTACCAGTCGACGCACGATTTCTGGCAGCCGTCCTCGGGCCGCTCGGTTGCGTGTGCGGCCAGGCTGCCCAGCTCGCTGAAGCCGAGCGCCGCGCTGACGTCGGCGAACAGCACTTCGGCCGAGCCGTAGTACAGGTGCTCATAGCCGGCGCCGTAGAGCCGGACCGGCAGGCCGAGCAGACCGCCACCATCGGGCCGCGGCCTGAAGAAGAAACCGTGGCTGCGCGTCTCGCCCTGCGCAGCGCCAGTCCGGGTCAGCACATCGACGACCGCGGGTGCTGCGCCAAGCGCGACCGTGCTCAGCTGCAGGTCGTCGCCGCTCTGGCCGACCACCACTGCGTTGCGGCTCAGCGCCTCGATGCGGCTGACGCCGTGCTCGAGCGGGATACGTAGCGCCGCGCCCGCACCGGCTGCGTCGACCACATAGACTGCGGTTTCGGTGCCGCCGTAGCTCCACTCGTTGCCCTCGGCGTAGAGCAGCTGCTCGCCGACGAAGCGGTTGATCAGATAGCTGCTGCTGACCGTTGGACTCGCGAGCGGTCGGTAGTCGGCGTCGGGCACTGCCTGCGGCTGCTCGGCAAAGTTACTCAGCGGTGTGCGCAGCAGGTGCAGTTCGCCCTGGCTGCTGCCGGATCCCCACATGCCGTCGCCAGATCCGGCGCTGCTGAGCAGCACGTTGAGATGCTCGGCCGACTCCTTGAACGAGAACTGGTCGATCGGCGTGCCCAGGGCGCTGAGCACCTGGGTGGCGCTGCCGTCCAGCGGCATGCGGTAGACGTAGGAGGCGGTCGGCGCGGCGGCGTCGCGGTCGCCGTTTTCGTCGTAGTTCCACGACTCGTAGCCGGGCGAGACCCAGATGTAGACCGCGCTGGGCGACACGTAGAAGGTGCGCGCGTAGGGGCCGATCACCGAGCGCGCGGTGCAAGCCACCTCGGCCGCCTCGAGATCGCAGTGCACCACTGTGTGCAGGGTCGGCGTCATGGTCGGCTGCACCGGCCGCAGCACGTCGCGCTTTTCGATCATGCGCTCCCAGCCGCCCACGTCGTTGGCCGATTTCCAGCGTCGCATCGAAGGCAGCGTGACGTCGGGATCGAACGGTCCGGCTGCGGGCTCGAAAAGGTAGTAGGGCAGGTAGAAGATCAGCTGGCCATCGACCAGCCGGCTGGCGTAGTTGCGCGACGAGTAGTAGTCGTTGCTGCGCAGGAAGAACGTCGTCTCGTGTGCGATCGAGCCGTCGTCGTGCAACTTGAACAGGCCGACCTCGGTGGCGTCGACCTGGTAGCTGTAGCCGACCACCACGATGCGCTGATCGTGGATCAGCATCTCGTCGTACCAGGTGCCGTCGGTGTAGCCAGGTGCATAGGCATTGGTCTGGAAGACCGGCGCCATGATCTCGGCGCCGCTGACCGCCAGCCGCACGCTGAACAGCCGGCCGCGTCGCAGCACGATCAAAAAATCGCCGCTCGCCTTGACGATGTCGCCCTCGTCGACACCCAGCTCCTGGTTGTTGGTGATCGAGGGGTCGCTGTCGGTCTCGGCCGAACGCGGTGCCGCGGCGCTCTGGTTGTCGCTGCATCCAAACAGCACCGAGCCCCAGCCCTGGTATTTGCCGCGCACGTCGCGTACGGCCGCCACGTAGTCGTCGAACTCGGAGTCCGAGCCAAACGGGGTCAGACTTTTGTAGGTGACAGCTTGCAACGCCTCGTCCAGCGGGGTGAGGTTGGGGCAGCCAAAAGCGAGCCAGAAAAACGCGGCCGCCACGCCACTGGTCCGGACGATCGGTTTCAAATTCGGTCTCGTCATCGCTTTCTCCGTGATCGACCTGGTCTGGCTTGGCAGTCAAGGTCGAGTGCAGCGGTGCGACACCCAAGCACACCGCGTGCCACGACCGAACGTGCGCTGGAGCAGCGAAAAACCTGCACCAACACAATCGGTTGTTCCGCAGCAGGTGCATCCGGGGCGAAGCCGGTCGTCGCCGATCTCTGGCACGCGTGTCAGTCGGCTTGTCTTCGCCAGCAGATGGCGCAATTGTTCGTCGATGGTCAAGGCTCGGGGGATCACGTTGCTCGCGCTGTCCGCGCTGGCCGGAGCGCCAGCCGCGGCCGAGCAAGCAACGCCGACTGCGCGGCTGGTCTATCAGCGCGCCGCCGGTGCCGAGAGCTGTCCCGACGTCGATGCGCTGCAGCAGCTGGTAAGCACGCGCCTTGGCTACTCGCCCTGGACCGACGACGATGAGCGCTTGGTCGAGGTCGCGCTGACCCGCGATCGCGGCCAGCTGGTCGCCAGGATCGAACTGCGCGATCCGCAGAGCGGTCGCAGCGGCGAGCGCCGCCTCAGCTCGCGCGCGGCCGGTTGCGAAGAGCTGGCAGCAGCGATGGTGCTGGCGATCTGCATCGCCATCGACCCGCTGCGCATGGCGCTGGCCGCGGCCAGCCTGCCCGCACCCGAGCCCGTCAGCGAGCCGGCCACGCTGCCCGAAACCGCGCCCGCGTCGCTGCCCGAGAGCGTGCCGGTGTTGGTCGAGACGCCAGCCAGCGCGCCAGCGAGCGAGCCGGTCGCCCAGCCGCTGTCCGAGGAGCCGCCCGATCGGATTCGCCTCTACGCTGGCCTGGGCACGCATCTGACACTCGGCACGTCGCCCACCGTCGCCTTTGGCCCCAAGCTGATGGCAGGCATCGGCTACTCGTTCTTCTCGCTCGAGTTCGAGGCACGCAGCGAATTTTGCACCTCGTTTTCGCTCGCCAACCTGGGTGCGTTTGGCGCGACCGGACTTGGCTCGGTGGCGCTGGTGCCGTGCATCAACCTGTGGTGGTTTCAGGTCTGCGGGGTGGCTGCGATCGGTCAACTCTCGGGCGTGGTCTTCACGCCGGTGCCGGGTGTCGAGAGCCGGCTGTCTTTGACCGGCGGCGCGCGGATCGGGCTGGAGTTTCCGATCTACCCCTGGCTCGCGCTGCGGTTGCAGGGCGACGCAATGATCAATATCGTGCCAATCGACCTGTCACCGTTGTGGCAGAGCCCGTTTGGCGCGGTAGCCCTGGGGACGACCGCACTGGTCATATATTTTGACTGATCCACACGACACCCCCCAAACACCTGATGAGGAGGCCGCAGCGACGGGCCCGCAGCCCGCGTGTCGACCGCCCTTCGAGCAGGTCTATGAGGAGCACTTTACCTACATCTGGCACTTGTTGCGGCGGCTGGGCGTGTGGGAGCGCGACCTCGAAGACTCGGCGCACGATGTGTTCGTGGTGGTCTACCGCCACCTCGACAAGTACGACCCGACCCGGCCGCTGCGGCCGTGGCTGGCCGGTATCGCCTTTCGCGTGGCGTCCGATTTCCGGCGCCGCGCCCTGCACCGGCGGCAGTCGCTGGACGACAAGATCGAGGCCATCGACGAGCGACCGCTGGCCGACGCGGTGGTGGCCGAACACGAGGCGCGGGACCTGGTGTACCGCGCGCTCGAGCAGGTCGACCTCGACCAACGCGCGGTTTTTGTGCTGCACGACATCGAGGGCTTGACGATGCCCGAGATCGCGGCAGCTTTAGAGGTGGGGCTCAATACGTGCTATTCGCGGCTGCGGCTGGCACGCGAGGCGTTTGAAAAGGCAGTGCGCCGCATCAAGTTGCGGCAGGGCGAGAGCGGATGAGCGACCAGGACCACAAAGTGCCGCCGTTGAGTGCCGATCTGGCGGCTCTGCTCGACGCAGCGCGGCACGAGCCGGAGCCGCCGGCCGTGGCCAAGCAGCGCGTGCACGCGATGATCCTGTCGACCGTGCTGCCGCCGCTGGTGGGACCTGGCCACGATGGCGGTGGTGGGGCCGGCCCGATCGTGGGCGGCGCGGGCGGCGCGGCTGCCGGTGGTGCGGGCGCGGGTGGTGCAAGCGCTGGAGGCGCTGCGGCCGGAAGCGCAGCAGCGAGCAGCGCGGCGATTGGCGGTGCGGTCCTGGCGCCGGCGACCAAGCTGGCGCTGGTCGCTGCGGTCAGCACGGCCATGGGTGTCGGTGCTGGCGTTTGGTACGTGGCGCAGCCTGCGCCGTCGAGGCCGGTTGATCCGCCCGCGCTGGTCGAGCCTGCGCCGCCGCCACCGAAGCTGCCGCTGGTCGTGCAACCCGCACCGGCGAGCCAGCCCGTCGAGCTGCCGCCACCCAAGCCGCTGATCGTGCCCAAGCCGATCGCCGACACGCTGGCAGCCGAGCAGGCGTTGCTCGAGCGTGCGCGCAGCGCGCTCAAGATCGAGGACGCGGCGGCCGCGTTGACGCTGCTCAACGAGCACGGCGCGAGCTATCCGCGCGGCCGGCTGGTCGAGGAGCGCGAGGCGCTGCGCGTGCTGGCGTTGTTCAAGGCCGAGAGCGTCGACGCGGCCAGCGCCGCACAGAAGTTCCGCGGCCGGTTCCCGCACAGCATCTTCTTGCCTGCGATTGACAATGCTTCGGGCGGCCCTGCGGCCGCCCCCCGCCGGGAGTGAATCCCGGCGGGGCCCCCCACCCGGCCTCGCGCTCCGCGCGCACGCCCGTCGCGTCCTGCAGATCAGAGTGCCGCCAGCGTGCTCGGCTCTAAGTTCGCCCTACCGCAGCCGCCCCGGGGCGGCTGCGGTTGTTCGCAATGCGCAATTCGAGCTGCTGTTGATGATTGGGACCTACGACGTCGGCCAGACCAACACACAACGCGACTAGACGAAGCTCATCGCGTCCTTGCCGAGCAAGCGGCAGATCGCGTGCTGCAACTCGTCGCTGGGCGCGACGCGGCAGGTGGCGCCGACGTCGATCATGGTCTTGCTGTGCCCCTCGCGCAGCACCACCATTCGCACCGGCGTCTTGCCGGCGTGCTGCAGCAGGATCTGGCGCAGCTTGGACAGCGTCTGCTGCGCGTCGTCGAGGTGCGCCGGCACCTGCACCACCACCGCGCGCGTGCGCTCGGCGCGCACCTTGGCCAGCAGCTGGATGTCGTCGACGCGCAGCTTGGGCTCGGCCGCTTCGTCGTCGTCATTGATCATCAGACTGCCCTTGATCAGCAGCGGCTCGTCGCCCTTGAGCAACGGCTCGGCCAGCGCGTAGACCTTGCTGAACACGCGCAGCTCCATGCAGCCGTGCAGGTCTTCGAAGGTGACGATTGCCCAGCGGCCGCTGCCGTCCTTCATCGGCTTCTCGCGCAGCGCGGTCACCACGCCGGCCACGGTCACCTCGCTGCCGGGCTGCGCCTCGCCCAGCGACAGCGCGTTGACCGACGCCAGCCGGGTCAGCGAGTCGCGGTAGCCATCGAGCGGGTGGCCGGTCAGGTAAAAGCCGAGCGACTCTTTCTCGTGCAGCAGCCGCTCACGCTCGGGCCACTCCTCGATCAGCTCGTAGCGTTCGGGGGTCACGATGGTCGAGCCGCCGGGCTTGCCGTTGCCCCTGCCGTTGCCGGCCGAGAACAGGCCGAACAGCGTCTCCTGGCCCATGGCCTTCGACTTCTGCAGCGGTTGCGCGGATTCGATGGCGCGCTCGATGTGGCCGCTCAGCTGCGCGCGCGACCGCTTGAAGCCGTCCATGGCGCCCGAATGGGCCAGCGCCTCGAGCACCTTCTTGTTGATCTTGGTCAGCGGCACCCGCTCGCACAGCTCGAACAGGCTCTTGAAGGAGCCGCTGCGGTCGCGCTCGTCGACGATGGCGTCGAGCGCGGCATCGCCCAGACCCTTGACCGCGGACAGCCCAAACCGGATCTTGGCGTCGCCCGAGTTGGTGCCGTCCAGCTGCGCTGGCCGCTCGATGCTGAACGAGCGCCGGGACAGGTTGACGTCGGGCGACAGCACCTCGATGCCCATGCGCCGCGCCTCGGCCGTGTACTTGACGATGTTGTCGGTGCTGCCAACCTCGGTCGTCAATAGCGCGGCCATGAACTCGACCGGGTAAAACGCCTTGAGGTAGGCGGTCTGGTAGGTGACCGCGGCGTAGGCGGCCGAGTGCGACTTGTTGAAGCCGTAGCCGGCAAACTTGTCGACCAGGTCGAAGACCTCGTTGGCCAGCTTGCCGGCGATGCCATTCTTGGCCGCGCCATCGACGAAGCCAGGGCGCTGCGCCTCCATCTCCTCTTTCTGCTTCTTGCCCATCGCCCGCCGCAGCACGTCGGCGCCGCCCAGCGTGTAGCCGGCCATCACCTGGGCGATCTGCATCACCTGTTCCTGGTAGACGATGGTGCCGTAGGTCGGCTTGAGCACCGTCTCCAGCAGCGGGTGCGGGTAGGTCACCCTGGCGCGGCCATTCTTGCGGTCGACATAGTCGTTGATCATACCGGCCTGGATCGGCCCGGGCCGGTAGAGCGCGACCGAGGCGATGATGTCTTCGAAGCAGTCCGGCTTGAGCTTGCGCATCAGCTCCTGAAAGCCGGTCGACTCGAGCTGGAACACGCCCAGCGTCTCGCCGCCGGTGATCAGGTCGTAGACCAGCGGCTCCTTGAAGTTGAGCAGGCTGCAGTCGAGCGGCGGGATCGGAAAGCCGGGCTCGCGTTGCCGCGCGTGCGGGTGGCGCTGCGCGGCCATCTCGAGTGCATCGCCGGTCAGCTCATTCTCGGCCAGGATGCGCGCGTTGACGTGGCGCTCGGCTGCGTCGATGACGTCCAGCGTCTTGAGGCCGAGAAAGTCAAACTTGACCAGTCCGATCTTCTCGACCTTCTTCATGTCGAACTGGCTGACCTGCTCGCCGTTGGTACCGACGAACAGCGGACAGTACTCAGTCAGCGGTTGCTGGCCGATGACGACGCCGGCCGCGTGCATGCCAGCCTGCCGGAACAGCCCCTCGAGGATGCGCGCGATCGTGATGATCTTGGCGTAGATCGGGTTTTCTTTCTGGATCTCGACCAGTCTGGGTTCGAGCTTGAGCGCCTGTTCGAGGGTCACCTTCTTGCCGTCGACCAGCGACGGGATCAGCTTGGTGATCGGGTTGACCTCGGCAAACGGAACGCCGAGCACGCGCGCCACGTCCTTGATCACGCTCTTCGCGTTGAGCGCGGCATAGGTGGCGATCTGCGCCACCCGGTCCTTGCCGTATTTCTCGGTGACGTACTCGATCACCTCGCCCCGTCGCTCCTGCATGAAGTCGATGTCGAAGTCGGGCATCGAGATGCGTTCGGGGTTGAGAAAGCGCTCGAACAGCAGCGCGTACGGGATCGGGTCGATGTCGGTGATGCGCAGCGCGTAGGCAACCAGCGAACCGGCGCCCGAGCCGCGGCCCGGGCCGACGCGGACGCCGCGCCGCTTGGCCTCGTTGATGAAGTCCTGGACGATCAGGAAGTAGCCCGAGAAGTCCATCGAGGTGATGGTGCCCAGCTCGTACTCGAGCCGCTGCCGGTAGGCCGAGCGATCGAGGTCGGCGCCCAGCTCGCTGAAGCGGCGCTCCAGCCCCTCGCGCGCCAGCCGGCGCACGAACTCGTGGGCGTCCGGCACGTCCGGCGGCACCGGAAACTGAGGGAGCTGTGGCTTGCTGAGCTTGAGCGGCGCGTTGCAGCGCTCGGCGATGCTGAGCGCGTTGTCGAACGCCGGCGCGAAGTCGGTGTGGACCAGGTCCCACATCTCGTCGCCCGAGCGCACGTAGTAGGCGTTGGTCTCGTGGCGATGGCGCTTGGGGTCGTCCACCGGCCGCTGCTGGCGGATGCACATCAGGACGTCTTGCGCCTCGAAGTGCTCGGCCTCCAGGTAGTGGCAGTCGTTGGTGGCGATCAGCGGGATGCCGCTGTCCTGGCTGAGCTGGCCGAGGAACGCGTTGATGCGGTCCTGCGCGGCCATCCCGTTGGGTTGCACCTCGAGAAAGTAGTTGCCACGGCCAAAGATGCGGTCGTACTCGAGCGCGGTGGTGCGCGCGCCGTCGACGTCGTCGTCGAGAAAACGCCGCGCCACCTCGCCCGACATGCAGGCCGATAGCGCGATGATGCCCTCGTGGTGCTGGGCCAGCAGCTCCTGGTCGACCCGCGGTACGTAATAGAAGCCTTCCTGGTACGCCTTGGTCGACAGTTGCACCAGATTGCGCAGGCCGTCCGGCGTCTCGGCCAGCAGTACCAGATGATACGACTCGCGCACCGTGCGGTCCTGGCGGCCGCGCTCGCCCGCGACGTAGGCCTCCATGCCCAAGATCGGCTTGATGTCGGCCGCCTTGGCCGCGATGAAGAAGTCGGCCGCGCCGTACATCACACCGTGGTCGGTGATGGCGCAGCTCTTCATGCCCAGCTGCTTCAGCCGCGGGAACAGATCGGCGATGCGAATGGCGCCGTCCAGGAACGAGTACTGCGTGTGGAGGTGCAAATGGCAGAAGTCGCGAGCCAAGTGTTCTCCGCGCGGCCGTGGTGCGACGCGAGTGCCGAGTATGCATTTTGAGATAGAGAGCCCGGCGGCCGCTGTCAATCGATGTCTCGACGACAAATCGTGACGCAGCCCGCCGCGGCGGCCTCTCTGCGATCAGGATGCGTGGCCAATCGATGGGTTACGGCCCGATATCGAGAAAAAGGATTGAGTGCGCCGCAAGGGTGGCGAAACCGTGCCCGGACCGACTAAACTACGGGGTCGTTGCACCGGGACAAGGAGTCTGCCGTGAGACTGCGACTTTGCTGTGGTCTGCTGGTCGGTCTGTGGGCGTTGGTCGGTCACGCCTGCAACTGCGACAATACGCCAACTCCAGGCACCGATGGCGGCGGCGGTCCCGGCACCGACGCCAACCAGGTCAACCCGTGCACGCCAACGGCGGAGCTCTGCGACGCCCTGGACAACGACTGCGACCAGCTGGTCGACGAGGACTTCGACTTTCTCAGCGACAACGAGCACTGCGGCGGCTGCAACCAGCCGTGCAACCGGCCCAACCGGCCGGGCAGCTGCGCCAACGGCCAGTGCGAGGGCGAGTGCGACCAGGGTTATCACGACATCAACGGCGGCGCTGAAGGCAACGACGCGGACGGTTGCGAGTACGGCTGCCGGCCGACCAACAACAGCGTCGAGATCTGCGACCGCCGCGACAACGACTGCAACGGCAGCGTCGACGAGACCTTCGATCTGAGCGGTAGCATTCAGCACTGCGGTGGCTGCAACAAGCCGTGCGCCGTGCTCAACGCGACACCGGTGTGCAGCAGCGGCAACTGCACCTACACCGCCTGCAACGACGGTTTTGCCGATGTGCTCGACACCATCCCGGGCTGCGAATACACCTGCCCGGTCCTACCGACCAAGCCCGAGGAGTGCAACAACGTCGACGACGACTGCGACGGCGCCATCGACGAGGACGACCCCGAGGGCGGTGGCACTTGTGGCACCGACGTCGGCGAGTGCGAGTTTGGCACCGTCCACTGCGTGTTTGGCCAGCTGGTGTGCCAGGGCGGCAAGGGGCCCAGCTTCGAGCTGTGCGACGGACGCGACAACGACTGTGACGGCGAAGGTGTCGGCGGTGTCGACGAGGGTTTTGACAAGCAGAACGACCCGCGCTTCTGCGGCGCCTCCTGCACCCGCTGCAACCTGCCCAACGCGATCGAGGGTTGCGTGGGCGGCGAGTGCGTGGTGCGCGCCTGTCTGAGCGGCTGGGCCGACCGTGATGGCGACGGGCCGGGCTGCGGCACCGCCTGCCCGAGCCTGACCCCCGAGGTGTGCGACGGCGTCGACAACGACTGCGATGGTCTGGTCGACGGCGCCGACCCGAGCCTGATCGCCCCGCCCAACTTCTGCATCACCAGTGGCGCCTGTGGCAATGCAGCGCCGGTCTGCGGTCCGGCCGGTCTGGCCGCCGACGGCTGCGACCAGGCTGTGCGCTGGCGCTGTGTCTACCAGGCGCCGGCCGAGGTCGACAGCTGCGGCAACCTGGTCGCCCAGGAGCGGCTGTGCGACGGCGTGGACGGCGACTGCGACGGCGTGGCCGACGACAGCTATCCGATGGCCGGCACGCCATGCGCCGAGGAGGGTGCGCAGGGCGTCTGTCAAGGCACCGGCACTTTCGTCTGCAACAGCAGCCACGACGACGTGCGCTGCGAGATCACGACTCCGGGCACCACCGCCACCGCCGAGGTCTGCGACAACCTGGACAACGACTGCGATGGCCACGTCGACGTGGGGGCGCCCGACGACATGGTGCATGTGGTCGGCGGCGGACTCGACTTTTACATCTATGCCTACGAGGCAGCGCGGCCCGACGCCACGGCCACCTCGGTCGGCACTGCCAACCAGCGCTCCTGCACCAAGCTGGGCATGCAGCCATGGCGCAACGTGAGCTGGAGTGAGGCCGATACGGCCTGCCGTGCTGCTGGCCGGCGCCTGTGCAGCGAGCCCGAGTGGCAGCAGGCGTGCCAGGGCGTTGCCAGCAATCCGTATCCCTATGGCGCGACCTATCTGCCCGCTGGCTGCAATGGCAAGGACTACAGCCCCGATTGCGTCACACCGGACCAGGACACGGTGCAAAGAAGCGGCCGCGACTACGGTTGCCCGAGCAGTGCGGCATGTCGCACGCCGACCGGCATCTACGATCTGAGTGGCAACCTCAAGGAGTGGACCGGCACTCAGGTCTCGTCGTCACCGGCCCGCTACCGGGTGCGCGGCGGCGCGTATGACAGCATTGCCGATGGCCTGACCTGTCAATTCAGCTTCGTGGCAGCCGAGACCGATTATCGCTACGGCAACCTCGGCTTCCGCTGCTGCTCGGACACGCCATGAAGGAGACGACCATGAAGAGCCAGCGCATCGTGCAGCTGTCGAGTGCGGTCGCCCTGATGGCCGTTGGCGTGGTCGTCGCCGGTCCTCTGGCGCGCGCCGCCGGCGTGGCCGCGGTGATCAACGCCAAGACCATCCCCGAGTCCACGGTCTCGGTGATCGACCCCGAGTCCGGCACCTCGTCGGGCGGCGGCACCACCGACGTCCGGATCGGTCCGGGCGATATCATTTCGTTTCGCTACAAGTGGGTGGCGGTACCCGACGCCAACATCCGCGGCATCATGGCCTATCTGACCGAGTACGTGCCGGCCAACACCGAGGTGGTCGGCGTCCGCGTCCTCGACCAGAACGGCCTGACCATCCCGCCGCGCCTGCCGGGCCGGTCGCTGCTGAGTTGCCGCGCTGGCGGTGGACGGTGTACCACCACCAACTATCTTGGATCGGGTACCGGCGAGGGCTCGATCGCGCAGCTCCACGGCGACACCGGCGTTTTCTACGCAACCGACAACCGGTTCGTGCGCAATCCGGCCAACGCTTTTCTTGCCCTCAACAATGGTCTGACCATGCCTGACCCGGTCAACGTCAACTTCATCATGACGCTGGTCGGTGCCAGCGCGCCGTTCAAGGTGCACAACAACTGGGATCTGATCCAGGTGAGCGCGCTGGGCGGCGTGACCGGTGCCACGGCCTATCGGTATGGCTCGCCCGTGGCCGGCCCCGAGACCTTCTACCAGTACGAGGTGGGCTACACCACGGCACCTGTGTACAACAACATCGTCGGTCCGTGGCACCGCATCGTCTATCCGGGTTCGACCATCGGCGTCGGCGCCGCGCCGGGGGACCGCGACCCGGCCACTGGCTGGTCGCTGGTCGACGCCAGCAGCACGGGCTTCGACGTCACGCCGCTGGCGCCGCTGCCGGCCGGCACCAAGGTGGTGCGTTTTGCGCTGGGCGAGGCGCGCGTGGGCGAGGTCGGTTGGGCCGAGGTGTTCCTGCGCGTGCTGGCCACACCGCTCGACCCGACCATGAACAAGGACGTCGACTGTGCCGAGATGTTCGGCAGCGACCTGTCGTCGGACGCCGGCGGTCTGGTCCAGCCCTGGGCCTACCATCTACCGGCGCCAGCCTGCGTCTACCTCAACCTGCTGTTCGATCTCGACGTGGACAAGCTGATCGTCGACTCGACCGGCATCCTCAACTACACCATCCACGGCAAGAACCTGTCGACGCAGGCGCAGAGCAACGTCTACATCCGGCTGCGCTTCACCGGCAGCGAGATCGCCTACGTCTCGGTCGGCTCGGGCACGCCGACCCCGACCCTGCTCGGCACCTGCGACGACGGCAGCGGCTTTGCCTGCCTGCGCTGGGGACCGCTCTCGCTCGCGGCATCGGCCGAGTACTCCTACACGGCGCGCTTCAACGGCGGCGGCGCTGGCCAGATCTACAAGGTGTTTGCCAACTACCGATCCGATGCGCTGCCCGCGCCCGGCTTCACCACCCAGGTCATCTCGGTGCCCAAGCCGATCACGCTCGCGCACGCTGACGTGACCTTGGCGTCGAGCTTTGCCGCGTCGCCCGGCAGCGCCAGCTTCACCGGCACCCTGCGCAACGACGGCACCTCGTCGCCGACCTACGACCGCCTGACCTTCTGGTTGCCGACCGGCTGGACCATGGGCACGGTCAACGTCGGTGGCACCAACCGCGCATGCAGCGCGAACTGCGGCACCAACAATCCGACTTTCGATCTGGCGCTCGGCTTTGGCATCGGCCAATCGCGGCCGCTGACCTTCACGGTCACCGTGCCGGCCAGCGTGGCGGCCGGGCTCTACCCGGTCGACCTGGAGGTCAAGGCCTCGCAGTCCGGTTACGGTGGTTCGTTTTACACCCGGTTCGAGGACATCGCGGTGGTGCCTGTGCGCGAACCGCGCTCGGCCATCCCGGTCGTCAGCTGCCCGGTCAACGTCGCTGACAGCACCATCTCGGGCACCACCAGCGAAGCGGACGGCACCGTCATCCGCATCTTCTTCAACGGCATCCTGCGCGGCCAGACCACGGCCAGCAGCGGTCGCTGGAGCTTCACCGGGTTCACCAGCACGTTCGGTCCGCTGTTCGCCGGCATCGAGGTGCGCGCCAGCGCCGAGGCGCCCAACGAGAACGAGAGCGAACGCTCGCTGGCCTGCTTTGGCTCGACCCAGGCAGTGTGCGGCGATCGCCAGGACAACGACGGAGACGGCCTGATCGACTTCCCGGCCGACCCGGGTTGCGACTCGCCGACCGATGGCTCGGAGGACAACCCGCCGCCCGAATGCAGCGACGGCATCGACAACGATGGCGACACGCTGGTCGACTGGCCTGACGACCCGTCGTGCGCGGACCCGGCCGACACCACCGAGTCGGGGTCGCCCGCCTGCGCCGATGGCGTCGACAACGACGGCGACACGCTGATCGACTTCCCGGCGGATCCCGATTGCAGCAGCGCCGCCGATACCAGCGAGGTCGCGCGCGCCGCCTGCCAGGATGGCGTCGACAACGACGGCGACACGCTGGTCGACTTTCCGGTCGATCCGGGCTGCCACTCGGCGTTCGACGACGACGAGACCAACAACCCGTTCCCGCTGGATGACGCCAAGGCGCGGCTGCTGATCGCCTTTGATACCTCGGGCTCGATGAACTGGAACACCTGCAGCAACACCTTCACCCACGGCGATGGCACGCTCGAATGCGCGGGCGACGACCTGGCCTGCTCCGCGCAGTGCACCGTCGACGGGTGCGGCAATGGTCTGCCCGACGACAGCCGGCTGGCCAAGGTCAAGCGCGGCATCGGCAACGTGGTGGCCGCGTTTGGCGAGGTCAGCTATGCGTTGATGCGGTTCCACCAGCGGCCGGTGTCGTTCCTCTGCCCGGGCAGCAACGCCAGCGCGAGCGCGGGCGGCTGGCAAGGCGCGGGCGCCGCTCCCTGTGGCGGCGGTTTCAGCGCGGGCGACCTGCTGGTCTCGTTTAGCCCGGATAACCCCTACGACATCACGCGCTGGATGGACGGCCAGGACAACTTCAGCGGCGCGCCCCCACCCGGCTTCGACCAGGAGCTGCGCGGCACCGGAACCACGCCGTTGGCCGGCATCCTGACCAGCGCGCTGCAGTATCTGGGCAGCGAGCGGGCGGTCGATCCGATCGCCGACTGCCGGCGCTACCGCGTCATCCTGGTCACCGATGGCGGCGAGACCTGCGGCGGCGATCCGGCGGCCGCGGCCGCTGCGCTGTCTGCGGCCGGCATCAAGGTCTACGTGATCGGATTCGCCACGCCCGACCAGCTGATCGTCGACGCCCTCAACAACATCGCGGCGGCCGGTGGCACCAGCCAGGCGATCTTTGCCAGCGATTCGGCCGCGCTGTCCGCCGCCATGGCCTTCATCATCAACGAGTCGATCCTGCACGAGTGGTGCAATGGCGTCGACGACGACTGCGACACCTTGATCGACGAGGACTATCCGGGGCTGGGTGATGTTTGCGATAACGGCATGCGCGGCGCCTGCTATCAGACCGGGACCATCGTCTGCCGCGACCTCGTCAGCACCGAGTGCACGGCCCGGCCGGTCACTCCCGGCGTCGAGGTCTGCAACAACCTCGACGACGACTGTGACGGTTTGATCGACGATGGCCTGACCTGCACCTGCGGCACGATCGAGATCTGCAATGGTGTCGACGACGACTGCGACAACGACGTCGACGAGGCACCGATCGCGGGCGTCGGCGCGCTGTGCGGCATCTACGGCGAGCCACCCAGCATCTGCCGCGCCGGCACCATCGAGTGCGACTCGCACCCCGAGGCGGTGCCGCCGTACGGCGCGCTGCGCTGCATCAACGCGGTCGACCCGATGGCCGAGCAGTGCAACAACCTCGATGACGACTGTGACGGCGTCGTCGACGGCATGTTCGAGGAGTGCTACGACAGCAGCGACACCGGCTGCGTGGTCGGCACCGGCTGCGCCGGTCAGTGCCGCACCGGCCTCAAGACCTGCACCCTCGGCCTCTGGGGCCAGTGCATTGGCCAGGTGGTGGCCACGCCCGAGCTGTGCAACGGTTTCGACGACGACTGCGACGACTTCACCGACGAGGACTTCACCCTGCTCGGCACGGCCTGCGATAACGGGCAGCTCGGCGTTTGCCTGGTCACCGGCATCTATGTCTGCGCGCCGGACGGCCAGGGCGTGCTGTGCACGGCGCCGCACGTCACGCCGGGCATCGAGATATGCAATGGTCTGGACGACGACTGCGACTACGACAGCGGCACTGGGATCGGGATCGATGAGGATCCGCTGCCCGCGCCGGTTGGCGACGCCTGCAGCGGGACCGGCGTCTGCGGCCAGGGCACCTACCACTGCGTCGACGGCAAGCTCACGTGCGTCGGCACCCAGCTGCCAACCGACGAGGTCTGCAACGGTGTCGACGACGACTGCGATGACCTGGTCGACGCCGAGGACCCGACGCTGCAGGGCGTGGGCGGCGCTTGCACCGACCCCGGCTTCGAGGACAATGCCGACCGGGGCGAGTGCGAGTTTGGCGAGACCCAGTGCCTGGCCGGCGCGCCCAGCTGCGTCGGCTACATCGGGCCGAGCGACGAGATCTGCAACGGTCTGGACGACAATTGCGACGGCACAGCCGACAACCAGGCGACCTGTCCCAGCCTGGACGACCTGTGTCACGAGGCGCAGTGCGTTTACCACTGCCTGGGCGCCGAGCAGCCGTGCCCCAACGGGTTTGCCTGCACCACGCTGGACGAGGGTGACTACTGCCTGCGCGAGGACTGCACCAGCTACCCGTGCCCGGCCAACTTCGAGTGCGACACCGGTACCGGCGCCTGCATCGATCAGTGCCCGGCCGGTACCTGCCGGGTGGGCGAGATCTGCCGCGACGGTGACTGCTACGACTGCTTCGACCCGGGGTTTGGCTGTGTCGAGGGCAAGCAGTGCCGCGCCAACTACGATGGCATCGGCGTCTGCCTGGACGACCCGTGCTTCACTGTCACCTGCGATCCGGCCACCGAGTACTGCGCCAGCGACGGCAGCTGCGTGTCCGTCAACTGCACGCCGGCCTGCATCGGCGGCCAGATCTGCCGCGACGGCGCCTGCGCAGCCGATCTGTGCGCGACCGCCAATTGCAGCAACGGTGAAAAGTGCGATCCGCTGACCGGCCAATGCGCCACCGATCGCTGTGCCGACGTTGGCTGTGGCGCCGACCAGAGCTGCGATCCGACGACCGGCCAGTGCGCGGCCTGCCGCACGGTCTGCCCGGACGGCTATCTGTGCGCACTGCAATCGGACCACACCGCGACCTGTGTGGCGCGGCCGACGCCGCCCGGCGGCAACGATGGTGGCACCACTCCGGTCAAGACCGAGGACTGCGGTTGCAGCGCGCAGCAGCCAGACCGCGCTGAACTCGCGTTCGGCGCGCTGACGCTACTCGCGCTGGTCCTGGTGCGCCGCCGGCGCGAGGTCGGACAGCTCAGCCGGTAGCGTGCCGTGGCGCACCACCACCGTGGTGCCGATGCCACCGCGCGCATTGAAGCGGCCAGTCACCTCGCAATAGCGCGGCGCGATCGCTGCCACCATGTCGTCGAGGATGCTATTGGTCACCTGCTCGTGAAAGGCGCCTTCGGTGCGGTACGACCAGAGGTAGAGCTTGAGGCTCTTGAGCTCGAGGCACAGCTGGTCCGGCACGTAACGAAAGAACAGGTGCGCAAAGTCGGGCTGGCCGGTCAATGGGCACAGACAGGTGAACTCCGGGCAATCAAAGGCGATCAGGTAGTCGCGGCCAGGCCGCGGATTGGCGAAGGTGGCGAGTTGCTTGCTGGGCTGGGTCGTCATGGTGGCTTCCGTGTCGGTTCGAGCGCCCCCCTTGTAGGCTGTAAAAAATGATTTAGCAAACGCCGGGGCTGGGCTAGAGTCACCGGCCGCCTAAGCATTGAAAACTGGGCC
>Ga0315268_10002097_pt1 | contig 22769 bp, 16 predicted proteins | sample C1_top_MG_FD_204535 | JGI IMG/M metagenome (GOLD analysis project Ga0315268, IMG submission 204535) | Sediment microbial communities from Yellowstone Lake, YNP, Wyoming, USA - C1_top | ecosystem: Environmental > Aquatic > Freshwater > Lake > Sediment | place: USA: Wyoming | collected 2017-08-01 | reverse complement strand
AAGGCCTGTGGGGGCATCCCGGCGACCTTCAAATCCGCGTCGAGGTAGTGGGAGAACAGAAGCGCCCAATCGTTGCACGGCAGGCGTGGCCGGGGCTGGCTCCAGCCCGTGCGCTGGTCTTCTTCGACGATGTGCTCGTGGGTGTCCACGAATGGCGTGTTGGCAACCAGTTTGGCGAGGTCGTCCTGCTTGACGGCGGGGGCCGCCGTGGCCCGGCTGGCCGCGCCGACGCCGACAAAAAGCGAGGCCGCCGCCAAGCCGGTGTTGGCGAAGGCCTCCCGCCGGCTGAGGCCCGAAGCGTTTTGCGAGAGCTTCATGTCGCCGCCAAAGTTACCTGGCGCGCCGCAGATGTCGAAGCCGAAATCTGAGAGTTGAGGGTTGAGGGTTGAGAGTTGAGGCGTGAAACGTGAAACGTGAACACGGTCCCTTGCCACGGAGCGATTTTCACGTCTCACGTTTCACGTTTCACGTTTCACGCATTGCCCGTCCTTTCTTGCCTCGCCGCGCGGAGAGTGCAATCCTCCAGCCATGACGAAGATCGCGTGGTTTTCCCGCACGGTTGAGCTCGCCTTGGTGGGCCTGGTATCAGTGGTGGCGCTGATGGTTGGCGGCCAGGGGCCTTCGGGCGGCGGCGCGACCGGACAAGGCCAGTCCGGCCAAGCGGGCGCCAAGGCGAAGCGGCCCCCGATCCAGGAGCGCATCGCGTGTTCCTCGCTCTGCCAATACAAACATCCGGTCGAGGAGGCCTTCAAAACCATCGCGGACATGGGCTACCGGTGGGTTGACCTGTCGTGCCTGAACTGGGCACCGCATGTCGCGGTGCCCAAGCTCGTGGAGAACTTCGAGCAGGAAGCGGCGCGGGTGGAGGCGGCGCTCAAGGCCAGCGGCTTGCGCGTTGCGAACCTCACCTTCGACGCCGTCGAGACCCGGCCTTACGAGCAATACGAGCGCGAGTTCCAAGCGGTGGTGAAGCTGGCCGCGCGCTTGAAGGCGCGGTTGATCAACTTGATGGCGCCCTCCACCAAGGCCGATCGCCAAGACCAAGTGGAGAAGCTGCGCAAGCTCCAGGCGATAGCGGCGCAGGCCGGCGTGATCCTCACGCTGGAGACGCACTGCAACCAGATTACCGAGCGGCCCGCCGACGCGCTGTGGCTCTGCCAGCAAGTGCCGGGCCTGGGGCTGACGCTCGACCCCAGCCACTACTATGCCGGGCCAAACCAAGGCGCGGGCTTCGACGCGCTTTATCCTCTTGTCCAGGGCACCGGTTTCCGCGCCGGCGGGATGAGCTGGGCGCAGATTCAATTGCCTTGGGGCGAGGGGCCGATAGATTTTGCGGCCATCGTGCGCAAGCTGGAGGCGGCCGGCTACCAGGGCTTCTACGTGACTGAGTACATCGAAGGGTTCAACCAACTCGATCCGCTGGTCGAGTCGCGCAAGTTCATCGCTTGGGCAAAAACGCTGTGAACTAACTTGGGAATTGCAGATTGAAGATTGCAAAATGTAAATTGCCAATTGGCCCGCCACGAAGCCACGAATCCCAAGCTCGCCGACGAAAGCGCCAGGGGACTGGCGCAGTCCAAGACGCTTCGCGCCAGCGATCGCTCGCTCCACTTTCATCATCTGTGGAGCGCCGCTTGGGGCCGCACGTGGTCTGAACCGTAATACCTGCCATGAACTCACGTCGTCATTGGATTTGTCTCTTATCATTGGCCGGTTTGTGGGGCGCTGTCTGTGGGTGCGCCCAGAACCTCCTGCCTAATCCCGGTTTTGAAGCCGGCGCCGGCGGGCCGTCTGGCTGGCGGCTCGCCGAGGGCGCGGGCCACTGGAGCGACGCGGCCCACGAGGGCAAGCGGGCTCTGCAGGTCCAGGGCAACGGCGATGACCAAGGCTATTGGCGCACGGAGAATCTGCCGTTTTCCGCCGGGGGCGTCTATTGGCTGCAGTTCATGGGCCGGCGCGAGCCGGGGGCCAGCGCGGGCACAGCCGTGGCCGGCCCAAGCCGGGTCAACCGCGACTTTCCCATGGACGCTCAATGGCGGCGCCACGGCTTCGCTTTCGCGGCCCCTAACGACGCCACCAACGACTTCGTGCGCCTCGGCCAGTGGCGCGTGAAAGGCGCGCTGAGCTTCGACGAAGCGGAGCTGCTGCCGGTCTTGGTCACGCACGAGCGAGTCGCCGGGCCGGGCCAGCGTGAAATTGAACTGGGCGAAGCCGAGAGCATCCAGCAGGGGGTGTATCGGTTCCAGCCTGACTTCAACTGGCGCGGCGCCAATTATCATCGGCCCTTGGCGGCCAATCGGGCCGGGTTCAATTCCAATCGCTGGCTCTTCTCGGCGGGGGCGGAGCTGGTCTATCGCTTTGCCCTGCCGGGCCTGCAACAGACCAATGGCCGGGTGCGGGTTGCCATCGGCTACTACGCCTCCGGCAGCCTCCGCGTCGAAGCCAGCCGCGATGGCAAGACCTGGACTGAGGCGGCCACTTATGGCGACAAGGAGCGCGGGGGCATGAAAGAACTGCCTGCTGGCCTCTTTCCGGCGGCGGCGGTCTATTTGCGGCTCTCCATGCCCGGCCCAGAGGGCAATCTGCAAGTGGACGCCTGCGACTATGAGGCGGGCTTGGACCCTGCGCCGGCTAGCGACCTGGAAGGCAAGACCTGGTTTCTCCAAGTGCTGGCCAGCCGCCCGGAGTTGGGCGTCGGATTGCAGGGCGTCTCGACGCGCGAAGGCAACGGCTGGTTGCGCTGCATTTTCGGCGTGACCAACCAGTCCCAGCGCGCGCTCAAGGTCAGGGCCGAGCACGAACAACTGAGCACCAAGAGCTCGCCGGCCAATGTCCAGGAAATCCAACCGGGCAAGGCCGCCACATTTTCTCCAATCGCGGTGGTTGAGCGCCCCGGCGATTACACGCTGCAGATGAAGTTCTCCGACGCGGCCGGCCAGGCGCTTTTCGTGGGGCGGACGCAGGTGCGGCTCAGCCACCTTCACGACCCGCGCGCCGGGCGCGCTTTGCTGGGCAATGACCGTCTTTCGGTTTGGTGGTGCGAAAGCGGTTGGAAGGTCGGCCGCTCCCGCTCCCCGCCGCCACGCCCCGCAATCGGCCCGGTCAGCCCCGCGGCAGTATCGGCGGCGCAGGGGGAGTTTGAAGCCCTGCAGATCGTGCTGACGCCCCAGGTTGACGGAGAACTCCTCTCCGCCTCGGTGGGGCCGCTGCGGAACCGGGCGGGCCGGGCCGCGCCCATCTCGGTTCAGTTGCATGAGGTCGCCTACGTTCACGTTACCCAGCCGACCGACGACACTTGCGAGGCGGATTGGTACCCTGACCCGTTGCCGCCGTTGCGCACGCCGCGCTCGCTCCCCGCCCGCCAGAATCTGCCGCTCTGGCTCACGTTCCACGTCGCGCGGGAGGCTTTGCCCGGTGGTTACACCGGGGTGTTGGAGTTGAAAAGCGGCGCGGGCGATCTGCGCGTGCCGCTGAAGGTTCACGTGTACGACTTCGAGTTGCCGCGCGAGACGCACTTGCGCAGCGCGCTGGGCCTGGGCGCCTGGAACATCAACCGCTACCACGCGCTCACCAGCCCAGCCGACCAACTGGCCGGGTTCGAGAAATACCTCCGCAACTTTGCCGAGCATCGGATCAGTCCGTATTCGTTTTACGACTACGCGCCGATTGAGGTGCAGTTCGTCGGCGAAGACACGAACAAGCAAGCGCGCGTGGATTTCACGAAGTTCGACCAAGCCGCCGCCAAGTGGCTGGATGAATACCGCTTCAACACGTTCCAATTGCCATTGCAGGGCATGGGCGGCGGCACTTTCCACAGCCGCTACCTGGGGGAGTTGGCCGGCTTCAAAGAGGGCACGCCGGAGCACGCGCGCCTTTTCCGCGATTACCTCAGCCAGGTCGAAGATCACCTGCGCCAGCGCGGCTGGTTGGACAAGGCCTTTATCTATTGGTTCGACGAGCCTGACCCCAAGGACTACGAGTTCGTCGTGGAAGGCATGAAGCGCCTCAAGGCCGCCGCGCCCGGCCTCAAGCGCATGTTGACCGAACAGCCCGAACCGGCGCTCCTGGGGCACGTGGACATCTGGTGCGGGCTGACGCCGGAGTGGACGCCGGAACGGGTGCGCGCCCGCCGGGAGGCCGGGGAGGAGGTCTGGTGGTACATCTGCTGCGGCCCCAAGGCCCCGTACGTGGGCGAGTTCATTGACCATCCGGGCACCGAGCTGCGGCTTTGGCCCTGGCAATCGTGGCAATACGGCGTGTCAGCGGTTCTGATCTGGGCGACGCTTTATTGGACCAGCCCGCTGGTCTATCCGGCGCCGAAGCTGCAGGACCCGTGGGCAGACCCGATGAGTTGGGTTTCAGGCTACGGCCGACCGGTTGGCCACAAGAGCCCTTGGGGCAATGGCGACGGGCGCTTCCTCTACCCGCCGCGCCGCGACCCCAGCAAAGAGCGGACACCATGCTTGGACGAACCAATCAACTCGCTGCGTTGGGAAAACCTGCGCGATGGGATGGAGGACTACGAGTATCTGTGGCTGCTCCAGCAGGCGATCCAACGGCTCCAATCGGCCAAGGGCCAGAGCGAACTGGTCAAGCAAGCGACGGGACTGCTCAAGGTGCCCGCGGACGTGTCGGAAGACCTCACCCATTTCACCACCGACCCGCGGCCAATCCTCGAACATCGCGACCGGGTGGCGAAGATGATCGAGCGGCTTGACAAAGAACGATGAGGGCGAGGGGCGAGGCGCGATGCGTGAGGCGCGGCGTGATGGGTGCTGGGCGCCGAGGTAACGCGCGTCCGCTGGGGAGAACTGGCCCAGGGCGCTTCCCCCTCTCCGTCCTCTCCCTCTTTTTAGGAGAGGGCCGAGGTGAAGGGATTGCAAACGTCCGAATCTCACACCGGCTGTCCGTCGAAAACTGCTGACCACCACAACCGATGCACTCCGCCGATCCGCCGCCTGCGAGCTTGCGCGCCTGGCAACTGCGCGTCTTCTGGCTGCTCTGGGGCGCCTACGCCGCCTACTACCTCTGCCGCGTCAACTTCGCCGTCGCCCAGCCGGCCATTCTCAGGGCATTCCCCTCCTGGACCAAGGAGCAGATCGGCCTGATTCCCTCCACCTACGCCATCTTCTATGCGGCGGGCCAGCTCATCAATGGGGCTTTGGGCCAGCGTTTTGGCGCGCGGCGCCTCATGACCGCCGCCCTGAGCGTCGCGCTGGTGGTCAATCTGCTTTTTGCCTTTGCGTCGTCTTTCCGGGTCATGCTGGTGCTCTGGGCCATTAACGGCTATGCCCAATCTGCCGGGTGGTCGCTGCTGGTGCAGACCATCTCCAACTGGCACACCTCCAAACGGCGGGGCACGGTCATCGGCCTGATTTCCACCTGCTACCAAGTCGGCAACGTCATTTCCTGGATCCTGGCCGGCAGTTGCTGCGAGGCCCTCAACTGGCGCGCCGCTTTTTGGGTCCCCAGCCTCATCCTCGTCCCCGTCACCATCGCTTTCCGCCTCGGCCTGCGCGATTCCCCCGAAGAGGCCGGGCTGCCGCCGGTCCGCGACGATGGCGTGGAGACGCCGGCCGCGGCTCACGCGCCGGACTCGGCCCGCCAAGCAGTTGGGTGGCGCGCGACCTGCCAATTGCTCGTCCTGACGCTCTCCAACCGGGTCTTGTGGGTCCTGGGCCTCGGTTACTTCTGCATGAACTCCGTCCGTTACACCTTTCTGAACTGGACCGTGCAGTACATGACCGACTACCATCACCGCACCATCCGGGGTGGCGCCTTCATGGCGGTGGTCATTCCCCTGGTCGGCGCCCTGGGCGCGGTGGCCTCAGGCTGGCTGTCCGACACGGTTTTTGGCAAGCGGCGCGCTCCGGTCTGCGCCCTCATGCTCAGCGGCCTGGCTGGGGTCTGCGTCCTGTTCACCTTCATTCCCCAAGGCCGCTGGGGCGAGGCCACGGCGCTGCTCGGCTTGGCGGGCTTCTTGATTTACGGGCCGGACATGCTCATGAGCGGAGCGGCCACGGTGGACGTGAGCCACCCCAAGGCCGCTTCCATTGCCACGGGCTTGACCATGTGTCTGGGGGCCAGCGGCTCCATCCTCTCCGGCGCCGGGGTCGGCAAGCTCATTGACCTCACCAAGGGCGACTGGGCGCTATTGTTCTGGCTGCTGGGCGGATTGGCGCTCGCCTCCGCCCTGCTGATGGTTTCCATCTGGAATGCCCGGCCCAAGGGCGCGCGCTAAGCCCCGCGGCGGATTGTCAGACCCCGGTTAGGGCGCTCCAGTTCGTTCATGCCGATGAAAAAAAAGAAGCATGGAAAAGGCTGGAAAAGGCTGAAAGACGGTGGAATACGTTGGAGGGCAACGGGTTACGGAGAGGAGGATTTCGATTGGGGAATTGACAATTGAGAATTGAGCCGTGAGCCGGAGCGCCGGTGGCCGGTCTGGCTGGTCTTGACTGTATGTCGCTCATGCTGGGCGGCAGGATGGCCCTAGGCGGAGATCGCGGGAAAGTCCTCTATTGCCTCCATAGTCTCTATTGCGGTTTTTGTGGGTGAGGGCTTGACCGCGGATGACGGGGATGGCGCGGATAAGGTGTTGGCTTTGGCCATGGTCCGGGCCATCCTGCTGGAGTGATGCGGTCGCCAGAGCGGCTATTCACTGTAATATGTCTTGCTATGAAAGCGGATTTGCTATAAGATAAAGACACGAACGCTAGATTCGAAGCGGCGAACGCAAAAGAGCTTGTTGAAAAGTTGGATGCCGACCTCGAGGCGCTAAATCAGCTAGCTCATGGCCCGACTGTGAGCAACGCAGAATGGTATGAGAGGCAACAAATGTGGACATTTCTTAAGGCCACTGCGCGGACAAACTGGCTTTAGTACCCATTGGCCGTCACTCATACGTCGCAACTCAAGCCGGACTTCAGGCTTTCATTTGCCGGTCGTACCATTGGCATTGAAGCCTCTCGTGTTTCGGACGAGAGGTATGAAAGATTAGAGCGTCTCCACCGGACGGGTAAGGCACCGCCGGTGGTGGGAATCTCCCACACCTTGGTGGAAGGCCCTCGCATGACCAACTCCGAGCTGGTTGAAAAAGCCGGTCCTTTCGAAGACGGCAACACACCTGAAGCTGAACGCGCGTTTTGGCTGGCACGAGCCGTCGATGTCATCGACAGAAAGACTAAGATTATGCAAGGCCCCGATTATCAAGACTACGGCTGCAATTGGCTGCTGCTTTGGGACAGACTTTTTGGGTTCTTCTTTCCGTTTCGCTATGTCGAGCTTCTCCGTACACTTTCGACTCGGTACTGGACTCAGCAAAAGGCCTTCGATCTTATCGTCCTTGAGTGTGGGGAGTTCAAGGACTTCGCGATGCTCTCCCGTGACGGCATAAAGTATTTGAGGTCTAACCAAGCATAGTACGCCTTAGGGTCAACATTAAACATTAGGCCTCCGCTGACATGCCGCCGGGGCGGATGGTCGTGTGTTCAATATCAAGATGTGGCCCACTGGGCCACTCCGATTCCGCGCAGGGGCAGACCTTACACTACGGCTTGGGACTCCAGGGGCTCCCGTTGTCTGCGCGAAATGGCGCACCCCCGAGGATCGCCGGTGGCCGGCGGACCACGTGCCTACCCAGCCCGACGGTCGCTTTGTGGCTGGCCGAGCAAGAACTCGCCCCAAGGCATAAGGTGCACGCCCGTGATCAGCTCGCCTGCCCGCTCCGGCGAGCAAAGCACCAACGGTTGAAACTCCGGATACCTTCGGCAGAACTCCAACAACCCCGCCAGGTCACGCAATGCGAAGCTGCCGGTCTTCACCTCCACGGCCCATCTGCCCCAACTGCCGGCCAACACGCCGTCCACTTCAAGCGGTTGCTCCCGCCAGTAATAGACCTCCTGTCCCCGGTTCAGTGCGTGGGCCAAGCAGGCGTTCTCCACCCAGGCGCCCCAGCGCGGATGCGTTTCGGTCACCTCGGCAACCGCCGCCATCAGAGCGTTGTTCAAGAGCACAATCTTTGGCGGCGCGGCCCGCCGGCGCAGCAGACGGGGCGAGTACTTCTGCGCGCCCGCAACCAGATAGGCTTGCCCCAGCACTTCCAAGCAGTGCGCCAGCGTCTCCAACGCGCCGGGAGCGCGCAGCTCGCCGGCGAGTTTCTGAAGGGAGATGATTTCCGCCGGGTGCCCCGCGCAGACGAAAAAGAGCTGCCGGAGCAACGCCGGCAGGCGCACCGCTTCGAGCATTAGGATGTCCCGGCCGATCGCGGGCTCAATGATGCTGTCCTGCACGTATGCCCGCCACCGCGCGGCATCTTCCCGCAGTGGAAAGGCCCCTGGGTAGCTGCCCCGTTGCACCAGATGCCTCACGGCTTCCTGGTCCGTGAGGCCAAATACGCTCTTCAAATCTGCCGCTGACCAGTGCAAGAGGCGCAGTTTCTCAAACCGGCCAGCCATCGTTTCCTTCAACCCCCGCCCGACCAGCAAGGCCGACGATCCCGACAAGACCAGATGCACAGGGCAATGCTCCCGTTGGAGCTGGTCCGCTTTGGCTTTGACCAGTCGCTCCCATCCGCTGAGATACTGGATCTCGTCCAGCAGCACGGTCACAGGCCCGCTCTTGAGCCGTTGCTGAACGTCGCGCCAGATCGCCTCCCACCAGCCCGGCAGCGCTGTTTCCGGCGCGTCCACGGCGTGATAGACGGTGCCGGGCAGTTCGCGGGCCAATTCAAGTAAGAGGGTGGTCTTAGCCGACTTGACGCGGTCCGGTCAGTACCTGGACGCGGCTGGGGGGCCTCTGTTGGAGCCGGCGCTTGAGCTCGGCGGCAACGGCGTGTCGCGAACAGGGCATGGCGTTATCAAACATGGTCGAATAATTATTCGACTACATCCGAATGTCAAGTCCTCGCCGGCGCCAATTCCCGGATGGCCAGGTCCACGGCCTGGTTGGAGGTGAGTTTCGGCGACCAGCCCAGCCGGCGCAGCTTCGCAATGGAGTAGTTGAACCGGGGCACGTCGCCGGGCCAGCCCTTCTGGCCGCCAGTGTAGCGAATGGCCGCCTGCGGCGCGACGGCCCGCACTACTGCCTCGGCAATGTATTGCACCGCCGTCACGCTGCCTTCAGGGCCGATGTTGTAGCAGTTCAACGGCTCGGCTGCCCGCTCTTGGATGAAGAGCATGGCGTCCACCAACTCGTCCACGTGCAAGTAGGGTTTCTGCTGCTGGCCGTCGCCCAGCACTTCCAACTCGGCGGGGTTGGCCGCCAGTTTCGCCAGGAAATCGTAGATGACGCCGTGGGTGGCGCGGGGGCCCACGACGTTTGGGAAGCGAAAAATCCAGGCCCGCTCCAGGGACGTCTCCAAGGCCGCTGAAATGATGCCTTCGGAAGCGAGCTTCATGGCGCCGTAATTGGAGGCGGGGCGGATGGGGCCGGAGTCCTCGCTCAGCAGTTGGTCGTGCGGGCCGTAAATGGCCGAACTGGACGCAAAAGCCAAGCGGCGCAGGCCCAAGGCGCGCATGAGTTTGAGGACGTTGAACGTGGTCAGGAAGGTGTGGCGCAGGTCAACCTCGGGGTCTTCGCTGCCGGCACGGATGTCCGAGTTGGCCGCCAAGTGCCAGACGGTCGCCCGGGCTGGGGCGGGCACGAGTTCGCCCAAGCGCCGCAGGTTTGCCGCGTAATCGTTGACGTCCGCCTCCAGGAAGGTAAAGTGCGGGCTTTGCAAGGCTTGGCGCAGGTGCGCGCTTTTGCCCAGCCGCAGGTTATCCAGGCCGATGACCCGGTGGCCCTGGGCCAGCAAACGATCGGTGAGGTGGCTGCCGACGAAGCCCGCCGCGCCCGTGACCAAGCTTGTTGTCCGTTGCACGATCAGTTGCGGCCAATGCAAATCGCCGAACCGCCGGTTGTCAATGGTGAACCTCGGCGCGCCTGAGATGTTTTACTTGGATTACTTGTGGAAGAATCTGCGGCTCACGCTCCAGTTGATGCGGCGGGGCGAGTGGAGGCGCATTGGGCGGGCGCTGCACGCGCGGCTTTACGTGGGGCTGCACTGGGCGCTGTTCTTGCTCAAGGCGCCCTGGCTGCGCGCCCAGGCGCCACCGTTGCCGGTTGCCCGGGTGGAAGTCGTCACGGCCCACCCACTCGCCGTGACTTCGCCGGATCACTTGGCGCCGTTTGGCACCAAGTACAACAACAGCACCAACCGGAAGTTCGTGACCCTGATGAACGCCCGCCTGCGCCGGCAGTTCCCCCAAGCGGCGCTGGCGATGCTGGATCTGGGTTGTTCGGGCGGCCAACTGGTGGCCGATTTTGCCCGGCTGCGGTGGGTGGCAGTGGGCCTGGAAGGCTCCGATTACTCGCTGCGCGAGCGCCGCGCCAACTGGGCCGCGCTGGCCGGCAAAAACCTCTTCACCAGCGACATCAGCAAGCCCTTCCGCGTGCGCCGGGACGGGCGGGACTTGCTGTTCCACCTCATCACCGCCTGGGACGTGCTCGAACACCTGCGGGCCGACGAATTGGACACACTTTTTGCCAACATTCGCGCCCACTTGGCCGAAGGCGGCTATTTCATCGCCACCACCAACTCCAGCTCATGCATCGTGGAAGGGATCGAATTGCACCAGACCCGGTTGAGCAACGCGCAGTGGCGCGCCCTGATTGCCGAGCGTTACCCGGACTTGGAGCCGGCTGACCTTGGCCTCAAGCCTCACCAATACGTCCGCTTCGACTTTGGCGAGCCGTCTTACCTGGTGTACCGTAAGAAAGGCTCGAGCTAGCGGGGCCGGAGCGTGGCCTGGGAAGACGCCCGGCGCTTCTCCCTCTCCCTCTGGGAGAGGGCCGGGATGAGGGGAACTTTTCCTCCCAGCCGGTCACTCTTTGACCCGCCGATAGAACCGCTTGTTCCTCAAGGAATGGTGCCGCCGCACGAAACGGCGCCAACGGAACGGGTCCACCAACGCCGCCAGCGCCGGCAGCACCTCCCGGCAAACCCGCTCGGAAAAGCGCCGGCTCAGCCAGGCCAGCACGGGGCTGTCCCAAGTGCCCTGGCTGGCCTGCCGGCCCGCGGCTGCCCTCGCCCACAGCGCCACATAGTCGCTCTGTTGCGGCGCTGGTCTAAGAACCTCGAACCGCGCGGTCCGCCTGGCTTGGATGAACAGCAGGACCGGGCCGCCCCCCGCCAACGTGACCCGTTGGCCGATTTGCGCCGGATCGGCCACCGCGTAGGCCGGCCCGTTGACCAGGAATGGATAGCGGATGCCGAACCAGTTCGAGATCGCCTCCGAATGCGTGCGCGCCCACAGACGCTCCACCTCAAAGCCGTTGGCCGGCGAGAGCACCCGGTAAAAGAGCTCCGGGCTGAATTGGTAGAAACCGTGTCCGCAGTGGTTGTTGGCCGGGGTGAAGAAGAACAATCGGCCGTTGAGCTTGACCAGGCGCAGGCAGTTGGCGATGGCGACGGGGAAGTTGAACACGTGCTCAATGGCGCCGCTGTCAATCACCACGTCGAACTGTTCGTGCCACGCGGCGGGGACCGGCTCGTTGAGATCATGCACCAAGTCGGCTCCTTCGTAGGCAGAAGCGTCACAAGCACTGACGCTGGCCGCCCCCATGGCCTTCGCAAAACCCTCGAAGCGGGTCAGCGGATTGGACATCAGCGGCGCAAAGGCCGCCTCGCCGCATTTGGGCGGCCAGAACCCGTGCGCCGCCAGCACCCGCCGCAACCGCTCCGGGCTGACCGCTACGTGTTGGCGGCCCAGCGTCAACACCCGCCCAAAACTGACGCCATCCCGGCCCGCTTGCGCCAGGAAGCGAACGATCTCAGTGCTCATGCCCATAGTTCACCTCGTCTATTCCCGCCCCGCGCACTCGCTTTGCCTTGGTTCCTTCGCCTTCCGGCCTTGTGTTTGCCACAGGCCCCCCGCTGCTTTCAAGCACTGGCTGGGGGCGACAAGACGATGGGTGGCAAAACGACGATTGGAAAGGCGCTTTGGCTTAGGGCAGAAGCGCCGACCGCTTCTCCCCCTCCCCCATCGGGGGGCGGGGTGAGGGGGGCGCACGGAAGTCGCCGCGGCGATGAGTTGACACCATCGGATTCTCCGGCCAGCTTCTTGGCCGCATAACCAGGCAACATGAGCCGTTTTAGTTTTCTCCGCTTCGGCCTTTTGTCGAGCCTGCTGGTTGGCGGCGCGGCGATGGGCGCTGACTTGCTTCAATTGCACACCCGCGCGCGGCAGCGGGTTGCGCCCGACAGCCAGGACTACCAGGTCGTGGAGCGCCTTGTGCAGTGCGACCCCAGCAAAACCGCCATCATCATTTGCGACATGTGGGACAAGCATTGGTGCAAGGGGGCCACTGCCCGCGTCGCTGAAATGGCGCCGCGCATGAACCAGGTCATCAAAGAAGCCCGCCGGCGCGGCGTGCTCATTATTCACGCCCCGAGCGAGACGATGGGGTTCTATGCGGATTGCCCGCAGCGCAAACGCGCGCAGCAAGCCCCCAAGGCCCAGTCACCAGTGGACCCGGACAAATGGCGCGCGCTCAGCGCGGCCAAGGAAGGGCCGCTGCCGATTGATGATTCTGACGGCGGGTGCGATGACCAGCCCCAATGCGCCCAGGGCAATCCTTGGCGGCGGCAGATCGCGGTGCTGGAGATTATGCCCGAAGACGTCATCAGCGACCGCGGCGACGAGGTCTTTAACGTGCTCCAGCAACTGGGCATCGAGAACGTCATCATCATGGGCGTGCACACGAACATGTGCGTGCTGGGCCGCTCCTTTGCCATTCGCCAGATGGTTGGCCTGGGCAAAAACGTGCTGTTGATGCGCGACCTGACCGATACGATGTACAACTCCCGCCGGCGGCCTTACGTGAGCCACTTCGCCGGCACCGACCTGGTCATTGAGCATATTGAAAAGCACTGGTGCCCCACCATTACCAGCGCTGATTTTCTGGGCGGCGAGCCGTTCCGGTTCAAAGACGATGTGCGTCCGCGCGTGGTGTTTTTGATCGGCGAGCCCGAATACAACACCAAAACCACCCTGCCGGAGTTCGCGCAAAAGGAGCTGGCCTGGCGCGGTCTGCGATGCACCGTCGTCCAGGTCAGCGACAAGGACCCAAACGACTTTGCGGGCCTGGAAGCGGTCGGGAGCGCCGACTTGTTATTCGTGAGCGTGCGCCGGCGCGCCCCGCTCAAGGCGCAGATGGAGTTTATCCGGAACCATCTGAGCGCGGGCAAACCGCTGATTGGCATCCGCACGGCCAGCCACGCTTTCGACACCAAGGCGCCGGATGACCGGCACGCTACCTGGAACCACTTCGACCTGGAAGTGCTCGGCGCCAACTACCAAGGCCACTACAACAACACGCCGTCCGGCGGGCGCCCGACTCTCGTGGCCATCCTCCCGGAGGCGGCCAAGCATCCGATCTTGACGGGCCTGCGCCCCGAAGGGTTCCAATCCACCGCCACGCTCTATCGCAGCCGCAACCTTGCCCCATCGGTCACGCCTCTGCTGACGGGCAGCATCCAAGGCGGCCAGGAGCGTGAGCCGGTGGCCTGGGTCAACACCGCCCAAGGCCGGCGCGTCTTCTATACCTCCCTGGGCGGCCCTGAAGACTTCCAACTCCCGGCCTTCCGGCGCCTGCTCCTGAACGCCGTCCTCTGGGCGCTCAAACGCCCCATCCCCCCGGTACAGTGACTGCCACGACCCACCGTTTGCAGGTCACCCCGCGCGGCGCATCTATCTCAACCGACAAACCAGAAACGACATTGGACCGAGTCCCCTGAACATGCCAAACGCTTATGATTCAAGAATACAATCGAAAGAGCCTTGGTATAGGCACCCCTGGTCTTCTGCTTCAAATCGGCCTTGTTCTTCTGCCGCGTGTCGCCATCGGGCTCGGGGCAGACCGGACTGCGCGCCTTCCACGGTGGATTGCGTTGGGCATGATTGTGGCCGGGCTGTTTAGCGTTATTCTCGTCATCATCGGACTTGGTTACTACGCGAAGGCCAAGGGCTACAGCGCGGTCCTTGGGCTTCTTGGCTTGCTCTCGTGTATCGGCCTATTTGCCCTGGCTGTGTTGCCAGACAAAACGGAAGATCAACCGCAAAGAGCCTAAAGAACGCGAAGATCCGCGGCTCGTTCTCTCCCTGCGCTCTCTGGGTTCCTTGCGGTTGGATCAGAGGCATCTCCTGCGGTCCAATCCAGCTTCATTTCAAGGCTGATCCCGAGGCTCCGTTTTTTGCTCCAGGGCCTCGACTTTCTCCCGGAGCAGCCGCACTTCATTGATCAGGATGTCTATCTGCACGGATTTCTCGCGTTCAGACTTCACCAGCACGGAAGCCACACAGGCCGTGAACGAACCCGCCAGGGCGATGCCGCCGAGCATCAAGACCGTGCCGATGATGCGGCCAGGGGTGGTGACGGGGTATTTGTCGCCATAACCGACGCTGGTAATGGTGGTGACGGCCCACCAAAGGGCATCGTTGCCGTCGTGGATGTTGGTGCCAGGGCCAACCTCGTAGATCATAACGCCGATGGCCGAGAACACAATCAGCAGCACCGCCAAGAGAAACAGCGAGATGGCTGCGCCCCTGATCTTGTTGGTGAAGACCATGCCGATGATGACCTTCACGGAGCGAACGGCTCGTAACACCCGCATCACCCGGATGACCTGCAAGGCGCGGCCCCAGCGGAACAGTTCCAGGGTCGGGATGCTGGAGACCAGGTCAATCCAGTGCCACTTGAGGAAACGCCACCTGCTCTCTGCCCGGAAGAGCCCAAAGAAAAAGTCGCCGAGGAAAACCACACAGATCAGGCTGTCAATCGTATGCAACAAGTGGGCCAGCTCGCTCGGCAGCTTGAAGGCGGTCTGGACGAAAAGGGCGCACAGGACATAAACCGAGAGCACCAGCATCACAATCTGCACGCCGCTCACCTCTCGCCCAGAATCCGTGCGCTGTGTTGTCACGGGCGGATGCTACTACGGGCGGGGGGCCTTGTAGAGGGCAAAGATGGCGCCTGGTGGGCGGGCGGGCGCCTTGGCGGCGGGCTCGGTGAGGGATTCGGCAGCACCCGGGAGACGGACGGGCAGAGGAGCAGAGCGGTTGGGGGTTTCTCTCGTTGAAACGCGCCTTGCATGGCGTGTTGGACCGGATAGTCGGCCACTCACCCAGCCTGCGCCCGGGCCGCGGCGAGCAGGGGTTGCAACAACATCGCGCAGCGATTGTGTGTGACCGACCACGTCTGCCGCCCCTGAAAATGCCACCCCACACTTTGCAAAGTGTGGCATGAGCCCGGCCAGCCGGCCTCGGAATCGGTACTCCACACTTTGCAAAGTGTGGAGTACCTCCCAGCGTGGAGGCAACCTCGCGCCCTCGAAGCCGGTCAACATTCTCTAGTCACACGGCCTGCCGCAGGCGGCACCACACACGATGAGAATGGAGGGAGGGCGACAATTCTGAAGCATTTCGCCTCTGTGTTCTCGGTGCCCTCGGTGGCATTTTCTCGTCACCATCCTTTTGGTTTGCCAAGCGAGCCGAATGTGGGATAACCAGCCGGCTGCGACAACTCAATCCAGTTGAGCATGAAGACGATCACCCGCCGTGAGTTTATAGACGCGTCCGCAAAGGGCGCCGCCACGCTGGCCGCCGGCACGGGCCTCCTGAGCGCCGGCGCGCGCGCGCAAGTCCAAGGCGCAAACGACAAGGTCATTCTTGGCCTCATCGGGGCTGGCGGCCGGGGCAGCGCCCTGGCCGGCGGGCTGGCCCAACTGCCCAACGTGGAATTCAAATACGTGTGCGATGCCAACCGCGAACGCGGCGCCGGGTTGATGGCGGATTTGGCCAAAAAGCAAGGCCAGCCGCCCAAGCGGGTGGTCAACCTGCGCGAGGTGCTCGACGACAAAGAGGTCAACGGCGTGGTGATTGCCACACCCGAACACTGGCACGCGCTGGCCACCGTCTGGGCCTGTCAGGCGGGCAAGGACGTTTACGTGGAGAAGAACACCTCGCTGACTTTGTGGGAAGGGCGCAAGATGATCGAAGCGGCGCGGAAATACCGACGGGCGGTGCAAGTGGGCTTCCAGAACCGCAGCGCCCCTTACGCGGTGAGCGCGCGCGACTACCTGCAAAGCGGCAAGCTGGGCAAGATCGTCTTGGTGAAGGTGTACAACTTGCTGGAGGGCGGCGCATGGAGTCCGCGGCCGGATAGCGCGCCGCCAGCCGAACTGGATTGGGACCTATGGCTCGGCCCGGCCCCAGAGGTGCCTTACAACTCCGGGCGGCACCAGGGCTGGAACGACTGGTGGGACTACTGCGGCGGGGCGTTCTCCGGCGATGCCAGCCACCAGTTGGACCTCACCCGCATGGTGCTGGGCGATCCACCCACGCCTAAATCCGTTTATTGCGCCGGCGGCCGATTAGCCTTCCCGGACAAGCGCGAAATCCCCGATCTGTTCGCGGTTACTTACGACTACGGCGACTTCGTGATGAGCTGCGAGAGCGGGACCTTCGCGCCCTACATGCGGAAGTTCCCCAACGAGGTCCGCTACGGCGCGCAGTGGCCGTACTGGCCGCAGAGTTCGTGCCGGGTCGAAATCTACGGCACCAAACAACTCATGTGCCTGGGCCGGCACGGCTGCGGCTGGCAGGTCATGGAGGCCGGCGGCAAGGTGGTGGCCCAAGACAAGGGCTATTTCCCCGACAAGTGGCACCAGCCCAACTTTGTTGACTGCATCCGCACGCGCAAGCAACCCAATGCCGACATCGAACAAGCGCATTACAGCGCCTGCCTGATTCACCTGGGCGTCGCCGCCTATCGCGTCGGCAAGCAGCATCTGTTGTTTGACCCGCAAACGGAGCGGTTCACCAATTCCGAGGAGGCCAACCGTTTGCTCAAGCCGGCCTACCGCAAGCACTACCGCCTGCCGGAGCAGGTGTGAGCTGAGCGGGCCCGGGTGGCCGCCCGCCGGGCAGGATGACCGTAAAAACTGCCGCCGGCCTGTCATTTTAGGCTGGCGCTTTTCTGGTGAGATGATACAGGGCGGCGCGGACGTTGAGGTTGATGCGCTGCTATTCACCGTCGCCCGACGGCACTTATGCTATGAGTTTGGATATTCGCCGGCTTGCGGAGCGCGGCTTCACGCTCGCGGAGATCATGATTGTGGTGGCAATCATCGGCGTACTGGCCGCCATAGCCGTCCCCGGTTTTGCCAGAGCCCGCGCCAAAGCCCAGCGGGTGGCCTGCATCGCCAATCTGCGCCAGATTGACGGCGCCAAGCAGGTCTGGGTCCTCGAGCAGAAAAAGACTGAGGGCAGCCGCGTCAGGCGAGCGGACATCATGCCTTACCTGCGTGGGCAGCAGATGCCCGTCTGCCCGGCCAGGGGAATCTATAGCGTGCGACCCGTCGGGATAGACCCTACCTGCACGCGGGCGCGGATTGGCCATGCGCTGAGGAACCTCAACATGGACGAGGACCCGGAGCCAGAGTAGTCGGCCGGCTTTCTGTGGGACTGGATTGCCAGGTCGCCAGGTTCGTGCGCAAAAAGCCGCCTGGAAACTGGCGCACTCCAAACGCTTCGCGCGGTCGGTGGCGGTCGCCATTTTCGGGTCAGACCACATGCCGCACGCGGCGCCACAAACCATGAAAACGGGATGGGCGATCGGTGGCGCGAAGCGTCTTGGAGTGCGCCAGGCCTCTGGCGCTTTCGCCCGCGGACTGCTCGCAAAAGCGGCAGGGGACTGCCGCAGTCCAAGACGCTTCGCGCGCGCACACCCAACCGCCATTTTCGGCTCAGGTTGACAAAACACGCCGCCTGCGGCATGAATCCGGCTTGCCAGGCGCCCAGGCGAAACTGGCCTCAGGGAAAGCGAACAACTTGAAAACCATGAACACTTTGAATCGGAGACACTGGTTGAAACTCGTGGGCGCGGCGTCCCTCGGAACGCCCGCCTTGCTGGCCGCCGCCGGGGACTTGCGGGCCAAAGCCAAGCAAAACCTCAAGCTGGCCATCTTTACCGGTGTGTACGCAAAGTTGCCCCTCGAAGAGGCGGCCAAGCGCATCAAGGCCGACGGCTTTAGCGGGGTCGTGCTCGACTACGCCTTTGCGGACGTGCGCTTCGATCCGTGGGCGCCCGACTGGCAGGTGGCGGACAAGATCACCGATTGCTTCCGCCGCAACGGCGTCAAGATCGTGGGCCTTTTTGGCTATTACAACGTGGTTGACCCCGACCCCGCCAAGCGCAAGCACGGCGAAGCGCGCATGGAACTGCTCATCCAGAACTGGAAGCGGTTTGACTGCCCGCACGTCTCCACCGAAACGGGCACGCTCAACCCGACCTCCGAATGGCTCGAATCGCCCGACAACGCCACCGAGCAGGCTTATCAGCAGTGCCGCTCGTCACTGGCGCGGCTGGCCAAACTCGCCGAAAAAACCGGGGCGATCATCTCGATTGAGCCGTACTGGCGGAACATCATTGATTCGGCCAGCCGGGCCGAGCGCCTCTTCCGCGACGTCAATTCGCCCGCGCTCAAGCTGGTCATGGACCCGTGCAACTACTTCCGCAAAGACGACCTGCCCAAGATGCAGGCGATGTTGGAGGACATCTTCCGGCGGGTGGGCAAGCAAACCGTGCTCGCCCACGCCAAGGACGTCAAGGAAGCCCCCGAAGGCACCGACCTGCCCGCTTCCGGCAAGGGCGTGCTCGACTACCCGCTTTACCTGCGGTTGCTGGCCAAGTTGAACCGGCCGCTCTATCTGGCCGTCGAGCACCTTGGGCTGGAAGACGTGGCGCGGGCCAGGGACTTCGTGCTGAGCCAGTTTGAGAAGGTCTAGGTGTGGGCAGAGGCAGCGTTGACCGCGGATAGCGCGGATTGCGCGGATGCTCTCATATCCGCCTGATCCGCGCTCCGGCCATATCCCTGTTTCATCCGTGGCTGGACTCCATTTTCCGCCCAGGGCCTCTATTTGACGACCGGCTTGAGGACGGTGTTGCGATAATCAACGCCGGTGTGGTCGCCTTGGAGGTAGATCGGACCGGGCCGCAATTCGTCTGCCCAAAGCGCGCCGCCCGTGCAGCCGAGGAGCGGCTGGTTGTCAATGATCTTCGTGCCGTTGAGCACTACAGTGACGTGCCGGTCCACCAGCGTGATGTCAAAGCTCTGCCATTCCCCGGCGCGTTTTTCCGCGCTGACAGTGGGGGTGATGCGGCTATAGACGCCGCCCATGTTGTGCGAGTCAAGGCGCTTGCCGAAGGTGTCCGCGACCTGGACTTCGTAGATGCCGCGCAGGTAGATGCCGCTGTTGCCGTTTTCGGGCACGCGCACTTCCAGGCTCAGGTTGAAGTCCTCAAACTCGCGCTCGGTGCGCAGGTTGCCGTAAGACTTGTGCGGCTTGCCCTCTTCCTGCACGGGCCGGTTGATCAACACCCCGTCAGCCACGCTCCAGCCGTTGACCTGGTTGGGGTTGGTCAGCCGCCAGCCCTCCAGGTTCTTGCCGTTGAATAGCGCGATTGGCGCGCCGAACTTGACTTTCGCCAGGTCGGGCGCGGGCGGCAGCTCCGGAATCCGTTTGCCGGTGAACTCCTCGCGGCTGAAGCCTTCGCCGTTCTCACGCGCCTGCATGGTGGTCAACGAGAGCTCGTCGCCGTTGACTCTGGCGCTGATCAACTCCGTGAACTGGTGGGTGCGCACGACCTTGCCGCTGGCGTCTTTCCGCCTGACCTCGTGGAGGCGCGTCACGAAGAGCGTGTCCATGTCGGGGCTGAAAAAGACGCTCGCCACCGGCACCACGCTGCCCCCGCCCCAAAGGACGCTGCCGTCGTAGTAACCGTTTTGCTTGGTGACTTGGAGCCAGCCGGCCCCGCCGTCGGGAATCGTCAAGGCCCACCGGCCCAGGAACGGGTTGCCAGACTCACCGCCAAAGAGCGGCGTGGTCAGCGCCACCAACGCGGTAGCAAAGACGGTGCGAATAGATTTGTTCATAACGTGTGCAGCATGTTTCATCGGCCCCTTATCGGCCCATTGGGCGCGCCTCACAAGCAAAAACAAGGAATGAAAATCGAAGACGAGAAGGGAGAAGGAGGACGAGGACGATTCCCGGGTCAGACTTCATGCCGCGCTCGGCGCCACAAACGATGAAAATGGGAATGGGGCTGCATGGAGCGCGAAGCGTTTGGAGTGCGTGGAGCTTGCTCCCGCTTTCTTAGCTGCGGACCGTCCGAAAGCGCCGGCTCGCGCGAAGCGCCTTGGAGTGCGCCAGTCCTCTGGCGCTTTCCCCGCGGCCCGGTCGCAAAAGCGGCAGGGGACTGCCGCAGTCCAAGACGCTTCGCGCACAGCCACCCAACGCCCATTTTCTGGTCAGAAGAACGGGTTATGGGCCAGTTCCTCGGCGACGGTCGTCAGCGGGCCGTGGCCGGGGCAGAGCAAAGTGGCAAGCGGCAGGGAGAGGATTTGTTCGCGGATAATCCGCCGCGCCCGCGCTGCATCGCCGTGGACGTTGCCCATCGAACCAGCGAATAGCGCGTCACCGACAATCGCGACGGGCGCAGGACCGGGCTCCGGCGCTGACGCTGCGGGCCAGTCGGTGACGACGAACGTAGTCCCGTCCTCGGTGTGGCCCGGCGTGGCGCGACGGGTTATGCACAGGTGGCCAACAGTGATCGAGTCGCCCGGCTGGTTCCCCGGCTCGCCCCACGACAACTCGGCGCGAGCGTGCAGGCGGGCCGTTGGGAACCGCTCCGCAATCGCCGGCAGGCCGCCTGCATGGTCGCTGTGGTTGTGGGTGATGAAAAGGTGCGTGAGCCGGAGCCGGTTCTCCGCCACAAGCGCGCAGACGGGCGCCGGGTCAAAGCCGGCATCGAACAGCGCGGCTTCCTTGGTCATCTGGTCCCAGAGCATGTAGCAATTGGCGGCGTAGGCCTGGCCGAAGGTGGTGATTTGGCGCAGCTCCCGCCAGCGGCGCAGGTCAACCGGGGCGGGCCGCCAGCCGTTGGCGATGTCCTCCAGCTTGCCGGCGTGCAGGCCCAGCAGCGTGGCCAGGGCTGGGTAATCCGGCCGGCGCGGTGGGATGCCGTCGTTTTCCAGAGCAGCCTGCTCCGCGGCGGTCAAGCCTGCCGCCCGGGCGGCTGCGGGCAGCGAGACTCCAGCCTGCATGCGGCCTTTGCGGATAATGTCGCCCAGATGGTCTTCGAGCTCCACGGCAGGGAGCGTAGCGCATCGGCTTTGGGCGAGGCAACTCCGGCGGTGGTTTTAGAAGCCAGTCCAAGGCCACACTGCTGAAGGCTTGCCTTTGCGCCGCCTGCCTTCTACGGTGCCCGCCGTCATGTTCCTCAAAGACAAGGTGGCGATCGTGACGGGCAGCGGGCGCGGCATTGGGCGGGCGACCACCGAGTTGTTTGCGGCCAACGGCGCGGCGGTGGTGGTCAACGGGCGCACGCGCCGGGAAGTCCAGGCCGTCGCCCAAGGCATCCGCGCCACCGGCGGCCGAGCCGTCGCGGTGGTGGCCGACATTGGTCAAACCGAGACGGCCCAGGCGCTCGTGGACACGGCCTGCCGCGAGTTCGGCGGCGTGGACGTGCTGGTCAACAACGCCGCCATCAGCAAAACGCACGATTTCATCGGCGATTCGTTTGCCGAATGGATGCAGTTGTTCGAGGTCAACCTGCTGGGGGCGGTGCGTTGCGCCCGCGCCGCCGCCGCCGCCATGGTCAAGGCGGGCCGGGGCGGGCGCATCATCAACGTCTCTAGCGTGCACGGCTTCGTGGCCGAAAACCGCTGCTCTCATTACGATGTGGCCAAAGGCGGCTTGGACCAACTGACCCGCACGCTGGCCGTCGAGCTGGCCCCGCACGGCATCCTCGTCAACGGCGTCGCGCCGGGCTACGTCAATACCGCCATGTCTGTCGTGGACGGCGTCAACGAGTTGGAGACGGAGGCGTTCCGGGAGATTTACGTGAAACGCCGCCGGATCCCCCTGGCGCGCGCCGCCGAGCCGGAAGAAATCGCGCGCGTGATTTTGTTTTTGGCCGGCCCCGATAACACTTACATCACTGGCCAGAGCATCGTCGTGGACGGCGGGCTGACGGTGACGTTCTGAGGCATTTCCGATTTGCGAGTCGCGATCTGCGATGTGACGTGCCGCTGGGCGCCCTCCGTGCCTGCCCCGGAGACAAACCCGGCCAGCAGTTCGCACAAGCTGCTGGACGCCAATAACTTGCCGATGCGCAATCGCGGGTCGAAAACAAGTCGAAAAAAGTGAAAAAAACTGTTGACAAGGGGTTGCGCGGGCCTTAAAAAGGGCGCACTAATAACTTTTGTGAAAGCGACCCTCGCTGGCCGGAAGCCTTGCGAGAAACTGAGAGGCGAAGGTTCTCCCTCTCTCTCTCTCTCTCTCTCTCGGTCTGCGTCCTGCGTGTGCCCAGGACCGGGCGGGTAAGGACCGCCCCGTTCCAGCAGTCGGTGGGCAACTGTGTGGCGTGACCAGCGGGTGGACCAGGCAAACGCGTGCGCCGCCGGCCACCGCCAGCCCGGCGCTGGCATTCACCTTGATGGAGTTGCTGGTTGTCATCGCAATCATCGGCGTCCTGGCCAGTCTGCTTTTGCCGGTGCTCGGGAGGGCCAAAGCCAAAGCCGCGTCGGCTGCGTGCCTCAGCAACCTCAGGCAACTCCAAGCCTGCTGGCAGATGTACGTTGACGATCACCAGGGGATGCTGCCGAGGAACAGCGCCTACTTGTCCGACGTGTGGCGCGGGGAAACCAACTCCTGGACCGGGCCGCA
>Ga0315268_10002096_pt1 | contig 22777 bp, 18 predicted proteins | sample C1_top_MG_FD_204535 | JGI IMG/M metagenome (GOLD analysis project Ga0315268, IMG submission 204535) | Sediment microbial communities from Yellowstone Lake, YNP, Wyoming, USA - C1_top | ecosystem: Environmental > Aquatic > Freshwater > Lake > Sediment | place: USA: Wyoming | collected 2017-08-01 | reverse complement strand
CGTCGGATCGATGATGCCGGCCTTGAACATATCGACGTATTGGCCCGTGGCGGCGTCGTAGCCGTAGCTGGGGTTCTTGTTCGCGAGGATCTGGGCGACGACGATCTCACCATCCTCGCCGGCGTTGTCGGCGATCTGGCGGGTGGGCGATTGCAGCGCCTGGGCGATGATGTCGTAGCCGATCTTCTCGTCGCCGCGTGCCTTGCTCTTGGCGCTTTCGACCGCCTCGATCGCCCGCAGAAACGTCACGCCGCCGCCGGGCACGATGCCTTCCTCGGCCGCCGCCTTCGTCGCGTGCAGCGCGTCGTCAATCAGGTCCTTGCGCTCCTTCATCTCGGTTTCGGTGGCCGCGCCGGCCTTGATGACGGCGACGCCGCCGGTGATCTTGGCCAGCCGCTCCTGAAGCTTCTCGCGGTCGTAGTCGCTGGTGGTTTTTTCGATCTGCATGCGGAGCTGCTCGGCGCGGGCGTCGATGTCTTTCTTCTTGCCGGCGCCCTGGATGATCAGCGTCTTATCCTTGTCGACCACGACGCGCTTGGCGCTGCCGAGGTCTTCGAGCTCGACGTTTTCCAGCTTCAGGCCGAGGTCTTCGCTGATGAACTTGCCGCCGGTCACGACGGCGATATCGCCCATCATGGCCTTGCGGCGATCGCCGAAGCCCGGGGCTTTCACCGCGCACACGTTCAACACGCCGCGCAGACGATTGACCACGAGCGCCGCCAGCGCTTCCGACTCCACATCCTCGGCGATAATGAGCAGCGGCTTGCCGCCAGTCACGACTTTATTGAGCAGCGGCAGCAGCTCGGCGAGGTTGCTGATCTTCTTCTCATGGATGAGGATCAGGCAGTCCTCCAGATCGGCTTCGAGGGTGGTGGGATTGGTCATGAAATAGGGCGAGAGGTATCCCTTATCGAACTGCATGCCCTCGGTGTATTCCAGCGTCGATTCGGTGCTCTTGCCCTCGTCCACGGTAATGACGCCCTCCTTGCCGACCTTCTCCATGGCGTCGGCCATGAGGTCGCCGACCTTCTCATCGCCGTTGGCGCTGATCGTGGCAACGCGCTTGTAGTCCTCGCGGTCTTTCACCTTGCGCGACTGCGAGGCAATCGCCTCGGCGGCTGCGTCCGCGGCCTTCATGATGCCGCGCTGGATGAGGATCGGGTTGACGCCCGAGGTGGCGTACTTGAGGCCCTCGCGATAGATCGCCTCGGCGAGGACGACGGCGGTGGTGGTGCCGTCGCCGGCCACGTCGCCGGTCTTGCTGGCGACCATGTTGACGAGCTTGGCGCCCATGTTCTCGAAGGGCTGGGGCAGCTCGATTTCCTTGGAAACGGTGACGCCGTCCTTGGTGATGCGCGGCGAGCCGAAGGATTTCTGAAGCACGACGTTGCGGCCGCGCGGCCCCAGCGTCGCCTTGACGGCCCGCGCGAGCTGCGTCAGCCCGCTGCCGATCTCCGCCCGGGCGTCCACGCCGAATTTCATCTGTTTCGATGCCATGTCTGCTCCAAAGTGCTGAGTGCCGAGTTCTGAGTGCTGAGTCGCGGTGCGAGTACCGGCTCAGTACTCAGCACTCAGTACTCGTCGCTTCCTATTCCAGAACGCCCAGAATCTCCGACTCGCGAAGGATGACGTACTTGGTCCCGTCGACCTCGATCTCATTGCCGGAGTACTTGCCGTAGTAGACCGTGTCGCCGTCCTTCACGTTGAGGGCCATCCGGTTGCCCTTGTCGTCCGTCTTGCCGGGGCCGACCGAGATCACCTTGCCCTTGGTGGGCTTTTCCTTGGCCGCATCGGGCAGGTAGATGCCGGTGGCGGTCTTCTCCTCGGCTTCCATGGGTTTCACGATCACGCGATCCGCTAGGGGTTTAAGTTTCATAGGTTAAGTCCTCATCTTCGCGTCGAATAGGCTCGTGCCCATTTTCTATGCGGTCTTGCTTCGCCGCGGCTTATCCGCGGTGATCTTCACAAGTGTCTCGCGGAACTTCAGCAGTTCCCGCAGCGCTTGATTTACTGCCACCTCATTCGGAAACGCGCCGTTCAGCTCCGGCGCGATCCGTACGACATTGCTGCCGGCCATCACGTCCTGGTAATACTTGCCCATCGTGCCTCGGCGCATGGCCGCTCGCGTCACTGGCGATATCCGGAGATCACTTCCCACGCGAGAGTCGCTCTTTGACTTCTTCTTCATAGTCAGTGACCTCCTGTCGGCTGGCCTTGCGAGCGCTGATGATCCGAATGTTGTCGTCGATCTTGTCCGTGTGCACCACGATCAGCACTCGCAGGCGGACGGACAGGCCGACCGTCTTCTTACGAACCTCTGCGACTGAGTGCTCCATGTCGTCCACCGTAATCGCGAACGGATCGTAGAACACTCCACAGGCTTCCTCGAATGAAATGCCGTGCTTGTCCAGGTTAGCCTTGGCCTTGTCGGCATCCCAATCGAACTTCATCCTCATCTCTCCCGCATTCTTACATCATGTCATCCATCCCGCCCATCTCGCCGCCGGGCCCGCCGTGGGCGTGGCCTTTCTCTTCCTTGGGCTTCTCCACCACGATGCAATCAGTCGTCAGCAGCAGAATCGCGACTTCGGCCGCGTTCTGCAGCGCCGTGCGCTCGACCTTGGTCGGGGTGATAATCCCGGCCTTGATCACATCCACGTATTCGCCCGTCAGGGCGTTCCAGCCTTGCGTATCCTTGGATTCCATGACCCGGCGCACGACCACGCTGCCGCTGGCGCCGGCGTTGTCGGCGATCATCTTCAGCGGCATCATCAGCGCCTGCCGCACGATCTTGACGCCCACGGCCTCATCATCCTCGGCCTTCAGACCCGCGCCGTCCAGCACGCGCATGGCACGGATCATCGCCACGCCGCCGCCGGCCACGACGCCTTCCTCGACGGCCGCCCGCGTCGCGTGCAACGCATCCTCGATGCGGGCCTTCTTCTCCTTCAGCTCGGCCTCGGTGGCCGCGCCGACGTTGATCTGCGCCACGCCGCCCGAGAGCTTGGCCAGCCGTTCCTGAAGCTTCTCGCGGTCGTAGTCGCTGGTCGTGACCTCGATTTCCTTGCGGATCTGAGCAATCCGGCCCTGAATCGCATCGGTTCCGCCAGCGCCTTCGATGATCGTTGTGTTGTCGTTGTCGATGCGGATGAGCTTGGCTTGGCCAAGCTGGCTGATCTCCACCTTGTCCAGCTCGATGCCCAGGTCCTTCATAATGGCCTGGCCGCCGGTCAGGATCGCGATGTCTTCCAGCATGGCCTTGCGGCGATCGCCATAGCCGGGCGCCTTGACGGCGCAGACGTTCAGAATGCCCCGAAGCTTGTTGACGACCAGCGTCGCCAGCGCCTCGCCCTCGACATCCTCGGCGATCACCAGGAGCGGCCGCTTGGCCTTCTGTATCTTCTCAAGGAGCGGAATCAGCTTGGTTGCGGCCGAGATCTTGTCCTCGTACACAAGGACGAAAGCCTTTTCGAGCTCGACCGTCATGTCGTCCGGATTAGTGATGAAATTCGGCGACAGGAATCCGCGGTCGAACTGCATTCCTTCAACTACGTCGACGTAGGTTTCAAGGCCCTTGCCTTCTTCGACGGTAATCACGCCGTCTTTGCCGACCTTCTCGAACGCATCGGCCATGATGTTGCCAATATCGCGGTCGTTATTGGCCGAAATCGAGGCCACGTTGGCAATGTCATTCTTGCCGCTGATGGGCTTGGACTGCTTCTTGAAATCGGCGACCACGGCTTCCACGGCCTTGCGCACGCCGCGCGCCAGCGCCATGGCGTCGGCGCCGGCGGCGATGGCCCGGTAGCCCTCGGCAAAGATGGCTTCGGCCAGGACGGTCGCGGTGGTGGTGCCGTCGCCCGCCACGTCGCTGGTCTTGGTGGCCGCTTCGCGGACCAGCCGCGCGCCGATGTTCTCGAACTTGTCCTTGAGCTCGATTTCCTCGGCGACGGTGACGCCGTCCTTTGTGATCGTGGGCGCTCCCCAGCCCTTGTCGATGACGGCGTTGCGGCCTCGCGGGCCGAGTGTCGCCTTAACCGCCCGTGCCAACTTGCCTACGCCTTCGAGAAGCGACTTTCGCGCCTCGGCATCGAAGGACAATAGCTTTGCGGCCATGCCATATCTCCTTGTTCGTAAAGCGTTTCAGAATCCAAAGCGAGACACCGATGTTGCAGCCTCGGCGTGCGGAGCTAAGAACAAACGCAATGCCCCAGGGCGAAAGGACGAGCACAACGTTTGCAAGCTCCCTTTACTGCTGAACTTATGTGTAGCGCAAGTCGTTGATTTGCGCGACTTCTCCAACGGCCGATTCCTGTCATGCTGGCAGGAACGTCGGCTGGCCCGCAGGGCCGGTTGCCATTGTGGCAGGACGCGCGCAGCATTCGCAGGCGCTCGACGCTCATGTGTCGCGCACCAGCGCGAGCCCGATTAGGGGGTGCGAAATTGCCCTGCGCGCGTGTTGGCCGTCAGGTTGCCGGTGACGCGGCAGCAGGGCATAATCTCGACCTCTGGCCTCAATGCGACGTAAGGCTACTGTAAGGAAATTCCATGTTTGATGCGCTAACAGACAAGCTGGGGAAAGTTTTCCGGAACCTGACCGGCCGCGGCCGCATCTCCGAGGAGAACGTCCGGGAAGCGATGCGCGAGGTGCGCACTGCGCTGCTGGAGGCCGACGTCAACTTCGGGGTGGTGAAGGATTTCACCGAGCGCGTCGTGCAGAAGGCGATCGGCCAGGAGGTCATCAAAAGCCTTCAACCCGGCCAGCTCATGGTCAAGATCGTCTATGACGAGTTGGTCGCGCTGATGGGGCCGGTCGATACGCAGATCTACTTCGTACAGCCTGGGCCGACGATCGTGATGATGTGCGGCTTACAAGGCTCTGGCAAAACGACGACCTGCGCGAAGCTGGCCAAGTTCCTCATAGGCAAGGGCCACCAGCCGATGCTGGTGGCGGCCGACTTGCAGCGGCCGGCTGCCATCGAGCAGTTACGAGTCGTCGGCGAAACCGTGGGAGTCCCGGTTTACACGGATGTGAGCAGGGCGGCCGAGCACGGGCACGTGGCGCGCGGCGCGGCCGTGGCGGTGTGCAGGGCGGGGATCAACCAGGCCAGGACCAGCGGACGGGACGTGGTCATTCTGGATACGGCCGGGCGATTGGCGATTGATGAACAGCTCATGAACGAGCTGCGGGAGATCAACTCGCAGGTCGGCCCGCACCAGATCTACCTGGTGCTGGATGCGATGACCGGGCAGGATGCGGTCAACTCGGCGAAGATCTTCAATGAGAAGCTGGAGCTCGACGGGCTGATCCTCACCAAGTTTGACTCGGACACGCGTGGCGGGGCGCTGCTCTCGGCCAAGATGATCACCGGAAAGCCGGTGAAGTTCATCGGCACCGGCGAGAAGTTGGAGGCGCTGGAGGAATTCCGGCCGGAGGGGATGGCGCAGCGCATTCTTGGCATGGGCGACGTGGTCGGGCTTGTGCAGACGGCGATGGAGAAATTCGATCAGGAGGAAGCCGCCAAACTGCAGGCGAAGATGGCCAAAGGCAGCTTCAGCCTCGAAGACTTCATGGCGCAGATGACGCAGGTGCGAAAGCTCGGCCCGATGGGGAAGATCATGGGCATGATCCCCGGGATGAGCCAGCTTCAGAAGCAGCTCAACATGGGCGATGGCGACGTCGAGGAGCAGATGGGACATATGCAGGCCATCTACAACTCGATGACGGCCAAAGAACGGAAGAACGTCGACTTGGTGGACAGCGGCCGCCGCCGCCGCATCGCGCGCGGGGCGGGGGTGGAGCTGAACGAGGTGGGGCAGTTCATCAAGCAGTTCGAGATGAGCCGCGACATGATGAAGGCCATCGGCGGCATGGGCATGTTCGGACGGATGAGCCTCATGAAACAGCTCATGAGCGGCAACCTCAATACGCTGGGCATGCCCGGCGGGCCGCAGTTGAAGGTGAAGAAATCGGGGTTCATGGAGAAAAAGGACCGGAACAAGAAAAAGAAGCGGAGGTAGGAAGCGACGAAGCGACAAAGGGATGCGCGGAAACACAGACTGCGGTATGGCGCTGATCACGAAGATCTCCGGGCGGAAGCGGCGGGCGAAGCGGCGCAACATCTACATCGACGGGCGGTTTGTGTTTGGATGCCACGAGAATGTCGTGGCACGGTTCAGGCTGCGCGAGGGAATGCAGATTGGCCCGGAACAGATTGGACAGATCAAGGAGAGGGAGATATTCCAGGAGTGCTTTGACAAGGCCACGGCGTTCCTGTCGCGCCGGCTGCACAGCAGCGCCGAACTCAAGCGCAAGCTCCTGGCTGCGCGGTTCAGCGAGGATGTTGTCAGCTCCGTTATCCAGGAACTGTCGCGGCTGGGTTATGTGGATGATGATCGCTTTGCCAAAACCAAGGCGCTGGCAGCCGCGCAGCACAGGCAGCACGGCAGGCGTCGCGCGTTATTGGAGCTGCTGAAGGCGGGGGTGAGCCCGGCCGTCGCGGAACGTGCCGTGGCCGAGGTGTACGATGAGGCGGACGACACCGAGGTTGCGCGACGGCTGGCGCGGAAGCACGCAGCGCGGCTGAGAGACATCGATTCAATGGCGGCGCGGCGCCGGCTGGCCGGGATGCTTCAGCGACGCGGGTTTGAATATGAATCGATCAAGCCGGTGATCGACGAGGTTCTGGGCTCGGAAGGCTCGGCCGAGTGACGCGGCGCGGAACCGTCGACGAGGCAATTGCCGACAGGAGCGAACAGCCTAGCGGCGCGAAGATTTGCGCTTCCCGGTCTTCGTTTCCGGCGCCGATTTCTTCTTCGATGCCTTCCTTCTGGCCGGCCCCTTTGTGAACGTCTGGTTGTCTTCGTCCCAGGCCTGCATCGTGCGCTCGAAAATGCGGGTGAAGACATCGTGCACGGCCGCCAGCGAGCGCACACCCCGCGGCAACATCATCCAGCAGAGCACCAGCGCCTGGCGCATATGGCCGTCGGCGGCGTGGGGCAGCAGGTCCTGAAAGAAGGCCTCGGGCGAGGGCTTCTTGATGGCCGACCACGTCTTGATGTTGCGATCGAACACCTGGCGGAGGTCTTGCTGAACGGTTGCAGGTGTGCGCTGCTCCTGCGGGCAGTCGCGCCAGCAGGCGTTGCGCGCTTCGCGAATGAGCTCCTCGACCCCATGCGGGCCCAGCACCGCAAGAAGCTCCGCCGGGGAGCGGCTGGTCAGGCGTAGCGCTTCCCAGGACATGGCGTTAGTCTAGCAGAACGTACGGAAGAGGGGGAGGACAGCGCTCAATCAGTGCTGAGCATTGAGTGCTGAGTACTGAGCCGGTACCTGCACCGCGACTCAGCACTCAGCACTCAGTACTCGATACTCAGCACTCGGCTCGCCCCGGGGCTTTGCCCTTCACCCCGCCGCGCGGATAGACTCATCTCATGGACATCAACCTCATGGTGCTGAACCTGGGGAATTCGCGGCTGGCAGCGGGGGTTTTCGCAGCGGGGAAGCTGGAGTACACGACCATCATTCCCCACGGGAACCGATCGGACTGGCCATGCCGGCTGGCGCACGCCTGGGCCAGGATTGCCCATCGGCCGGGGCCTGCGGTGGCCGCCGCGTCGGTCAACCCTCCGCTGGAGCAGCCGCTCGCGGACGCGATCAGGCAGGCTATCGGGCAGGAGATCCAGTGGGTGGGCAGAGATCTGGATCTGCCCATCCGGGTGCTGACCGATCCGCCGGGGCAGACCGGCATCGATCGCGTGTTGAATGTGGCCGCGGCGTACGAGCAGATGGGCAAGGCGTGCGTCGTGGTGGATGCGGGGACGGCGATCACCATCGATGTGTGCAACGACGCGGGCGAGTTTCTCGGCGGCGCCATCGCGCCGGGCGTCAAGCTGGCGCTTGATGCGCTGCACGAGAAGACCGCCAGGCTGCCTCAGGTCGCGTTCGACGTTCCCGCCGCGCCGTTCGGCCGCAACACCCGAGATGCGATTTTGCACGGCGTGTATCACGGGATTCGCGGGATGGTTAAGGAGTTGGTGGAGAACTATGCGACGGAGTTGGGGAACTGGCCCGAGATCATCGCGACCGGCGGGGATGCCGCAATGCTGTTCGAGGGGTGGGAGCTGATTCACGCCGTTGCGCCGGACCTGACGCTTTATGGAATCGCCTTGGCGTACGCGGAGCACCACATCAGGCACAGGACGTGAAACACGAATGTCCGATGACCGATGTCCAATGCCCAATGACCAATGGCCAACGCCCAATGTCCAAAGAAACAGGGCGGTGGTTCTGACGCCACCGGGGACGGGGGCCATTGCGGTTGTGCGCATCCTTGGACAATCCCGGACCGCCGAATTTCTCAGGGAACATTTCTCTGGCAAGGCAATCGCAGGCCGCTGCGTGCACGGCGAGATCCGCACAGGCGGCGCGGCGGCAATGGATGATGCCGTTGTGGTGCTCGCCCCGGAAGGGGATTTCGTCGATGTCAACCTGCACGGAGGGGCGTGGGTGATCCGCAGTTTTCTCGATCTGCTGCGGGGAAACGGGTTTGAAATCATCGAGCGTGCGGCCGGGCCGGCGAGCGATGAGGCCGTCGACGGAACAACGGCCCTGGAGCGCGAAGTGCATGCGCACTTGCCGTTGGCCCGGACCGAACTGGCCCTGCGGGCTTTGCTCGCGCAGCCACCAGCATGGGAGCAGTTCAAGAAGAGCCTGACTCAGCACTCAGCACTCAGCACTCAGCACTCTATAGCGAGCATTCTCGCCGACCGCTCCCTGATCACCCTTCTGCAACCGCCGCGCGTGGCCATCATCGGGGCGCCGAACGCCGGGAAATCCACGCTGGCCAACCAGCTCTTCGCGCAGCAGCGGTCGATCACGGCCGACCTGCCCGGCACCACGCGCGACTGGGTCGGCGAGATTGCGAATATCGAGGGGCTGGCGGTGATGCTCGTCGACACGCCGGGCATCGGCGAAACGCGCGACCCGATCGAAACCCTGGCCGTCCAGCGCAGCGCACGCGAGGTGGAGAGGGCCGATTTGGTGATTCTCGCGCTCGATCCGACGCAGCCGCTGGAGCGCCAGAGGCCGCTGATGGAGCGCCACCCGGGGGCCATCCGCGTTGTCAACAAGTCTGACCTGCCGCCCATTTGGAACGCGCAGATCGATGGCGCGATCCAGACCATCGCCACGCTCGGCCGGGGCGTCGACTCCCTTCGCCTGGCCATCCTGCGCCATTTCCAATGTGACCCTCTGCACCTCAACCAGCCGCGCATCTGGACGAAACGACAGCAAGACGTGCTGATGCGGGCGCAGAACGACCTGTCTGCACTTGCGGAACTCTGAACAATCAGAGAATCAGTCGCCTGATGTCCTGATAGGTCACCAGCAGAAACACGCTGAGAATGATCGCCAAACCGACGATCTGCGCGACCGTCTGCATTCGCGGCGAAAGCGGCCGGCCGGACACCTTCTCGATAATCAGGAACAGGAACAGTCCGCCGTCCACGATCGGGATGGGCAGGAAGTTGACCACCGCGAGGTTGGCGCTGATCATCGCCAGGAACCAGATCAGCCAATCCCATCCGCGGAAAGCGAAGATCGATCCGGCGTGGAGGATGCCCACAGGCCCCATGAAATTGGACGCGCTGACGCGCCCCTGAAAGAGCCGACGCAGCGTCACGTAGAACTGCCGCAGCATGTCGCGCGTCTCGATCACGCCCCATTTGGCGGCCAGGAGGGGGTTGTGCGTGCGGCGGCTCTCAATGCGTTCGGGCAACAGCAGCATGGGATCGTGCGTGTAGCGGATGCGCGCGAGGGTCTCCCTTTCCTCCTTGCTCATTTCGAGCTTCACCGTTTTGGCGGTCTGGCTCTTGGGGTGGCCGGCATCGTCGAGCTCGACATAGGTGATCGTGGCCGACGAGTTGGCGGCGCTCTTCAGCAGCCTGTGCACATCGAACCAGTTCTTCACCTCGACGTCGTTCACGCTTGTGATCAGCGCGCCCCGCGGGATGCCCGCGTGGGCCGCGGCGCTGCCGGCGATCACGTCGGCAACAACCGGCCGTCCGGTGCTCAGCTCGATCTGGATGCCGACGCCGCGTTTGCCCTTGTCGATCTTCAGATTGGGAACCGTCCCCGGGATTGTCTCGCGCTTGCCGTCGCGCTCCACCTGGAAATCGACCTTCAGCTTGCGGTCGGCCGCGTCGGACGTGAGATTGCTGACCTCCTCGACAGAAGGATACTCCTTCTTCTCACCGTTGATGAACATCGCGCAGATCACGTCGCCGCGCTGCAGCTTGTCTTTCACCGGCGACTCCAGCGGGAAGCCGGCGACAACCGGCTGTGGCTCGAGGCCGGCCATGTTGAACGGGGTATCGCCGAAAAAGCGCTGGAACTGCACGGCAGCCTTCACCAGGTGCTTCTTGCCCTGGCGATCAATCACCGTGAGCTCAACGGGCTTGCCGCTGCTCCGCTGCAGCGCCTCGGCAAAGACGGGATAGTCTTCCGGTTTCACCATCGTGCCGTTAACGGCCGTGATGCGGTCGCCGGGGAAGATGTCGGTGGCGCGGTCGAGCTTCAGATCGCCAAGGTCCTTGAGCTTGATGTCCGCCCCGCGAAGGTCGGCAATCGCCTGGATGCCAATCGCGTAAAACGCGGCCGAATCGTCGCTGGGCCGGACCGGATGGACCTCCAGCTCCTTGGTTTCATAGCCGCCGAACTTGCCGTTGGCATACACCGGGCGCTGCACCTTGACCGGCACGCTCTTGGCTTCGCGGACCAGCGCGATATCGAGCATGAGTCCCGTGAACGAGTGCTCGTCTCGCCCGTCAAACTGGAGGACGCGATCGCCGACATCCATCCCGCCAAGCTGGGCCGGAGAATTGGTCCAGACCGCGCCCACCATCGCGGGCGATACCTTGTGACCGATGATGAAGACGCCCATGAACAGCAGCGCGGCCAGGATGACGTTCATGATCACGCCGGCCGAGACGACAGTCATTCTCGCGCCCACGGATTTGCGGTTGTAGGAGCGCGGGTCGTCCGATGTGGCGGCGGGGTTGAGGTCGTCCTGCCCGAGCATCTTCACGTAGCCGCCGAGCGGGATCCAGTTGATGCGATACTCGGTCTCGCCGACGCCCAGAGCGGCGGCGGCTGCCGTCATTTCCTCGGGTGTGAAGCCGACGTGCTCCCTGGGCTGAAGCTCACGTTCCCTTTTGGCGAGAATGTGCGCCTTGAGCAGCTCCTCGACGCGCTTGGCGGAAGACCCCCACATGAACCCCATGCCCTTGCGCCAGCACGCCACGGCGTGCCCGAAGCCGATCGCAAACTGCTCGACCCGGATGCCCACCCATTTGGCCGCGACGAAGTGGCCGAGTTCGTGGAAAAACACCACGAACCCGAATCCGAAAACCAGGGCGGCTATAGCCAGTGCGTTGTACAGATATTCCATGATTTCGCTGCTGTGTATCTACGATACGCGGGATAGCGTGTGTCGGGGTGTTTTCCTGAATAAAACATCAAATCGCCGTGGTCGAGTCCGTCCGCCGGACCGACGCGGCGATCGTCTCCTGCACATTTCTCCGGGCCCATTGGTCCGCTTCCATCAGATCGTCCAGCGTGGGCGATTGCTGAACCCGGTGCCCGATAATTGTACTCTCGACGAGTCGCGAAATCTGCGGGAAGGCGATTTGGCCGTCAACGAACGCGGCCACGGCCGCCTCGTTGGCCGCATTGAGAACCGCCCCCGCCGTGCCGCCCTTGCGGGCCACCTCGTAGGCGATGCTCAGCGCCGGGAAGCGATTCAGGTCGGGGGGCTGGAGGTGCAATGTGTGCATCTTCCGCCAGTCCATCCTGCGGCTGATGCCGGCCGTCCGGCGCGGGTATGTCAGCGCATACTGAATGGGCGTGCGCATGTCCGGCGGCGAGAGCTGAGCCAGGACGGACCCATCCACGAACTCGACCATGGAGTGGATGATCGACTCGGGATGGATCAGCACCTGCACCTTTTCCGGCGGCAGGTCGAAGAGCCAGCAGGCCTCGATGATCTCCAGGCCCTTGTTGAACATCGTGGCCGAGTCGATGGTGATCTTGTTGCCCATCTGCCAGGTCGGATGGTTCAGCGCATCGGCCAGGGTCGCGCGCTGAAGTTGTTCGGCCGTTGCCGTGCGGAAGGGCCCGCCGCTGGCGGTGAGGATCACGCGATCGATCTCATCGGTTCTTCCAGCCTGGCTGGCCTGGAAAATGGCCGAGTGTTCTGAATCGACGGGCAGGAGCAGGAGATTGCGTCGTCGCGCCTCGGGGATCACCAGCGAGCCGGCGACGACCAGTGCCTCTTTGTTGGCCAGCGCCAGTCGCTTACCCGCCTGCACGGCCGCGACAACGGCCGGCAGAGCCGCAGCGCCGACGATGGCGGCGAGGACGATGTCGACATCGTCGCGCTGAACCAGTTCCGCCAGGCCCGCGGGTCCGCGGTAGACTTGCGCTGCGCAGCGGCGGATTTCATCAATGACGTCTGCAGGGACCTGGCCATCGGAGACGCCAACGGCAGCGGGCTTGTGCCGCTTGACCTGCTCCAGCAGCCGATCGGTCTGCCGGTGGGCGCTGAGAGCGATGGCCCGGTAGGGGGGGCCGAGGTGCTCGATCACCTCGAGCGCATTGCACCCGATGGAGCCCGTGGAGCCGAGGATGGCGATGCGCTGTTCCAAGTCAACCAATATAAAGAGGCGACTCCCTGCTGACCAGCGCGTCAGATGACGGATATGACCGCGGCCATGCGGCCGGTCGCGCCGTTCTCGCGGCGGTGCGAAAAGAACTCGTCGCTATCGCGGAATGTGCAGCGATCGGTGCTGTCGATCCGGCCGGCGGGAATGCCCGCGGCGATCAACTGCATGCGCACGGCCTCGCGCAAGCCGACATAGCCTTTGCCATTGGGCGATTCTCGCACCGGCGAGGCATTTCCGAGGGTCCGGCGGAATTCGGACAGAACTTCAGGCCCCACCTCGAAGTCCTCCATGGCGATGCACGGCCCGATGGCGGCGCGGAACTCCGATGACGCGTGCGCCGGGGATGCGCATCGCATTGCTGCCAGGGCGGCGGCCGCCACGTTGGCCGCGACGCCGCGCCAGCCGGCGTGTACGGCCGCGACGAGCCTCCCATCATCCCGGGCAATCAGGATCGGCACGCAATCGGCGACGCGCACTGACACGCCGCACTGCGGATCGTCGGTCAGCAGCGCGTCGGCTTTCCAGTGATCGCCGGGCGGATCGTCATGTCGCGCAAAAACGACCTCCCGGCCATGCACCTGATGCGCCCGCCGCCACTGCCTGCCGGCGCAGCCGGCGGCGTTGAAGAACCGCCGATAGTTCTCGCGCACGTTCTGAACATCGTCCTGAATGGGGCAGCCGTTGGGGTTTCCGAGGTTCATCGACTGGAAGGGCCCTCGGCTGATTCCGCCAATTCGCGTGCTGAACGCATGCGGCACCCCGATTTCCCGCAGCAGCGGGGAAACATAAATCACAACGCCGTCCGTGGTCGTTTTCCGCTCCAGCATTGCGATGGATCATAACGAGCCGCCGACCTGTTGAAAACCGCGGAGATGCCGCGGTGGGGGGCGGTTAGATGCGTTTGCCCCTTTTCCTTTCCGGGAGAAAACTCTACCGTATGGCCATGGCCGACAATCATCGTCGTCGCATTGGAGTGTTTCCCGGGCAGTTCGATCCGATCACCAATGGCCACATTGACGTGATTCGTCGCGGGCTGGCGCTGTTCGACGAGCTGATCGTGGCGGTGGGCATCAACCCGGAGAAGCGCGAGCTGTTTCCGCTGGACGAGCGGGCTGCGATGATCACCCAGGTGCTGCGCGATCTGCCGGGGGTGCGCGTTGCGAAATACGAATGCCTGACGGTGGATTTCGTGCGATCGGTGGGCGCCACGGCCATCCTCCGCGGCATCCGCGACGTGACCGACCTGCGGCACGAGTTCCAGCTTGCCATGGCCAACCGCGCTGTCGGCAGCGTGGAGACGATTTTCATCATGACGGGCGATCAGTACGCCCTGACCAGTTCCAGCCTGATCCGGCAGATCCTCACGCTGGGAGCGGACCTGGACAAGCTTCAGCCGCTGATCCCGGCGGTGGTGCTGGAGCGGCTGAAGGACATGAAGCGGCGCGGGGTGATTGTGCGGTCGTCGCTGCCGGATGCGCCGGTGACGTGAGTCGCCGGTGATGCAAGTCATGGAGGAAGCGGAGGTTCGCGAGGGGATCGGGTTCGTTCCGGCAAGAGAAGGAAGGGTGGGTGGGAAGCCGCGGGGGTGCGGCGGGTTTTTTGTAGCATTACAGTGTTGCCAAGAGAATCCGCGATGAGCTGGTTCCCGGAACAAACGCGGACGAGAGCACATCAGGCCCCTCACTCTGCCCTCTCCCCGGAGTACCGGGGAGAGGGTGAGAGCGGGAGGAGTACCGGGGCGAGGGGCAGAACGGGCGGAGTACCGGGGAGAGGGGGAAGGACCTTCATTCCGGGTATTTCCAGGGGGTGCGATAGTCGCGAGCAAGGAGCTTGTTGGCCTGATCGTCGGCGATGATCGTCTGTTTTTCGGGGTCCCACTGCACGCTCCGGCCGAGTTTCATGGAGAGCATGCCCAAGAGCGCCAGCGTCGTGGAGCGATGGCCGATCTCGATGTCGCAGACCGGCCGGCGTTTGTTGGCGATGGCGTCGAGGAAGTCGGCCCAGAGTTCGCGGATGTTCTGCTGGTCGGGATTATTGAGCTGAGGCTCCTGGTGAACGGCCTGGCCGCCGCCGACGGGATAGAACGTCCACCCCCTTTGCCAGCCCATGTGGAATGTGCCCTTGGTGCCGTAGAAGTAGCAGCCGACGGTTTCGCCTTTCTCGGCGTTGTTGCCGGCGAACTGGCGATGCTCCCATGAGACCGTGAAGTTCTCAAACTCGTACACCGCGACCTGATGATCGGGCGCATCGCTGGTCTGACCCTCGGGGCCGTTGACCGGCTTTCCTTTGACAGGCCGGCCGCCGGTTGAGAACACCGTGCGCGGCGCTTTTTCGTCCATGATCCAGAGAATCTGGTCGAGCCAGTGAATGCCCCAGTCGCCGAGCGTGCCATTGGCATAGTCGAGAAATCCGCGGAAGCCGCGCGGATGGATCCGCCGGTTGTATGGGCGCAGCGGGCCGGGGCCGCACCACATGTCCCAGTCGACGCCCTTGGGCTGCTCGTTGGCCTGCGGCGATTCGGGGCCGCCGCCGTAATGCACGAACGCGCGGACCATGCCGATCTTGCCGGCCTGGCCATCACGCAGGAACTTCATGCCGGAGACGTTGTGCGGCGAGACGCGGCGATGGGTGCCCACCTGCACCACGCGGTCGGCCGCGCGGGCGGCCTTCACCATGGCCTTGCCCTCGTTGATCGTGTGGCAGATGGGCTTCTCAACGTAGACGTGCGCGCCGGATTTGAGGGCCTCGATGGTCACCAGCGGATGCCAGTGGTCGGGCGTGGCGTTGATGAGGATCTCGGGCTTCTCGGCCGCGAGGAGTTCGCGAAAGTCCTTGTACTTCTTGGGCTGGTCGCCGGCGCCTTTCTCAACGGCCTGCGCGGTGCGAGCGAGGGCGGCGTCGTCAACATCGCAGATAGCCACGATCTTCGACTGGCCGGCCTCCATGGCGCAGCGGAGGATGTTGTTTCCCCACCAGCCAGCGCCGACGATGGCGGTGGCGTACTTCCTGGCGGCCTCCGCTGCGCGGACGTACGGCGCTGCGAGCGTTGACGCCGCGGCGAGTGCTGATGCTTTGAGGAACTGTCGTCGATTCATGGTGTTTCCTCCGGGGAGACATTATTACCACGGAGACACGGAGACAGGGAGCGCAACTCGTTGACTCAAATCACTCGAGCTGGGACGCACCTCTGTCTGCTCAAGAAAAGGGCAGTCGAAAACTTCCTTTGCCGAATCGCCGTCGATCAACGAAAACCACCTCGTGCCTTCGTGTTTTCGTGGTTGATATTCGTCACCTTGTCACAAGGCTTCCCATCCGATCGGGATCTTTTTCAGCGCGTAGCCCATCTCCTTCATCCAGTCGCCGTAGATCGTCTCCCAATGGAACCCGGGCATGTTCTGGGCCACCTTCTCGTCGGGGATCCTGTAGGCCACGTCGATCTGCGAGCGGCAGATCGGCAGGAAGGGCGAATCGGCGATCTGGCCGAGGAAACCGACGTAGCGGTTGCTGGCGAAGTCGGGGATGACGTTGGTAACTGTCTGTCCCTTCTTCATCTCGACCTTGGGCGAGGCGCCGTAGTCGGACTCGAAGTGCGTCACCAGCCGGGCCGGCTCGAGATTCCTGCCGTCGAGCTTCCGCGGCGATGTGCAGTGGGCCAGCGTGATCACGCCGTCGTGCGGGTAGGTCGGGTCGTTGAGGAAGTGCGGCAGGCCGGAAATGCTCGCCAGCAGCATGCCCGAGGGGATGACCACGAAATCCGACTCGCAGAACGCCAGGTAGCCGTCGTCGTTGAGAACCGACAGCGTCAGGCATGCGGTGGTCCGCGAGATCGGCATGATCGCGCCCATGCAGGCGTTGACGGTGATCGCCTTCGCGCCGGCCTTGGCCATGATGCCGCGGAAGACCTGGTCGAGCAGGAATGCGTTCTCGACATAGGGCTTGTCGGTTTCGAGCTTGACCTTGGGATCGGCCAGGTAATCGGCGGCGCGCTTCCGCGCCAGCTTCATCGCGGCCTGATCCTCCAGGGCGGCCGACAGAATCGGCTTGAGCTGCTCGTAGCTGACGGTCTGGATATCGAGCTTCCACTTGGCCCTGGCGAGGTCGGGCGCTCTGGGGGTGGCCCACCCGCCGGGGCCGCCTATGGCGACGATCTTCATGCCCAGGCTGTTTTTCAGCCCGCAAAGGGATCGCAGCCGCCAGGTCAGCTCGGCCGTCGAATCCACCACGACGTCGCTGTTGTCCACGCCCTTGGTCGCGAGCTGATCGCCATGCTGGTGCAGGTAGCGAGGGCTGATGATCTCATACCAGAGGTAAACCGGGCCGGAGCGATGCCGCAGGAAGAAGATGACCTGCTTGCCGGTCTTGACGGCGGCGTCGAAGACGTTCTGCCCGCCGCCGGCCGCGTAGACAATCAGCGCATCCGCGTTCTTGACATCCTCGAGCTTGGCGATCTCGCCCGCACCCTTGATGGACGAGACGGGCAGGAAGGTCACGGGGAAATCGCCGGCCGACTTGATCTTCTCCAACTCGCCGGTGATGCGAGCGGCCTCCTCGCGTGCGGCCTCGTCGGTGTGTACGCCGCCCCAGTTGCGCCAGCTTGTCTGCGGGCGTCGCTGCGGCGTCTCATACGACAGGATCGGCTTGACGATGATCGGCTGGCGCGGGGCCGCCGCGGGAAGATCGCCGGCGCCATCGGCCTCGGCGGCGGCCGCGACCGACTTCCACGCGAGCCCGCCCATGGCCGCCGCGCCCAGAGTGATTCCACTGACGGAGAGGAAATTCCTCCTGGAGACGCCCGTTCCCTGAATGCATCCGCCCTCACAGCAGCGCGCATGAAATTCGTGTGACATGACCTTCTCCTGAATTAGACGTCCTTACGAGCCACCTGCGTCTTTGAAGCGTAATACCGGCCTGCGGTATTGTCGATAGCCTGCCCGCCTGAATCCGCGGCGGGGTGTGGGTGAGTTTTCGGGAGCGTGGATGTGAGGGTGGCATGAGCAAGGGTGCTCGCTGGCCAATGCGCGGATTGGGAAGGCACGGGCATGGGTACATGCCCATGGCACCGATTCGCTGCCGGTCGGGCGATTCTGCCGCTGACTGTTGCTTTTCGCCGGGGGTGGGTACACTGCTTGCCATGCGCCACATCAAAGCACTTGTCATCGGGATGATCGCATTGGCATTGGCCGGGTGTGCTACGACCCTGAGGGGCACGAAACAGAAACTGGAATTCAACACCGATCCGCAGGGCGCCACCGTGACGGTCGATGACGTGGGCTACACCACGCCCGCCAAGATCGACCTGAAGCGCAGGGGCGAGCACTCCGTGGTGATTGCCAAGGAGGGATACCGCACGATCAAGTTCAAGATGCAGGCGCAATGGGATGGCATGAGCCTGCTGAGCCTCGCTCTTCCCGGCGGCAGCATCATGTTCGCCACCGACACCGCTTCCGGCGCCGACCGCAGCTTCGCCCACGTCGCCAGGATCAAGCTCGAGCCGGTCACCGATCCCAATACCCCGCCGCTGGAGCTGAAGCAGTATCGCGGCCAGTTGCTCACGCCCGAGGAGTATGAGAAGGCGATGGCCGCCGAGCGAGAGCGCCGCAGGCAGGAGATATTCGAGAGGGTTGGCTGATCGTCGAGTTGCTTGGTTGCTTCGAGGTTTCCATGTGGCGAATCGGCGTGGTGGGTGCGTTCGCGGCATTGATGCTGGCGTGGCCGGCTGCTGCTGCAATCAGCCCGACTGTCGAAGTTGAAGAAGACGTCTACCGCTACGAAGACGCCGACAACGGTTCGGGGCCTTTCTGGTGCTTCGGCAGCACCTGCATCATCCGGTCAAACCAGGACGTTTGGGTAAGCGGTTTCGAGAAGATCGCCGGCGTCAATCCGCTGAACAACACGCGCTGGGTGCTGTACTGGCGCGGCGATGATGGCTGGAGACGCATAGCCGCCGACGAACAAGGCCGCACGCGCGAGCCCTCGCCGCTGGCGGTGTTTGGCGATGGCAGCGTGCTGCTTTCGGTCAACCCCACGCTTGCCGCCCGCGATGCGCCCTCCGGGCCGGCGCGGCCGGAGATTCTGCGGTTCTCCGCCCGCGATGCGCAGCCGAGCTTTCAGAGCATTCTGCCGAAATGGGAAGGCTCGCCTGTGTTTACCGAGCACTCCTACCGCAGTTTCGCGGCGGACGGTCGCCAGCGCTCGTTGATCCTCTTGCAGAACATCGGCTACGCCCATAGCGAGTGGGCGTATCGCGACGCGCAGGGAAACTGGACCGCCGGCAAGTTGCCCTGGCCGTTCGGCGCGGAATATGCAAAGCCCCAGCCCATCCGCATCTGTTATCCCACGGTGCAGCTTCGCGGCCGGGCGGTCTATTTCTGTGGCGTCAGCGACATCGTCGAGCCCAACGAAGAGTGGCGCAAGTACAAGCGGCAGATCACCGGCCGCGAATGGGACTACGATTTCCGCCGGCTGTTCTTCACGTGGTCGGACGACATCGCCTCCGGCAGATTCAAGCCCTGGGTGGAAGTCGCCAGCCGCGAGAAGACCTGCGGCTGGATCACGCCCTGCGACCTCTACGCCGAGGCGGACGGCACGGTACACCTTCTCTGGACCGAGCGGGCCATCGACGCGCGGCTGCGGCAGAAGTTCTTTCCTGAGGAGAGACAAAGCGAGGCTCTGAATTATGCGCGAGTGAAGGATGGCAAGGTGACCCTGCGCAAGACGATTGCCATCGCCCGCGAAGGCGAAGCCTCGCCGCAGACGCCCGGCCGCGGCCGATTCCACGTCACGGGCGATGGAAAGCTGCTGGTGATCTACTACGTGCGCGCTGGTCGGGGTGGCGAAAATCGACTCATCGAGATACGCTCGGATGGCGAGTTCACCCAACCGGTTCCGCTGCCGATGAAACGCCCGATGGGGGTCTTCTTTACCGCCTCCGTGCGCGCGGGGTGCTCGCCATCAAATCAGATCGATCTGCTCGGCGACGGCGCCGGTGTGGTGCGATATGCCCGGATCAGGCTCGATCAGCCTGCGCCGCAGTCGCGGCCCGCCGAGGCGGCCGGTGAACTGCTGTACAACGGCATTCGACTGCCGGCAGCATGGCCGCCCCGTCTGAGCGAACTGCCCAGGGAAAATCCCGTCCCCGCCTATCTGGCCAATCCGCCCGCCGTGATCCCCATCGACGTCGGCCGACAGCTCTTCGTCGATGACTTCCTCATCGAGAGCACGGACCTGAAGCGCAGCCACCACCTGGCCACGTATCACCCCGCCAGCCCCGTGCTCAAGCCCGACAAGCCGTGGGAAATGGATGCTGATGGCGGCATGGCGATGGTCTTCTCCGACGGCGTCTGGTACGACCCGAAAGACAAGCTCTTCAAGATGTGGTACTTCAGCCGCGGGGGCGCCACCTGCTACGCCACATCCACCGACGGCGTTCAATGGACCAAGCCGTCCCTCGATGTCAAGCCGGGCACGAACATCGTGCAGATCGGCCAGCGCGATTCGTCCACGGTCTGGCTCGACCTGCTTGAAAAGGACCCGGGGCGGCGGTTCAAGATGTTCCGCTCCTCCCCCGGCGGAAGCACGGTGAAGGGCTCCTACGGCCTGGCCACGTTCTTTTCGCCCGATGGCATTCACTGGACGACGCAGCCGCTGCTGACCGGCTCGTGCGGCGATCGCAGCACCGTCTTCTACAACCCGTTTCGTAAGGTCTGGGTTTACAGCCTGCGTCATGGCTGGGGCGAGCCGCGCCGCCGCCGCTATTTTGAGCGCGTAGACCTGCTGACGGGCCCGATGTGGCAGGCGATCACCGAGCCATCGTGGTGGATCGGCGCGGACGCGCTCGATCCCATGCGAGGCGATCTGAAGATTCCCACCCAACTCTACAACCTCGACGCCGTCGCCTACGAGAGCATTATCCTGGGCCTGTTCACCATCTGGCGCGGCCAGCCTCCCGCCCGGCAAAAACCCAACGACATCGTTCTGGGCTACAGCCGCGATGGCTGGAGCTGGCATCGCCCCGACCGTCGCGCCTTCTGTCCCGTATCAGACCGGCTCGGCACGTGGAACTTCAGCAATGTCCAGTCGGCCGGCGGATGCTGCCTGATCGTGGGCGAGCAGCTCTATTTCTACGTCAGCGGCCGCGCCGGGCAGAAGGGCAACAACAAACAGGGTGTCTGCTCAACCGGCCTGGCCACCCTTCGCCGCGACGGCTTCGCGTCAATGGACGCAGGAAGTGCGCCGGCGAGCCTCACCACGCGCCCGCTCCGCTTCAGCGGCAAGCACCTGTTCGTCAACGTGGATGCGCCCGGCGGCGAGCTGCGCGCTGAAATCCTCGACCAGGGCGGAGGGCCGATCGCGCCGTTCACGCGCGGGAATTGCATGCGCCTCCGCGGCGAGAAGACGCTCGCCGCCGTGAGCTGGACCGACGCCCGCGATCTGTCCGCCGTCTCCGGCAGGCCCGTGCGGATTCGCTTCCATCTCACCAACGGCAAGCTCTACTCCTTCTGGATCAGCCCCGACGGTTCGGGCGCGAGCCAGGGTTATCTTGCCGCCGGCGGGCCGGGATATGCCGGGCCAACCGATGCCGCCGGCGCCGTCGGGCGGTAGTAACATGCGGCGCCATGTGGGCCTGGAACGCCATGATTGCGCTGCTCTGCGGCGATCCGGTCATCTGGAAGCCGTCGGAGAAGGCGCCGCTGTGCGCCATCGCGGCGCATCAGATGGTCACCGCCGTGGCCGCCGGGATGGATGGTGCGCCGCCGGCATTGTTCAGCCTCGTGGTGGGCGATGCGTCAGTGGGCGGGGCGCTGGCGGCCTCGCCCGCCGTGCCCCTGGTGTCCGCCACCGGCTCGGTGCGGATGGGCCGCGCGGTGGCCATCGCGGTTGGACACCGCCTGGGGCGGTGCATCCTCGAACTCGGCGGCAACAACGGGCTGATCCTCGCGCCCAGCGCCGATCTTGATCCGGCGCTGCGCGCCATCGTGTTCGCCGCCGCCGGCACGGCCGGCCAGCGATGCACCACGCTGCGGCGGCTCATTGTCCGTCGATCCATCAAAGAGCGATTTCTGCCGCGCCTGGTTCAGTCGCTCGATCAGCTCAAGGTGGGCAATCCGCTGGAAAGCGGGGTGCTCGTTGGACCCTTGATCGACGAGGGCGCCTGGATCGGCATGCAGGGTGCGCCGGCCGAAGCCAGGAAGGCAGCCGCGCACGTGTGGGGCGGGCAGCGGGTCGTCGAAGGCGTGCCGGCCGGCGGCATTTACGTCCGCCCGGCGGTGGTCGAGATTTCCGCGGATGCGCCCATCGTGGCGGAAGAGACATTCGCGCCGATCCTCTACGTGCACGAATACGACACGCTCGAGCAGGCGATCGGCATTCACAACTCGGTCCCGCAGGGCCTGTCGAGCGCCATCTTCACGAACGACCTCCGGGAAGCCGAGCTGTTCATCTCGCCCGCCGGATCGGATTGCGGCATCGCCAACGTGAACATCGGCACCAGCGGCGCCGAGATCGGCGGGGCGTTCGGCGGCGAGAAGGCCACCGGCGGGGGACGGGAATCCGGCTCGGACGCCTGGAAGGCGTACATGCGACGAGCGACCAACACCATCAACTTCTCGGGCGCGCTTCCGCTGGCGCAAGGCATCCGTTCTGAGTAGACGAGCCAATAGCAGTCTCCCGGAAGGCGAGAGGCCGGACAAGGGCGTCAGCCCGGATGTTGTCCGGACAGGTCTGATTGTGTGCGGCTGTTATGTCGTGGTCGCAGCGGCAAGCGGGCTCAGAAAGTCATTGCAGCGATCGGAGGTGGGCGGCCAAAGCAGGCGGAAACCGTGTGAATCCGCCGACCGTCGCTCGCGAAAAGAAATTCGAGCGGCGATCGGCGCCGCGCGGCATCAGCATTGCACAAAGAAGAGCGTCCCGGCTGCGAAGGTTTTCGAAAGAGAGTTGACGCGACCGGGACATTTTAAAAAGCCATTCTCTCCCCAAAGTGAAGGGCTTCCTTCTCCCTCCTAGCCCACTGAAGGAAGCGCTTCAGAAGCCCCACAAAAGCCGACCTTGCCCGGGTCGG